>ERZ772855.1614-NODE-1614-length-21578-cov-11.569066_pt1 | contig 21578 bp, 10 predicted proteins | sample MGYA00511900_ERZ772855 | MGnify/ENA primary metagenome ERZ772855 (study PRJEB29015, sample SAMEA2737701) | human gut metagenome | biome: human gut; feature: human-associated habitat; material: faeces | place: China | collected 2012 ... | reverse complement strand
ACTGGTCGAGGCTTTTGCCGTCGAAGAGCAGCTGCCAGCCGTCGGCGATTTCGGCCTGGGTGAGGGTGTTGTGTTTGGGGCAGCAGGAGCAGAGGCCGGCTGCGAGGAGGCCTGTCGCGAAGAGCGTGCGGAACAGGGTGCGGCTTGGGTTCGATTTCATTAAGATAGAAATTTAAGTAGTAATTCTTTATCTCGTCTCGCGAAGTAAAAATAGATGAAAAGTTTTCCGCTGTACGATAAAATAGTACATATCGAGGCCAATAATCTGAATGGAAAGGAAAAATCGAATTGTCGCGTCATGAAACGTCGTCTTGCAACACCGAGATGTACGAAATTGGCCTTTTTCTGTATCATATTATCTTTGTAGAAAGTCCTGCATTTATTACATTTGTCAATAATCCAAATTTCTATGAAACGAATTTTCCGCTGTATTGCTGCATTTTTGTTTCTATTCTATATCTTGTTTCTGTCGGAGCGTGCCGAATCGGCGAACGCCTCTGTTTATCATAATCTGCGTAACTATACTGTGGATGACGGCCTGTCATCCAATCACGTCTATGGCATCGTTCAGGACTCGATAGGATTCATCTGGTTCGGAACCGACAACGGATTGTGCCGTTTCGACGGCTGTGAGTTCCGCAGTTACACCCATACCGATGGCGACCGGTCGAGCATTTCGAGCAACAATATCCGCCGGCTGATGCTCGACAGCCACGGGCAGATCTGGCTCGCACTTGATAACGGCGTGGACATTTACACACCCGCGACCGACCGTTTCCGACATTTCGATGTCAGAACTTCCGACGGAGCATGCGTTACGGGACAGACGACCGAAGTCATTGAGGACAGGGAAGGTGAAATTTGGATTGCGACTGTCAATTCGGGGCTTTTTCGCTGGAATCCTGTAACGGAATGCCTTACGGTTTACCGCCATGTTCCCGGTGATGACACCTCCATCGCGCAGGATTATATCTCTACCATTTACGAAAGCAAGGATGGAACCATATGGATTGGAACTTACAGCGAAGGGTTGTGCGCTTTTTCCAAGCAGACAGGATGCTTCACTCATTACCGGAAGGAAACAGACGGACGGAATTGCATTTCGGATAATTCGATCGATGCCATCACAGAAGATTCATACGGCACGTTGTGGCTCGGGACGGTAAGTTCCGGTCTTGATCGCTTCGACCGGAGCACAGGCCGTTTCACCAATTATGACGATAGGAATGGGGAGGGCCGATTGCAACGTATCCACTGCCTGGCAGAGCGGGCGCCGGGCGAATTGCTTGTCTGTGCGAACAGTGGTGCGACACTCTACCGTATTTCTGAATCGGAACTTCGTCCCATAGAGGACACTGAAGTTCCCTTCATGCGTACCAAGTGTTGCAACATCTTCTCTTTTCTATACGACCGCGAAGGAAATTTCTGGTTCGGATCTTGTTATGAGGGTGTAGAATTTCACCCAGCCCGTAACAGCTTCACTTGCTATGCCACACGAAAGAACGATAGTTCCGACCGGGGTAAGGTCGTCAGCGCGGTCTGTGAACTGAAAGACGGGCAGTATCTATTGGGAAACGAAAATGACGGCATCCTGCTCTTCGACAGACATGCCGGCATGGTCGTTCCGTACCGCACGGCTCAAAACGTTGGGACTGCCATTTACAACGTCTTTTCAATGCTTGTCGATGACCAAACGCTCTGGATCGCCGCTTTCCAACGGGGTATCGAAGCCGTGGACTTGAAAAGCCGAACCGTGAAATCCTATCTTGCAGATCCGTCGGATCCCAGTTCTCGTGTCTTCGTCCTATTCCGGAGCAGCAGCGGCCGCATTTGGGCCGGAACTTCCGTGGGGCTTTTTTATTACGACCGGTTTGAAGATCGTTTTGTGACACGCGACCCCAAGGTGCGTATTTCAGACATTACGGAGGATCATGCTGGCCGTCTTTGGATCGCGACGAACGAAGACGGCCTCTACTCCTACGATGCCCGTACCGACCTCCTGCAGCACTACCGGTACGATCCCGACGACCCTGCGACGATCAGCCGCAATGCGGTCAACACGCTTGCCGTCGACCGCACGAACCGGTTGTGGATCGGAACCAACGGTTACGGACTTTGCAGTTATAACGAAAAAGACGGTTTCGTTCGCCATGAAACCTTGCCTCTGCCCAGTAAGATCATTCAGCGGATCATCCCTGAAAACGACAGACTCTGGATCACGACGGACAGGGGGCTGATCGTCTTTTATCCCGCAACTGGACAATTGAAACGTTATTCGCGCGCCGACGGGCTTCACACCGAACAATTTATGTCCAATTCGGGTATCCTCACTTCCGACGGGCGCATCGTGCTGGGTACGACCGATGGTATATGTACGTTCACCCCCCCCCATGACATCATGGGCAACTTGAACCTCTATCCGGTCATAATCACCCGATTTTCGCTTAACGGACTGCCTGTATCCCATGCGGAAGACGGAAGCTCGCCGCTTTCGGTTCCTGTCGAATACACCCGGAAGATCACGCTGTCGCACCGCCAGACCTCGGTGGGATTCCGTTTCGTTTCGCCAACCTACCTCTTTCCGGGAGATTGCCGCTACCGTTACCGACTCGACGGACTCGACGATCATTGGTCCATGACCGATAGCCGGAACGCTTCGGTCAACTACAATAACCTGCGTCCCGGAGAATATTGTTTTCGGGTGCAGGTTGGCAACGGCGACATGCAATGGAATTCTGATGAGACGAAACTCTGGATTCGTATCCAGCCGTCGTTTTTCCGGTCGAAAGGTGCTTTGGCAGGTTACGTGGTACTGACGCTTATCGTAATCGCTGTCGGTCTGTATTACTGGATGCGGCGTACCGAGCAACAGCAGCGAGAGAAGATCGAATCGGTCAAACGCGAGAACGAACGGAATCTCTACGAGCAACGCATCAGTTTCTTTACCAATATCACCCATGAGATCCGAACTCCTTTGAGCCTGATTATTGGGCCGCTGGAACAAGTAATGAAATCACATCGGATTTCCGAGGAGGACGGAGAGTATCTGGCTGTTATCAAGCAAAATTACCACCGACTTCATTCGCTGGTCAACCAACTGCTCGATTTCCGGAAGATCGATTCGAACAAATACAGACTCCGCTACGATATCTGCGATGTCGGCCAGCTCGTCCGAGAGCAATTGGCTATGTTTGGTCCCACGGCGCAACAGCGGCGCATCCGTTTGATCGAAGAGATCCCTGATCGCCTGATGCAAATCACCGACCGGGAGGCGCTGACCAAAATCATAAGTAACCTGTTGTCCAACGCTCTGCGTTTCGCCGCAGAAGAAATCCACATTTGCATCGATCGCAGAGACGACGGTCTTGTGATGGAAGTGTGGGACGACGGTCCCGGTATCCCGGCTGAAGAGCGGGAAAAGGTTTTCGAAGCTTTTTACCAAACTCGGAACAACGGATTCGCGTCCGGAGTCGGAATTGGCTTGCATCTGTGCCGAATCTTCATCCGCCTGATGGGCGGAACAATTACGGCGACAGAACGTCCGGACGGCAAATCAGGAGCGCTGCTGACGGCATTCATCCCTGAACCTGCGAGCGAAAAGATGGATATTCGCGTAAAAACACATCTCAATACGGAAACCGTCGGGCAATCGCAGCTTCAGAAAGAACCCGGAACGGACCTGGCGATACAACGGCCCTCCGATATGACGGTTCGCCATACAGTCATGGTTGTAGATGATGACAGCAATATCCTCGATTTTTTGGTCAAGGTGCTCGGAAACGATTATTTCGTTATCTCAACGGATAGCGGGGGTCAGGCGCTCAACCTGCTTCGAAACAACGATCCCGATTTGGTCGTAAGCGACATCATGATGGCCGACATCGACGGAATAGAGCTCTGTCGGCGTATCAAAAACGACATTTCCACAAGCCATATCCCTGTGATCTTACTCACGGCTCGGACTGGCGTAAGCTCTAAAATCGAGGGCCTCGAATGCGGCGCTGACGCCTATATCGAGAAACCTTTCTCGCCTGACCAGCTCAAAGCGCAGATTTCCAGCCTGCTTCGTACGCGTGATGAAATCCGGCGCCTCTATGCAGGCAAATTCATGACCGAATTCGATACGGGTTCTCAACAGAACCGGTTGGACGAAGAGTTCATCCTTAAATGCCGCGACGTGATCATCGCCCATATGCGGAATCCGGATTTGTCCGTGGGACTTCTTGCTCGTGAGTTGGCGATGGGCCGCACGCTGATTTTCCGAAAACTGAAAGCCGTTACGGGCTTGACGCCAAACGATTTTATGAAACTCATTCGTTTGAACGAGGCGAAACGGATGATCATTGAAGGCCGATACCGCATTACCGAAATCGGATTTCTTACCGGTTTCAGTTCGTCGTCCTATTTCGCCAAATGTTTTGCCAAGCAGTTCGGGGTTCTTCCGACGGAATTCCTCGAAAAGCAGGACCCCGGAACGCAGTAGCCAGGGGCAGAATGAGCCATTTCTCAACTCCCGGGGCCTCCGAGCCGATTTTATCGTAAAAGTGAACGATATTTTTCAACACGGAATCCCGGATTCAGTAATTTTACATTGAATTCGGCAGGTCGCAGTATCAGCCGGCCAGGATTGACAATGCGGAATCAACCAACCCAAAATTACCCATATGAAACATTACTTACTTTTCTTGCTGGCTTCCTTGGCCTTGTTGACCGGATGCGAGAAGGATGACGATCCTACATCTGTTTCACTCCGAAGTATTACGCGTGAAAAATTCGACTACAAGGGCGGTCTTGCCAGTGCTATTGTAGATGCCGGTGGCCGGGATGTAACGGCGGAGTCGAGCGAATCGTGGTGTCGTACTGCAGTCATCGGCTCGACCGTCAATTTCAACGTTCTTGCGTATACGGGCTCAGAGGAGCGTTCAGCCACGGTCACCGTGAAGGCGGAAGGACTCAAGCCGTTGCTGATCAACGTTGTTCAGGATAAATTCAGGGGGCTTGTCGTTGTACCCTCGACGCTCATCTTCTCCGATACGGACCGCACGCTCTCCGTTGCGGTAACCTGCTCCGGAGTCTACGATGTAAAACTCACGGAGAACCCGAATAACGCATTCTCGTTCTCGAAGAGCGAAGACGGCGCGAGCGTCAGTTTCACATCGAACAAGGCGTCGAGCCGTGTCGAGGTGAAGGGGCGCGCGGAGTTTACACCTGAAGAAGGCGATCCGGTGATCGTTACGCTTATACAACCTAAAAAGAGCACCTATGATTTCCTGCTCGGCACGTGGAACGTAACCAAAACCGATATTTTTGCCGGGAGCATCCAGAATCTCTCGTCGGTCACATTCTCCGCCAAGGAAAATCAATATTCGTACAAGGTCACCATCAACGATCCCGCACTCAAGGATTATCCCTTTACGGCGGAGTTCGCCGATGGCAAAGTGGTCATTCAGACCGGTCAGGAACTGGGTTTTTCGGGAACAAAGTTCTACACCCTCCATTTCAATGGCCCGAATAACGGGCAAGGCAACTATATCTGGTCACAGGCGGGCGTGGTCGCCTGGGCGGCGGAACCTGTCTTCGATGAAAATGCAGGCACGATCCAGCTCGTGTTCAGCGATAACGGCCAGGGCAATGGCCGGGAGGCCAAGACGCTCTGTTTCTGGGAGAACAACGACCGGTATTGGTCGTTTACCGGGCAGCTCTGTTTAACCAACGCACTGGAACTTTCCAAAAACTACTAACCGACTCCGAATGCAGCGGGCAGGCCGCGACTTTTGCCGACCGCGGCCCTGCCTGCGCCCCGGAACCAAGAATTTCAATGACTGACCAATGAAAAAACTGACCATACTCATTCTGCTCGCCATGGCAGTGGTGTGCCGGGCTTCGGCACAGAACCGCGTGGTAACAGGCACGGTATCCGAAGAGGACGGTACGCCGCTGACGGGCGCCGTCGTCCAGGTCGTCGGCACGAACAATGCCGCCACGGCAGCGATCGACGGGCTTTATACACTCAAAAATGTCCCCTCCGGAGCCGTACTGCGTGTCTCCTTTCTGGGATACGATCCGGTCGAGAAGAAGGTCGATGCCGACCGCATGGATTTCATACTCAAAGCGAGCGCACAAGAAATCGCATCGGTCGTAGTGACCGGTATGCAAAAGATGGACAAGCGAATCTTCACCGGAGCCACGGACCAACTATTAGCCTCGGATGTCAAACTGGACGGCATCAGTGAAATCAGCCGCGGTCTTGAAGGCCGTTCTGCCGGCGTGTCCGTGCAAAACGTTTCCGGAACTTTCGGCGCCGCCCCGAAAATCCGCATTCGCGGCGCTACGTCGATCTTCGGAGACTCCAAGCCGTTGTGGGTGGTGGACGGTGTGATCATGGAGGATGTGATCAACGTCGACGCCAATTCCTTGTCGTCGGGCGACGCCACGACGCTCATCAGTTCGGCCATCGCCGGACTCAACGCCGATGACATCGAGAGTTTCCAGATTCTCAAGGATGGTTCGGCAACCTCGATCTACGGCGCCCGCGCCATGGCCGGAGTCATCGTCATCACCACGAAGAAAGGCACGCCCGGTATTACGAAAGTCAGTTACACCGGCGAATTCACGATGCGTATGGTTCCCAGCTACTCGAACTTCAACATCATGAATTCGCAAGAGCAGATGGCCGTCTACCAGGAGATGTACGACAAGGGATGGCTCAACTATGCCAATACCGTTTACCGCTCGGAAAGCGGCGTCTACGGCAAGTTGTCGCAACTGATCAACACCTACGACCCTGCCACAGGGCAGTTCGCCGTACTGAACACCCCCGAAGGGCGCAACGCCTACCTGCGACAGGCGGAGTTTCGCAATACCGACTGGTTCAAGGAACTCTTCCGCAACAGCATTCAGCACAGCCACTCGGCCAGCATCTCCTCGGGCAGTGAAAAAGGCTCGTATTACGCTTCCGTCGGTGCGATGGTCGATCCGGGATGGAGCATCCAAAGCAAGGTGAACCGCTACACGCTTCTGGTCAATACCACGCAGCACATTCTCAAGGACAAGCTGACGCTGAACCTCATCGGCAACGCTTCGTACCGCGAACAGCGTGCACCGGGATCGCTCTCGTCGGAGGTAGACCCTGTGTTCGGAACCGTCAAACGCGATTTCGACATCAACCCCTACTCCTATGCATTGCGTTCGTCGCGCACGCTCGACCCCGATGAATTCTACACACGCAATTACACTCCGTTCAACATCAAGGACGAGTTGTCCAAGAACTATATGGACTTGAACGTGAGCGACGTGAAATTCCAGGCTGAACTCAAATGGAAGATTACTCCGAAAGTCGAAGTTTCGGCCCTTGGGGCAATCAAATATCAGGCTTCGAGCACCGAGCATCACATCGAGGACAGTTCGAACCAGGCGCAGGCCTACCGTTCGATGGCCACCTCAATCATTCAGAGCAACAATCCCTACCTTTACGACAATCCCGATGAGCCGAACCGTGACAAATACTCGATCCTTCCCCAGGGTGGTATCTACAAACGAAGCGACTTCCGCGCCAAGAGCCGCGATTTCCGGGCTTCGATCAGCTACAACGACACGTTCAACGACAAGCACATTCTGAATCTGTTCGGCATTGTGGAAGTCAATGCCATCGACCGCCGCGCCACCTCGTTCCAGGGCTGGGGCCTGCAATACGACATGGGCGAAACGCCGTTCTACATCCTGGACCTGTTCAAAAAACAACTGGAGGAAAACACCCAGTATTACAGCCTGTCCAATACACGGGAACGCAACGCCGCCTTCGCCGGCACATTCTCCTATTCCTACGACTACCGCTATACGATCAACGGTACGCTCCGTTACGAGGGTTCCAACCGGTTGGGCCGATCGCGTAAGGCGCGCTGGTTGCCGACCTGGAATATCGCCGGCAAGTGGAGCATCGACCAGGAGTCGTTCTTCGAACCATTGCGTCCGGCCTTCTCCAGCCTTGCGCTGCGACTCTCTTACAGCCTCACTGCCGACCGGGGCCCCACATGGGTCAATAACTCCACGGCTACGATCTATCCGCTGAACCCGTGGCGTGGTGCGACTGAAATCCGAGAACCTGCATTGAGTATTTCAGCTCCTGAGAATTCGGAACTGACCTATGAAAAAAAGCATGAGTTGAATGTCGGCCTCGACATGGGATTCCTCGACGACCGCATCACTCTTTCGATGGACGCCTACCGGCGCAATAATTTCGACCTGATCGGCAACGTTGTAACAATGGGTTTGGGCGGTGCCGTGGATAAGCAGGGTAACGTCGCGGAGATGAAATCGCAGGGTGTGGAACTTTCGCTTTTCACCCGCAATATCGAACGTAAAGACTTCAAATGGCAGACCAATTTCATCTTTGCCTGGATGGACAACGAGGTAACCAAACTCAAAACCATGACGCGCATGATCGATTATATCACCGGCACAGGTTACTCGATGGAAGGTACGCCGCGCGGTTCGCTCTTTTCCTTGAAATTCAAGGGACTTAACGAGATGGGCATCCCGACGTTCCTCGCCGCTGACGGCAGCATTACCTCGACGAACATCCAGTTCCAGGAGACTGTGAATATGAGCAACCTCGTCTATGAAGGTCCTGTCGATCCTACCATCACGGGCAGCCTGGGTAATATCTTTAAGTGGAAGGGATTCACGCTCAACGTCTTCATGACCTACTCCTTTGGAAACGTCGTCCGTCTCGATCCGATTTTCTCGAACGGTTATTCCGATCTGACGGCCATGCCCCGGGAATTCGCCAATCGTTACCTCAATCCCGGCGACGAACGACGGACCAATGTCCCGGTTATCGCCAGCACGCGACAGAATAACGATATTTCCAATCTCTACGTCGCGTACAGCGCCTACAATTACTCTGATGTACGGGTCGCCAAAGGCGATTTCATCCGCATGAAAGAGATCTCACTCTCGTACGATTTTCCGCAATCGGTCTCTTCGAAATTGCGCATGAGCGGATTGTCGCTCAAATTCCAGGCAACCAACCCGTTTTTGATCTATTCGGACAAAAAGCTGCAAGGCCAGGATCCCGAGTTTTTCAATACGGGAGGTGTTGCAGTACCGATGCCCAAACAATTCACGCTGACGCTTCGTGTCAGCTTCTAAACCCGCTCCGCCATGAAAATCAAACAACTGATATCACGCATAATGCTTCTCGGCGCCGGTTCGCTCACACTCGCTGCCTGCAACGATTTCCTCGACGAACTGCCCGACAACCGTACTGAGCTCGATACGCCGGACAAAATCAATCGGCTGCTCGTGTCGGCCTATCCTTCACGCAGTTTCACCCGCATGTGCGAAATCGCATCGGACAACTGCGACGACATGGGAGCGAACAATCCTAACACCAGCCTGCTGCTGGAGCACAATAGCTACTGGATGGACATGAACGAGGCCGAGAACGATAGCAACAAAAATACCTGGCAGGCCTACTACTCCGCGATTGCCGCAGCCAACACCGCTCTGGAAGCGATCGAAAAACAGGGTACGCCCAAAGAATTGCTTCCGGCCAAAGCCGAAGCCCTGCTTTGCCGGGCCTATTCGCATTTTTGCCTCACGATGCTCTATTGTCTCCCTTATCATCCTGAAAAAAGTGGCGAATACCTGGGAGTCCCTTACATGGAAGCTCCCGAAACGACGCTCAATCCGGTTTATCACCGGGACAATCTCAAGGAGGTATATGAGAAAATCGACCGGGATATCGAGGAGGCGCTTCCTCTGGTCAGCGACGCAAACTATGCGGTTCCGAAGTACCACTTCAACCGCAGCGCCGCCTATGCCTTTGCCACGCGCTTCAACCTCTATTATCTGAAGTGGGAAAAGGTGGTCGAATACGCCTCCGAGGTCCTCGGCAGTGCCCCTTCGACCGTCATGCGCGACTGGGCGGCAGTCAAGCAGCTGGCCTGGGACGGCTCGGTCCGTACCCTCGACTACATCAGCGTCGGACACTCGTTCAACCTGCTGATGATTCCCATGGTGACCGGTAACGGATCGCTTTTTAACGCCTGGAGCAACTCCGGCGCGCGCTTCACTCACAACTACCGCGTCGCCAAGAGGGAGACCTACCGCGCGAAGCGGCCGATGGGCGGTCCGTGGGACCGGTGGAAGGACAACTGCATCGAAAAGGTCTACCAGCATCCTCCTTTCATTTGGCAGGACAACGATGTCAACAAGATCTACATGCCCAAATGGCCCAACCAGTGGGAGGTAACCGACCCGGTAACCGGCGTAGGAATCGGTCGTTCGACGATGGTGGCGTTCACAACCAATGAAACGGTGTTGAGCCGTGCAGAGGCCTATGTCCATCTCAAGGAGTACGACAAGGCAGTTGCCGACCTCAATGCCTGGATCGGCTCTTTCTATCTGGTCGGACAGAACGGCATCGAATCTCTGACCCGCGAACGCATCGCCGAGGTCTACGGTGATCCGTCATCGGACCGCTACATCGCCGAATACACCGCTTTGGAGCCGACATCGCGCAAGCCGCTCCATCCCCACGGCTTTACAGTCGAGGCTGGCGAACAGGAGCACCTTATTCAGACCACGCTCTTTTGCCGCCGCATTGAGACCATCGCCGACGGACTGCGTTGGGGTGACATCAAACGCTACGGCATCGTGATTGATCGTTTCGACGACTCGGCCTACAACGATGACAATACAACCGGATTCACTGTTGCGGCCACGCTCGGCGAGAAAGATCTTCGACGTGCGCTCCAACTGCCTCAAGAGGTTATCACAGCCGGATTGGAGGCGAATCCCCGCAATGAGAATCGTCCTGACCATCCGTTCTGCCAATAACCAATTCACTAAATATTTATATTGAATTATGAAACCGACAATCATATCCCTGTTCTTGCTTCTGCTTGTCTCAGGCGCTACGACCTCATGCGACAAGGACGAACCGGACGGCAAAAGCATCTTTGTCGATCCCGCCGAGGAAAAGACCGAGTTCGATTTCTGGCTCGACCGGCACTATACGGAACCTTACAACATTCGTTTCGAATACCGCATGCCTGACCGCGAAACCCACTTCAACTACTGGGTCTCGCCGCCGCCCGTGGACAAATCGATCGAGGTGGCCAAACTGATCAAATACTCGACGCTTGACGCCATGGCGGAACTGATGTCCGATCAGAAAGATCCATTGCTCTTCGCAAAGAGTTATTTCCCGCGGGTACTCTATTTGGTGGGCAGTTTTGAGATCAGCAGCACCGGGAACACCGTGCTGGCATCGGCTGAAAATGGCCTTCAAATCAATGTTCTCGGCGTAAAATTTTTCGACCGGGAAAAGGACAGCGAACGAATCGCCGGAACGATGCTTCACGAGTTCATGCATATCCTCGATGGTACATATCCCGTACCGAGCGACTACGATACCATTACGCAAAGCGATTACGTGGGTGACAAGTATGCCCAAAGCGGTAATGACTACATGGAGCTGGGCTTCGTTTCGAAGTATGCACGTTCGAGTCCCGCAGAGGACATCGCCGAAACGGGCGGACGCCTGATCAGCATGAGCGAGGAGGAGTGGGAGGCGATGCTCTCCTCGATCGAAAGCGCGGACGGCCGCGCCAAAATCGAGAAGAAGCGCTCGATTCTCATCGCATGGCTCCGCGACGATTTTGGCGTGGACGTTGCGAAGTGGAGCGACATCTACCTGCGCCGTCTTTCCGAACTCGGAGACATCGACTGGACAAATCTTGAAGATTAAACTGAATGTATGAAAAAGAGAATCAATATATTACTGCTGGCTGGGCTGTTATTCTCAGCCGTTGCATGCGACGATTCGGAAAATAACTTCAGCGAGTCGACCTCGACCCGGATCGAGCAGACGCTTGAACGCTACAAATTCGCATTGCAGGCCGGGAAGACATGGGTGATGGAGTATTTCCCTGACGAGAATCTCGGTTATGGCGGTTGGATTTATATCGTCGAATTCCAGGATGACCGTATGGTTAAGGCCTGGTTCGAGGGGAGCACTTTCGTCGAAGCCGACCCGCTGCGGACGGAATCGGAATATCGGGTCGAATTCTCGACCGGTCCCATGCTGAAATTTGCGACCCATAACGATTACCTGCATTTCTTCTCGTTTCCCGGAGACAACGGCGCCGGCTACCAAGGATGGAAAGGAGATTACGAATTCACGTTCATGTCGCTCTCTCCGGCTTTCGACGAAATCATTCTGCGGGGCATTAAAACCGGCAACCGGATTCGCATGACGCCGCTTTCGGGACAATACACTCCGGAGAGTTACCTCGAAACCATCCGCAGCAGCCAATTGGCGATCACCGAGACCGAATTCAAGGTAATGGCCAATGGCGAACAAATCGGGACACTCACGCGGCCCAACGCGACGCTGACGACCAATTTCCGGCAATATGCCGCCAGCAAAGTTTGGTCGTTCCGCTACAGTTATCGCCAACAGGCCTTCGACGATTATGGACGGCCGAAGGTGGACGAACATGGGAAACCGGTCTACGAAACGGTCGAAGCCAATGATCCCGTCAGCGTCATCTATCTGCCGGACGGCATCATGCAGTTTTACGCCCCCTACACGTTCCGGGGTGAATTGTTCGGACTCCCGAACCAGACGGTGCAAACCTTCAAATGGCAATTGGGACCTACCTCGGCATCGGATTGTTACGTTTGCACCGACTCGTTTCTCGACATCAAATTGGTTCCGTGATCCTTAAGAAATGTTTATTCGGTCCGGATGCCGTCTGCCGGCTCCGGACCTTTTTCCTTTAAAACCGATGAAACACTTCTCTTTCTTTCTGACGCTCCTCCTGCTGACGGCCTGTACCAGAGACCCGGAATCCGGCCCGGCTCCCGGCGTCGGACAAACCCCGATGCAGGAGTTTTACATACCCGGCGTATTCCGTATTAAGCTGCGCGAAACAGCAGCCGAACTCGACACCCGTGCCTTTACCCGCAGCGGTTCCGGCTCGGGAATCGCTGCATTCGATGCCGCCGCCACCCGTGCCGGGGCAACTGCCGTACAGCGTGTCTTTTCCAATGGCGACCGTTTCCGCGAACGCCGCCGCAGGGCCGGACTTCATCTGTGGTACGACGTTCATTTCTCCGGGGCGATTTCTGTCGCCGAGGCCATGGAACGCTTCGGCCGGGTGGACGAAGTCGAGTGCATCGAACCTGTTCCGCGTATGGTTCCCGCCGGGGCGACGGTCTCGCAAGCTGATTTCAGCCGCACCTCAGGTTCGGACAATGTCGCAATCCCCGGATTCGATGATCCGCTGCTGGTCAATCAGTGGATTTACCACCGGGTGGGCGCTGCGGTCGGATCGACGGCCGTGGCCGACCTCAACATTTTTCCGGCATGGAGCGTCAGCACCGGACATAAAGACGTCGTCGTCGCCGTGGTGGACGGCGGCATCGACTATACGCATCCCGATCTGGCAGCGAATATCTGGCGCGACGGACAGGGCGCCTGCGGCTACAACTTCTGCCGCCATAATACGGAGATCACTCCCAGCAGCCACGGCACGCATGTCGCAGGTACGATCGGCGCCGTCAACAACAACGGCATCGGCGTCTGCGGCATCGCGGGGGGCGACGGAACGCCCGGAAGCGGTGTGCGGCTGATGAGTTGCCAGATTTTCGACGAACCGGGACGCGATGCCGCGACGATCGAGGAGATCATGGTCTGGACGGCCGACCATGGGGCCGTCATCAGCCAGAACAGCTGGACTTATGTCCCCGGTCTTCCGGACTTGTCGCAGTCGGGCAAAGCAGCCATTGACTATTTTATCAAGTATGCCGGGTGCGATGAGAACGGCAATCAGACAGGTCCCATGAAAGGCGGCATCGTCATTTTTGCCGCGGGCAACGACGGCATTTCCGACCCGGTGTTCCCGGGAGCCTACGAGAAAGTGGTGGCCGTAGCGTCGCTGGGCATCGACGGCCGTAAGGTCGCCGGGTCCAACTACGGTTCGTGGATCGATCTCGCGGCTTTGGGCGGCCATGCTACCGGCGACGAACGATTTCGCGTTTTCAGCACCACGACGAACGGCGGTTACGGTTATTCTGCAGGAACCTCGATGGCCGCGCCACAGGTTTCGGGCATTGCGGCCCTGGCTGTCGCCGCATTCGGCGTGCAAGGACCGGGGTTCACCAGCGATAAATTGCGGGAAATGCTTGTGGGTTCGGGGCGAAAGCAGTTTACGGAAACGATCAATCCCGAGTATGCCGGAATGCTCGGTAACGGACTGGTCGATGCCGAATACGTTCTTTTCTATGATACCCGGCCGGATCCGGTCGACGAACGTACGATTGCGGTTTCGGGATACCGCACCCATGCGGAACTGTCGTGGCGTGTTCCGCGATGCTATCTGGAGCGTCCGGTCTCATCATTCGACGTTTACATCGACACCCGGACATTTTCGGCCGCTACGGTCGACGACATTCCTGCTACGGCCGTCAGACACACTTTTGCTTCCGATGCGAGTCTCGGTGAAACTTTTGCCTGCCGAATCGAGGGGCTGGAACCGCGGCAAATTTATTGTTTGGCAATCGTCGGCCGAAGTCCGTCGGGCGTTCCGTCCCGCCCGGCCGTCATCTCCGTTCGGACCGGAGAAAATACCCCGCCCGAGGCAACCGCTTCCATTCCGAACCTCTTTCTGCAAAGTGACGACAAAGCGGGCAGGAGCATCGATCTTCAACTTTATTTTGCCGATGCCGATGCTCCGGGCGATCGGCTCTCCTACTTCGTTTCGCCTTCCGCGGAAAAGGTCGTGGAGTGCCGCGTACAGAATTCGGAACTGCTCGTACGGCCCTGCGCCGCGGGCTGCACGACGCTGACCGTAACGGCAAGAGACCTCGACGGCGCCGCGGCGACTTCGGAATTCCAGGTGATCGTCGACGGTACGGGCGTTGCGATGGAGCTTTTCCCCAACCCATGCCGTGATGTACTCAACGTACGCATTCCGGACGCCGAGGGCGATTTTCCCATCCGGTTCCACAATGCGGCGGGGCAGCAGGTGCTCGCTACGCAGGTTTCGGTCCGTGCCGGCGACAACGGTAACACGGGGCGCATCGACGTATCCGGGCTTTCTCCCGGGACTTACAGCTGCACGGTCGAGTGCCGCGGCCGCAAACTCAACAGCCATATCATCAAACGATAACCGCAAACACCATGTCTATCTGTCAATCAATCAGATACTTTTCCGCGACATTTCTTTTCGCGACAGGCGGTTATGCGGCGCAAGCCCAGACCTCTGATGCCGGGATCATGCCGTTCCTCGGCCTGGAAACCAATGCCCGTACAGCCGGTATGGCAGGGGCCGCGACAGCAGTTACGGACAATCCGTTGGCCGTTTACGCCAATGCCGCGTTAAGTCTCATCGGCGAACGACATGCCGGAGGCACTCTGTTCTCCGGACCTTGGAATACGGCTTTCGACAGCGCCAATGTGCTTTACGGCGTGGGGGGATTTTATACTCCCGACTCGCGGAACTCCCTGTTGGCCGGAGTGCGTTATTTCCGCGGACCTTCGGTCGGGTTGACCGACGAACAGGGATTTCCCGCCGGAACAGCCCGTCCGCAAGACCTTTCGGCGGAGGTCGGCTACGGCCGTCGGATCGGCCGGAATCTAGCGTTTTCGCTGACGGTCCGTTACGTCCGTTCCGATCAGGGATTCGGGGAGAAACCGATGCAAGGCGTCTCGTTCGATATCGGTGCGGCCTATCGCGGGACGCTCCGCGCTGTGGAGGGTGCCCGCTGGATCGTCGGGCTGCGGCTGGCCGACATCGGCCCCGATGTGAAAGCCTCCGACGGAGAGCGCTGTGGCCTGCCGATACGCGGGTCGCTCGGAGGTTCGCTCCATCTGCCTTTTCGCTCGAACCACATGCTCTGCGTCGCCCTCGATTTGAGCCACCAGTTCCGGGGAGGGATCACCGGTCTGGCTGCAGGGGCAGAATATACCTTTTTTCGGCACGGTGTCGTGCGTGGCGGATACCACTTCGGTCATAAGAACAAAGGAACAGGCAATTACGCTTCGTTGGGTTGCGGATTCATTGCAGGCCCCGTGCGGTGCGACGCCGCATGGCGCTTGGGCGGCGATAGATTCAATCCGCTCAACGACACGTTTCTCTTTTCGGTCGGATTTCTGTTGTAAACGGCGGTCGGCATCCATACGAAAGCAGCGGCATCTTCCGATGCCGCTGCTTTTTCCGTTGCAGGTCTGCTACTCGTCAATCCGGATGCAGCGAACCGACGCTCCTCGGTCGGAATAGGTATTCTGAGACTGACAGGTGACACTGTCTCCTTCTTTGTAGTTCGGAGCAGCCTTGAAAGCTCCGACCCGCCCCCAGGGGGAATAATCAGGGCCATCCATGTAATAAGCCGTACAAACTTCCACACCGCAACTTCCGGTATAGCCATTGGATCCCCCATCCGAGTTGCGCACATGCTGCGCACCTCCGGTCAGCGGAAAATACCACTTATTGTCCAGCAGGATTCCGCGCATCGTCGTAGCCACTACGGCATCGGGTGTTTCATTGTCTGTCAGCGCTATCCAGGCCTGGCTGCTCATCACTTTCCATCCCGGGGGACACGGGTCGTAAATCGTCTTCACACCGTGCGCGTCCTTCGATGGATTGCCCCATGCAGCCAATCCGGCCTTATCGGTCAGGTAATTTTCATTCTTGTAAAGCCAGAGGTGGGGGTTGGCCCGGCCCAGGTCGAATGCATCCTGCGACACATAACCCGTTCCGAGCGCCGTGTTGATGTCGATGGCGACCGTCGCCTTCGTATTGCCGATAATCTGGTGATGCGCCTCTCGGCCCCATGCTTCAAAAGTACCTCTGTCCAGCGCGGGAATTGGCGTATAGGCAGGAGCGAACCATAATCCGGTCATATAACTGACTTGTACACTCGTATAGTCCGGCAAGCCAGGGAACGGGTCTTTGCGTCCCCATTGGTAACAATTGCCCGTGGTCGAGGCCAAAGCGACATTGTTCAGCTGACCGCCGATATACGCTTGTTCGGGATCAATCAAAGCTCCCAGATCTCGATTCATCCATGTATAGCCGCCTTTCACGATCCAGTTCTCCGCAGCGTCGGGGTCATACCCCTCCGAGAAAACGATATTCCAGCTCCAGAGCACCTCGGCGTTCGTAATGCGCTTGTCCGCATCGGCTTCGATCTGATCATAGCCGAGCTCCTTGTCGATCGCCACGATCACCACATTGCCGTTGACGAAAGTTTCGGGCGTATCGAAATAAATATAGCCATCTTTCTTGAATTTCACGCTGCTGAGCACCACGGGCGACGCCTGTATCCATGGCAAATAGCTCGTCTGCAAACAACTGTACCACAGTACGAGGGCTGCTTTCGGCTCGATCCGGAGGTCCTCCTCCGTGTAGGAGAGGCCGCCGCAGGTCAGCGCCTTGCCGTTGCCCTTCACGTCGGCACGGAAGCGGTAGAATGTATTGGCCGCATCGGCATAATAGGTATTGGCCGTGCCCTCGGCACTCAGATCAATGACGGGAAGCGCATCCTCGGGGTCGAGCGTAGCCTCTCCTTCGACGACCACCGTTTTGCCCGTCGGAATACCGCCGTCGGCCGGAGCCTTCACGGTGGCGAAGATGTACTCTTTGCCATTGACGAGAGCGACGGCTTCGAATGTTTCACCGGCATGTCCGGGTGTTACGACCAAATGCAGCACCAGTGCCTCGGTGTCGGACGTATTGCCTGAACAGTCGAGTCGCACGGCATTGGAAACCACAGCTTCGGAGACGTTCACTTCACCTGTGCGCAGATCGACCGTGGCGTTTTCCATCGACACGGCGGCATTTTCGTTCGAGACGCAACGGAAAATCACGCCCTCGAGTTTCGCCCGCAGGTCGGTCGTCAGCCGGATTTCGAGTGCTGAAAAAAGATGTTTGAATTGCAGGTTGACGGCGTTGTCGCCCTTTTTGATCCCGCACGTAACGGCATAGAGAAAATCATGGGCTGCCAAAGTCGCCAACGGATCGCTTTCCGAACGAGTCTGCACAGCGGGCACCGACACCGGGATGGCCGTTACATCGACTGCGGCTCTGTCCGTATAGGGATAGTAGGCATAGAAATCGTGATCGGACGTTTCATCAGCCCAGCGGATCACATTGAGCCGGGAAGCAGCTGTAAAATCGCTCGTCGCTCCCGACACAGCCGCCTTGTAGGCGAAATTGGCTCCCAGGTTCTTGCCGCCGGACTCGGCGAAAAGGCCGATCAGATCGTTTTTGACCCAGTTCACCCGGAGCGCTGTTTCCGTATCCTCATAGGAGGTCCGGACTTTGGGACCGACAGTTGATCCCGAGAAAAGGATCTCGCCCTCCTGCGGTGTCGGCGACATGGTGTCGCCGTTTCCGGCGCATGCGACCGTCAGCAAGGCGGCCAACAGAATTATATAGTTTCGTTTCATCGTGTTCTAAATATTTTAAGGTTACTCCCAGCCTTCCCATTTGTCGAGGTCATCAATCTGTCCGTCGCCGTCAGTTGCATTTGGATCGAAGAGTGCTTTGTCGACGGCTTTCTTAAGGATTTTCTCCATTACGGCATAACCTGCCGCACTGGGATGCACACGGTCGTCCGGTGTCCAGGAGTATTCGAGTTTCAGTCCGTTCTGATCGTCTTTGAGCGCAGAATGGTAGTCGGCATAAACGAAGCCCCTCTCTTCGGCATACTGTTTCAGCAGCCTGTTTAACTCGACAACGCGCTGTCCAAGATCGGCATGAGCGGCATTCCATTCCTCGCTCTGCCACCAGATCCGGTTGGCCGGGGGCGTCGAGCCAATGACTACCTTGAAACCTCTTGCAGCGCCTGTTTCGGCCATCAGCCGGATGTCTGCGAAAACTCGTTCTATCGAGCAGGGCTGGCCGTCGTTTTCAGCCAGGTCGTTGACCCCGCAGGCGATAACCACGCACGCCGGATCGTTGACAATTACGTCGTTGTAAAAACGCGCGCTGATCTGGAGCGAGGTCTGACCGCTGATGCCCTTGGGCAGGTAGTCGTTGTCGGAAAAGAAGGTCTTGTTGTCGGTACGTCCCTGCCATACTTCCGTAATGGAGTTGCCGATCAGTACGGCTCGCGGACCCTCCAGACGCCCTTTGGGCATTGCCGTCGTCTGCTCGCGAACGCAGCGCAGCTGGTAGCCGGCTCCCGTATACGAGTTGTAGGACGAATATCCGCCCAGGCCACCCTGGACCGGGTAATAGTTGCCGCTGGCGCTGGAACTGGTCAGCACGAGCATCTTGTTGGTGAGCGAACGGATATGGCTGCCGTTGAAGGCTGACTGCCGCTGTCCGGTATAGGGGAAATAGAGATCGTATGCACGGGAGTAACGCCCGAACGGTTTTTCATCGAGTTCCGCAACGCTGCCGAGGGCGAAATCGAGGGCTTCGGGCGGCGCCACTTTCCAGCCCGCGGGACACGGGTCGTAAATGCTCTTCAGATTGTCGCCGACGTATTCGCTTCCCCACAACCAGAACCATCCGGTCTGATTCTCAGCCGAACCTGTATTATTGAACCACGAATAGGAGGGGGTGTGCCAGTTGTCGGCCTGAACGCCGCTGACCTCTTTGGCCATCCAACGGTAGGGATATTTCACAGACAGGGCAACGGCGTCGTCAACAGCCTTGTCACCCACGGCATAGGCGTTATTTGCCCCGATCTTGCCGAACATCATGTTCCGAGCGCCCCAACTCTCGGAGGAATAATCCTGCTGCAATTCTTCAATAGGCGTATAAGTTGGAAGTCCCCAGTACATCTCGCTGCCGAATCCCGTGTCGTCGTACTCCGCAGCTGCCGGGAACGGGTCCTTGCGCCCCCACTGATAATAGTTGCCTAAAGCCCAAGCCGCAACGCGTTTATCCGAGGAGTTCATCGCCTCGCGTCCCGCCATGGCGCCCAGATTACGGTCCATCATCATATAACGGCCGACCTGTCGCGCTTCGGCGTCGCAATCGTAATTCTCGACAGCCCAGATATTCCAGCTCCAAAGGACTTCGCCGCCGGCATCATAAGCTGCAATCAGGGCATTGCCGGGAACGAACTCGGCCGGGGTAGTGAAGTAGACGTTACCTTCCCAGTCGTCATACTCTACGGATTCGATAGTCACGGGGCTTTCGCGTACCCAGCCGTCGGCCGTTTTCGGCGAATTGTACCACACGAGTTTTGCCGCCATAGGCTTGATAGCCAGATCAGTCTCGGAGTAGGATTTGGTTACCGGATGGCCGTCTACCGAGTACGAGTAGGTGCGCGGCACCCCGTTGCCCTTGGTCGTTGCACGGAACTTATAGGTCGTACCGGGTTTGGTTATCAGATAAGTGTTCGCCGTACCGTTAGCGCTCAAGTCCTCCGCGATGCGCTGTGGAAATTCGTAACCCAATGAGAATATGGTCAACCGTCCGGCAGGAATTCCGGTTTCGGGAACGGTCACCGATCCCAGCGACAGATGCTTTTCTCCGTAATCGACCAGCACTTCCAGCGTTTTTCCAGCTTCTACGGGATTCACAGCCAGGAAAAAGCTCGTCGGCGTGCGTGAAATCGTCGCTTGTCCTTCGATTTCATAGTTTATCTCGGCTGCCGTCTGCTCTCCGGGTGTTACCGCCCCGTTCCGCAGATTCAGCGACCCCGTTTCGAAAGCCAATATCCCGCCGTCGATACTGCGCAACGTTATGTTCTTGACATCCGATAATGTCCGGTCGGCGGCAAGTCGGAGTTCGATGACCGCAGCAACGCTTTCGAATGGCAAGGATACGGTTTCGACAGGATCTTTCACACCCTTGCTCACGGCATATAAATTGACCAGTTTTTTCAGATGCTTCGTAGCGCCCGGCGCTCCTTTCTGTTTCGCAGCAATCGCCACCGGAACAGCCGTCAAATCATCGTATGTCGTACGATAAGGATAATAGGCGTAGAAATCGCGTGAGGCAGCACCGGCGCTCCACACGATTCGCCGGTCCTGCGAAGGACAGACGAACTGCGTATTTGCCGCCGATGAAAAGGCCGCATAATAAATATTGGCATGCTCGACGGTCTCGCCGTCGGCTGCAAACAGCCCGATCCGGTCTACATCGGCATTCCAGATCAGATCAAGCCCTTTTTCAGCCGGGTCCACAGTCTTGAATGAAACCGATCCCTGGAATGAGACCACATCCGGATCAGATGATCCATTCTGCGTGGGATCTTTTTGACAGGCCGCGATAACCACCGTCAAAAATAAAAGTGTTAAGAGTCGCAGTTTCTCCATAATTTGAGGTTGAAATTTAAGGTTGGTGTCATTGGAACCCTCTCGACGTTCAAAAATACCAGATACGGCAAGTTCCAAATGATATTTCAAATATACGCAGACCTCATTCCTCACAGGGCGAAAATCGTACATAATAAGGCCAATTTTAGTTGCCAGACTATAGAAGGCACCTTGGCTGCATCCTGATTGCTCTGTTTCATAGTCCTTAATACGGAAAAACTCCGTAAAATAAGACTTATTAGTCAAAACGGGTGCTGAAACGCCTCAAAAACAGGAAAACGCCACG
>ERZ772855.1604-NODE-1604-length-21630-cov-55.568575_pt1 | contig 21630 bp, 20 predicted proteins | sample MGYA00511900_ERZ772855 | MGnify/ENA primary metagenome ERZ772855 (study PRJEB29015, sample SAMEA2737701) | human gut metagenome | biome: human gut; feature: human-associated habitat; material: faeces | place: China | collected 2012 ... | reverse complement strand
GCCTGCGCTTTGCTATCCGCGAAGGTGGCCGCACGGTTGGTTCCGGCGTCGTTGCTAAGGTCATCGAGTAATCCGCATTTTCAGGCGAAGCGCCGGTTGTGACGACCGGCGCCGCCTTCCCACGGATTTGTGATCCTGTCAGTTGAACTTCAGGATGATAAAACCGCATATTGCAATGGCAGGAGGTGTCCCACGTGGCAAATGCCGCCCGTACCAAGGTGTGTCTGGCCTGCACGGAGTGCAAGCAGCGCAACTACAACAACATGAAGAACAAGAAGAACACCCCGGATCGCATCGAGCTGAAGAAGTATTGCCCCTTCTGCAAGAAGCATACGGTTCATCGCGAGACGAAGTAAGCGCACCGACAACGTAAGGATGTGATAACGATGGCAGAGGAGAAAAAGGTTTCCGACCAGAAGCCGAATGTGTTCGTTCGCATTGGTCGTTGGTTCAAGAACCTCCCGGGTCGCATCGCGAAGTCCTTCAAGAACATGGCGGCTGAACTGCGCCTTGTGTCTTGGCCCAGCAAGAAGAAGTGGATCGCCTGCTCGGTGACCGTGCTTGTGTTCGTGCTGGTGATGAGCATTGTGATCGGCGCGCTGGATATGGGTGCGACCGCGCTCGTGAAGCTGATGATGTGATGCCCCGCTGTGCCTCTCCGTGCTTGAAAAGGCGCGGGGAGGCGGGGCGTCCACTACTTGCGCAGGGGGTTAGTTATGTCCGAGAAGAGCAATGAGGCGTGCTGGTACGTCGTTCATACCTATTCCGGGTATGAAAACAAAGTCAAGGATACGTTGGAGAAGTCCATCAAGAGCAGCAACATGCAGGATTACATTTTTGATGTCCGCGTGCCTGTTGAGGAAGTCTCCGAAATCCGCAAGGGCAAGCGTGTGAAGTCCACGCGCAAGGTCTTTCCGGGGTATGTGATCGTCAACATGATTAAGACCAACGAGAGCTGGTATGTCGTGCGCAACACGCGCGGTGTGACGGGCTTCGTCGGCCCGGACGGTCAGCCTGTCGCCCTGACGCCCAGCGAGGTGGAAATGATGCTCAATCCCCAGTCCGTCGGCACGGCGTGCGATTTGGCAATCGGCGAAAGCGTCAAGATTGTCAGCGGCAGCTATGCCAACTTCAAGGGGACCGTGGTGGAAATCGACCAGATGCTGGGCAAGGTGCTGGTGAATGTGCAAATGTTCGCCAACCGCACTGGCGAGGTTTGGTTCAACATGGAGGACGTCAGAAAAGACGAGGACGAGGAGTAATCATCCGCTCGTTTTTCCCCCTATGCTTTTTTACGGTTTTCCGCGCTCATGATACAAATGGGTGCATGAAACAGAAGAAACGCCTGCTCACCGCTGCGGCGTGACTGAGCGGCTTTTCATGGCGGGTTCAACCGCCTTTCCTTGCGTCCGGCTTGCACGGACGCGACGTGGGAGGAAGTTGCAAATGCTTCCGCGTGACCACATTTTTTAGGAGGTGCCATTACAATGGCCAAGAAGGTTACTGCTTTCATCAAGCTGCAGGTTGCTGCCGGCAAGGCCAATCCTGCTCCGCCTATCGGCCCGGCTCTGGGTCAGCATGGCGTGAACATCCCCGGCTTCTGCAAGGAGTTCAACGAGCGCACCAAGAACGAAGTGGGTCTGGTGATCCCTGTCGTCATCACCGTGTATTCTGACCGTACCTTCACCTTCATCACCAAGACCCCGCCGGTTCCGGTGCTGATTAAGAAGGCGCTGAATATCGAAACTGCTTCCGGCCGCCCCAACCGCGACAAGGTTGGCCAGCTGACCAAGGAACAGCTCCGCAAGATTGCTGAGACCAAGATGCCCGACCTGAACGCCGCCAGCATCGAGGCTGCTATGTCCATGGTCGCCGGCACGGCGCGCAGCATGGGCGTCACCGTCGAGGAGTAATCACTCGGCGCATCAGCAATTTGCCTGGGGCATAAGTGCCCCGTGAACAATGTGGGAGGACGAAAGTGCCGTTAATACCACATGGGAGGAATATTGAAATGAAGCATGGCAAGAAGTATCAGGACAGCGTGAAGCTGATTGACCACCTGAACCAGTACGATCCCGATCAGGCCGCGCAGCTGGTCGTCAGCACCGGCAAGGCCAAGTTCGACGAGACGGTGGAAGTTTCCATCCGTCTGGGCGTTGACCCCCGTCACGCTGACCAGCAGGTCCGCGGCGCGGTCGTTCTGCCCCATGGCACTGGCCGCTCTATCCGCGTGCTGGTCATCGCTAAGGGCGCGAAGGCTGATGAAGCCCGTGCGGCTGGCGCTGACTACGTTGGCGATCAGGACATGATCACCAAGATCCAGACCGAAAACTGGTTCGACTTCGATGTCTGCGTGGCTACCCCTGATATGATGGGTCTGGTCGGCCGCATCGGTCGTGTCCTCGGCCCGAAGGGCTTGATGCCGAACCCGAAGTCCGGCACCGTCACCATGGATGTGACCAAGGCCATCACCGAGATTAAGGCTGGTAAGGTGGAGTATCGTCTGGACAAGACGGCCATCATCCACTGCCCTGTTGGCAAGGTCTCTTTCGGCGCGCAGAAGATTCAGGAGAACCTGACTGCCCTGATGGAAGCCATCAACAAGGCAAAGCCCGCCGCGGCGAAGGGCGTCTATGTGCGCAGCCTGTACATCAGCAGCACCATGGGTCCGTCCGTCCGCGTGAACCCGCTGAAGTTCTGATGAATTGACCTTCATCAAGACCGCTTTCGATTCGTCGAGGGCGGTCTTTTTTGGATTTTAGGCGGAGCAGCACAAAAAGGCTGACAGCCTTCTGACTTTGTGGTCAGGGGTTGTCAGCCATTGTTTTTTGGAAATGGTACACTAACTATACGGCGTTTCGATAAAGTTCAAGAAACATGGGCGTGTGCTGCGAAGGGGTCAAGGGGGCGACCGCAGACATTCGTCTGTTTTCATTGTCCCCTTGTCGCCTCCGCAGAGGCGAAATTCCTGCGCAATGCTGCCAATCCATACAAAATCAGTGTAGCGGATACACCTTCAGCCCCTCCGCGCCAGCGATGCTGACCGCTTTCGTCAGCAAATCCCCCTCCGCTTCCAGCGCCGCCCAGAATGTGCCGCCGTTCGCGAACACCTCGATGACACCGCGGTCGAGAATCACGCGAATCGGCTCATTGACGTACAGATGCGCGTCTGCCGAATCCTGCCCCAGCACAGGCTGAATGTGCAGACGTGCATTCTCCGCCGTCAGCACCGTACCGCCGAGGGTCAGCGTCAGCGGCTGATTCGGCTTGCAGCGGAAAAGCAGCTCACACGGCGTGTCTGCCAGCGGGAACTCTGCCGAATCGCTCCTGCGCGGCAGGAAGAGCGGCTCGCCGCGCACAGCATCCAGTTCCCGCACGGGCTGGAAGGCAAGGCGGATGCCATCCGGCGTGCGGCGCAGGGAAAGCTCCGCCGGAATCGCCATCATGCTGTGGAAACCACGCGTGTCATCCTTCATCCGCAGCCATGCGACGCTGATGACGCGCTCAGGCACGTTCGCGTAGGTCTGTGCGGCGTAGGGGAGGCGGGTCGCATAGGCCATCAGGACGGGCGTTTCGGGCGTGAAGCGGAATCCGTCAAACGCACCAAGCATGTAGTAACCATCCGCAGACCAGAACACCCACTTGTCAGCGCCGTCGATGGGCAGGCGGAACAGGTCGGGGCACTCCCACATGCCGTTGGCGTTCAAACGGCTGGCTTCCGTCCAGTGGAGCAGGTCAGGGGAGCGGAAAATCGCGAATTCGCTGCCGTCGAGGTACAGCACCATGATGTACGCGGCGGATTCGGGATGATAGAAAACCTTGGGGTCGCGGTTTCCACCGGCGATGTGCGGCAGAAGGAACGCGTCGGAGCGGGTGAGCGTTTCGCCGCCGTCGCGGGAAATCATTAGGCGCTGCGTGTGCAGATTCCCTGCCTGCTTTGACCATTCGTTCGACCCGCCTGCAGCGGTGTAGTAGAACAGCAGCGTATTTTTTCCCATCCCGGACGCATTTTCCGCGTCACAGAACGCGCTGCCCGAATAGACCGTGCCGGTGTCATCGGGCGCGGCAGCGACGGGGCGGTGCGTCCAGTGCAGCAAATCATGGCTGACGGCGTGCCCCCAGTGCATATTGCCCCAATCCAGCCCGAAGGGATTCCACTGGTAGAACAGGTGGTATGCCTCGCCGACGCGAATCAGACCGTTCGGGTCGTTGTGCCAGCCGAACGGGGGCGTGAAGTGCAGCAGCGGGCGCGCATCCGGCGTATACACCGGGACTTCGTCGGAGACAGAAATGCTGGACAGCAGGGCATCATCCGCATCACTGGAGAGAACTTCCAGCGTCTGGCGGAACCACGCGGACGCATCCATGCAGCCGACGAAATCAGCGTCATCCGGCGCGCAGAGGCGAACATCCGCCTCCTGAACTTTCCGCCCGGAAAGCAAGAAATGCAGCTTGCAGAGAGGCGCATCGCGGCGTGTCGGGAAGAGCAGAAACGGGGCGGTAAGCGAAATCATCATCGGAAAACGACCTCCTTACAGCAGATTGTAAAGGCGAAAAGGGCGAATGTCAAGGCTCTATGCGTGCGGTTTGCATTTTTGTTCTGAAATTTTCCCGAAACGTCTCTTGACGAAAACGCACGAAACAGCTACAATAAAGTGTCTTAATGTGTTCTGACGGAGCGAAAGGGGTTAGGGACATGAGCACGAAGTTTATTTTTGTCACTGGCGGCGTTGTTTCCTCGCTGGGCAAGGGCATCACGGCGGCGTCACTGGGGCGTCTGCTGAAATGCCGCGGTCTGCGCGTTTCCATCCAAAAATTTGACCCATATATCAACGTTGACCCCGGTACGATGAGTCCGTATCAGCACGGTGAAGTGTTCGTGACGGACGACGGCGCGGAAACTGACCTCGACCTTGGTCACTACGAGCGCTTTATTGACGAATCCCTGACGCAGGCGGCAAACGTGACCTCCGGCCGCGTCTACAAGACTGTTATCGACCGTGAGCGGCAGGGCGGCTACCTCGGTGCGACGATTCAGGTCATCCCGCACATCACCGACGAAATCAAGCGCAACATCCTCCTTGTCTCCAAGCAGGAAAACGCGCCGGACGTGGTGATTACCGAAATCGGCGGCACGGTCGGCGACATTGAGAGCCAGCCGTTCCTTGAAGCTATCCGCCAGATGCGCGCGGAAGTTGGCTTTGAAAACAGCCTGTATATCCACGTTACCCTCATCCCCTTCTTGAAGGCGGCGGGTGAGCTGAAAACGAAGCCCACGCAGCACTCCGTCAAGGAACTCGGCGGCATCGGCATCAGCCCGGACATTCTTGTTTGCCGCTGTGAACACGAAGTGCCCGCTGAAGTGCGCGCGAAGATTGGCCTGTTCTGCAACTTGCCGGCGGACCGCGTGTTCCAGAACCTGAATGCCCGCTCCATCTATGAAGTGCCGCTGATGCTGCACAAGGAAGGGCTGGACGAGAAAGTCTGCCAGCTGCTGGGTCTGACGGGCTTGAGCTGTGACTTGACCGAGTGGGAGACCATGGTTGAGCGCCAGCTGAACCCCATCCGCGAGACGACGATTGCCCTTGTCGGCAAGTACGTCGAGCTGCCGGATGCGTATCTGTCCATTGTTGAGGCGCTGACGCACGGCGGCATTGCGCATCAGGCGAAGGTACACATCAAGTGGGTGCAGTCGGCGGATTTGACGCAGGAAAACGTGGCGGAGGCGCTGGAAGGCTGCCACGGCATCCTCGTGCCGGGCGGATTTGGCCAGCGCGGCTTGGAGGGCAAGATGATTGCCATCCAGTACGCCCGTGAGCACAAGATTCCGTTCCTTGGCATTTGCTTGGGGATGCAGATGGCGGTTATCGAATATGCCCGCAACGTGCTGAACCTGCGCGGCGCAAGCTCCACCGAGCTTGACCCCAACACGCTCTATCCGGTGATTGACCTGATGGCTGATCAGAACCTCGATATGCTGGGCCACACGATGCGTCTTGGCAAGTACCGCTGTGCGCTCAAGCATGACACGAACAGCTACAAGGCGTATGCGCAGGAGGAAATCTGGGAGCGTCACCGCCATCGCTATGAATTTAACAATGATTATCTGACCCGCTTTGAAGAGGGCGGAATGACCATTGCGGGCAAGAACCCTGACCGCAATCTGGTGGAGATTGTTGAGATTCCCGACCATCCGTGGTATGTGGCGGTGCAGTTCCATCCGGAATTGAAGAGCCGTCCGAACCGTCCGCATCCGCTGTTCCGCGATTTTGTCGGTGCGGCGATCAAGCATCAGGAGCAGGTTTAACAAGCAAAAGCGGCGTTTCCAGCAAGGTGGCTGGGAGCGCCGCTCTTTTGGAATGCGGGCGGGTTCTGCACGGAAAAAACCAGGCAGCATGGAAGTGTGCTGCGAAGGGCTGTCGGGGGCGAGCACAGAGGCGAAATCCCCTGCAACAAAAAAGACCAGCATTGGGAAAGTTGTTCCTCATGCTGGTCGGTCGCGCCCATCTGGCGCGACAATGTGCAAGTTGCGGGTAGAGCAGCTTGGGGGCGCTCCTGCGGGAGCGCAAAGTTACAAGTGCTGCGCTGAAAGCGCTTCGCTGTTCAGCGCTCGTTGGGCAGGATTGGGTGCTTTTGCATAATTGGTCACACGAGCAACCGTTGGGGCGTTGCCCCAAACCCCACAAGGGACGCTGTCCCTTGACCCTGCAAGGGGCAGACGAAAAGGGACGAAGTCCCCCCTTGACCCGTTTTTGGTGGTCAGGCTTGAGCATGCTTCCCAAACTGAACTTTTTTGCTGCTTTTTTCTTATTTCTTATCCAGTTCCGAGGTGCAGTGCGGGCAGCGCGTCGCCTTAATCGGAATCTCGCTCAGGCAATAGGGGCACTTTTTCGTCGTCGGCGCGGCAGGCGCAGCGGGCTTCTTCCCGATGCTCATCAGCGCGTTAATCCCCTTCAGCAGCATAAACAGCACCAGCGCCGTGATGAAGAAATTCACCACCGTCGTCAGGAACGACGCAAACGCCGCGCCGAACGTCCATGCCACACCGTCGGAAATGTCGCCGGGGCCGCCGGTGAAAATCAGCGATAGCAGCGGATTGATGAAATTCGTCGTCAGCGCCGTGACAATGCCGGTGAACGCGCCGCCGATGATGACGCCGACCGCCATGTCCATCACGTTGCCGCGCAGGGCGAACTTCTTAAACTCTTCGATGAACTTTTTCATGGGGAAACCCCTCCTCCAAATTTGATACTGTCAGTATAACACGCAGGATGACCAGTTGCAAGCGCTTGCGGCGCGAAAAAAACGAAAAGAGGATGCAGAATGACGAAGAATCAATGGATTGCGGATGGATTGCTGCTGGCAGCGGCAATTATCTGGGGGTCAGCGTTCGCAGTGGTGAAAAATACGCTGGACAGCGTGCCGCCGTCGATGATGATTGCGCTGCGCTTCGGCATTGCGGCGCTCATCAGCGGCGTGATTCTCCGCAAGCACCTGCGTGGGCTGACGCGCGGGCAGGTGCTGATGGGGCTGCTCGTCGGCGTACTGACCGGGCTGGCGTACATTGTGCAGACCGTCGGATTGCAGGACACGACTGCCGGGAAAAATGCGTTTCTGACGACGATTTACGTCCTGTTGGTGCCGTTCGGCAGTGCGGTGCTGTTCCATGAGAAGCTCGACGCGCGGCGATATGTCGCGGCGGTGCTGATGCTGCTGGGTATCGGCATCCTCTCGCTGGATGGCGAAAGCGGCGGACTGAATCGCGGCGACGTACTGACGCTGGTGTGCGGCGTGCTGTATGCGGCGCAGATTATCTCCGTCGGGCGCTGCAACGAACGCATGGATACTTATGCGTTGATTGTGCTGGAGTTTGCGTTCGCGGCGCTGACGGGGCTGTGCTGGTCGCTGGCGACGGAGCGGGGGATGCCGATACAATGGAACATGCAGTCCATCGGCGGCATTTTGTATGTCGCGGTGTTCTCAACCATGCTGGCATCGTCCTGCCAGAATATCGCGCAGAAGCTTGCACCGACGTCTCATGCGGCGCTGCTGATGAGCCTCGAATCCGTGTTCGGGGTGCTGTCCGGCGTGATTTTTCTGGGCGAAAAGCTGACCATCCGAATGGGACTGGGCTTTCTGGTGATTTTCGCGGCGGTGGTGCTGAGCGAAACGACGGCATCATCAAAAAAAATTCACGGAAAATGTATGAATATGCATTGACAAGCGGATGATTCTGCGCTATACTATGCACTGTTCCCCGGAAGCGCTCCGGCGGACAATAATACTAATTCTCATCTAAACCATGTCATTCGCACAGCATCTTTTCCGCCCCGGCATTGCTTCGTTCCGCTCGCGCGTACCTCCAGTACGCCTCGCTTCACTCAGCTTTGCCGGAACGAAAAATCTGCTATGCTCGATGCCATGTTTTAGAATCGAATTAGTATAAAATCGTGAAAAACCTGTTTTCAGGAGGATGGTAACAATGAAGAAGCTGCTGAGTGTGGTTATTGCTCTGATGATGATGGTGACGTTCGTGTTCGCGGAAGAAGCCGCGCCCGCGGAAGTCAAGACCCTGTACGCAGGTGTGCTGACGGTTGGCTGCGAAGCCGGTTATCCGCCTTTCGAGATGGTTGCGGATGACGGCGAATCCGTTGTCGGTCTGGACATGGACATCATGGCGGCTGTGGCGGAAAAGCTGGGCTTGCAGATGCAGGTTGTGACGACCTCCTTTGACGGCATCTTCGACGGCATCGGTGTGAACTACGATGTGGTTTGCTCCGCCGTGACCATCACCCCTGACCGTATGCAGAACATGCTGTTCTCCCTGCCCTACATCACCAACTATCAGGCGGTGGTTGTGCCGGCGGACAAGGACGTGGAAATCAATTCCTTCATGGATTTGGACGGCTATGTCATCGGTGTGCAGAAGGGTACGACCGCGGACATCCTGATGGGCGACTATGAATCCACCCAGACCATCAACGTGACCGTGGTGGCGAACGACAAGCTGAGCAACTGCTTCACCCAGCTGACCAACGGCGAAATTCAGGCGGTTGTGGTGGACAGCGGCGTTGCGGAAAGCTATGTTGCGAAGAATCCGGAACTGTACAAGATTGTCTATCAGGATATGACCGAAGGTGAGCAGTTCGCCATCGCGATGGGTCTGAACGACACCGACATGCAGGCCGCCATCAATCAGGCGATGCAGGAACTGGAAGAAGACGGCACGCTGAAGGAAATCTACGAGTACTGGTTCGGCGCGGACGCCGAGGAATCTGCGGAGTAATCAGCCAACAGCCGCAAACAATCCGCACCTGCCGGGTGGAAACATCCCATCTGACAGGGCGCGGTTTTTTGTGTGACAAGGGAATCCGCTGACCATGCGGCGGGAAAGGAATCGGATATGAAGGGAAAAATGCCCGCAAAGCTGTTCCGGGTCGATCGGTGGCAGCGGAAAACAAAAATCGTCGTCAGCATTGTGCTGCTCGTCCTCATCGTCGTTGGGATTCTCTCGACCATGATGCCCACGCGCGAGGAAATGCTGGCGAACACCTCGGAAGCCATGCAGCAGCGCCTGGCGGAGGATGCGCAGAGCACCCGCAAACGCTTGACCATTTCCTATAACCCGCTGTTCTGCGTCAGCTATCTGTCCGTCTCGTCCAGCGGGCGTGACGTTGTGTCGGAAAGCTACGTTGGCTTCTGCAACCAGATTATTCCGGCGAACGATGGTGCAATGCAGGTCGTCGGGCAGATGATTAACTACACCTACCGGATGCTCGGCGGCGGCCGCAACCTGATGTACGGCGCAAAGCTGACCATCCTGCTGACGACCATCACCGTGTTCTTCGGCTTGATTCTGGGCACCCTGCTGTCGCTGGGCAAGATCAGCAAATTTAAGCCGCTCAGCAAGATTTGCAGCGGTTATATCTTCTTCTTCCGCGGCACGCCGCTGCTGATTCAGCTCTTCGTCGTCTACTTCACGCTGCCCAAGCTCTTCGACTTCTCGTGGACGGGGCTGTTCAGCGCCTATGGCACAGACGCAACCTACATGGGTTCGTTCCTTGCCTCGTGCATCACGTTCAGCCTGAACTCCGGCGCGTACTGCGCGGAAATCGTCCGCGCGGCGATTCAGTCCATCGACAAGGGACAGCATGAAGCCGCGAAGGCCCTCGGCATGACCTACTGGCAGACCATGTCGCACATCGTCATCCCGCAGTCGATTCGCCGGATGATTCCGCCCGTCTGCAATGAGTTCGTCATGATTCTGAAAGATGCGTCGATTGTGTTCGCGATTTCCCTGCAGGACATCACGACGATTGCCAACAACATCCGCACCAGCGAAGGCTCGAACCTCGTCTTTATCCCTGCGCTGATTCTCTATCTGATTATCACCGCGCTGTTCACGTTCATCTTCAACAAAATCGAGAAGAAATTCTCGGTGTACGAATAAGGAGGTGTCCCGATGGAAAATCAGGAAGCGTTCATGCTGGAAACGCAGCATGTTTCCAAACATTACGGCAAGCTGGAAGTCTTGAAGGACATCAACCTGCAGGTCAAAAAGGGCGAAGTCATCTGCCTGATTGGCCCGTCCGGCGCGGGTAAATCCACCTATCTGCGCTCGTTGAACCAGCTGGAGACGATTACGGGCGGAAAAATCTTCATCAAGGGGCATCTGCTGCTGCACCGCGAGCATGACCACACGGTCGAGCGTATCGACAAGAAGACGCAGCAGCAGCTTCTGCTGGAAATGGGCATGTGCTTTCAGCGCTTCAACCTCTTCCCGCACAAGACGGTGCTGGACAACGTGATGATGTCGCCAATTATCGTCAAGCACGAGGACAAGGAACAGGTACGGCAGGAGGCGCTGACGCTGCTTGACCGCGTTGGCTTGAAGAGCAAAGCGGATGAATATCCGAACCGCCTCTCCGGCGGACAGCAGCAGCGCGTGGCGATTGCGCGCGCCTTGGCGATGAAGCCGGAAATCATGCTCTTCGACGAGCCGACCTCCGCCCTTGACCCGGAGCTGGTTGGCGAGGTGCTGAACGTCATGAAAGACCTTGCGTCCGAGGGCATGACGATGCTGTGCGTGACGCACGAAATGGGCTTTGCGAAGGAAGTATGCAACCGCGTGCTGTTCATGGCGGACGGCTACATCATCGAGGAAGGCACGCCGACGCAAGTGTTTGAAGACCCGCAGAATCAGCGCACGAAGGCGTTTTTGCGGTCGGTGCTGAATGCGTAATACTATTTCCAGATTCACCTGCGCCATCTGCTTGCGCCTTTTCCATTCTGGCGTCCGCTCATTCCACTTAGCGTAGCGCTGCTACGCTGCGTTTCATTCACGTTAGCCAGAATGAAAAATTCGCGGCGCATCTTGGCGCATTCTTATCTGGAAATAGTATAAATTATGAGAGAACCCACTGTGGAGGTTTGAAACTCCCGGTGGGCTTTCTTTATGCGGCTGTCAGTGGAAATGCATACCTCGTGGATAAACACGCGGGCATAGTATGCCAATGCGCACAACTCAATCGCGCAAAAGGGTCAAGGGAGGAACTCCCTTGTGGGGTCAAGGGGTAAAGCCCCTTGCGGAGTCCAGAGGCAGAGCCTCTGGCGTTCCCCTTAGAAAATCAAGTCCATGCTCCGCAGTTTTTCGCGAAGCCAGCTTTCGGATAGGCCGGATTTCTGCGACATTTCGCGAATTGTTAAGCCCGATAGGTATGCGTCAGACAGTACCTCCGGGTCGCTCAGGTTGTCCCAGTCGATGTCCGGGATGACCGGCGCGGGCGGGGGCGTGTAGACGGGCTTGGGCGGCATCGGCTTGGGGGCGGTGCGCACCGGGTTGCGGAACGCGGCGGACTGCGCCCGCTCCGCCAGCAGCTTCACATTCGCCTTCATCTTCCGCTCCTGCGCCACATACGGGCGAATCACCCCCAGAAACGCTTCGCCGTAGCGCGCGGTCTTGATTTCGCCCATGCCGCTGACGCTCCGCATTCCGTCCAGCGTCTCCGGCTTGCGCCGTGCCATCTCCGTCAGCGTCGCGTCGTTGCAGATGATGTAGGGCGGGACGTGGTGCAGCTTTGCCAACGCCATCCGCACCTGCCGCAGCTGCTCGAACAAATCGCCGCCTGCCGGGGCTTCGATTTTCCCGATGCTGCCGACCTTCTCCGCCGTCGCCTGCTGTCCCAGATGCGCGCCGTCCGCTCCTCGCCGCCGCTGCCGGGCGATTCCCTCCGCCTCGCCGTAGCGCGCGCCGCAGCAGGCGCTGCAATGCCCGCAGTCCTGCGCTGTATTCTCCCCGAAGTACCGCAGGATAAACGCCCGCAGGCAGCCGGGCTTCGTGCAGTAATCCACCATTCGGTTCAGGCGGTTCATGTCCTGATAGCGCACTGCCGACTGCTCCGCCGCCGTCATGTTCTCGTTTGGCTCGGTGTGCTCAATCATCCACTTCGCGGTGAAAATGTCCGACCCGTTGTACAGCAGGATGCACTCCGCCGCCTCGCCGTCGCGTCCGGCGCGCCCGGCTTCCTGATAGTACGCCTCCATCGAGCGCGGCATTTGGTAGTGGATGACAAACCGCACGTTGGATTTGTCGATGCCCATGCCGAACGCGTTCGTCGCGACCATCACCGGGCAGGTGTCGTACTGAAATTTCTCCTGATTTTCCTTGCGCTCCTCATCGCTCAACCCCGCGTGATAGCGCGTCGCGTCGATGCCCGCGCGAATCAGATTATCGCAGACCTGTTCGACCGCCTTGCGCGTTGCGCAGTAAACGATGCCGCTTTCGCCGCGTTTCCGGCGGAGAATATCCATGAGGGCAGCATCGCGGTTCTTGGGGCGGATGACCTCGAAGTAGAGGTTCGGGCGGTCGAAGCCGGTCGTGACCGTTTCCGGGTTTTGCAGGCGCAATAGGCGGATGATATCTTGCCGGACGCGCTCGGTTGCGGTCGCGGTGAACGCGCCCAGCACCGGGCGGGTGGGCAGCGAATCGACGAAATCCGCGATGCGCAGATACACCGGGCGAAAATCCTGCCCCCACTGGGAGACGCAGTGCGCCTCATCCACGGCAAGCAGAGAAATCGGCATGGATTGCGCCATCGCCTGAAACGAGGGCGTTTCGAGGCGCTCCGGGGCGACGTAGATGATTTTGTACGCGCCCTGCCGCGCCCGCTGCATGGCGAGTTCCATCTGGCGCGGGGTGAGTGAGCTGTTGAGGTACGCAGCTGGAACGCCCGCGCTTTTGAGCGCCGCCACCTGATCCGCCATCAGCGAAATCAGCGGCGAAATAACAATCGCGACCCCCGGCATCATCAGCGCCGGCACCTGATAGCACATGGATTTTCCTGCGCCCGTTGGCATCACGCCGAGTGCGTCCCGGTGGTGCGTCAGCGCATTCACCATGACCTCCTGCCCCGGTCGGAACGCCTCATGCCCAAAGTACTTCCGCAGGGTTTCCTGTGCTTGCATCCGTTTTTTTCCTTTCTTATGGGAGGACGTGGGGAGGCGCCAGAGGCTCTGCCTCTGGACTCCGGCAGGGCTCTGCCCTGCACCCGCGAAGGGTCTTCGACCCTCGCGACACCCTTTTCGCGATTGAGTTGGTGACACTCTCATACTGGTTCCGCGTGTTTATTGGGGGGACGCAAGGGGCGCTGCCCCTTGACTCCGCCAAAGGGTCTTCGACCCTCTGGACTCCCTTTCGCGCGATTCAGTTGGTGACAACTGCATACAATGTCCGCGTGTTTATTGGGGAAACGAACCTGCGGTTCAGAGGTACTTCACCTTCACCGTCGGCGGAAGCATCTCCGGCACGTCCTGCCCCTTCGCCAGCACCAGCACCTCGATGCGGTACAGGCGCATCAGCTCCGGCAGCGTCAGTTTCTCCGTCTCCAATTCCAACACGCGGTCAACGCACCGCAGCGCCAGCAGCGAACTTTTCCGCATATCCTGCGCACATCCGGTCAGCGCGACCGTCAGGTGTCCGCCCTCGTCCTTCGCGCGGGTCAGGAACGCAATCGCCTCGTGCGACAAGTCCGCAAATTCCCCGATGACCATCACGCGGCGCATGATGCCGCCGGAAATGTGGCGCATGAGGGCGCTCTCGAAGCGCACCGCCAGTTCGCTCTGACGCACTTCGCTCGTCTTGTCGCGCGTCATGAGCGCCAGCGCCATGTCCTTCGCGCTGATTTCGCCCTTCACGACTGCGTTCACCGCCTTGGCAATCGGCATTTCCACCTGATAGCGCTCCATCAGCTGCATCGCGGCGGGGAGTGCGTTGATGCCCTCCACCGTGCCGACCTGCCGAACGGCTTCCTGCGGCGGAACACCCTGTCCGATGAGGATGCCGCAGCGGTTGTTGCGGCTGTGCATGGACGTCGCCGTCACGATGAGGTCGCCGATGCCCGCCAGTCCGCCGAACGTGTACTCCGCGCAACCCATTTTCAGCCCCAGACGGCTGATTTCTGCAATGCCGCGCGTGATGAGGGCGGCGCGGGCGTTGTCGCCGTTGCCCAGCCCGCTGGAAATGCCGACGGCAAGCGCCTCGATGTTCTTCATCGCGCCGCACAGCTCTACGCCGAGCACGTCCGTGTTCGTATAGGTGCGCATACAGGTGTTCATGAACACGTCCTGCACCGTTTCCGCCACCTGCATGTCCGTGCAGGCGGATACGATGGAAGTCGGCATATCAAGCGCGACTTCCTCCGCGTGGGTCGGGCCGGACAGCGCGACGAGTTTCACATGGTCATGCTGCCCGTCCTTGCTCAATTCGTCGCGGATGACCTCGGTCATGGTCATGAGTGTGTCCGGCTCAATGCCCTTGGCAACATCCACGATAATCTGTCCGTCCGGGATGAACGGGCGCGCGCTTTCCGCCGTCTGGCGAATCGCAATGGACGGCACGGCGAAAAGCAGAATATCCTTGCCGCTCGCCACTGTCTGCAAATCGCAGGTGAAATGCACCGTTTCGGGGATGACCAGCCCCGGCAGCGCGGGATGCGTGCGCGTAGCAGACAGATTTTCGATTTTCTTCGGGGATCTTGACCAGACGGTTACATCATGCCCATTGCGGTGCAAAAGCCGCGCCAGCGCAATGCCCCATGTGCCGGAGCCAAGAATGCCAATTGTCGTCTGGTTATTCATGCGATGTTTCTCCTTCTGCTGGATGATGGACGTTCAGCTCGCGCATCAGCATCTCGTAAAACTCCTTCTGATCGCGCCGCAGCCGAATGAAATGCCCTTCGGGATTCAAGAAGCAGTGTTCGGACGTGCCGGTGAACACACGCGTTCCGTCCTGCTTCGTCATGTCGTAGCCAATCGTCAGCACGACGCCGTTGAACGCCTCCACGCGCACATCCACCGTGATGCGGTCGTCGAACGTCGTCGTCGCCAGATACTTGCAGTTCACCGCTGTCACGGGCGAAATCACCCCGCGCCGTTCCAGTTCCGCATACGGGAAGCCGAGCTGCTCCAGATACGCCACGCGCGCTTCCTCCATGAAGCGGATATAATTCGAGTGGTGCGTCACGCCCATGCGGTCGGTTTCATAATACTGCACCCGATGTGTTAATGCTTGCATTGCTTACCAATTCAGGCGGCATCCGTCCGCGGAGCAGCCCGTTTCCTCCTGATTTTCTTCCGCCGGAATCACGCCGCGCAGCACGTCCGTCATTTCCGGCAGCGTGTACGCCCGCAAGCGGATGCGCTGACCGTTGACGAAGAGAATCGGCACGCCGCGCGGATGATAGGTGTCCAGCGTGTTTTGGATGGCGGTCTTCACGTCGCCTAAATAGGTGCGATTTTCCAGCGCCTGACGCATTTCGTCCGCATTCAGTCCGATGTCCGCCGCCAGCACGCACAGCACGTCAATTTGCCCGATGTCGCGCCCCTCGACCCAATACGCGCGGTAAACCCGGTCGCTCCACGCCTCGTGCTTGCCCGATTTTTCCGCCAGCACCGCCCCTTCAAACGCGAGATACGTCATCGGGCGCGGGCGGATTTCCGGCGGAAGCTGCATGTTCAGCCCGACCGTCTCCGCGGGTTCTTTCAGCCGCGCGAAATACGCCCGATGCTCCTCATCGCAGATGTCGGTCGCCTCGCCGCCCTCGGGGGTCAGCGCATACGGATGCTCGATGATTTCCGCCTCTTGGTGCAGCGTTTTCAGCGCCGCGCGGAGGTTTTCTTTCGTGACAAGGCAGAACGGGCACACATAGTCCGTCAGAAAATCAATGGTCAGCATGGGGGTCTTCTCCTTTCGGGGGATAATCAGCCGTCGTCGCGCCAGCACTCGTTTTTCGCGCTGCCGTCGCGGTACGTCGGTTCATAGGGCGACATGTCCTCGTCATCCTCATCGGGGGACACGCGGTCGCTGTCGTCAGGAATTTTGCGGATGCGCTCCATCTTCGTCGCCTCCTTGCGTTCTGCCTTCTATCATACCACTTTCGCGGGAGGACTGCAAGGGGGAAGAAAAAGCGCCTTGCCCCGGCGGGTGCGCGGAGCAAGGCAGATGAAGGAATTTGGTTGCAGGTTAATTGTTCAGCCAGTCGTTTGCGTCGGGGTAGGTGTAGGGAATGTTGTTGGTTTTGGCGTACTCCAAGGCGTAGGAGTTGCGGTAGACGGTGAGGGTGAGGTTGGGGCAGTTGTCGAACGAATGGTAACCAATTGTGGCAACGGAATCAGGAATGGTGATGCTGGTTAAGGAATCACACTCATAGAATGCGCTGTCACCAATGGTGATGACGGAATCCGGAATAGTGATACTGGTCAAAGCACTGCAATTGGAAAAAGTGCTGTACCCAATGGTGCTAACGGAATCGGAAATAGTGACGTTCGTCAGGGAATTGCATTCGGAAAACGCCCAGTTACCAATGGTGGTAACAGAATCAGGAATGGTGACGTTCGTCAGGGAATCGCACTCGGAGAACGCCCAGTTACCAATGGTGGTAACGGAATCGGGAATGATGATGTTGTTCAGGGAATGACACTTTTGGAACGCCCAGTTACCAATGGTGGTAACGGAATCAGGAATGATAACGGAGGTCAGAGAATCGCACCAGAGAAACGCGCCGCTACCAATAGAAGTAACCTTTTTTCCACCAAGCGTATCTGGAATGGTGAGTTTTTCTGCATTACCATAATATCTCGCAATCTCCACCGTGCCATCATCCAGCAGCGAATACCAATAGTCCCTGGATGTGTATATCTTATGTTCCTCATCCGCTCCCGCCCCCGTCCAGCAGGCACACACCATCACAACAACCATCAGCAATGCCACAAACCACTTCTTTTCCATTAGAACAACCTCCTTTATGCCATTATCATACACAACAAGCCTTCATTTGTCAATGCGATTCCATAAAAATCCCCCAGCATATCCACAATACGAAAATATTTGTTCGTGTTCGCCTTGCATGTGCCGGACAAAATGTGCTATACTGTGTTCCTAAGCCAAGGAGGATTGCAACGATGAACGACCAAATCATCATTCGCGGCGCAAGAGAACATAACCTGCGCAATGTCAGCCTGACCGTCCCGCGCGACAAGCTCGTTGTGTTTACGGGGCTGTCCGGGTCGGGCAAAAGCTCGCTGGCGTTCGATACCATTTATGCCGAGGGACAGCGGCGCTATGTGGAAAGCCTGTCCAGCTATGCGCGGCAGTTTCTGGGGCAGATGGAGAAGCCCGATGTTGACCAGATTGACGGGCTGTCCCCCGCCATCTCCATCGACCAGAAAACCACCAGCCGCAATCCGCGCTCGACCGTCGGCACGGTGACGGAAATCCACGATTATCTGCGCCTGCTTTATGCGCGGGTGGGTCATCCGCATTGCCCGAAGTGCGGCAAGGAAATCCGCCAGCAGACCGTTGACCAGATGGTGGACGCAATCGTCGCCTATCCCGAAGGCACGAAGCTGATGGTGCTGTCGCCCGTCATCCGCGGCAAAAAAGGCGAGCATGTCAAAGTGTTCGAGGAGGCGCGCAAGAGCGGTTTCGCGCGCGTGCGGGTGGACGGCGAGCTGTATCGGCTGGAGGAAGTGCCGGCGCTGGACAAAAAGAAGAAGCACTCGATTGAAATCGTCGTTGACCGCCTGATTGTCCGCCCCGGCAAGGAGTTCCAGAGCCGTCTGGCGGATTCCATCGAGACGGCGACGAAGCGCTCCGGCGGCTTGGTCATCATGGACATGATGGACAAGGGCGAACTGCTCTTCTCCATGAATTACGCCTGCCCGGACTGCGGCATTTCCATCGAGGAACTCAGCCCGCGCATGTTCTCCTTCAACAGCCCCTATGGCGCGTGTCCGGCGTGCAGCGGGCTGGGCTACCGCATGGTCGTAAGCACGGACATTCTGTTCCCGGATAAGTCGCTGTCCCTGCGGCAGGGCGGACTGAACGCCATGGGCTTCGGTTCGGCGGATGGCGACGGCGTGACGGCGCAGTATTTCCAAGCCTTATGCGACAAGTACGGCTTCACGATGGATACGCCGATTCAGGAGATTCCCGAAGCGGGCATCCATGCCCTGCTCTACGGCACGGGCAGCGAGAAACTGACCATGACCTATGACACGCCCAGCGGCAGGGGAACGTATTCCACGACGTTCGAGGGCGTGATTCCGTCCTTGGAGCGCCGCTATGAGGAAACAGGCAGTGAAGCCATGAAAGCCGCCTATGAAGAATACATGGCGGAAGAACCCTGCCCCGTCTGCCACGGCAAGCGATTGAAGCCGGAAGCGCTGGCGGTCACAGTCGGCGGCAAGAATTTGTATGAGGTGTCCAGCCTGTCCATCACGGATGCGCGGGCGTTCTTTCAGTCGCTGGAACTGACGGAGAAGGAAAGCATGATTGCCGCGCAGATTTTGAAGGAAATCAACGCGCGCATGGGCTTTCTGGAGGACGTCGGGCTGGGGTACCTGACATTGGCGCGCGCGGCAGGGTCGCTGTCCGGCGGCGAGGCGCAGCGAATCCGGCTGGCGACGCAGATTGGCTCGGCGCTTATGGGCGTATTGTACATTCTGGATGAACCGTCGATTGGCCTGCATCAGCGCGACAACATGAAGCTCATTAACACCTTGAAAAAGATGCGCGACTTGGGCAACACGCTGATTGTCGTCGAGCACGACGAAGACACGATGTACGCGGCGGACTGGATTGTGGACGTCGGGCCGGGCGCGGGCATCCACGGCGGCAACATCGTCGCGGAAGGCACGGTGGAGGATATCAAGCGCAATCCGAACAGCATCACCGGGCAGTACCTGTCGGGCAAGAAGCGCATCGAGATTCCCGACGTGCGCCGTCAGCCGAAGGGATTCCTGACCATCCGCGGCGCGAAGGAGCATAATCTCAAGAACATTGACGTGAAAGTGCCGCTTGGCTGCCTTTGCTGCGTGACGGGCGTGTCGGGGTCGGGCAAATCCAGCTTGGTGAACGAAATCCTCTACAAGCACTTGGCGAAGGTGCTGAACCGCGCGAAAACCCGTCCCGGCGCGTTTGGCAGCATGGAGGGCGTGGAGCAGCTGGACAAAATCATCTGCATTGACCAAAGCCCCATCGGGCGCACGCCCCGGTCGAATCCGGCGACGTACACCGGGCTGTTTGACCAGATTCGCAAGATCTTTGCCGCCTCCCCCGAAGCGAAGGCGCGCGGCTACAAGGAAAACCGCTTCTCCTTCAACGTCAAGGGCGGGCGGTGCGAAAACTGCTGCGGCGACGGGATGCTGAAAATCGAAATGCACTTCCTGCCGGATATTTTCGTGCCGTGCGACGTGTGCAAGGGCAAGCGCTACAACCGCGAGACGCTGGAAGTGACCTACAAGGGCAAGAATATCTCCGACGTGCTGGATATGAACATCGAGGAAGCCATTACGTTCTTCGAGAACCACGAGAGCATCCGCCGCAAGCTGGAAACGCTCTATGACGTCGGCTTGGGCTATATGAAGTTAGGGCAGGCATCGACGACCCTTTCCGGCGGCGAAGCGCAGCGCGTGAAGCTGGCGACGGAACTCAGCCGCCGCGCGACGGGCAAGACGCTCTATGTCTTGGACGAGCCGACGACCGGGCTACACATGGCAGACGTGGACAAGCTCATCGGTGTCTTGCAGCGCCTGACCGAAACGGGCAACAGCGTGCTGGTGATCGAGCACAATCTGGATGTCATCAAGGTGGCGGACTACCTGATTGATCTCGGCCCGGAAGGCGGCAACAAAGGCGGCGAAATCGTCTGCGAAGGCACGCCGGAGGAAGTCGCCGCGTGCGAAAAGTCGTACACGGGGCAGTTCCTCAAGAAGATGCTGGGGAAACGCTGATTTCTGCCGCGCAATGCGGATGCCGTCAGCGCGAATCCGATTCCGAAGCGAATCACCATTTGAAAAATTGACGAGGCGGGTGTGCCTGCCATCAGCGGAGCGCACCCGCTTCCTGCTGCGCGAAAATGCAACATTCCCGGAAATATGTTGAAATTCATCGAAAAACGCGATATAATGGAACAAGTTAATCTGCCGGAAAGGGGTGAGCGGCTTGAAGAAACATGGAATCCGCGACCTGCTGATACTGGCGCTGATTTGGGCGCTTATCGGCGCGGCATGGGCGGAGGAAATGCTGCCCGCCTCCATCCGCGAGGCGCAGTCCGCTGAAGAGGCAAACGCGCTGCTCATCCAGTCTGATACCGGCGAACGCTTGAATGTTGTGAGCGGGCAAGTCCGCCTGATTGTCCAGACGCGGCGCGACGACATGTTCTGCGCTGATTACTGGCGTTCGGGCGAGGAAAAAGGCGAATTTGACCTGACTGCGAAGGAAAACCGTTACGGCGCGCCTTATGCCTACTACATCGGCACCATGTGCACGCGTGCGGTGTACTCGATGGCGCTGTCCTACCTTGGCGTGGATATGACCCCGGTGGATATGAGCGTCCTTGTCCAGCGGCGCACGCTGAATGAGCCGTACGACGAAATCACGGCGCTGGTGGATGGTTTGGCGCGGCGTGGATTGACCGAAGCGACATTTGATGAAATGATGGCGCAGTATCTCAACGATGAGCGATATTCGCCGCTATATATATATATGAAGCGGACGAACGGTGTGGGCCATGCGCTGCTGATTGTGGGGTATAATGCGGAGCGGAAGCGGTTTGTGGCGGTTGATCCGTCGCCGCGCGGATTTCAGGGGGATACGGTGCGGACATATGAATTGTCGTTTGCGCAGAATCGCCAGCGGGTGATGCGCTGCCCGTACGCGAAGGACTTGGAAGGCGCAAAGGTCTTGCAGGTGTATCAGTGGTATTGGATAGGAGAAGAAACAGAAAAAGAATAGGCGCGGCACAAAGGGGCTAAACACGCGGAAAAAGGATGGAGAAGAAGCCGTCTCCATCGCGCAGAGGGGTCAAAAGGGGAACTTCGCACGTCCGCAGACGCGCCCCCTAAGACGCGCTATTACACCCTCGTCTGTCCTAAACACAGCCGTGTAACCTTTTCTTCATGTTCCGCAACGTTCAAAGTAGCCTCTTCCGCAAATTGTATTCAAATTGTACACCACCTGTACTTCAACTGTTTTTTTTGCATTTTCCAGCCGAAAACAGCCTATTTTTTACATTCATCACTTTTCTTTTTCTCTCATCCGTGATAGAATAGAAGCGTGAATACTTCTTATTG
>ERZ772855.1587-NODE-1587-length-21809-cov-5.217385_pt1 | contig 21809 bp, 14 predicted proteins | sample MGYA00511900_ERZ772855 | MGnify/ENA primary metagenome ERZ772855 (study PRJEB29015, sample SAMEA2737701) | human gut metagenome | biome: human gut; feature: human-associated habitat; material: faeces | place: China | collected 2012 ... | reverse complement strand
TACCCACTTGGATACGATGCCGATGACGTTCATGGCCAGAGGCAGGCAGACAATGTCTGCCACCAGCAAAAACAGCCCCAGCGGGCGTTTCCACAGCTGCTGTTTTACCAGCAGCCAGATGACCAGCACAGCCGACAGCGCCGCGCAGAGCAGAAACAGCGAGTACATGACCCGCTCGCCATGGAAATAGGTGTTGTAGGTGCCGGGCAAAAAGAAGGTGAACACCTGCTGCAACGAGGTGACGATGTTGCCCACATAATCAGTCGCAGCCTGGGCCTGGGCATCCTGCACGCGGCCCGCCGTGTTGTTGGCGGTGATCAGATTGCAGATCAGCGTCGTGCCGATCATTGAGCCGCCGAACAAAAACAGCATCCCGAAATGCCGCGCTAAATTGTGCTTGTCATCGCATTTTTCGTTGAATAACAGCTTTTTTAAGCTGCACAGGAAAAACAAACTCAGCGTCATGCCGATATAAGCGGCATAGCTGCCTTCAGACAGCAGCATAAACACAAACGCGGCGATCCAGCCGTGCCGCCATTTTTCGTAGGCATAGGCAGCCATGCAGGCAAACAGCAGCGCCCCGGCGTAGATGTGGGCGCTGGTCAGGTAAAAGTTTGAGGAAATCATCGTCGGGCATGTGACCATCAACCCCGAGACCAGCACCACGCCTGCGCGGCTGGTAATGCCCAGTGCTTCACAGACGAACCAGGCCGCCGCGCCGTACAGCGCCAGCGTGACCACACCCAGCAGCCACGGCGTGCGGATGGTACCCAGCAGATCCCAGTACAATTTGATGAGCCAGCGCGTGCCGGAAGCACCATCCGCCCAGGAAAATCCTTGCGTAAACAGTGCCGAATCATCCGCCCCGGTCAGCATATTGGTGTAGCAGTACATGTGCGCGGCCAGGCCAAACACGAAGGCCGCCAGCATCGTCAGCTTAAAATTCAACGGGATCTTTTTATGCCCCGCCGCCAGGCTTTCCAGCGGCGAGCGGTCCCAGAACGGTTTGGATCGGAGGTTCTCCATCACACAATCTCCCTATTATAAATAAGTATACGATAAAAGTATAACACACCACAGGGTCAAGTTCAATACTCAAGGCCCGCAGGGCGAATAAAACGCGGACAGGAAAGAAACAGGGAAAATAATCAAAAATTCTTAATCCTGCTGTACGGCGGGCTGGAACGGGTGCAGTACGACCAGATCTAAGATCAGTCGGACGAGGCTGACCGCAAAAGCGCGGCGCTGGGATCCACGGCATGTGCAGTGGTGTTTTTGGTGCGCATCCTCATGGGTGCTCTCCCTCATCAACGACGTACTGGACATGAGCCGCATCCACGCCCTGCCGTACCATGCGCTGGCGTCCATCCCCATCGTGGCCACCAGCGAACGCCTTCGCTGAGGACAAATGCGCCGCCCTGGAAGCTGGCATGAACGGCCATATCGGTAAGCTCATCGGGATACCGAAGTTAATAGAAACATTAAAGAAAATTTTGCATTAAAAATGGCAGGCACCTGTAATAGGTGTCTGCCGTTTTTGCCTGGAGCCTCCCTCTGGGAGAGCGGTGCCCCGCAGGGGCGGAGGGAGAGACAAAAATTTTAGCTGCTTCGGATACGAAGCTTTCTCCCTCACCCGCTTCGCGGGACCGCTTACGCAGCCGGGCCCCTTTGTCGCGCAGAGGGAGCCAAAGAGCGATTACAACTTCATCTCCTGTTGAGCCGTTGCAAAGTAATCAGGATACAATTGAAGCAAAACGTTCTTCTCTGCGATAATTTTCCTTACATGGTCGGTCAGTTCCCGGCGCAGGGCGTCGATGTCCCGGCGGCGGATCTGGTCCATCATCACCTCATGCTGGCGCACCGCGCCGTCAAAGGTGGCGGCATTCTGCACCGTCAGCACGCGCAGGCGGTTGTAGTGCGGGTTTGTGGATGCCACCACGTCCCAGCTTAAATCCTGCCCCGCAAGCTCAAAGAACCGCTGATGAAACTGGTTGTCCAGCGCGATGAACTCCAGCGGCTTCAGCCCGGCAAAACAGGCTTTCTGCTTCTCGATCAAAAGCTCCAGCTCTTTCAGGTCCGGCTCAGTGCAGTTCTGCAAAAACAACGGCAGAATGGCAGTCTCCAGGCTCTCCCGGATGAACCGCTCCTTCTCGGCACGGGTCAGATCGATGCGGGAGACCATCGTGCCTTTCTGCGGTGTGATCTCCACCAGATCCTCTTTCTGCAGGCGGATGAACGCCTCCCGCACCGGCGTGCGGCTGACCTGCAGCTTCGCGGCCAGCTCCTGTGTGCTTACCGTGGTGCCGGGTGCCAGCTGCAGCGAGGTGATATTTTCTCGGATAACGCGGTAGACATTCTCCCGGATGGAATTGTCCTGCGCTTTGTTGGTCGGGCTGGGCATGATGTGCTCCTTACTCTGTAACTGACATGTCAGTATGCCAGATGGCTTACTGCTATTGTAACACATCCGGCAGGGGACTGCAAGCGGTAAATGGAAAAACCATGGAACCAGAAAGACCGACTGCCCAAACACACAAAAATAGACGCATGCTCGCTAAATACTTAACGATACACTTATGCAAAATGTGCAAAAAACCACCGTCGCTTTTGTTATTTTGATGAATTACAAAACAGGTGTTGACATTCCTGACCCGCCATGCTACAATGACGATGTTGGGACTGACATGTCAGCATGTCAGTCCGCTGAATGAGGGAAACCAAGTCATTTCTGTACATGAGAAACCCGGGAGGTTTACACATGAAAGCAGTTCAGATCGTAAAGCCCAATGATCTCCGCATCATCGATATGGATAAGCCTACCATCGACGCCAAGAACAACGTCCTGGTCAAGATCAAGGCCGCCGGCATCTGCGGCTCTGACGTGGGCATCTACCACGGCACCAACGCCGCCGCCACCTATCCCCGCGTCATCGGCCACGAGATCGTCGGTGTGGTTGAGGAAGTCGGCGGCAACGCCAAGAAGATCAAGGTCGGCGACCGCGTCATCGTGGACCAGGTCACTGCCTGCGGCACCTGCTATGCCTGCCGCAAGGGCCGTCCCAATGTTTGTGAGCACCTGCAGGTCCGCGGCGTCCACATCGATGGCGGCTACCGCGAGTACATGGCTGTGCCCGAGAGCGACGTTTATGTCCTGCCCGACAGCCTGAGCTACCAGGATGCCGTTATGATCGAGCCCACCACCATCGCCGTGCAGGCTTGCAGCCGTGCCCAGCTGGAGTTCCAGGACACCGTTATGATCATCGGTGCCGGCGCTCTGGGCAGCAGCATGCTGCGCATCGTCAACCTGTACAGCCCCCGCAAGATCATCGTCGTGGACATCGACGAGCCCAAGCTGGAGGCCGCCCTCCAGAACGGCGCTACCGACGTCATCAACTCCAAGACCGAGGATGTCGTCACCCGCGCTAAGGAGCTGACCGATGGCTACGGCCCGACGGTCGTCATCGACTGCGCCTGCTTCCATGGCAGTTTCCTGACCGCCTGCAAGGCCGCCGGCAACGCAAGCCGCGTCATCACCATGGGCTTCAGCATCGCCCCCGATGAGATCAACCAGTTCGTCATCACCAGCAAAGAGCTGGACGTTCGCGGCAGCCGCCTGCAGAACCACCGTTTCCAGACCGTCATCGACCTCATCAACAAGGGCAAGATCGACCTGAACGGCTCCATCAGCCACACTTTCAAGCTGACCGACGCCCAGGCCGCTTTCGACTTCAACGACACTCACGATCCGTCCATCCGCAAGATCGCCCTGCTGAACGACTAAGCTTGCAACCGCGTTCCTCGTTATAAAAGCGATTCCTGATACAAAGCACCCCACCGGGGCTGTGCATTGCGTACAGCCCCGGTGGGGTGTTTTTAGGGCAATACCGCATAATTCTAAGTGCCGATACGGCGAGCGAGGTGCGGCAGCTGCTAAGCCAAAAGCGCAGATAATACTTTGTGTATTATCGAGCATTTTGGCAACGCAGATGCCGTGCCGCACACCGAGCCGCAGCGAGGCGCTTCGGAGCGCAACCGCCGCTTGCGGCGGCTCTTGGCGCGGAGATCCGCCGGAGCGGTGCTTAAGCCGTCAGGCGGGAATTGTGCGGTGTTGCCTTAGTTGTTTTATACAATGTCCCACTCGACCGGCGTGGTAAACAGCCGCATGGCCTCGGCGCGGTCGGTGGTCTGGCCCAGCGCCCACATCAGTTTTACGGCCACGGCCTCGGGGGTCATGTCCTTGGCTTCCAGCACGCCGGGCAGCTCTTTCACCGAGCGGCCCACCTCATACACCGCCAGGTCGCATCCCTCGTGGGGGACCTGGGTGGTAAACACAGCCAGACGGCCGCTGGTGCACCAATCCTGCAGGCGGGCGTACATTTCGCCGTGCTCGCCGCCGGGCAGGCCGCCTACGCCGAAGCTTTCCACCACCAGTGCCCGGTAGTGAGGTGCCAGCAGCGGGATGATGTCCGCCCGCATGCCGGGCACCAGCCGCAGTACGAAGACGGCGGGGTCCAGCTGCTCGTAAAACTGCACAGGCGGCATCGGGTCAGGGCGGCGCAGAAAGGGGATGAGCCGCATATCCCGGAACACGGCGGTCTCAGGGTAGTCGATGCTGGAAAAGGCGTTGAAGCTTTTGGTGCGGGTCTTGCGGGCGCGGGTGCCCAGGATGACCTTGTTGTCAAATACCAGCTGCACGCCCCAGGAAAAATCGCTGCTGGCATACAAAAAGGTGCGATACAGGTTGTTGCGGGCGTCCGTATCGCGGTTGTAGATGGATTTTTGGCTGCCGGTCAGCACCACCGGCTTGGCGCTGTTCTGGATCATATAGCTCAGTGCGGCGGCGGTGTAGGCCATCGTGTCGGTGCCGTGGGCAATGACGAAACCATCGTAGGCATCGTAGTTTTGGCGGATGGCATGGACCAGCTGCTGCCATTGTTCCGGGCCTACGTTGGTAGAGTCCAAACTGAACAGCTGCACCGCGTCGATCTCGCAGAGTTTGGCCAGCTCCGGCACGAAAGAAAGGAGTTCTTCCGATGTAATGGCCGGCGCCAGGCCGCCGGCGGCGGTGGGCTTGCTGGCGATGGTGCCGCCAGTGGCGAGGAGTAATATCTTTTTCATATGTGTTTTTACCTTTCGTGCTGCCTTGCAGCAGCGAGACTTTTTCGCTTCCCTTTTGGTCACAAAAAAAGAAGAACCTTACAGCAGGATGCTGTTATATACGGTTGTCACCGCATGGGGGTGACAACCATCAGCCGCAATCACAAATCCCACAACAAATGCTTTTCCGACACCAACGCAGCATCTAATTTCTTGACCCGCATCCCCGAGAACTCCACAGTAACAAACCGTCCGTCAAATTCGGTTACGACCCCTCGCCCGAACACCGCATGCTGCACGGCGGCCCCTACGCGGGTCACAGCCGCTACATCCACCGGCGGCAACGCAGGCCCGGCCGCCGCAGGCTTATTCCGCCCCAACACCCGGTTGGTTTCGGCCTTGGCCAGCTCCCGTTCGGCACGGCTCTCGGGCAAATTAAAAATTACTTCCTGCACAAAAACCGAGGGCATCGTCTTGCAATCGAACAACACCAGCTTGTGCCGCGCACGGGTCATTGCCACGTAAAACAGGCGGCGGTCCTCCTCGTATTGGCGGGTGTCCTCGGGGGTGCGGCAGCAGATCTCCGGCTTGGCGGGCAGCACGCCGTCAAAGGCATCCAGCAGCACCACCCGGTCATACTCCAGCCCCTTGCAGGAATGGATCGTCGATAAAACAAACGGAACATCGCTGCTTACATCGGCCTTCGCGGCAATCAGCATCCGCAGCTCTTCCAGCCGGTCCAACAGGCGCAGGGCGTTGGGCTCCTGCTCGGCCAGCATTTCCAAAATAGCCAGTTTGCCGGTGTCCATGCCCTTCTGGTTCAGGTACGCGCCGTAACCGCAGCCGTGGCGCACGGCGTCCAGCGCATCGGCGGCGTTCAGCTGCGGGATGCGCTTAAACGCCGCGTAAATATCCCCCAGCGATTCCCGCATCCGGGTCTTTGTCTCGGGGTCACGGATCAGCTCCTCCAAAATCGGCCGTCCGGTGCGGGCACTGGCCCCGCAGGCCGCCAGCGCCCTCTGGCGGGAGAGCGCCAGCCCAAACTTGTAGTACAGCCGCAAAAACCGCTCACCATTGGCCGGCTCGTAGGCAAAGCGTAAAAAATCCACGGCATCCAGCACAATTTTGTGGGTGAAAAACGTCAGGTCGGCCTTTTTAAAGCGGTAGGGCACACCCCGCCGCTCGCACAGGTCCACCAGCGGCAGCGCACTCTCGTTGTTGCGGAACAGCACCGCCGTCTCCCCGCCGCCGCGCCGGGCTTCCTCAAACAGCCAGTCGATCTGCTCCTCGCGCCGGGTGATGCGCCGTATCTCAATGGGGCACTGCGCCCCCTGGGTCGCCCGCAGGGTTTTGGGGCGGCGGTAGCGGCTGCGGGCCACAAAGGCGTTGGCGGCGGCCACGATCTCCTCACTGGAACGGTAATTCTCCTCCATCAGCAGCACCTGTGCGCCGGGGTAGACCTGCTCAAAGTCCATCAGCGCCTGGGGGTAGGCGGCGCGGAAGCCGTAGATGCTCTGATCCTCGTCGCCTACCATAAACAGGTTCAGACTGCGCCCGGCCAGCAGCCGTATAATTTCGTGCTGTATCTTGGAGGTATCCTGCGATTCATCCACGCAAAAATATTTATACCGCTGCTGGAAATACGCCAGCACCGGCGGCGCGGCCCGCAGAATTTGCAGCGCAAACACCATCTGGTCGTCGTAGTCCATCTGCCCGGCCCGTTTCAGCGCGGCCTGGTAGCGGCGGTACAGCTCCGGCAGGTTGGCTAAATCCGTTTCCAACCCTTCAATTTCCTCATCGGCCAGCGCCATATTTTTAATGTAAGTGATGGCCGTGCGCAGCTCTTTCAGTGTGCTCTCGGTGGGAAACTCCCGGTTCACCTGCTGCCAGATGTCGGTCAGCATCCGGGTGATGTCGCCCTCGTTGGTCAGCAGTTCGGGCTGGCGGCGGCCGTAGACCCGGCTGTAATACTGCAAAATCACCGCCGAAAGCCCGTTAATGGTGCGGAAGGTCATCTGCCCGGCCAGCTCCGCCCCAAAACGGGCGGCAAAGCGGCCGCGCATCTCGTGGGTGGCGGCCACCGTGTAGGTCATCGTTAAGATCTGCGCCGGGGGCACATCGCAGCACAGCACCATGTAGCCCAAACGGGTCACCAGCACGGTGGTTTTGCCGCTGCCCGGCACGGCCAGCAGCAGCACCGGCCCATGCACGGCCTGCACGGCGGCCAGCTGTTGGGGGTTCAGTCCCGCCGCATATTGCTTGATAAAGGTCTCTTTCTGCAAAAGGCAGCCTCTTTCTATGCCCCGCCCATAGGCGGAAAAGTTCGATACTACAAGCATACCATGCCGCCGCGGCGGGAGCAAGCGTTACTTTTTTATCACGAAGCAGGGCAGGGGAGCGGTGCTGGCCCAGTTGGCAAACTCGCATACCAGCACGGTGTATTTTGTCAGCGGCAGGGCGCGGAAAAATCCCAGCGCCGCCTGCTTTTCACTGTCACCGATGACCTGCCCGCTGTACAGCACCGCCGCCAGCACACCGCGCGGCTTCAGGGCATCCAGCGCGGCCTGCAGGGCGGGCAGACTGCCATCGGCGGTGGAGTGCACCTCGTGGTCGGCGCCGGGCAGCCAGCCAAAATTGAACAGCACGCAATCCGCCGTGCCGGGGGCGACCAGTTCGGCCAAACGTGCATGGTCGTGCACCAATGCCTGCCCGATGGCCCCCAGCCCGGCGGCGCCCAGCCGTGTGTTGGTGTTTTCCACGGCGGCAGGCTGAATATCCAGCGCCAGCACCCTGCCCGTGGGTCCTGCCAGGCGGCACAAAAACTCGGTGTCGTGGCCGTTGCCGCAGGTGGCGTCCACATACAGTCCGCCCGGCTGGAGGTGGGCTGTCAAAAATTCATGGCAAAGCTGCACCGCCGAAAGATCCGGCACCCGGCGGCGGACCATCTCGCCGCCCTGGGGCAGAAAGCCGAACTTTTTCAATAAGGCCCCGGCGGCTTCGTCAGCGGCAGGGCCGGCGGTAAAGCGGGTCTCGCGTTTGACGTCATACCCGCCGTTTTGCTGCAAGATCTCCTTGACCAGATAGCTGCCGTACCCCCGCTGCCGCCAGGCCGGGTCGATCTCCACCCACAGCCGCCCATCCTCCAGCGCAGCCATGCCGATGACGGTCTTTTCTTTGTATAATACGTATTTCCCGGCTTCGTGGGTGATTTTCATAGCAGGCACTTCCTTTTACAAACTACATCCAGCATACAGGCCCCGGCACCGCCTGTCAAGCGCCGAAATGGGAGCATTTTCACATTCTTTTCACCCGGCCGAGAAACCTATTTCACAATTGGCCGGTATACTATAGGCATAGAAAGCAAATAGGGAACGAAAGCCCCAGGGACATTGCCCCGACGCTTCCCAAATCTCACGCGAAAGGATGGACCAGTATGAGCAACGAATACGATTACTCCGGTCTTTACAATAACGGCCAGGGCGGCAATACGCCCGACCCCAATCAGGGCCAGAACAACGACCAGCCCCGGAACGAAGCCAACCAGGCTTCTGCAACCCGGCCCGATCAGCCCCGCCAGCCCGAGCAGGGCGGCTACCCCAACGTGGGCAGCAGCGGCATGAACACCGCCAACACCGCCCGCACCGATTACTCGGCAGGCAGCAGCACCAATAACACCGGTGCCAACACCTACAACCAGCCGAACAACGCCTACGGCCAGAACAACGGCTACACCAGCAGTTTCAGCGGCGGCAATGGCGGCAGCAACGGCGGCTACAATGGCTACAGCTACGCCAGTGCCCCGCAGCAGCCCCCCAAGAAAGAAAAAAAGCATAACAAGGTCCTGCTGCGCGTCCTCGCCGGTGTTGGCGTGGTGGCCCTGGGCTTCGGCGGCGGCTTCGGCGGTGCCGTGGTGGCCAGCCGTGCCGGCCTGACCGGCAACCAGGTGGTCGTGCAGGAAGTCCAGCGCGACACCAGCACCGATGCCTCTAACACCGGCAGCACCGATGGCACCTCTATGACCATGCAGCAGATCGCTGCTGTGGCCTCCCCCAGTGTGGTGGCCATCACCACCGAGCAGATGAGCAGCAGCCAGACCTGGTTTGGCGGCTACTATGTGCAGAGCGGTGCCGGTTCCGGCATCATCGTCAGCCAGGATGGCTACATCCTCACCTGCGCCCATGTGGTCAGCGGCGCTACCAGCGTGAAGGTCCAGCTCAACGGCAGCGACCAGAGCTATGACGCCACCGTTGTCGGCGTCGACTCTACTTCCGATATTGCCGTGCTGAAGATCGATGCCACCGGCCTGACCCCGGCAGTCATCGGCGACAGCGATAAGCTGGCTGTCGGTGAGACCACCGTGGCTGTGGGCAACCCGCTGGGCACCTTGTCCAACACCGTTACCCAGGGCATCGTCAGCGCCCTGAACCGTCAGGTCACCGTGGAAGATAACGATATGACCTTGATCCAGACCGATACATCCATCAGCCCGGGCAACTCCGGCGGTGGTCTGTTCAACGCAAACGGTGAGCTGATCGGCGTGGTCAACGCCAAGAGCAGCTACAGCGAGGCCGAGGGCATCGGCTTTGCCATCCCCATCAACACCGCTATGGACATTGCCCAGCAGTTGATCGAAAACGGCGCTGTGGCCCGCCCGGTGCTGGGCGTCAGCATCCTGGACATTCAGGATTCCTCCACCGCACAGCAGTACGGTGTGTCCGCTTTGGGCGTCTACGTGGCTGATGTCACCAAGGGCGGCGGCGCCGAGGCTGCCGGTGTGCAACGCGGCGACCGCATCATCGCCATCGATGACACGGCTGTCAGCAGCACCTCCACCGTCAAGAGCTACCTGGCTGACAAGCAGGTGGGCGACACCGTCACCCTGCAGGTCGAGCGCGACGGCAAGGTCCTGACTCTCAACGTCACTTTGGGGAATAGTGCGCAGTAAAAGTGCCGCAACCCAAAGGCCCCCTTGTGCAAAGGGGGCTCTCCCTACCCCCGCGTTTTCTATAAACATTTCCTCCTTCTTTTTTCTTTCCATATAATCTTCTAATCTTGCAAAAATGTCCTGCAATGCAAACTTTGCATTGTGGGACATTTTTGCTGTTTTATACAGCTTGTTCATAAAAACTTTGTTTGACAGGCCATACAGCCGTACTGTATAATTTAAAATGTACGCAACGTATAAAAAAAGTTCATATCCGGGAAAGAATCTGGACGAAACGCGCACAAGATGCCGAACCGTCCGCGAAACAGGGGAACAGAAGAAAAGGAGGTCATACCCATGAGCGATTACGCTGCTATTGCAAAAGAAGCTGCCGTTTTTACCGAGGAATGTGTCACCAACAACCGCATCGACCCGTCCCTTTTTGGGCAATACAACATCAAGCGCGGCCTGCGCGACCAGGACGGCAAAGGCGTGCTGGCAGGCATTACCAACATCTCCCGCATTGATGCCTTTGAGGAGAAGGACGGTAAAAAAGTGCCCTGCGACGGAAAACTCTGGTACCGCGGCTACAACGTGTATGACCTCATCCGGGGCCTGCGCGGCAAGCGCTATGCCTTTGAGGAAGCCGCCTACCTGCTCCTTATCGGTGACCTGCCCAACGAGGCCCAGCTGGATGCTTTCAAGGACAGTCTGGTCAAATGCCGCGACCTGCCCACCAACTTTGTGCGGGACGTCATCATGAAAGCCCCCAGCCGCGACCTGATGAACTCGCTGACCCGCAGTGTGCTCACCCTCGCCAGCTACGATGACGACATCGGCAAGACCGACCTGCAGACCCAGCTGGAGCAGTGCATCAAGCTCATCAGCGTCTTCCCCATGCTGGCCGTCTACGGCTACCACGCCTACCATTATTATGAGTGCGGCGGCAGCATGTACATCCACCGCCCCAAACCGGAGCTTTCCACCGCCGAAAACCTGCTGCAGATGCTCCGCCCCGACCAGAAATACACCGAGCTGGAAGCCCACGTGCTGGACATCGCCCTGCTGCTGCATATGGAGCATGGCGGCGGCAACAACTCCACCTTCACCACCCGCGTGGTCAGCTCCTCCGGGTCGGATACCTACTCGGTCATTGCGGCGGCGCTTTCCAGCCTGAAAGGCCCCAAGCACGGCGGTGCCAACATCAAGGTCATGCAGATGATGGACGACATCCGCGCCCACGTCACCGACCCCACCGACGAAGCCGCCATGCACGACTACCTGTCCCGCATCGTCGACCGCCAGGCCTTCGACCAGAAGGGCCTGATCTACGGCATGGGCCACGCGGTCTACTCCCTCAGCGACCCCCGCGCCGTGGTGTTCAAAAACTTTGTGCACCAGCTGGCCGATGCCAAGGGCCGCGCCCGCGATTTTGAATATTACAACACCATCGAGCGGCTGGCCCCCAAAGTCATCGCAGAAAAACGCCATATTTATAAAGGCGTGTCTACCAACGTCGACTTCTACTCCGGCTTCGTCTATGACATGCTGGGTATCCCCGTGGAGCTGTACACCCCCATCTTCGCCGTGGCGCGCATCGTGGGCTGGTCCGCCCACCGCATGGAGGAGCTGGTCAACGTGGATAAGATCATCCGCCCCGCCTACCAGAGCATCATGACCCCGCGGGACTACGTGCCGCTGGAAAACCGCTGATGCCCGCCTGACCCCCTTACATGCAAAAGGAGGCCGAATGAACGAAAAACTCAAAGAAAAGACCCGCGAAGCCCTGACCAGCGTGCTGCCCATCACGGTCATCGTGCTGATGCTCAGCGTCACGCTGGTGCCCATGGAGGTGGGTACGCTGGCCCTGTTTTTAACGGGGGCGGTGCTGCTCATCGTGGGCATGGGCTTCTTCCAGCTGGGTGCCGAGATCTCCATGACCCCGCTGGGCCAGGGGATAGGCGGCAGCATCGTGCGCCAGAAAAAAACATGGCTGGCCGTTGTCATCTGCTTTGCCATGGGCGCTATCATCACGATCTCAGAACCCGATCTGCAGGTGCTGGCCAACCAGGTGGCGGCCATCCCCAACGCCGTGCTCATCTGGACGGTGGCGGCGGGCGTCGGCGTGTTCACCGCCGTGGCGGTGCTGCGCATTTTGTACCGCGTGCCGCTGTCCAAAATGCTGCTGGGGCTGTATTTGCTGCTGTTCGTGGTGTCCCTTTTTGTCCCCAATGAATTTTTGGCCGTCGCCTTTGATGCCGGCGGCGTCACCACCGGCCCCATGACGGTGCCCTTTATCATGGCGCTGGGCATCGGCTTCTCAGCTGCCCGCAGCGATAAGGACAGCGCCAACGACAGCTTCGGCCTCATCGCTCTGTGCAGTGTTGGCCCCATCCTGATGGTCATGCTGCTGGGCATCTTCTACCACCCCACGGAGACGATTTATGACGCCGTGCAGCTGGCCCCGGTCATCACTACCCAGGATGTGGCACTGGCCTTTTTGCAGGACCTGCCCCATTATACGGCCGAGGTGCTGCAAAGCACGCTGCCCATCGTGGGCGTGTTTGTGCTGTTCCAGGCGCTGACTCGCAGCTTCCAGCCGCGCCAGTTGGTGCGTATGGTGCTGGGTTTTGTGTATACCATTATCGGGCTGATTTTGTTCCTCACCGGTGTCAACGTCGGGTTTGCGCCCGTAGGCAATCTGCTGGGCAGCGGCCTGGGCAGCGGCCCCCTGCGCTGGGCGCTGCTTCCTATCGGCATGCTTATCGGCTACTACATCGTCAAGGCCGAGCCAGCGGTGCAGGTGCTCAACGAACAGGTCGAGGAGATCACCGGTGGCACCATCTCCCGCCATGCCATGAACCGCGCCCTGCAGGCCGGTGTGGCCGTGGCGGTGGCGCTGGCCATGCTGCGCGTGCTGACCGGACTTAGCATCTACTGGGTGCTCATCCCCGGCTACGCGGCGGCGCTTATCATGAGCCGCTTTGTCCCGCCGGTGTTTGTGGGCATCGCGTTTGACTCCGGCGGCGTCGCCAGCGGCCCGATGACATCCACTTTCCTGCTGCCGCTGGCCATGGGCGCATGCGGCGCGGTGGGCGGCAACGTCGTCACCGATGCCTTCGGTATCGTGGCGCTGGTCGCCCTGGCTCCGCTCATCGCCATCCAGATCATGGGCCTGCTGTATGCCCGCCGCACCCAGGCGCAGACTGCCCCCAACATTTTGGACGACACCGTGGTGGAACTGGAGGAATACTGATATGGCTGCAACGCAAAAACGCACCCCCTGCCTGCGGCTGCTCCTTTCGGTCACGCAGGCCGAGGATGAGCACCGCGTGGTGGAAGTGCTGCAAAAAAACGGCATCCCCCTTTGTTTTGAAGCCCGCGCCAAGGGCACAGCCCCGTCTGAGCTGCTGGATGCCATCGGCCTGGGCGGCACCACCCGCGTGCTGACGGCGGGCCTGCTGCCCCGCGCCAACGTCCCGGCGGTGTTCGGGGCCATCAACAAGGCGCTTTCTTACCACAAGCGCGGTGCAGGCATCGCCGTGACCCTGCCGCTGACCGGCGTACAGAACAGCATTTTGCAGTTGACCGCCCCGGCGGACTGTGCCGGACCCACTGCTGAAAAGGAGGAACACACCATGAAGGACCATCCCTATGCCCTGCTGTGGGTTTCCGTCAAGGCGGGCCACGGCGACGAAGCTGTGGACGCTGCCCGCAAAGCAGGGGCCCGCGGCGGCACAGTGCTGAAAGGCAGCCGCTGCAGTACCAAGGGGGCCAGCAGCTTTTTGGGCATTTCCATTCGGGAGGAGCAGGATTTTGTTATGATCGTCGTCCCGCAGGAGCAGAAATCCGCCGTCATGCAGGCAGTCACCGCCGCCTGCGGCCTGAACACCCCCGCCCACGGTGTAACAGCCGCCCTGCCGGTAGATGAAGTGATGGGATTAGAATAAGTACCCCTTAAAAGGCCCCTTGTGTAAAGGGGAGCTCCGCGAAGCGGTGGGGGATCGTGACCTTACCCCATACATCGACCTACCCCCGTAAAATCACAATCCCTCCGTCACGGCTACCGCCCTTTACACAAGGGAGGCTTTAGGGGCCCGCAATAACGATAAAAAAGGATGCAAGGAACTTACTCCTTGCATCCTTTTATTATTGTTGAATTGTTAAAAATTACCCGGCAATCGCACCAAAGGCCGAGAAGCCCAGCAAACTGACCACACCCATGATGCACCCGGCCAGCAGCACGCCGCCCATGCAGGCCAGCACGCTGCGGCGGAAGTCCATATCCAGGAGGCTGGCGGCCAGGGTGCCGGTCCAGGCCCCGGTGCCGGGCAGGGGGATGCCCACAAACAGCAGCAGCGCCCAGAACAGGCCCCGGCCTGCCTTGGCCTGGAGCTTTTCGCCGCCCTTTTTGCCCTTTTCCAGGCAGAAGGTGAAGAATTTGCCGATGACGGGCTTGTCCCGGCCCCACTCCAGCACCTTCCGGGCAAAGAAATAGATCAGCGGCACCGGCAGCATATTGCCCACAATGGCGATGATATACGTCAGCCACAGGGGCAGGCCGAAGCCCACGCCGTAGGGGATGGCGCCCCGCAGCTCGATGATGGGCACCATGGACACCAGAAACACGATGAGACAATGCTTGAACATAAGGGCTCCTTTTGCAGCGTTAAGCCAGTCTAATTGATGGTATAATAACATAGTATACCCCGCCCCGGCGGGATACGCAAGAATTGTTATTTTTTTGCCGAAGGATTTTGTGGAATACACAAAGAATCCGGCGTTTTTTCTCCGCAATTCTCCATTCTTTTGCGGGGTTTTCCATCGACACGGCTCCCCGGAATTTGCTATACTATAGAATAGACATATACTGGGAGGGGAATGCGTATGGGTGCATCCGAGATCATCGGCCTGTTAGGCGGCATCGCGCTGTTTTTATTCGGCATGGCCATCATGGGCGACGGGCTGAAAAAGGTGGCCGGCAGCAAGCTGGAGCTGGTGCTGTATAAGCTGACCAGCACACCGCTGAAGGGGGTTCTGCTGGGCACCGGCGTCACCGCCGTGATCCAGTCCTCCTCCGCCACCTCCGTGATGGTGGTGGGCTTCGTCAACTCCGGCATGATGAAGGTAAACCAGGCCATCGGCATCGTCATGGGCGCTATCCTGGGCACCAGCGTCACCGGGTGGATCCTCTGTCTCAGCAATCTCAGCGGCGGCAGCGGCTGGGTGACCCTGCTGAGCACCGCCACCCTGACGGGCCTGGTGGCCGTCGTCGGCATCATCCTGCGCATGGCCGCCAAGCGGCCCTCTACCCACCACATCGGGGATATCCTGCTGGGCTTTGCGGTGCTGATGTACGGCATGAGCGCCATGAGCGACGCCGTCTCCCCCCTGCGGGACAGCCAGGTGTTCATCGACGCCCTGACCTCCTTCTCCAACCCCCTGCTGGGCATTCTGGTGGGCCTGCTGTTCACCAGCGTCATCCAGAGCGCCAGTGCCGCTGTGGGTATTCTCCAGGCGCTGGCCGTCACCGGGGCCATCACCTTTGAGATCGCCCTGCCCATCATCATGGGCATCGCCATCGGCGCGGCGGTGCCGGTGCTGCTGTCGGCCCTGGGGGCCAACGTCAGCGGCAAGCGCACGGCCTTTGTGTATCTGCTGATCGATGTGCTGGGCGTGGTGATCTGGGCCACGGTGTTCTATATCGCCAATGCCATCGCCCACTTTGATTTCATGACCATGACCATGACCACCGTGTCCATCGCCCTGATGAACACCCTGTTCCGTCTGGCCACGGTCATTGTGCTGGCACCGCTTATCGGAGTATTGGAAAAATGCGTGTGCCTGCTGATCCCCGAGAACCCCGAGAGCATCCGGGAGGAGCAGGAGATGGACCGGCTGGAGGAGCGCTTTCTGCTGCACCCGGCTCTGGCCCTGGAGCAGAGCCGCCAGGTCACCGACGCCATGGCCCGGCGGGCCATGGACAACCTGCTGCGGGCCATGGAGCTGGTGCACAAATTCAGCGACAAGGGCTGCCGGGCAGTGGAGGATGCCGAAAACGCCATCGACCGCTACGAGGACCGGCTGGGCACCTATCTGATGAAGATCACCGGCAAGGAGCTGTCCCAGCGGCAAAGCGAGGAGGTGTCCAAGTATCTGCACACCATCTCGGACTTCGAGCGCATTTCCGACCACGCCCTGAACATCTGCGACGCCGCCCGGGAGATCAACGCCAAAAGCGTGGTGTTCTCCCCGGAGGCCGAGCGGGAGCTTCGGACCCTGGAGCAGGCCATCACCGAGATCCTGCACCTGGCCGTCGGGGCCTTCGTCTCCGGCGACCTGGAGGGCGCCTCCCGGGTGGAGCCGCTGGAGGAGATCGTGGACGGCCTGTGCGACGAGATGAAACTGCACCATGTGGACCGCCTGCAAAAGGGCGTGTGCACCCTGAACCAGGGCTTCATCTTCAACGACCTGCTGACCAACTATGAGCGGGTGGCGGACCACTGCTCCAACATCGCCGTGGCCATGATCGAGCTGGAATCCGACAGCTTTGATACCCACGAATATCTCAAAAGCCTCCGCGAAATGAAAACGCAGAAATACATGCAGTACGCGGAGGAATACGGCAAAAAATTCGCGCTCTGACGGCGTGCGGCCTTGTTTTTTCCGCGGAAAAACCGTATAATGAATATAGACGCGATCCCCCCTGTCGGAATGCTTTCTCTTCTTTCCGCCGGCGCGGTATCGTGTCTTTTTTATCATGGTAAGCCGTGTAAGGAGGCGCGTTTATGGGTTTTCTTCTGGATTTTCTGGATTCACATACCAGCATAGACTGGAACGGCGACGGGAAAATCGACTCCTGGGACGATGTTCTGGAAGTAGCGATGCTGACGCAGATGCTGGACGACGACGCGCGCGAGGAGCGTATCCGCAAGATCGTCGATGCCATCGTGCGCCGCGGCACCTGCCATATCGGAAACGAGGAATTTGAAGAGCTGTGCCGGCAGGAAGGTCTGCGCGCGGAAGACTTTGACCAGAGCGATATCGACGAGATCCAGCGGCGGCTGGATCGGTACTGAGCCGCTCCGCGGGAGATAGAGACCGGATACACGCAAAAAGCTCACGGATCGGATCCGTGAGCTTTTTTGCGCTATAAAATTCAGAGTCCCTCGTCTTCCACGAACTGGTAGAAGGCGTTTTCTTCGGTCAGGTCCTCGTCGCGGATCGTGCCGACAGGGGCGGTGTAGATGATATACTCCTCTTCGCCGTCAAGCCCGAAGAGATCGCAGCATTTCTCGTGCTGGAAAGCGCCGAGACCGCATGTCCCGAGACCCAGCCCGGTGCAGGCCGTATAGAGCGCCTGCCCCACGTGTCCGGCGTCGATGAGCGCGATGCGGTGGGCGTAAATGCCGTAGCGCCACTCGGCGCGGTAGGGCACGACCGACCAGTAAAACACCGCGTTGGCCTTGGCCGCCCATTTCTGGCCGCACAGCGTCTGGGTTATAGTTTCCGGAATGTCCTCGATCGGGTGCAGGAATTCGAGCGCATGGAGCATTGGCAGATAGTGGTACGCGCCGGGCCGCAGGCCCTCCACGTTCCGGACGATCAGATACGTTTCAAACTCGTGGCGCGCACCGCCGCACGGCACGGTGCGGATGGTCGCATACGCCTTGCCGCGGATCTTCTTGATGCCCTGCGTTGCCCACAAAAGGAACGAGAGCTCGTCCGGCGTCATGGTTTCGTTCGTATAGATCCGGGCGCTCCGCCGGTCGCGGATGAGACTCACAAGGTCGTTTTTCAGCGCAAGGCCCGAAAAATCTCTCGTGAGAGCGATGCGCTCGCCCTCCTCCGCCATGGGCGCTTTCACGAGCGGCGGCTGCGGCAGCTTCCGGTCCTGATCGGACTCGAACGCTTCCTCGTAGGGGTCTCGTTCCAGCGGGCTTTTGAGAAACTCCCGTCCCTTTTGAATGATCTCTTTCTGAATGGCTTCATCAAGCATAGGTGTTCTCCTTCCCGAAGCAGATAACGTGCAAAATCAGATGGCGCGGGTGACGTCGCGCAGCCAGACGCGCTCATCCTCGGTGAGGTGCGGCGCGACGGTCTCGTACACGGCGGCGTGGTACTCGTTGAGCCAGCGGCGCTCGGTCACGGTGAGGGCGTTAACGTCGATCGCGTCGAGGTCGATCGGCGCGCAGGTGAGATTTTGGAAGTACATGAACTGCCCGAACTCGTTTTTGACACCCTTTCGGCAGAGCAGCTCGCTCTCGATGCGGATACCGTAGGCGTCCTCAATGTAAAGGCCCGGCTCGTCCGTGGTGATCATGCCCTCTTCGAGCACGCTTCCCTCGCTGCGCTCCGGCGACTGCCGCCAGCGGAAGCCGTTCGGCCCTTCGTGGACGTTCAGGATGTGGCCGACGCCGTGGCCGGTGCCGTGCTTGTAGTCCAGATCGGCCTCCCACAGCGGCTCACGGGCGAGAATATCCAGATTCAGCCCCGTGCAGCCGTGGAGGAAGCGGGCGTTCGCCAGATGCAGATGCGAGCGGAGGACGCGCGTGAAGTCGGCACGCTCGGCATCCGTCACGGGGCCGAGGGCGATGGTGCGGGTGATATCGGTCGTACCCTCGAGATAGTGTCCGCCGGAGTCCACGAGCAGCAGGCCGTGCGCCTCGAGCGGGATATCCGTCTCCGGCGTGGGGGCGTAGTGGATGATAGCGGCGTGCGCGCCGTAGGCGCAGATGGTGTCAAAGCTGAGATCGAGGAAGCCCTCCTGCTCGGCGCGGCGCGCGGCGAGATAGTCGGAGGCGGAAAGCTCGGTCATCGGCGTCTTGCCGATGTTCTTCTTGAGCCAGTAGATGAATTTTGTCACGGCGACGCCGTCCTTGATGTGGGCGTTGACCGTGTTCTTCTGCTCGGTCTCATTTTTGATGGACTTCATAAGCACGGAGGGGTTCGTCTCGTCCACGATCTCGACACCCTCACAAAGCTCGGAAACAAGGCGGTAGTTGCACACGCCCTTGTCGAGCAGCACCGTCTCCCCGGCGGGGATGGCGGCGGCATAGTCGTAGAAGCTCTCATACGGGCGCGTTTCGATGCGGTTCTCGGCAAGATAGGCGCGAAGCTCGTCCGTGAGAACGGCGTCCTGCACGAACCAGAAGCACTGCTCCTCCGTGAGCGCGAGATAGGAGAGCACAACGGGAACATAGTCGATATCGCCGCCGCGGACGTTCAGCAGCCACGCGATATCATAAAGCGACGTGAGCAGATGGACGCTCGCGCCCTGCTTTTCCATCTCGGCGCGCACATCCGCGAGCTTGTCCGCGGTGGAACGGCCGGAGTATTCCGCCGTGAGGATGCGCACCGGCGCGTGCGGCAGCTCGGGGCGGTCGTCCCAGATGATGCCGACAAGATCCTCACCGACGGCAAGCTTTGCGTTCTTTTCCTCGGCAAGCGCGAGGAACTCTGCGCCGAGGCGCGCGTTGATGACGCGGCCGTCAAAGCCGAGCGTGCCGCCCTTGGGCAGCGCGGAGCGCAGGTATTCCATGATCGTCGGTACGCCCTCTTCACCCATGCGGTAGAGCGTCACGCCGGTATTCTCCAGCTGGTGCTTCGCCTGCAGGAAATAGCGCGCGTCCGTCCAGAGACCGGCCTCGGTCATTGTTATAATGGCCGTGCCGGCGCTGCCGGTAAAGCCGGTGATGTAGGAGCGTGCCTTGAAGTGCGCGCCGACGTATTCGGATTCGTGGAAGTCCGCCGTGGGGACGACGTACACGTCGATACGGCGCTGTTCCATTTCCCGGCGCAGCCGGGAGAGTCTTTCAGGGATCATGGTTGTTCCTCCTTTATATTTTCAGACCCGCCGTTCGGCGGTGACGAAGATACGGTCTTTGCGCGAGCGGCCGCCGGTGTCGGTGACCGTTCCCTTGCCCTTGCCGCGCACGGAAATAACGTCGCCGTCGCGGATGGCGGCGTCCGTGTGCAGGCACGGCACATAGTTGAGCGACACGCTGCCGAGACGGATGAGCTCTGCGGCGGTCGTGCGGGAGACATGGAAAAGCCCCGCGGTCACGGCGTCGAGCCGGAGGCTCTGCACCGTGAAGCTCACGGTTTCGGTCTTCACCTCTTCCTCCGGGACGTCCGCGAGAGCGATCTCCTCGCCGCAGACGGTATAGCGCCCGGCGCGGTCGAGCTCCGCGAGCGTTTTTACGACGCTCGGCAGGCAGAACACCCACGCCTCCGCGCCCCGGATGCGGATATCCCCCACCCACTCGCGGCGCACGCCGAGCGCGAGCAGTGCGCCGAGATAATCCCGGTGGCCCGGCTCGCCGAAGAAGCTGCGGAAATGCACCGCGCTGATATACTCCGAAGGGTCAAGCTCCTCCGCTGTGAGATAGAACGGGAGGAAGAACGCGCAGGTGCGCTCGCACTCCGTCCCGCCGCCGGAATAGACGACGGCAGCGGAGCGCAGCGAGGGGGTATTTTGCAGCTCCATGCGCTCCGCCGGAGTGAGAAAGGCGGTCGCCGTCACCGACGAGGTGCGCTCACAGCGCGCGGCAAGATCCTCCGCGCGCCGAATAAGATCGTTCGTTTCCATAGCTGCGATTATATCACGCCGGTTTTGCGTTTACAATGCAAAAAGACCGCAGAATGTTTTCCACGGTCTTTTGTGCTTAAAATGCCTTGTCTGGGTTTGCCTCCGCAGGAGTCAAACAAGGTTTGTTTGAAGCGTTTAGCCGTAATCCTGCGTGGCAACAAACGCCTCATGCTCGGCGAGCGTGGCGAAGAAGCGCATGCTCTTTGTTTCCATGTCGAGCGCAAAGTAGTAATACCCGGTCTGCTCGGGGTTGAGCGCGGCTTCGATAGACTTCATGCCGGGGTTGCAGATCGGTCCGGGCGGCAGACCCTGATAGAGATAGGTGTTATACGGGCTGTCGGTGGCCTGGATGAGCTCGGTGGACATCGTCGTCTCGCCGGTCTCGCGGATGGCGTACACGACCGTGGAGTCGAGCTGCAGCGGCATACCGATGTTCAGGCGGTTATAGATGACCGAGGCGATCGTCGCGCGCTCGGCGTCGTTCGCGGCCTCTCGCTCGATGAGCGAGGCGACCGTGATCACCTGCTTGAACGTCAGATTCATGGCCTGCGCTTTCTGCCACATCTCGTCCGTGATGCGGTAATGGAGGTTCGAGAGGAATTTGTTGATCGCGCTCGAGGCCTGCATCCCCTGATAGAAGTAATACGTATCCGGGAAGAGGAAGCCCTCGAGCCGGTAGGGATCGCCCGTCTCCACGCCTTCAAGGAACGCATACGAGAACTCGGCGTTCGCCGCGGCAGCGTAGAGATCCTCCCTGCTGCACACGCCGTTTTCCTCGAGTCTGGCGAACACCTGGTCAAGGTTGTAGCCCTCGGGGAACATGACGAGCGTCTGGAGCTGCGAATCCGCGCCGGTCTGCATCTTTTTCACAAGAGCGCGGTAGTCCAGATTCGTTGTGAGCGCGTACGTCCCGGGGCTAAGCTGCACCTCCGCGTTCGAGAAGCGCGAATAGAGCTGGAAGAGCCACTTGTAGTTGATGAGGCCGTAGTCCTTCAAAATGCCGGAGACGGTGTTCATGTCCGCCACGCGGACGGTTTTCGTTCCGGTGACGTTGCCGTCGTCGTCCGTCACGTCCACGGTCTTCTGCGTAAAGGCGCTCTCCGGCAGCGTGATCTCCACGCTCTCCGCGCTCTTGTTGAGCGCGAGCACGTCCGACGCCGCCATCCAGCCGAACACCGCGAGAAGCACGCTTGCGCA
>ERZ772855.1584-NODE-1584-length-21867-cov-3.858885_pt1 | contig 21867 bp, 37 predicted proteins | sample MGYA00511900_ERZ772855 | MGnify/ENA primary metagenome ERZ772855 (study PRJEB29015, sample SAMEA2737701) | human gut metagenome | biome: human gut; feature: human-associated habitat; material: faeces | place: China | collected 2012 ... | reverse complement strand
TATAAAAAAGAGGGCATAATGCCCTCTCCTTATCTATATATTGCTTGCGTTAAAGCAAATCTTTGCATCTTCAAAACTCAAAAATCTTCCAAGATAAATTATATCTTCATTACTTTGATCATCATCACAAGCAGTACGAATTTTCTTATTTATTTGATCGTATACATAATCTTCCCACATCATATATATCACTCCTGTTTTTTATTGTTTTGTTCTATCCGAAACTTCTTCTTTTTGGATTTCATTTATATCATTATATATGTCTCGAATAGTTTTTTCTACTGCAAACCAAATTTTCTTTTCTAGTACAAACCTTGTATTTTTCAGTAACCATAATTCATGCGTTAAATCTACATCCGGTACTTGTTTAATTGTCGGTTTATATATTTCTTTTTTATCAACATTACATGAATATATATTAATATAATTTCCTTGAAAAAAATTAGGTAATATCGATTTTATGCAATTTGTAATATTTTCACATACACATATTCGAGCAATTTTATTATCCTCATTATTTTCAAGATCTATTGATTTAGGAATACGAGGCGACAATATCATTGTTGCGCCAAATTTTTCGCTTTGTGTCACAAAATATAATTTAATTATCATCACCTTCCTCTATTCTTCAACCGAAAACAATTTTCATTTTCTTTTATATTCTTGATAAATTGCTTCTCTATTAAAATTTATGAAACTTTTTATCTTCATTAAACAAATTAAAGTTGTACATTTTCAGCATATGATCTTAATTGCCAAAATAATTCTTTTGTAAGTGTCTTATTCATATATCTACAAACCAATCTCCACATTCCATACTGCGGAGCACTATCTATATATTGAATTAAAGGTTTCCCTGTCACCTGACTTATTAATGATTTATTCCAATCTTCATCAAATTTAAATTTTCCATAGGAAATTTTCGAATCATCATATTTTCCTATATAAGGTAGGTTAATTTTATAATCCCACATAGAATACGGACTATAATTTACATTTCCATATATAGATAAATCAATTATAGTGCCGTTTATTTCAAGCCAAGCATGATAAAAATCTCGTCCATCTAAATTACATAATCCGTAACAAATAATTGGATTATATCCACATGATTTTGCACAAATATAAAGAGCCGTTGTATTTGATAAACAACCATCTGGTTCTTTATTTTCTTCAATAAGATTAAAACATCGAATGACACAATTTACAAAGCTTTTATCAAAATCTTTTAGCTGTTCTTGTATATAATGAATACCTTTATAATTCTCACTCATTATTGTTCTCCTCTTTAAAATATATCTAAAATGATATGATACGGATCTATTGTTTCTGCTGTAATGAAGAACCGTCCAGTTTGTTCTATTGCTTCTTTCTTCCAATTCATCAGCATTAACATTCTCGTCTTCTCTTTCCAATCTCTTCGTTACTTGGGCACTTCTGTAACTGATTTATTGAAACATGTCGCTGTTCAATATAGCCATCTTCCATTTCAAAATCAACATCTGCTTCCTCATTTGGATTTTCCCATGCATAATCTACAAATGTTCCAAACAATTCTAAATTTTTGTGAAACACTTTATCGCCTTTTTTGAATTCCATCTATATCACCTCTTCCAATCTTCCAAGTAAATCATTCTTTCATGTTTTTTAATATTTTTTTGATTACACTTCATCAAAAAGGCTATTCCATCCATTTTCCTTCATATCATCTTCTCTTACATAAATATAACTTAATCCATTTTCTTCTTTACACTTTTTATTGATTATATTATCAATAGATTTTTCTCCTTCTGTTTCAGGAACTTCTATTACTTTTTCAATCGCATATCTAACTTTTTTCAAAATATCACCTCCAATGAAAGTTAAATTTCCTTGTATCCTAAAACTTTTAGACAATGTATAAATCCATCAATCTCGTTTTCTTGGACCATTTCCTTTTGTTCATATCCATCATCATTGATATGAACTGCATAATAATCGCAAATTTTCATTCCAATATAAAAAGTTTGCACCATATCAACTACTCCTTCTAATTTTTAATCTGTATGATAAAATAACCAAAGTACATCTATAACATCTCTTTTGTTCAATTTTAGTTATCTTTAATTTACTTTTAATAAGAAAGCAATTTTTCATTCACTATTTTTCTTTCAAAAACCTTTTATAGTCATTGTCTCCCAAACAAAATAATTTACAACCATCATCTAAATTAACAGTTATAGGACAATCATCATCTAAATCAAAATCCGGATGTTCTTTATTCATACACATCCATCCAGGGCAACCCCATGTACAATACAAACACTCTTTGCATTTCATATATCATTTCTCCTGTAACACTAACCAAATGAAAGTCGAATTTACTTACTTTATCATCTTTACATCTTCGATATGAACATTTGATAGAATTTTAGCATCAATGCCTTTAAATTCTTTCATGCCATATTCTATAGGATTATATACATGAATCATACCAATTCCGTTATCATGTCCTACAGTTATACCATCTGCATATTCCCCTTTACTTGGAAATAATCCAGTTTTTTCATCTTTAATTTTAGATAACTCTTCCTCATTAAAATCTGCTTCAATTACAATTTGAATTTTCATATTTTTATTTTCTCCTTCCAATAAAATCGTCATTTACAGTGGAATTTTACCACTTCTATAATCTTCTATTTTAGTGGTTCTTTGCGTTCCATCAGCGTTAAACATTAATTCTTCAACTTCCTGCTTCATTATACTTATTTCCGACAAATCATACTGATCAACCATTCTCTCTAATTCATCAGGAAGTCCAGTCATTTGTGATAAATCCTCAATGGCTCTTTCCATATATTCATAAGCTAAATCCAAATTATTCCACACGGTATCTAAGTTATTTTGCGTTTTATTAATTCGGCTCATTTATATCACCTCATTTCTTCTGCTCATCAATCAAATCCAATACTTCACACAAGGTTTTATATCTGCCTTCTTCCATGTCATTCATATTGCGATTTGTTGTTTCATTTTCTAAATCCTCAATAAGCTGCTCAACTTTAATTCTTAATTCGTCCATTTATATTACCTCTTCCAATCTTCCAAGTAAATCATTCATTGGCTTCTTAATTACAATTTTTCTTCCACAAATCGGACAATAACCAATATTTATCTTTTTGCTAAAAGCATCTTCTGCGAAATCATATCCACAACAAAGTGTTACTCCATCAATCATTATTGTTCCATTCTGCCAAATTGCCAATGTTTTCTCTTTGTCATCTAAAATTTTCCTCGCTACATCTTCATCGAAATTAGTAACTTTTAATACTTCTTCCACACAGTCTGTAGGATAAGAAGAATAACCTACTGCAAATTTTTCTATTTGACTTTTTGTCATATCATTACCTCCAAATTAAAGAAAGTTAAATTTCTTTGCCTCTATGTTCTATGAACCATCTATTTGCTATTGTATGAGTCAATTCAATTTGAAGCATTAATACAGTATTTGTTCCAAAATCTTTTTCATATTCTTTTTTAATTTTCCCCAATTCGTTATCATCTGGAAAACCAGATATTTTTTCTGCTTCAAGAAATTGTCCGTATAATACAGATAATTCTTCATCCGATTTTGTTTCAAATATATTCACATGCATAATGATTATTCTCCCTTCTTAACTTTAAAACTTGGTTTCCTACTACTCTATATTACGACAATATTCATACTTTCCATTTTCAAGATCATTAACAAAAGTATTTGTAATATCATTACCATAATCTAATTCATCAAGCGTTGTTCCATCCCCCTTACGAAGTTCATCAATATCATATCCTTTACTTTCAAAATAATCATTGATTTCTCTATCAAGCATAGCTGCTTGTGAAGTCAGTTGTGCTAATTTATGCATTTTCCCTTGTATATTTTTAGATATTCTCATAATTTCTCAACTCCAATCTTCAAATTGTTCTATTCCAAACCAATCATTTTCTCAAAATACATTGCAGCTTTACCATTTTCGCCTTCATATTTATATCCAATGCATCCAATTAATGCAGAATCTAGAGATAAATATGAATGGTTCATGTCACTATAGTTAATGTATCCGTGATAATATGTTTTACTATCCCTTTTATTAATATATTCTACAATCTGATATTTTCCAATGCAATGAATCTTAATCACATTGCCCCATGTAAATTCTTTTTCTATCAGTTCCAACTTTTCATCATGTGTTGCTTCTCTTACATCATTGTCAGTAATTGTATTTAACTTGCTAAAATAACACCTTCCATAATTACACGGACGGAACTTAAAATCATTTTCGCTTTTTACTACTGTTCCAATCTGATTTTTATAAACAACAATATCTCCGTATTTCATATATTTTCGCCTCCAATTTCATCGACTGTGTGAATTCATCCGATGTTATTCACCTCATATTTTTTATATTATTCGATTTTACAAAAGTTTTCAATTATTCTTTTTCATTTCAATATACTCCTGCTTTCTTATGTTGTTCACATATTTAATATGTCAGATATTCCCAAAATACATTTCGGTACAAAAAAAGAGGTCGTTACAACCTCTTCTTAATTTTTAAATTATAAAAAATTCTCCTTTTTGTTTTGCTATAGCAATCTTGCATGCTTTAATAGCAGCTTCCTTAGCCCCTTCTCCATGAAATGCTGCCATAAATCCACTTGGATTATAGCAAAATGTCATTTGAGGAATTTTACTAATTTTCCCAGCATTGGCGCCAACAGCCCATTCTTTAGGAAAATAACATCTTCTCATAGATCCCGGTCCATCATTAGGAACTCCATAAGCCACATATCCGTTTTTCTCCGGCATAATTACCATAAGACATTTTTTTCCAAGCGAAGAAACGGCTTGTTCCCAAATACAAGGTTGTGGCAACAATAACACTCCTCCATCTAAATTACCAATAGATTTTTTTACAATTTCGCAAGCTTTCTTTTTTGCTATGTCCTGAGCCGTATATCTCAAACAAATGTTTATTGCTTGTTTAAAATTTATTTTAGCTATATTTAATGCTCGTTCAAAGCACTCATTTTCATTTTCATCATTTAAAAGTTTATTGTATATTCCAAAATCAGGAATAACAATAGTCTGTGGATATCCTTTGTATCCAAAAAGCCCATTGTCTTTAGCATCGATCAATTCAATAAAATATTTGTCCATATAAAGAAATAAGTCTTTATAATTTTCTTTTGGAAATAAATCATGACAAAAATCATATCCAATATCTCTCCACAATTTTCCAAAAGCAGCATAATATACGCCATTTTTTCTTTTTTCTTTATCCTCACCGTTTATTGGATGATGATCGTATCTTCCGCCTCCAACATCACAGCACAGTCCCTTAAATTCATTCAAATCCCTGGTTCGAATAATTTGAATTTTAGGATTAATTATTTGGCATAAAGCTGCACAAAAAACATCATCAGCGTGGAATCTTCCATTATGAATAGTTATTGTTGAAATCCTGCGATCCTTAAGATCTCGATATCTAATTTTTTCTGAAACATTCAAAATATTCTTATCCTTTCTTTTTTATATAATATGTCAGATTTTTAAATCCATTTTTTCTGACATATTATATAAAAAAGAAAGGCGGCTTATAGCCGAAACAAGGTGTTTTTATATGAAAATAATGGTAGATATTAAAGAAGAACGTAGTGTAAATGAGGCTTGTTTATGGAATAATATTTCATTTGTATTATCTATAGGCGAAGAAAACGAAATGGATGTATATTTTGACAATATTTCTTTAAAAGATTGTGAATATATTTTCGCCATTATTGGAGAAACCGTGAAAACAGGTGTGGTTAAAATGCATAACGAAATGATTATTTACCACCCTAGTTCTGAGAAATTAAGATTTGATTTTGGACAAACTGAATCTGCTTCAGGACAATAATAAGACTCGAGACCGTTTCAAGTTTTGTGTAAACTACAAAAGCTGATATAAGATTTGTGAATAGTTGCAAATGGGCAGAGCCGATTTTCCGGGTTCTGCCCATATCTGCATTATACAGGAGTTTTTGGGCATGTCAATAAGACCTGCCTAAAACAAGCTTGCTTTACAGGTTCCGTCCAGCCAGACGTTCTTCAAAATAGATCTCAAGCTGGGAATGGATCTGGCCCAGTCCTGCCGGTGTCCTGTCCATTTCTTGGTGATATCCATAGTCGCAAGATACAGCATTTTTAAAAGGCTGTCATCCGATGGAAAAACGGTCTTGCTTTTTTGGAATAACCTAATTCCTCATCCAATTCCTCATCCAAAGCACCTTCCAGAAGAACAGACATCATGTCACGCATGATACTGTTTACATCGGTGCCGTCTTTGATGCTGATATCATTATTCTTCAGATAATCACGCATCATTTCTCGCATTGCTGCTTTTTGTGGGCTGTCTTTTCTTCTTGCCATAAAAATAACCTCCAAACTGAGTAATTTTATCTTACATCAGTTTGGAGGTTTACACAAACTTTGAGATGCTCCCTAAGACTCTCATATTGCCAGTCTTTTGTGCTAAGAAACTGTCTTCAATTTTTCTGAATAACACACTCTTTCGTTTTCTGGCACCCCAGAATTCCCATCACTTCAGATTTCTTTACATATCCCATTCGGGACGGAAGCTTAGACAATTCTTTCCTTAATGCACTTTTGCTAATTAAATCATTCATACCTTATGCCTCCTACGCCTAATGCACTTAACTGTTATACCTTATGCCTCCTACGCCTAATGCACTTAACTGTTATACCTTACGCCTCCTACGCCTAATGCACTTAACCGTTCTTTCAGAAGCTCAAAGTCAATTTCTTTAAACTCTGATTCTGTAGGATCTATTCCGTACACAACAGGAAAACATTTTTCATTAGGATGATATATAATAGTGGAACCCGCCATTTCCTTATTTACATAAACAGTTATATACTGTGCCGAATAGTTCCTTAACATCACTTTAACTGCATTGACAATTAACTCTGTATTTCTTCTTTTGAGCTCGGAGAGAAGTGCGTCTGCCGAAAAATCTCTTAAAAAACTTTTTGTTTCAGGGATCATCCGGTTATTAACAATTTCATATCTGTCATCAGCATCTCCAAACTGCTCAATTATCTTGTGTAAATCCTCTTTAGCGGCGATATTTCTCATTACTCTCATTACTCTCATTTCTTTTTCCTCCATTTTTCATAATCATTTTATGTATCTTGCGATACACGTTTTAATGTTATTTTTAATATGTCAGATGTGCTGAAAAATAAGAAAGTATGCTTTGCTATGGATAAGATTGTCTTTTTAAAAATTGGGAATGTTGTCTTTTGTGATTATGAACGCCATTAGAAATGAGTTAATATGGACTAATACTGACTGAATTGCGAATAATTGATTTTCAGTAAATCAGTAGCAATGGACGTTTTCCGCTGCTACTGAAATTGCAAATAATTCAAACATTGATTTGTTTATTTATTTTTCTCTTTTTTGCCTTTGCAATTTAAGAGAAAAGAAAAGGCTCCATAGCAGCCTTTTGAGGAATACATTATTTTGTGGCACGTTTCTTTTTCTTTTTGCATTTGGCAGTGACAATTTGCTCTTTTTTACTTAACAAGATTACTACTTTTACTAACCAGTAAGCAAAAGCATTCTCCGTTAGCAGCTCTTCTATTCCATTTAAAATCTCATCTTCTGTCGCCTTAGATTTTAATTCCTTAAAATCTTCTGATTCTGCGAATAAAAAATATGCCTACTGTGCGTAATATCTTTTTGAACCATGCTCTGCTGTAAAGCCGGCCGTCTTTTCTTCTTCACTTGTCATCGGTAAATAGGATGGCCGCGTACTAGCTGTTTTCTTTCGTTTCACATTTCTTAATTTCCTCATGTCTTTCTCCTTTTCTCATAAAATAATTTGAGTATTTAGCTACTCGTTTTTCGGGATCATTTTTAATATGTCAGATGAAACTAAAAGTTTATAACATTACAACAATAAATTGATAAAAAATAGGGATATCTGTTTTATTTATGCAATAAAGTTGTTTGCATAAAATATTATAAATCGGTGCAAACAAAAGACCCGGATCTCTCCGAGCCTTTTTAATTACTGTTGTTTTATTTATTGCCTTATAATTATTTTTTCTTTTTCCGAGAGTCGTGGCTGACAGCATTTAACATTTCTTTTTCTGCAATTTGAGAACGATAGTTGGAATATTTGAAATAGTCTTCGCTTTTGATATATCTTTTAGCCAGTCCCGAACAAATGGTAGACATTGCAGCGTTTTTATCAAAAGCAATGCGGTTAATATCATCGCGCGCAAAGAGCACATATCCTAACCACTCTATAAATGACTTTATAGAAGGATTGTCAATAAGCAATAATTTCAACTCATAAATATCATTTCCATTATAAAATATTTTTTTTATGCCATCAGCATTCTGTACATTAAATATATCTGTAAACAGAAAGAAAATCCACTGCTCATAATACTCTTTCGTGTCTGGATCTGCCGTGATCCCAACTTTAGATTCTTCCTCTTTCGTTAATGGCAAGTGTGTAAATCGTCTAGCTATTTTTACTCGGGATGTATAATACTGAATACGGTCCCAAATGACAAATGCTAAAGGAAAGATAAATGCGGCAACTGCTAATTCAATCGTAGCGGCTTCCACTGCAACGGCTAATCTTTGTGCAGAACTTACACACTCTATCGAAAATAACCACTCCGGAATTTTTGTGTAATAATTGCAAGCTGTCAAGCCTGCGAAAAATGATGCAACTAGTATGACTGTAAAAATAACTTGTATCTCCGTATTCATTTTTACGAATAAATGCCAAAAACTTTTCTTTTTCCTTATCTCAGTTAGATTGTTCTTCATGTTTTTCTCCTTTTTTATAACATTAGGCGGAAACCTCAGAGCTTCAGATCCGGAGATCTGAGGAATTCCGCCGTACCTATGCATTCGACGCTAACGCAGTGGCAGATTCTGAATTATTAATTACTGCCGCTTTAAACTGCTCAGTCTAAACTTCTCAACCAAGATTGATAATATTTTTTCACAATACGCTTTGATATATTATAAATCGTTTCCTCCCAAGTCTGGCCCTTAAGCGAACTTCCAGCGTCAAGCATTCGGTCTGGAGTGATAAGTTCTAAGTTGTCGGCATCTGCCAACCACTCTAATAATTTGCATATACAAGTATTATCTTTCATTAAAGACTTTATTTCGCCAATAAGATTCTTATTCGCAAAAGCTGCTTTAATGTCTAAAGAAATAGCCTTTGCATCATTATCTTTCTGGTCAACAAACAAAATTTCTGCAAAAAGAAAATAAATCCACTGCAAACAATAATCCTTTGATCCCGAATCAGCTACAATGCCAACAGCTTTTTCTTCCTCTTTCGTCAACGGCAAATAGGTAAGTCGGTTAACACGTTTTATACCATAAACAATGTTAGAGATAAGCCCCTCGATTGCAATTATCATAAGGGCTGCGAAACAAACACTTGCTATTTCGGATGTTGTGAGAAGTATTGAAAATGCTACTTTCATAAAAATAGACTTAAAAGAAGAATCCGCTTCAAAAAGGTACGGTACGGTCCAATAATAATTAAAAAATGTTATTCCAATAAAAATGCCCATAGCACCAATTGCTTGCAATTCATCTTTATATACTTTTGTATATTCGCCTAAAAAGCTGTTCTTTTTCTTTATATTTTTAAAATTCTCCATAATTATCTCCTTGTGCTATTATTTTTACTCTTTGGTTGAATCTTCCGGCTTTCGGCCAAACTATTTATCCCATGCCCATTTCTGAAATGCGATCATCGCCTCTTCTGTAGTCTCTTTCTTGTCCGGAAGGAATTTTTTGACTTCTTTTGTTACATTAAATCCGCGTTCATCGAAATAGTTGATCTCATCATTTTTTGCGACAATAGCAAATGTCCCAACATTTCTTTTCTGTGCATGGATATATTCCCATCGGATAGCCAAGCGAGTTGATCCCGTTATGATCGCTTCCCAGCGCCAGTCTTTATCTTTTTTATTCAGTTCTTTACATGTCGCCCGGATATTTTCCCGGTCGTTAATAAAATTATGTACTTCCATTTCTGTTCATAAATTCTCCTTTTTTCTTTATATTTTTGATTTCACTTTTAATATGTCAGATGAGAAGAAAAATAGAAAATAGAAAAAGATTTTTGCAACAAAAAAAACAGCCGGGATTGATTCTCCGGCTGTTTCGATTGTTTTACTATGTTTGCTGTTGGAATAATTATAATACAAAAAGGACATCTCTTTATGTTGATGTCCTTTTCTTTTGCTTTATTATACTATTCGGCCCAATTATCTCCTGTTGAGTAATTGATAATCACTCCTGGTTCCATGTTATAAACGAATACATTAAAGCACACTCCATAACCGCCATCTTCTACGGAAATAGCCTGTATCTGAACTCCCTGAGCCAGCAAATCATCTCCATCATATATTGGCGTCACTTTATACATTACATGATTTCCGGTTTCATGGATATAATCAGCAACTTCATTCTCAAATGGAAGCATCCCTTCTACATTAAAAGACCTAGTTCCGGTTATTAGATTGCTTTCATTCGCATTCTCTCCTGTAAGTTGGTATCCAATAAGGTGACAACGATTGTATAAATATTTTCCGTCAACCCAGTCATATTTATTCTGCACCCAGCCAGATGGTTTAATCATTCCAATTTCTCCTCTTTCTGTTGTAGGCATCAAGTCTTCTCCAATACAAGCTATTGCTTCTCCGGCTCTTCCATGCTGATCAAGGCTGCTGTAATATTCATATGACTTCTTGCTATATTCTTCATCTGAAAAATACGGAAGATTATTATTGATTTCTACATAAGGTTCTCCTACATATTTGGGAATATCGTAATATCCCATTTCTTCTGTGTTTACCTCTGTTAAATCAATTGAAAGGTTTTCTTCCGTGCTGTTCTCATACAAATTTTCAGTTTCAGATATTGTTTGTGTAGTTTCCGTATTTTTAATTATTTCAACTGTATTTTTATTGCTATTTATCGTTTTAGCGTTTTCCTGTTTTCTTGCTCCGGATTGTCCTAGACCAAACAAAATGGCAATAATAATAAAAATAATAATCTTTTTAATTCTATTTCTATTCTTCATTCTAAATTCCTTTCTTTTTGCTTTTTATTTTTTGCTTAATTGCAAAATATGTGTCCCCCTATTGAAGTTTCGACATCTCCTGTTAATGGTTTTGTGGCAAAATAGATTGTATTCATCGGTAAAAGATTGGTTTCTCCATATAAAACAGCATTTATTGACATGTACTCTTTTTCAGTTGGAAAAGCCTGGTCTACAATAGGCCAACTTTCAAATTGTCCTAATTGGCTTATTACGCCAATTAAATCATTCGGATAATTTTCTGCTAACATTCGATTAAAAATAACCTCAACTACTGCTTCTTGTCCTTCTTGACTTTCTCCACGAGCTTCAATCCAAACAATTTTTGCTAATAAATCAATTTCTTCATTTGTTAAAGAAATATGCCATCGATTTAGATATTCCGGTGGATAAATAATTTCCGCATCAATTTCATGTGGAGGAGCCTCTTGCATAATCGATTGTGCTCCAGACGGTTCTATCCAATCGGCTACATAATTCTGATTTTGTTCGTGATCTTGAGTTTGATTTTGAACCGATATCTCTTTTGAAATATCAGTGATGTCATCATTTATTCCAGTTGCAACTAATTCTAAACCATTTTTTGTTATTTCTGCTAAACCGTTTTCCGGTCTCGCTTTTGTTAAAGCATGCCATAAATCTTGTGAAACTCCGCCTAAGAAATCAGGTTCATTGCTAATAGTATAATGATTTGTTTGATGATTTTTTGTATAACAAGTTAATTGTGCTGCGCTTATCGGAATGCTTTGGCATATAAACAAATTTGCAATACCTAAAAGAATACACAGCTTTAAAAAATTTTGTTTCATACAATAAAAGCCATTCCATATGAAACAACAGAATGGCATTTTCTCCTTTCTTGCGAGAATTTTTAATACACTTCTCGCATCATGCGTTTCGCCTCTTTTTCTTTAGCTTTGTTCTTTTTCTGCATTACAGATTCTTTTTTAACATTGCCAACTTTTCTCGGACAATATTTTTTACATGTCTGACAGCAGCCAGAGTGCTCAACGTTTTTGCGTCCTTTTAAACATGTTTCTCCCTTACATACATATGATACGCATGGTACTTCTCTTACTTTTGCCATGATGTGTCCTCCTGTTTTCATAAATTTATTTTTAATATCTATATTTAATATGTCAGAAATTTTCAAAAAACAAAAAGCTAAGAGTTTTTATCTCTTAGCTTCGGAATTATTTGTTTCTAATTTCCTTTAATTATCGCCATATAGCATTTTATCCATCTCAAGACATTTATCTAATAACAACCGTTGAGATACCGGCATCTTTTCTCTGTTTTCTTTTAACCACTGCTTTTGAGAATTTGTCAAAGGACAAATATTATGCAAATCATCATCAACAAATCCGACAAAATCTTTTTCTAAGACAATCCATCCAAGCTGGCATAATCGATCTACAGAATTTACATTTTGTGCTTTATACATTTTTTCCAATAAAGTATTTGCCAATTTAATATGCTCAAAAGGCAAACATTCATAAAACTCTCCAAATGGAGCGACAAATCCTAATACAAAATTATCATTATTCATTCTGGTTTCTCCTTTTAATTTTGCTCATTCGTATCTAGCCATTCCACAAACCGATCTAACCAATAATCATTTGGGTTAAGCCAAATTGAATGTTCCTTTTTTGAAAACTTTTTCCATGCCGAATCAATTTCTTTATTAGACTTTTCTGGTATATCATTTTTATAGTCCTCCAAGAACTCTTTGATAATTATAATATCCTCCGGATTATTAAAATCTTCATCAATTTCTGTTGGATGTTCAATACCAAATGTTACAATGGGACTCCACGATGTTGTATCTCGATGTTTCCAATTGACCGGATTTAATGCATATGCTACAACTTTTGCCTCATCTTCGGTAAGGTCAATAGTTCCTGTATCAAAGCCATCTCCCTGAAAGCTAATGGTATATCCATACTTTTTATTCTTCATAAGCTTTTTTCTCCTTTTCCCTTTTCATTTCTAATGTTATGTTTAATATGTCAGATTTCTAAAAAAATAAGTTTTTTCGCATAAATTATAATTATTGACAAAACGAAAAATATTGCGCCAAAAATAAAGAGAGACGATTTCGCCTCTCTTTTTGTATTTTGCTTTTTATATGTATATCGTTAACACATTACCAAGAGATCTCGCATGTATTCTTGTTAAAAAAATAAGCGTGGTCACTCAATTCTTCTTCTGGCGCAACTTCTGTTGCGTTTATTTCACGAACCATTGCATTGTATTCCTTCATATTTGGATCATTGTCAAAATAAATAATGCATTCATGAATCGAAGATGGAATAATAACAAAACTGCTATTATGTTCCTTAGCAATTTTACTTAATAATTCTTTGTCACAAATTCCTGCACTTCCAAAAGTCTTTTCAGTATTTGAAATAATGATTGGCTGAGGCATCGGAAGACAAGAACCCATAATATCCGTAAAGTCTAAAGCACCGCCCATCATTTCTGCTAACATCTTCCCCATATCTTCTACAACGATATTATTTTTTGTAGCAAGCAATGCTCTGGCAAAAATCTCATCTTCGCCAATTTCTTTGAACATTCCCGGTTTTACTTTGTATGTTCCATCTTCAGATACCTTAACGCGTACATACACCTCCATATCCAGATAACGGTGCTTTAAAATAGGTTCATCCGTTTTTCCCTGTAAGCATAACTGTAAATGATCTTTAGCATAATTCCATGTTGCGATATTAGGAATATCAAACGATGTGCTTAAAGAATTGTTGTAAATAGCAATAGCTCTTGATATAATTCCATCAATATTATGCGTGCCATCTACTAAAAGAGAATCAACATCAATCGATGGTCTTACTTCGCCATTTCCAATCACTACGTGTGTTTTCTTAATTCCATTTTTAAAAACAGACGTCAACTCTGCTTTATAACCTCTTTTGTTTAACTCATCAACAACTGTATTTACTACAATAAGATCTGTATTTAACATAATATTTTCCCTCTATCTTTCTTAATGTTTTTTGTTTTTCAAGTTTTTTGCGCTATATAGCTTGCGATTATTTTGCTTTTTTGTACCAAATATCGATATATCGATTATCTGCATCTGATAATTTTATATAAATACCTCTTCGCAATGTTTCTGAATGAGTTGCCAGCCCTTTCGCCTCTTCAAAAATAAAGTTTTTCTCGTCACCTTTCTTTACAATGCCATGTTTTAACCGATAGTTCAAATCCTGTATAACACCGATGAAATCAATTCCCGCACTAGCAAACACAAAAGACATCATAGAAGCAAAATCCTCTACACTTAAAGACCAATAAATTCGGTTATGTCTAAGCTCCTTGTCAAAAAACACCTCCCGGAATTTATCCAAATTAAAATATTTTTCTTCAGCTGGAATAGCAAAAATCACATTATTGAAATATCCCTTGTATTTTGTTTCTAAGTACCCTTTAAAAATTGTTGCCACTTCTGTTGCATTCTGTCCAAAAACACCACATCCAAAAGCACCTAAAATCAAAATTTTCACTTGATTAACAGCTGCAATCTGCAACACAAAATCAATTCTTTTTTCTAATTCAAATCGATTTTTCATGTCTGAAACATTGCAATATCCCTGTGCAACATTTTTATTTGGTGCGGCGCATGTAATAACATCGCATGTTCTTCTCTGATTGGTATCATCATTTTCAAAAATTACATTCGGTGTATAAATCGCGGCATCAGTGTACAGTCCAAAATTCAATTCTCTCTTATTTTCCTCATAATAGTCCTGCATTTTCGAAAGTACATTATATAAAAATGAATCATGACATAAACTTTCTTCCTGAGCACTTGATCCATTCAAAAACTTTCCTCCTGGATTTTTATATGAAGCAAAATTTAAAACGGCAATCTTAAGATCCCTAACATCATCATTCATAAAAATTGCTTCTGAGCTTTTCTTGTTAATGATATTAATGTTTGCAGAATAATCAGGATTGCAAGGTAAAGCAGGAATATTTTCCTCTCGATAAATTACCGACTGAGTAGTAGCTTCTGCAATTTCTTTGCAATATTTCTCTTTCATTTTTTCAGTATGAAGTTTTGCTTTTTTAGCTAATTCATTTTTCTTCGTCCAATACTCGCTGTTCGATCTACTTTCCTTATTATTATTTGTATACATATAGCCCTCCATTTTTCATAATTTTAAATACATAAATAATATGTCAGATATCTCAAAAATAAGAAAAATAAAAAAGACAGCTAGATAGGCTCTTAGCTGTCTTTAAACTTAGAATGTTTATTTTTTATGATGAAAAACAATAGATGCACTTCACATCCTGGAACGTTCCTACGCTTGAAAATTAAAACAATTCTTCAATATCTTTTTTGACCTCTTCTTTATCTTTATACATTAAATCAATAACTTCCTTTAATAATTCTTTTCGAAATTCTTTGTTACTGTAAGTCGGGGTGTACAATGCCACTCTTCCTTGTCTCACCCATGTTAAATAACCTTTTTCAACAATTCGATGTAAAAAAGTACTTACAGTTTGCGGCATCCATTCATGCCCAAATGTCTTATTAACTAACGCACAAATTATTTTTAACGACCTTTCGTTTTCCGGCAATTCGTACACAGTCGCTATAACTTCTTTTTCGCAAATTGTAAGATCATTTTCTTTTGTCTTTGCTCTCATATGTTCCCTCCAAATTAACACCAATCACGTTTCTTCCATTGTAGTCTTTTAATTATAGCATATTTTTATTATAAACAAAATATTATTTTATTATTTTTTCTTAATTTGCAAAAAAGGAAAAGTGCTGCATTAATAACACAGCACTTTCTGATAGCTCTACCTTAATTTCTTTGCCTTCTTCCATTCATTGATTCGATTTACGACATCTTTTTCTGGCAATTCATCACCAAAACAAGCATACTGCTCTACAGTATTGTACTTTACTTCAATAGTAATCCATGGCTTATCAGGAGCTGCCTTTTTCCTCATAAAATACAAATTGGTTCTTCCCTGAAGCAATGGCATAATATAAGAATCTCCACAATGCCGTAATTTCTTTGCATCCTGAATGATCTCTTCAATAGATTTTGGCGCCACGATAATATAATCAGATCCTGAATACTCAAGCTTTTTGTAATATTCCTGATTTACAATTTTATCAAACTCTTTTCGATCTTCAGGGTTGATCACAAATGAATAATTCCTCATTGCAATATCATGAGCCATCTTAAGAGACTTTGGGTATTTTTCATAAGAACAATTCATCTCTGTACACATATTCACGTAGTCATATAAAATTCGAATACCCACCATCGGATCACTGATTCCCTGTTTGATATAAATATCATCTCTAAGATATGTTGTCAACCGTTTCATATTATACTTTTTAGTAAACACAAGTGCTGCGAGTTTTTCGATATCTCCTGTTCTGGAATACCTGGAGTAAATCTGATAACACATTTTTAAAAATGAATTAGTCCAGTCAGCTCCATATTTATTATAGATATCTAAAATCTGGTCAAAATTCACACCAAATCCTTTTGCTCTTTCTCTTACTGTGCGGTATGTATTCCAAACATTTTTAGAAAGGCCAACAATTTCATGTGGAGAAGTTTTTCCTTTCTGAATACAAGATAATGGGATATTTCGCAAACACTCCAAGCCTTCACATGCATCAAAAACAACTTCTAGTTCAGGGTAATTGTAAAGTGTCCTTACAACCGCCGATAACGCATGCACTTCTGTGAATCCAGTATACCTATCTGCATAATTCAAATATTTTGCTGTAGCGTGGAAAATATCTAAATTACCTGGATCTGTTGAAGGAAGGTCTGACATTTCAATATATGACACACACTTCTTTAAATTATTTAGATTAACTGGCATTTCCTTGTCGTTTTCTTTTAATGAATACGGCCGCAAAGGATTGTCAAAATCAATAATAACATCATATTTCACGTTTTTTCTGTTTGCAGATGTAGATATTGTGACTCCATTTAAAATAGAATACACAATATTCTTTTCCTGCTTAATAAAAGCAATTTTCTTTTTTTCTAAAATCAAATTAGAAACAGAAATATAACGCCATGTCGCCTCTTCTTTTCCTGAAACCCCTCTTCTAGAATTCTTAGTATAATCATCCCAAAAATCTGGAAAATCCATTAAACTAACTTTTTCTTTTTTAAATTTAACATCTTTCGAAAGGTGATGTCTAGAAGAAAGAACAGTTCCTGTTCCACATTTAGGACAAATAGGTCGAATTTCATCTTCCAAGTTTCCTGTAACAAAATCTTCGTACCCGCAAGAGCACGATCTCTTAAAATATCTTCTTGTTTTTTTATCTGAAGTATCCCAATATCTATCTTCAAAAATTTCCTCAAAGAAAATATTTTTATTTTTTCCAAGAAGCGTATTGAGATTAATAAATTTCACATAGTTAATATTGGTTTCATTTTTCGTATTTACATTTTCCATTTAAAATTCCTCCATTTTAAAACTCCATTTTTCAATACATCCAATTTACATTTTTAATATGTCAGATATTTAAAAAATATGAAAAAACATAAATGCAAAAAAGTACGAAAAAAGGTAAGCTAACGCTTACCTTTTTCTATGCCTAAGATAAAATTTTTACCAACATTTACTGCATTTTCCTAGTCCTTGGTTTATCGCTTGCTCCTCTGTGATTTGAGTCGCCTTAGCAGGATTCATCCGGCCACAATTATTAATGCTATGATATTTATCTCCTGTTGCAGATTTCCATACTAGTATTGAACTTGATCCTCCACCTCCTGTGTCATTTGATGTGTTGTCATTATTTGCGGATGATGAAGAGGCGGCATTATCAGAATTGATATTTTCAGATCCAATGTCTTCAGATCCACTAGAATTATCAGATTTACTAATCCCGTTCGAATCATTGGCACTATTAGCAATAGTATTAACATCTGTATTTATAGATTCATTCGAAGTTGAATTTTTATTATTTGACACAGAAGTATTGCTTTGCTCTGTCATAGTTGCGGCAATTAGAGAGCTATCCCCAGTAGCATAGTTAATTTCAATATTAGGTTGAACATTATAACAATATACGTTAAAAAGAATCCCCTCTCCATTATCTTCTACGGATTTTGCTTCAATTTGTACACCGCTTACTAGAAGATTATTTCCCTCAAAAATAGGAGATACACGATACATTACGTGGTTGTTGGTTTCTTTCACATAATCTGCAACCATATTTTCAAATGGCAACATACCATCTACATTCAGATATCTTGTTCCGGTGATCAAATTTTTGATATTGGCATTTTCGCCAGATAATTGATAACCAATAAGATGACAGCGGTTATATAAATAATTCCCATCAACCACATTATATTTTATGGTATGCCAACCAGTTGGCTTCACAGATCCAATGTTTTCACGCTCTTCTGTTGACATTAAATCGGTTCCTACGCAGGCATACGCTACCCCACATCGTCCTAATTCATCTAAATCACTATAATATTCATAAGAAGATATCGAAAGATCTGAATCAAGGAATTTTGGCACATTGTCATTTATTGTAATATATGGCTTTCCAGAATATGCCGGAATACTGTCAATAGAGAGTGTTATTTCTGTGGAAGGCTGCGTTTGAGCAATTGCAGCCGTTTCTATTTCTGTTGTAAGTTCACTTTCAGATTCAGTAATAAGAGTTTCTTGCGTTTCTGTCTCTTGTGTTTCTGTCTCTGAGATTTCTGCTACTTGAACTTCTGTTTCCGTTGAAATTTCGTCAACAATATCAGATTGTCCAGGTTGTGCGGTTGGTATTATACAACAAAATACAACAAACAGGATACCGATAATTAAGGGCCTTAGTTTAGGTTTTGGCAGGTTTTCCCACAATTCTTTTATTGGCCCAATTGGCAATGAGATGACGCCAAGCAAGCACATAAGAATAGATCCTATGTGGAATCCATATACGGGTAAACAAAAAATACAAAATACTGAAAAAATCCAATTAAATATTTTCATAAATCCATTCCTCCATTGTAATTTTCGTATGTGAACTCCCTTCAAAATCAGTTGTAGATAATAAAGTCCATCCAGTTTTTAATGAAATATCAAAATATGTATCTGCTGGATATACTCTATTCCATTTGAAGAGAATAATTTTCTCTATTTTATTTTGGTATTTTGTTAAAGGTATATTTTCTACAAAACAAAATGCTTGTGAGTCTGCATTATCTAAAAAGTCATCATCTTCTGTTATTTTATCTGATAAAGAAGGCTCAAATTGTTTGGCACTATAACTGTTCATCCAGAGTTTCTTATCATGAACTAATTCTAATAAATGCTTTCTAAGCATACGATCTTGGCTCTGTCTTCGATTATTAAACATCATTCCCATATTATTATCAACAGCCACACAAATAGTCATTTTTTATTTCTCCATTTATTTTACAAATATAATATTATTTTACATTTGTTAAAATGAGATTGCAATACTTTTGCAAGAAAAAAGACAAAGTCTCAAACAATACTTGAAGCCTTGCCTTTTTATAATTTTATTTGTGAGTTTAGCCTTATCATCCTTCCAATTCTTTCAAAGCGTTAACTAATTCAGTCAATCTTGGATTTTCGGGATGTTCACTTGCTACTTTTTCATAAAGAGTGATGCTATTCATCTTTTCAATTTCAGACTTCAACTCTTTTTCAATATTTGCTTTCTGCTTTGCAATTTCTTTTTGACGGGTTTCCTCTTTAATTCTTGTATTGTAGGCATCCATGTTTACAACACCGACAACCTGTGCCGTAACGTTTTTGCCATATTCTTCAGTTGATTTCAATTCTTTTACTACACCAAGAATTTTATTATTTTTGCATCTAGCATTCACTACAACATACACTGGATTATGCATATAATCTTTACTGGTGATTAACTCCCATTCTTCCTTATACAAAGCAAATGCATAATCCTTTTTCCCATAATCTTCTACCAAATTAACAATTGCTACTTGTTTAAATTTTGCCATCTATTTGTTCTCACTTTCTATTTTTCTGTTTTAGTATCAGGTCCCATAATAATGCCTGTTTCATTCATACACAGTACCAAAAAATCATCGAAATCAATACCAACAAGTTTTTCGAATAACGATAAGAAAACGCTTTCTGGATCATTTCCATCAATAGCACCTAAATAGTCCTCTAATAATTCTGTCCCGAATCCTGTTAAGTCTGATTCGTCATCAAGCATTTTTGATAAGAAATCGGCTAGAATAGTATCCGGATCACGAACGAATCCGACCTTTCCCTCTATAGCATTAAGTTCGTTAAAAATACGATTGCATAAAATCACTCTGCTCTCTTTTGTCATACTCTTCTCTCCTTTTTTCTTTTGGATTTTTATTTTATAAATAATATGTCAGATTTTTTATAAAATAAAAAACAAAGAGACAGGCCACCCTGTCTCTTCTTTGTAATTACCGTAAATTCAAAATTTGTTCTAAGCAAGCATTCCATCCTGCGTTCATCAACAATCTATTTTCTGACCGCAATCACAATATACGGTATCCTCTTCCAATTCATTATTCCTTTCTGTACTAAATTCTAATTTAAGCGACTATCTCTATAGTCTTTTTGACATTGTTCTTCTAAATCCCATCCAGGACACTCCATGCACTCTTTATATGGTTCGTCTGTCATTCTATTTTCATACCCTAGACAGTAATATTGAGGTTTTCTGTTCTTATAAAACTCAATAGATGGCTTTCCTTTCTTATCAGCAATGCCATTTGTAACAATCATACATTTTGCCATATGCTTACCTCATATTCAGTTTAATTTACTTTCTAAGAGAAAATTCCGCTCTTAAGAAACTGTTTGCATCAGCAACAAAAATACCCTCATTCTTTTCATCGTCATTGTAGACTTCTTTTAAGCATTCCATTGCTTCACCGCCATCTTCGGCTTCAATTTCAATCTCATATTCATATATTTCTCTGACAACACCTTTATACTTTGCCATATGCGCTCACTCCTTCACTAAATTTCAGTTTATCGTACTTATGCGTTGACAATAATTCCGTGTTTTTTTGCTAATTCAATCAAAAAATCAACAGTCCCATTCCATGCGCATACCGTAAATGGTGCTTGGAAACCATCATAATATTCTGCATAATAAGCATAACGAATGTGATTTTTGATAAAATCTATGGCGTCTACATCTCCTTTTGTAGAAAAGAAGAAAGCTTTACCCATTCCTGTTTGGTCGATTTCATTTTCTAATTCGGTTATTTTATCTTCAATGTCACTATTGTCTTCATCATACATTTCTACGATTTGTGATACTATATTTTCAAAACGCTCATTGTCTGTCATAATATGCCTTTCTGCTATTAAGCAAAATCTTAATTTTCTTTATCATTTATTTTTTATCCATTACACAGATATTATCTCCCTAACAATATTTTAATAAAATGGATTAGAGAAAAAAATGATGTCAGTGTGTTAATGGCAGTAAGCGTTATAGCAATTATATCTGGTTTTGAACATAATTCTTCAATGAGAACTGAACCGAAAAGAATTATAATAAATGCCATAAAGGATTGTATTTTATTCAAGCTATAAAAAGCCTTTTTGTTTGTCTCTTCGGTTGACAAATCTTTAATTAAATAATATATAAAAAATATTAAAACCATCGCAATTTCA
>ERZ772855.1579-NODE-1579-length-21919-cov-3.407382_pt1 | contig 21919 bp, 28 predicted proteins | sample MGYA00511900_ERZ772855 | MGnify/ENA primary metagenome ERZ772855 (study PRJEB29015, sample SAMEA2737701) | human gut metagenome | biome: human gut; feature: human-associated habitat; material: faeces | place: China | collected 2012 ... | reverse complement strand
GGCTCCTGTACAGGCGGTTTTTACGCGGGCCGCGGGTCAAAGTCCGTTTGTTCCTGCACGGGACCTTTCCAGCTGCCGCCATAACCATGAGAAATCCGCGCAGCGTGCTTCTTATGATTTATATGATGATAGATGGATTCTTTTCTTTTAAAAAACGCCAGAGATCGTCCCATACCTGGCCGCCGTCCGGATCCCGGAAGGGAATACAGAGATTTTCTCCGGTAAATACGGCCATGATCCCGTCCTGGCAGGCGATCCGGTTGATCCGGCTGTAATAAACGGGAATGAGCTTCTGGTCCTTCTGGCGGACGATGGAAAAGTAGTTTTCGTAAAAGCAGACCGTAAAGCCGGGGTCACCTCCCAGGATCTGATCCAGCACCGAGGAAAGCCGGCGGACCAGAAAAGCCTTTCCTGCAAGATTAAAGACCAGGAGAAGGAGGGCGGAGCCAGCGTAATAAAGGGCCAGCTTATGGCGGCCCCCAAGGAAAAAGAAAAGGCCTGCGGCGGCAAAGAGGGCGGAAAGCAGGCTGACTGTGACGGAAAACCACCGGGGGAAGACATGTCCCCGGAATTTTTTTACAGCCTCCCTGGTACCGCAGCCCTCGAATATAAATGCTGGTGACATGGAAACCTCCCTGAATGATACCTTATGACATAAGAAGACCGGCATACCCGCGGGAGCATGCCGGTCGGTTTATATCCTAGATCTCTTCTCCGTCAATGAATACGTGCTTTACAACACCCTCAACAGTGAACGGTGTGCCGTCCATGATCACGATGTCAGCGTCCTTTCCTTCCTCCAGGGAACCGACTCTGTCGGCAACGCCAATGTGTTCAGCGGGATTGATGGTGATGGCGCGGAGCGCATCATACTCATCCATACCAGCCTTCATGGCAAGGCCTGCGCATAAGGGCAGGTAGTGGAGCGGGATCACCGGAGCGTCGGTGATGATGGAAACGTGGCAGCCTGCCTTTGCCAGAACACCGGGGGTCTCCCAGGTCTTGTTCTGAAGCTCAAACTTGCTGGCATGTCCGAAGGTGGGGCCCACAGCCAGGGGAACGTTCTCCTTGGCCAGCTCATCCACGATCATATGGCCTTCTGTTACATGCTCTAAGGTAATATCCAGATCGAACTCTCTTGCAATGCGCAGGGCAGTGCACAGGTCGTTGGCCTGGTGGGCATGTGCCTTTAAGGGGATCTCTTTATTTAATACCGGGATCAGGGCTTCGGATTTCTGGTCGTAAGCCGGAAGCTTGGAAGCATCGTCACCGGCAGCCTCAACCTTTGCCTTATAAAGGGAAGCCTTCTTTAATGCCTCACGGATCAGGGCAGCATTGGTCATACGGCTGGTAATGGTATTCTTCTGGTAGCAGCGCTTCGGGTTCTCACCGAAGGCGCATTTCATTGCAACGGGGAATTTCACGATCATGTTGTCCACGCGTTTGCCGTGGGGCTTCATGGCCACGAAGGTTCCGCCGATGGCGTTGGAGCTGCCTGGGCCAGTTGCCATACAGGTAACGCCGGCCTTTGCCGCCATTTCCATACACGGATCAAAGGGGTTGATACCGTCGATGGAGCGGAGCTGGGGAGTAACCGGATCATTCAGCTCGTTGTAGTCGTGGCCTTCATAGCCGATGCCGTATCCGTCCAGTCCGATGTGGCAGTGGGCCTCTACGAAACCGGGGTATACATTGAGGCCGGAAGCGTCGATGACTTCTGCGCCCTCACTGCTTAAGCCGGCGCCGATCTTTACGATCTTTCCGCCGTCAACCAGGATATCTGCCTGGAGCGGCTCTTTGGAAACAGCAGTATGGAGCGTTCCGTTTTTAATTAAGATCATGGGATAGTTCCTCCTTTTGGACTCACAGGGAGTCTGTTTTTATTCTTACGCAGCCAGGGCTGCGGTTAGAAGCTGGGAAACAGGGATCATGATACCACATTTACGGGCATTCCCTGAAAATAAGCTTCGATATTTCCGGCCAGGATGGATACCAGCCGTTTTCTGGTCTCCAGACCCTTCCAGCCCATATGGGGCGTCAGGATCACATTGTCCATGGTATAGAGCGGATTTTCGGGAAGCGGGGGCTCCGTTTCCTGCACATCCAGCCCGGCTCCGGCGATCACTCCGGTCTTTAAGGCCTCGATCAGCGCCGGTTCGTCCACCAGGGCTCCCCGGGAAGTATTGATAAGGAAAGCCGTAGGCTTCATCATGGACAGGGTCTCCCGGTTGATCAGGTGTCTCGTCTCCGGAGTCAGGGGACAGTGAAGGGAGACATAGTCGCTTTCCCGGAGAAGCGTTGGAAGATCCACGTAGTGAACGCCGTCTGCGTCCTCCCGGAAGGTCCGGGTATGGGCCAGGATCTTCATGTCCATGGCCTGGGCGATCTTTATGACCTCCCGGCCGATGTTTCCGGCTCCAATGATGCCAAGGACCTTATCATTGACCTCCACATGGCTTACCTGGAGATTTTTTGTGAAATTGTCATGGCAGCCACGGGCCAGCATTTTCATCTGGAGCTGCATGGATGAGCTTAAGTTCAGGATCATCATAACAGCCGTATGGGCAACCCGTTTGGAGCTGTATGCCGGGATGTTGCAGACCGTGATCCCCTTCTGACGGGCGGCCTCCAGATCCAGATTGTTGTATCCGGTCCCGGCTTCGCAGATCAGCTTCACGGAATCTGGAAACTGGCGGATCAGATTCCCGCCTACGGGCATTTCCTTGGTGACAACCACTGCTGCACCCTGGATCCGGGCGAGAAGCTGGTGCTGGTCCGTATCATCATAAACGGTCACATCCTCCGATAAAACAGAAAAATCAAGATTTCCGTCAAAATTCATTTTGGCGGCATTTAAGACCACGGTTTTATGATTCATGGGCATCCTCTCTCAAAACTTATTTTGTACCTATTGTAGCATAAATTTTCCAATAAGGAAATGTTTTTTGTATAAAACTTCTTAAAAGTCTCTGTATCAGCTGCGCTTTTCGTAGTCGTTCAGGGCGTCGATGGCCTGCTTCGACAGAGGAAAGATCACCAGCATATTGAAGATGGTCATAAGGCCGATGCCCACGTCGCCCAGGTCCCATACAAAGGTGTAGGCAGCCATACCGCCCACAAACAGCATGACCAGGGCCAGGAGCTTATAGACTGTCTGGGAAAGCCAGTTGTCGCCGAACAGGTAGGCCACATTGGAGCGGGCATAAAACAGGATCCCGATGAAGGTGGAGAAGCTGAACAGCCAGAGGGTGACGGCGATGAAGATAACGCCGAAGGAGCCCAGATGGTAATTCATGGCCGCCTGGAGAAGATCCATGCCCTCCAGACCGTTTATGAGATCTGCCGGAGCCAGGAGCATGATAAAGGCTGAGCAGCTGCAGATCACGATGGTGTCGATGATAACGCCGAAGGCCTGCATCAGTCCTGCTTTGGCCGGATGATCCACATCGGCTGCGGCAGAGGCACAGGGAGCCGATCCGGAGCCGGCTTCATTGGAGAAAAGGCCGCGCTTGACTCCGTTCATGAGAACAGCGCCGAAGCCGCCGGCAGCCACCTGGCGGAGACCGAAGGCCTCGGAAAAAATATGATGGAAGACCGCCGGAAGCTGTCCGATGTTTTTAAAAATAATAAACAGGGTGATGAAAAAGTAGCAGCCAGCCATAATGGGGACCATAATATCCAGGACCTTGACCGTGGCATTTTTTCTCAGTACGATCACAGCCGCCAGAAGCACCAGAAGGATGGTGGTATAAAGAGGCGGGATGTGGAAGGCGTTGGAAAATGCCGTGGATACAGAGTTGCTGATCACCTGGCTGATGCCGCACCAGCAGATCAGGCCGGAAATGGCAAACAGGACGGCGATCAGGGAGTAACGGGGCTTTGTCTGGCTTTTGCGGGTGAAAAAGTTATGGATATAATAGGCAGGACCGCCCCGGTAGCCGCCGTATAAGGGATCCTTTTCTTTATGGAGCTGTGCCAGGGTGGCCTCCACAAAGGCTGTGGAGGAGCCTAAAAGGGCTGTGACCCACATCCAGAATACGGCTCCCGCGCCGCCGGCGGAGATGGCGGCCACCACGCCCACCAGATTTCCCATGCCCACACGGGTGGCAGTGGCGATGATCAGGGTCTGGAAGCCGGAAATGGAGTTTTTCTGGGAAGAGGTCCGTTTTTCCACGGCAGTCTTCAGCATTTCGGGGAAGAGACGCACCGGAAGAAAGCGGGTGCGCGCCGTAAAAAAGATCCCGGCGGGGATCAGCAGAAGTACCAGGAGCGACAGACCCAGAGAGCCGCCGCCGGGCAGCGGGATCGTAACCAGATCGCCCCATAGAAGGTTGTAGATGGTTGTGATAAGCTTCATGATAGTTTTCTCCTGTAAAGTGTTATGCTTTAAAGTTATAGAAGGTATTATACTACACAGACAGGGAAAAGGGAAGGGGGATCCGTGTCTGAAGGAAGATTCCTGCGCATCCTCATCTGCGGGAGCGTAAGAATCCTGTAAGAATTTTGTTTTCCATAGTACTTGACATTACATAGTAGTAGATATAATATAGTATTACGAAAGAGAAAGGCCGGGAAAGGAAGGGTGGACAGATGAATGCGCAGTTAAAAAAAGGCGTCCTGGAGCTGGTGGTCCTGGAATCGGTCCGGCAGAGGGATATGTACGGCTACGAGCTGGTGGAGGAGGTATCCAAGGTGGTGGACGTCAACGAGGGAACCATTTATCCTCTTCTGAAGCGTCTGACCAACGAGCGGTATTTTGAAACGTATCTGCGGGAATCCACAGAGGGACCGCCCAGAAAATACTACCATCTGACGGCGGCCGGCGTCTTGTACCGGGATACGCTGGAGAAGGAATGGAATGAGCTGACGGAAAAAGTAGGAGCATTTTTGGAGGGATGTAAGAATGGATAAGAATACATTTATGAGAGAGCTGGAGCGGTCGCTTTCCGTGCTCCAGGAATCAGAGCTCAGGGATATATTAAGCGAATATGAGCAGCATATTGATATGAAGGTAAAAAGCGGGCTGTCGGAGGAGGAGGCCATTGCGGATTTTGGAAGTATTCCGGAGCTGACGGCGGAGATCCTGGAGGCCTACCATGTACGGGCCGATTTCGGCCCGGGACAAAGGGACGGAGACGGCTGGAACGATGGGGACGGATCCAGCGAAGACCAGGGAGACGGAGAAAAAGAACTCCGGGCGGCGGCTGAAACGTGGAAGGCCAGGGCGGCCGGATCTTTTTCGGAGCTGGGAAGACGGGCCGTAAGGCTTGCCAGGATGGCCGGACGATGGGTCTCAGACGTTTTTGTATTCTGGAGGGAGTTTCTTGGGCGGCCTTTCCGGCGGTTTTCCAGGTTCTGGAAGCAGAGGAGGGAGGAGCAGCTGTATCGGACTGATGGAAGTATGGAGATGGAAAATGCCGGAAAGAAAAGAGGAAACGCCGGAGTATCTTTGGGAAGGACCGCCGGTTCCTTTGGGCGCAGGCTGGCAGGTATGGCAAAACGGTGCTTTAACAGTCTGATCCGTCTGACCGTCTGGACTGTCAGGTTTTTCTGGAACGGGACCTGGATCTTTCTGGCAGGCTGTATGGGCGGTACAGGACTTATGTTTTTATTCGGTCTTGGAGTTCTGGCCGTGCTGATGGTCCAGGGATATCCGGTGGCCGGAGTGACTTTGGGCTGTCTGGGAGCGACGGTGAGCCTGTTTTCTGCCGCCGGTCTGGCCATGACCCTTCGGTGGAAAAAGAAGAAAAAAGGACCGGGAGCCGTTTCCCAATGGGAGAATGGGGAAGCCGAAGAGGAAGCGTCCGCAGGAACAGAGGCGGCCGGAGAGGAGAACCGGGCGGAGAGCTGGAAGGAGAGCCAGGAAGAGAACCGGGAAGAGACATGGAAGGTGAACCAGGAGGAGATCCGGGAAGAGACATGGAAAGAGAGCCAGACAGATATCCCGGCAGAACCAGAGCATGAAAGCGGATGCGGAAAGGAAGGCGGGCAGTATGCGTAGGATACAGAAGATTTTATTTGGGACATTCCTGGGAGGTGTCCTGCTCTGCGGTGTCGGGGCAGGGACCGCGCTGGTGGAATATTCGTCCTTTACATATGCGGGGGAGAAGAAGATCGGCTGGGAGGATCTGGAGACGAAGAATCTGGATTTTTCATTTGACCGGCAAAAAGGCAGCCTGATCGTGGACACAGGCTTCTGGGGACGGAGAGTCAGCGATGGGATCGAGGCCGATCCGGCGGTTCCGGAGGGGATCATCCGGTATGAGGTCACTTATAATAAGAAGCGGGTGGAGCCGTTCCTGGAGTTTTATGAATTTCTGGAGGGACCTGGAGCGGAAGATCCAGGCGGGGACGGCGGACAGACCAAAGAAAAGACGGCCGGGGAGCCTCAGGGGCGTCTGGAGCTCATGGCCTCCAGCCGGGGAGGCGACCTGGAGATCTTTATGGAATGTAAGGACGAATTTTTAAAGGAAGTGAAAGAGAAACGGATCTCCAGCTATGAGCCGGCGTATATCACAGAGGTGCGGATCCTGGTGAATCCGGCCGACATGGAGGCAGTGGAAGAAAACAGATAAAATTGACCGGGGACGCGTATTGTGCTACAATAAGGAAGGCGGCCTCCCACAGATGTAAGAGGCATACGCCAGAGACGGAAGATGCGGAGGCAGAATATGAACGTAAGAAAAGACCTGGTCCAGGGGCTTAGGGATGGCTTCCCCATTGGGCTTGGATACGCGCCGGTGGCGTTCACATTTGGATTTATCGCGGTTTCCGGGGGACTTCCCCTGTGGGCGGCGGCGCTGATCTCCTTAACGAATCTGACCAGCGCCGGACAGTTTGCAGGTACGAACCTGATCCTCCAGGGAGCCGGATACATCGAGGTGGCCATGACTACCTTTGTGATCAACATCCGCTACATGCTCATGTCCCTGTCCCTGGGACAGCGGCTGGAGAAGGGAACAGGGATCCTTTCCAGAATGGGCTTTGGCTTTGGGATCACAGACGAAACCTTTGTCATGGCGTCCCTGAAGCCTGGGATCCTCCGGGCGCCCTATCTGTTTGGACTGATCCTATTCCCGATCCTGGGCTGGAATCTGGGTACGATCCTGGGCGGAAGCATTTCTGCAGTGCTGCCGGAAGCCCTCCAGAATGCCATGGGGATCGCTTTATACGGTATGTTTATTGCGCTGATCGTACCGGCCTCCCGGGATTCCATTCATGTATTTCTGATCGTTGTGATGGCAGTGGCGGCCAACTGTATGTTAAAATATATCCCTGTATTTTCCTTTATCTCCCCGGGCTTCCGGATCATCCTGTCCACGGTGGCTGGAGCCGGACTGGGAGCGGCCCTGTTCCCCAGGGATGAGGCGGAATACGTGAAAAAGGAGGGGGAGACGGAGTAATGGAATCGCTTGATATGAAGCGGGCAGTGATCTGTATATTTCTCATGGCGCTGGTGACGTACGTGCCCCGGGTACTGCCCCTTACAGTTTTCAGAAAACAGATCAGGTCCAGATATATACGGTCGTTCCTGGATTATACGCCCTATGCGGTACTGGGGGCCATGACCTTCCCTGATGTGTTCACATCCACAGGAAATCTTGTTTCGGCCCTGGCAGGAACGGCGACGGCGTTTGTGCTGAGCTATTACAGGAAGGGACTGGTGACGGTGGCCTGCTCTGCCATCGCAGTCGTGTATATTGTGGAGCTTCTTTTATAGGAACTGGCAGTTTTGGGTATCTGAGGAGGTGTTTTGCATGCTGGTATTAAAGGGATCAGAAGCGGCGGCAAGGATCAAAAAAGAGGTGCAGGAAATGGTGGAAGGGCTTGGGGGCCATGTTCCCACGGCGGCCATCGTCCGGGTCGGCGAGAGGCCGGACGATCTGTCGTATGAGAGGAATGTGATGAAAAAGATCGCATCCTTTGGCATGGAGGCCCGGTCCTTTGCATTTCCGGAATCCATCCGCGAAGGGGAGTTCCAGGCAGAATTCCAGAAGATCAATGACGATCCTTCCATCGACGGGATCCTGTTATTCTGTCCTCTGCCGCGCCACATGAACGGCCGTACCTTTGAGGAGCTGATCCGGCCGGAGAAGGATCTGGACGGGATCAGTCCGGTGAACCGGGCCAGGATCTTTGCGGGAGAGAAGGACGGCTTTGCCCCATGTACGGCGGAGGCGGTCATTGAGATCCTAAAGACCTACCAGATCCCCATGGAGGGAAAGCGGGCCGTGGTGGTGGGCCGGAGCATGGTGGTGGGACGGCCGCTGTCCATGCTGTTTTTAAAGGAAAACGCCACAGTCACCGTCTGTCATACGAAAACGGCGGATCTGAAAGCCGTGTGCCGGGAGGCGGACATCCTGGTGGCGGCGGCCGGTAAGGCGGGAATGATCTCCGGGGAGTTTGTGAAGCCCGGCGCAGTGGTGGCTGACGTGGGGATCAATGTGGATGAAAACGGAGCTCTTAAGGGCGATGTGGAGTGGGACGGACTGGAAGCCGCAGCGGCGGCCGCCGCCACACCGGTGCCTGGGGGTGTGGGTTCTGTGACAACGGCAGTGCTGTGCCGTCATCTGGCGGAGGCGGCCATGCGGAAATATGGAGCGGAACAGGCGCAGAACTGAGCAGACTGAATAAAAATCTCCTGGAAATGGCATACTGGTTACAGGTAATCTATTTTCAGGAGGTTTTTTATGTGGGGAATTCTGGTGGCGCTGATCTCGGGGGCGCTCATGAGCCTTCAGGGCGTCTTTAATACGGAGGTCACAAAGCAGAGCAGTATCTGGGCAGCGGCCGGCTGGGTCCAGGCCACGGCGCTTATTACGTGTGTGGTCCTTTATTTCTGTACGGGCCGCGGAGAGATCTGGGGCATGTTTTCCATAGACAGAAAATACATGCTGCTGGGCGGAGTCATGGGCGCGTTCATCACATGGACGGTCATTAAGAGCATGGATGGGCTGGGACCGGCCAGGGCCACGCTGCTGATCGTGGTGACGCAGATCCTGGTCTCTTATGTGGTGGAGGTGTTTGGGATGTTCGGAGTGGAGAGGGCCGGGTTTGAGTGGAGAAAGCTTCTGGGAGCCGCTGTTGCCATTGCCGGGATCATTGTGTTCCGCTGGTAAGGGCAGAGAGAAAGTTTTCAAAAATAGACTTGTTTTTGGCCGGTGGTTTGGATAGAATAGAAGAAGGCAGAGCAGTATCTTCCGGAATATTTTTCGGGAGGTGCGAATATGGCAAAAGGATACTGGAAGGCCGTTCTGGCAGCGGCTTTTTTCATAGTGGCCGGAGTCTGCTACGGCGGTTCTCTTTTCCAGGAGGGAAGCATAGTCCTGGAAGGGGAGACGGAGGCCGGAGGGGCCGGGGTGCAGACGGCGGACGGGGCAGAAGGAAGCGCCCCATGGGCCGGTGAAGGGGCGGGCAGCCCTGGGACCCATGGAGCAGAAGCCGGTCCAAATACAGAAACAGAAAGCGCCCGGGCAGAGGTTGAAAGGCCCGGGTACTTTGTACATATCTGCGGCCAGGTGAAGGAGCCGGGCGTTTATGAGCTGCCGGAGGGAAGCCGCGTGTACGAGGCTGTGGAGGCGGCCGGAGGCTTTACAGAGGAAGCGGCTGCCGAAGCCTTAAATCTGGCAGAGAAGATCACGGACGGAATGAAGATCACCGTATATGACCGGGAAGAGGCCAGGACCCTGGAAGCATCCGGGACGTCTGAAGGCGGAGGTCCGGGATCCAGTGGGCTTGTGAACCTTAATACAGCCGGTAAGGAAGCGCTGATGACCTTGAGCGGGATCGGCGAATCAAAGGCGGAGGATATCATCCGTTACCGGGAAGAATCCGGAGGCTTTAAAAAGATAGAAGATATCATGAAGGTCCCTGGCATCAAGAATGCTGGTTTTCAGAAGATAAAAGACAGGATAACAGTTTGAGTGGAGGAGAAAATGGCAAGAGTTCTGGTTGTTGACGATGAAAAACTGATCGTAAAGGGCATCCGGTTCAGTCTGGAACAGGATGGAATGGAAGTAGACTGCGCATATGATGGAAACGAGGCGATCGAAAAGGCGAAGGAAAGGGAGTACGATGTGGTGCTTCTGGATGTGATGCTGCCCGGCCATGACGGGTTTGAGGTCTGCCAGGCGATCCGGGAGTTTTCTGAGATGCCTATTATCATGCTGACCGCCAAGGGCGGGGACATGGATAAGATCCTGGGCCTGGAATATGGAGCCGACGATTATATCACCAAGCCCTTCAATATCCTGGAGGTAAAAGCCAGGATCAAGGCTATCATGCGCCGGAACTCCAGAAGGAATGGGAAAAACGGACGCCAGGAGGATCATATGGTGGTGTGCGGCGATCTGAAGCTGGACCGGGAAGGAAGACGGGTTTTCATCCAGGAAAAAGAGATCAAGCTGACCGCCAAGGAGTTCGACCTTCTGGAGCTTCTCGTGACCAACCCCAATAAAGTATACAGCCGCGAGGCCCTTCTGGGCTACGTCTGGGGCAACAAAGCCATGGACAACGGAGACGTGCGCACCGTAGACGTCCACGTCCGCCGTCTGAGAGAAAAGATCGAGCCCAGCCCCAGCGACCCCAAATACGTCCACACCAAATGGGGAGTGGGGTACTACTTCCGCGCATAGCAATGAGCAGTGCGAAAAAACACAGCCCGAGATCTGCGTCATGCTTGCATGAAAGCAGATCGACGGCTGCGTTTTTTCATAGGGCGAACGCCCGCGAGGCAGGGGAAGCCTCCGGCTTTCCCTGGCTTGGCACTGCGGAGTCTATCATCCCAATCCCAGCATCATGCCCGCATGAAAGCAGATCGCCGGCCTCATTTTTTCATAGGGCCTGGCACTGCGGAATCCCCCATCCCAATCCCCCCAAACCCCACCTTCAAAGGAGATCACCATGCAAAATATAAACATCAAAACACACATCAAGATCATCCAGGCCTCTCCCGCGGACCTTGACGCCGTCACCGCTGTGGAGGCCGTCTGCTTCCCCGCCGCCGAGGCGGCGGGACGTCAGTCCTTTGCCCATCGTCTGGCCGCGTTCCCGGAGTCTTTTTTCCTGGCCGTACATAACGGACAGATCATAGGCTTTATCAACGGCTGTGTGACCAATGAGACCACCATCCGGGACGAAATGTATGAGGACAGCAGCCTCCACGACCCTAAGGGCGCATATCAGAGCATTTTCGGCCTGGACGTGCTGCCGGAATACAGAAACTGCGGCATTGCCGCCCTGCTCATGGAGCATATGATCGGAGACGCCAGAGCCAAAGGCCGCAGAGGCCTGATCCTAACATGCAAGGACCGACTGATCCATTACTACGAGAAATTCGGCTATAAAAACATGGGCGTATCCGCCTCGGTCCACGGCGGGGCAGTGTGGTACGATATGCTTTTGGAATTTGAGGACCAGAAATCATGAGGATCACGCTGATCACCGTAGGGAAAATCAAAGAAAAATTTTACCAGGACGCCATAAGCGAATACGCCAAGCGCCTGAGCCGTTACTGTAAGCTGGATGTGATCCAGGTGACCGATGAAAAGACGCCGGATGGAGCCAGCGAGGCCCTGGAGACCCAGATCAAAGAAAAAGAAGGAAAACGGATCCTGGAAAATATCAAGGACGGCAGCTTCGTCATCGCCCTTGCCATCGACGGGGCCATGCTGGATTCGGTGGAGCTGGCGGGAAAGATCGAAAAATGGGGGATCTCCGGCGTGAGCCAGCTGGTGTTCATCATCGGCGGCTCCCTGGGACTGTCAAAGGAGGTGCTTTCCCGGGCCGATTATAAGCTGAGCTTTTCCAAAATGACCTTTCCCCATCAGCTGATGCGGGTCATTCTGCTGGAGCAGATCTACCGCAGCTACCGGATCATCCAGGGAGAACCATACCATAAATAATGCCAGGGGCGAACCACAAGCCCGTCTCCCGGCCATGCCGGAAGACCAAACAGACAGCGGGGATACGATGAAAACGATCGCGATCATAGATGATGATATCCATATTGGAGATATGCTGGAGGAGATCCTGACAAAGGAAGGCTATTCCGTTCTCCGTGCCTACTCAGGCACAGAAGCGCTGTATCTCCTGTCAAATAAAAAAATGGATCTGGTGCTGCTGGATCTGATGCTGCCCGGACTTTCCGGCGAGGAGGTTCTGCCGCATATTGGGAAGATCCCTGTGATCGTTCTCAGTGCAAAGGTGGATGTGCAGGATAAGGTAAACCTTCTGCTGGGAGGCGCAGCAGATTATATGACAAAGCCCTTTGACACCAAGGAACTTCTGGCCCGCATTACGGTCCAGCTCCGCAGGGCAGAGCAGCATGGGCAGAGCGGTGTTCTTTCTGTTGGAGATCTGGCGCTGGATACAGAGACGTTTTCTCTGACAGTCCAGGGACAGGCCGTGAAGCTGACCCGGACAGAATATGCCATTCTGAAGCTTTTGATGGAAAATCCCAGACAGGTCATTGCAAAGAGCGTCCTTCTGGACCGGATCAGCATGGACACGCCGGACTGTACCCAGAGGTCTTTGAAACAGCACATCAGCAACCTGCGTAAGAAATTACAGGCCGTCAGCGGTGGGGATCCCATTGAAACGGTGTGGGGGATCGGGTTCCGGTTAACAGAACAGAAATCCTGACCAGATTTTGACGTTTTTCCTGACCACTTTCTTGACTTTTATTTTGTATACTGGAGTCATTAAAGGAGGTAAAAAGTATGCGCTATGTTTTGCAGACCAACAGCCTGACAAAAAAATATAAAAATTTCCAGGCGCTGAACGGCCTTACGATGAATGTTCCCGAAGGCTCGGTCTATGGCTTTGTGGGAAAGAACGGGGCAGGCAAGACCACGCTGATCCGTCTGATCTGCGGACTGCAGGAGCCGTCTTCCGGCGATTTTACTCTTTACGGCATCCAGAGCGGCAGCAGGGACATGTCCAGGGCCCGTCGGCGCATGGGAGCCGTGGTGGAGACACCGGCTGTTTATATGGATATGACGGCGGAAGAGAATCTGAAACAGCAGTATCTTATTCTGGGGCTGCCGTCTTATGATGGGATCCCCGGGCTGCTGAAGCTGGTGGGACTTGAGGACACTGGAAAGAAAAAGGTAAAGAACTTTTCCATGGGCATGAAGCAGCGGCTGGGCATTGCCATTGCCCTTGCCGGAGATCCGGATCTCCTTGTCCTGGATGAACCGGTCAACGGACTGGATCCCCAGGGGATCGTGGAGATCCGTGAGCTGATCCTGAAGCTGAACCGTGAAAGGCGGATCACAGTCCTGATCTCCAGCCATATTCTGGATGAGCTTTCCCGCCTGGCGACCCACTATGGGATCATAGATCATGGCCGCATGGTAAAAGAACTGAGCGCAGAAGATCTGGATGCCGCCTGCCGCAAGTGTATCCGCATGGAGGTAAGCGATACAGGGATCCTGGCCCGTGTCCTGGATTCCATGCACCTGGAGTACAGGATCACCTCGGAAACCATGGCCGACCTGTTTGCAAAGCCCAGTGTAACGCAGCTTGCCGTTTCCCTGGCAGAGGAGGGCTGTGAGGTATTGTCCATGACGGAGAAGGATGAAAGCCTGGAAAGCTACTATCTTTCCCTGATCGGAGGTGGAAGCCATGATTAGACTGCTTTCTGCCAGCTTATACCGTCTGAAAAAAAGCGCAGCTTTCTGGTCCTGCCTCATTGGAATGCTGGTCATAGCCTCGGTATTTATGGTGATGCAGGCCACCAGTATGGAGTATACGGTCCCCTTAAGCCGGGTGATCTTTCTTCCTCTGAGCTTTTATGGTGTGGCTGCTGCCGCCATGGTCAGCGTGTTTACAGGAAGGGACTTTGCCGATGGGTTTATCCGGAATAAGCTGATCTTTTCCAAAAGCCGGAGCCAGGTGGTCCTTTCCCAGATCGTGACAAGCTGCATTGCCTGCGGCCTGGTCTATTCCGTTACGGTCCTCTATACCTTTGGGACGGCCCGGTTCTTTTTTGAAAATAACGTGGAGCCGGACCTGTTTGCCGGGTATTTTGCCCTGGGCCTCAGCATGAGCGCGGCGATCGCCTGTCTGTTCTGTGTCATTACACTTTTGTGCGGGGACCAGACCCGGGCGGTCGTATGGTGTATGGGGATCTCTTTTGGAATGCTGTTTCTCAGTCTGCACACCAACCAGATCCTGGTGCAGACCCGGTATAAAAACGGGGCCCTGAACCCGCATTACGTGGAAGGAGCAAAAAGAGTCCTGTATGGGATCTTACATGATCTGAATCCGTGCGGGCAGGCCGCCCAGCTTTCCTGCTGGGCGGTTTTGGAGCCCATAAGGGCGGTCCTCTGCAATGGGCTGTGGATCCTGGGAACAGCGGCTGCCGGAATCGTTCTGTTTCAAAGAAAAGATATAAAGTAAGAGGGATATTATGGAGCTTCCACAGCTGATCATTCTTGGAGTCCTGCTTCTGATGGCCGTTATCCTGGCTGCAAAGGTTTATTTTCTGCACAGATCCGCAGAGGAGATCGCAAAAGCGTTCCATGACATACGGACGTCGGATACCAACACGCTCATTTCAGTTTCCTCCAGGGACCCGTATATGCGGAGGCTTGCTGCGGATATCAATCTCGAGCTCCGTCTGCTCCGCAAAGAGCGCCGGCGCTGTCAGCAGGGGGACCTGGAATTGAAGGAGGCCGTTGCCGGCCTTTCCCATGACCTGAGAACGCCGCTCACGGCGCTCATCGGCTATCTGGATCTTCTGGAGCAGGAGGAAAACGGCGAAACGGTCAGGCGTTACCTTTCGCAGATCCGCAACCGGACAGAGGCGCTGAAGGATCTGACGGAGGAGCTGTTCCAGTACAGTGTGGCCGCGTCCTCCCAGGAGCTGCATCCGGAGCCTGTGGATGTGGTCGGGGCGCTGGAGGAAAGCCTTCTGTCGTTTTACGGCGTCATGCAGGAAAAAGGCATAGAGCCTGTGATCCATCTGCCGGAAGCTCCTGTCTGCCGCAGTCTGGATATAAGTGCGGTGAACCGCATTTTCTCCAATATCGTCAGCAACGCCCTTAAGTATTCAGACGGGGATCTCTTCGTCTGCATGGATCTGGACTGTGGAATTTCTTTTATCAATACGGCACAGAACTTAAACGCCGTCGCCGTGGGAAGAATGTTTGATAAATTTTATACAGTGGAGGCCAACAGAAATTCAACAGGCCTCGGATTATCCATAGCAAAAATCCTGACCGAGCGGATGGGCGGCAGCATTGAGGCAGAGTACAGCGAGGGAAAATTAAGGATCCGGATCCGGTTCCCAGAGGCTGGAAAACTGCTGGAGTGAGCCGTTCCCTCTCTGGCACGCTGGCACGCCCGATGGCGCCGCCGGCTGCCAGGAATGGGCCGCTCCCTTTAAAACCTTTCTTAAAATCAAAACCCATAGCTTTACCCCTGTCTGATTCAAAGTTTTCATTGTACATGATCTGATCCTTTATTCTGCAAGAACTGCTGTTGCCATGAGCATTTCATGATCTAAACATCCCCCAAGCACAGAACGAAAAGCCATTGCTGCGCCGCAAAATAATTTTTCCTATAAGCCTTCCGGTTAGTCCTGACTGCATAACATCCGCTTTCCTTACCATCCTTTTGTCTGGGAAATTCCATTGGCCCTGCCGGAAATTCAGATTCATAAACCTGTCCCGCCGTCATATACTGAGGTAAAGGAGCGTGAGGAATATGACGGCAGAAGAGCTGAAGCAGATATTTGGACGGGCTGTTCCGGATAGAGGGAAGCTCCAGGAGATCCGCCTGCGGGCGGGGAAGCCGGTGCTGGTCTTTATGGACGGACGGGAATATATGGTGGGCCGGGAGGGGCTTCTGGAGCCGGATGCAGATCTGTCTCCGGTCCTGGCAGATCCGGCGCTGATCCGGGAGATCCTGGGGATCTTTTCCAGGCATTCCCTGTATGCCTTTGAGGATGAGATCCGCCAGGGCTTTCTGACCATCGAGGGAGGCCATCGGGTGGGGATCGCCGGAAAGGCCGTCACCGAAGGCAGCGGTCTGAGGACCATCAGGGACATATCCAGCCTGAATATCCGCCTGGCCCATGAAAAGCCCGGCTGCGGGGATCCGGTGCTCCCCTGGCTCTATGAAAACGGCCGGCTTCAGAATACGCTGATCCTGTCGCCGCCGGGAGCCGGGAAGACCACACTTTTAAGAGACGTGGTGCGCCAGGTATCCAATGGAAACCGGTACGGGCCGGGTCTCCAGACAGCGGTGGTGGATGAACGGTCAGAGCTGGGAGCCTGCTTTAAGGGTGTACCCCAGTGTGATCTGGGAATGCGCACGGATGTGATGGACGGATGTCCAAAGGCCCTGGGAATGGTCATGATGATCCGTTCCATGGCTCCCGGCGCGGTGGCGGTGGATGAGATCGGGGACCGGGAGGATCTGGAGGCGTTAAGATACGTGATGAAATGCGGCTGCCGGATCCTGGCCACGGTCCACGGAAGCTCCCCGGAGGATCTGAAAAAGAAGCCGGTGCTGGCAGAAATGGTCCGGGAAGGAATGTTTTCCCGGTATGTGGCGCTTTCCAGGCGGTTGGGTCCGGGAACTGTGGAGGCTGTGTGCGACGGGGAACTGAGGCTGCTGGCGGGAAAGGGGTGCCAGAATGAGGAGAGCGGGGCCGGAAGCCCGGAAACAGAAGGAAAAGCGGAGGCTTCGGGAGCATGAAATATATAGGGATCCTTATGATGGCCGGGGCATTGGCTGCGGGAGGCTTCTGGGCCGCAGACCAGTGGAAGGAAAAGCTGGAGCTTTTGCTCCTGTTCCGGCAGATGATGTTTTATTTGAAGGGACAGATCCTGTATGCCAACGCCACGCTGCCGGAAGCGTTTCGGGAGGTGGGAGGACGGTACGCAGAGGGCCGGAGCGGTTTTCTTAAGGAACCGGGCGCGTTTTTCCTGCGGGTGGCAGAGCGTCTGGAGGAGCAGGGAGACGTGCCGTTTCCTGTGATCTGGAAGGAGGAGGCGGAGCGGTTTCCGCCGGGATTTCCCCTGGAGGCAGGGGACCATAAAAATCTCCTGGCCCTGGGAGAGAATCTGGGCTACGCCCATAAGGACATGCAGGAGCGGACCCTTCTGTTTTATCTGGAGGAGACGGACGGCTCCATCGGGTTTTTAAAGAGGGAAATGGAGAGCCGGACGAAGCTGTACCGGTGCCTGGGCATGGCGGCCGGGCTGTTTCTCATGGTGGTCATGGCGTGAAATGGCATAGGAGGATGGCATGGGTGTAAATCTGATCTTTAAAATTGCGGCAGTGGGGATCCTGGTGTCGGTGATCTGCCAGGTGTTAAAGCACAGCGGAAGGGAGGACCAGGCGTTTCTCACCAGCCTGGCGGGGCTGGTACTGGTGCTCTTCTGGATCGTTCCTTACATATATGAGCTGTTTGAAACCATAAAAAATCTGTTTGCCCTGTGAGGAAGGGGGAAGGCGTCATGACGATCATACAGGCGGCGGTCCTGGGGATCACGGCGGTGGCCCTGGCGGTCCAGCTAAAGCCCCTGCGCCAGGAATATTCGGTGTACCTGATCCTGGCGGCCGGTCTGGTCATTGGCTTTTTAAGTATTTCCAGGCTGGAGCTGATCCTGGACACAGTGCGGGCCATCGGGAGCCAGATCCGGGTGAAGAACATTTACCTGGGAACGCTTTTAAAAATGGTGGGGATCACATACATCGCGGAATTTGCCTCCGGGATCTGCAGGGACGCGGGATTTTCGGCTCTGGGGACCCAGGTGGAGATGTTCGGGAAGCTGTCCATCCTGGCGGTGAGTGCGCCGGTGCTCCAGGCGCTCTTAGAAACTCTCCAGGTGTTCCTGTCATGAGGAGGCAGAAGAAGGCCCTGCGTTTTTTTCTGGCCCTGGCCCTTTTCCTGTTCATGTTTTCCGGCCTGGCCCGGGCGGAGGAGGCAGTGGAGGAGCCCTATGCCCTGGAGGATTTTAACATGGAAGAGATCCAGAGGTTTCTGGACAGTCTGGACCGGGATCAGACAGGCGGCCTGTCCTTTGGCAGCGTCATGAAGGAGATCATGGACGGAAACCTTGGAGGGGTGCTTGGGGAGCTGGCCGGGAGGATCCGGGAGGGATTTTTTTCTGAGATCCGGACCAACGCCAGGTTCGTGGGACAGATCATCCTGCTGGCATTCATTGGAGCCGTTTTTTCGGGTTTTTCCAATATTTTCGGGTCGGGCCATGTGTCGGAAACGGGCTTTTACGTGGTATACCTTTTAAACATGGTCTTTCTGGCGGCCAGCTTTTTTGCCAGCGTGACCATTGCCGGTTCTGTGGCAGAGGAGCTGATGGAATTCATGCGGGTGCTCCTTCCGGCGTATTTTCTGGCCGTGGCCATGGCGGGAGGCGCGTTCACCTCCACGGCGGTCTGCGGCTTTACCTTTGGAGCCATCGGCGTGGTCCAGGCCGTGGTCTCCGGCGTGCTCCTTCCTCTGATGCGGGTCTATTTGATGCTGGTGTTAGCCGGGAACCTTTACAGGGAGGACATGATCTCCAGGACCACAGAGCTTTTGCGGCAGGGGATCTTGTGGACCTTAAAGACCATGTTCGGGATCATTGTGGGCTTCCATGTGATCCAGGGACTGGTGCTGTCCCAGGCAGATGCCTTAAAAAATGCATCGGCCATGCGGCTGGCCCAGATGATCCCAGGCATGGGGGCCGGAGCAGGAGCCATATCCCAGATGGTCATGGGCTCGGGGATTTTGATAAAGAATACAGCCGGGGCGGCAGCGGTCCTGGTGCTTCTTTTTATGGCGGCGGTCCCGGTCATCAAGCTGCTGGTCCTGATGTTCCTTTATTATATGGCGGCGGCGGTGATGCAGCCGGTCTGCGATAAGCGGCTGGTGGCATGCATGACCGGGGCGGCGGCTGGCCATGGGATCCTTTTAAAGATCGTGGGCTGCTCCCTGGCTTTGTTTTCTGTGACCATCGCCGTTCTCTGTGCGTCCACCAACGCCGTCTGGTATGCGGGGTAGACGGGAAAGGAGGAGGATTGGAAGCAGTATATGAATGGATCCGCAGCCTGGTGTTTTATCTGATCCTGATGACCACGGTCTTAAACTTCCTTCCGGACCGGAAATATGAAAAATACCTGAGGCTTTTTACCGGGATGGTATTCATTCTCCTGGTGTTCGGGCCCCTGGGGGATCTTACAGGGCTGGAGGAGCGCATGGCCGGGGCCTTTGGCCGGATCACCTTCCAGAATGATGTGAAGCTCTTACAGAGGGAGATCGCCGACGCGGACGGGACCCGGATGAAGCGGCTGGCGGACAGCTACCGGCGGGCGGTGGAAACGGATCTTATGACCATGGCGGAGAGTGCCGGTCTGGAATGCAGACAGGCAGAGGCAGTGGTGGAGGAGGATCCGGAGCGTCCGGGCTTCGGTTCAGTGCTGGAGGTGAAGCTGATCGTGGGGATCCCCGGAAGCGGGATCCCGGGGCCCCTGGAAGGGGACACGGAGGCCTTCCGGGGACAGGGAGCGGAAACCTGGAGCCGGGAGGAAAACGGCCGCGAGGCTGGGCTGGAGCGGCGCAGAAGGGCCAACCGGGAGATCGGAAATCTGAAAATAAGGATAGGAGAGTATTATGGAGTGGAAGAAGGACGGATCCGGATCGATCTGGAGGATGAATAAGGAAAAGCTGATCTTTGTATTCTGCTCCGGGCTGCTGCTGTTCGTGCTTTCCATGCCGGGGACAGAAAAGGAACGATCCCTTGAGGCGGCGGCTGTGGGAAGCGGAGGGATGGAAAACATGGACCGGAGCGGAACCGGCCGTCTTCTGGACGGGCCAGCGGACGGGCCAGAGAAAGGGGAACTCCCGGGCCTTTCCGGAGGGGCGCAGGCCGTCTCCGGAGGCAGCGGCGGATCTCTGTATGAAAAGGAGCTGGAGCAGCGGATCGCCAGCCTCCTGGACCGGGTAGAGGGCGTAGGAAAGGCAGATGTGATGGTGGTGCTGAAATCCTCGGAGGAGCGGGTGTTCCATGTGGATAAAAATTCCAGGACCTCAGCCACAGAGGAAAAGGGAGAGGACGGGCGCACCGTAAGGGAGCAGGAACTCTCTGAGAGCACCGTCATGGGTGGCGGGAACCAGGGGCCTGTGGTAGAAAAGGAGCTGACGCCGGAGGTGGCCGGTATCGTCATCAGCGCTGACGGCGGGGGAAACGCCAGTGTGCGTGCGGAAATTTCTGAGGCCATGGAAGCATTATTCGGGCTGCCGGCACATAAGATAAAAGTATTAAAGAGGGTGAAAGAAGGAGTCTGAGGAATGAAACGGATATTCAGGAGAAACCAGGTGATCATCACCACGCTGGCGATCATGATCGCGGCAGCCGGATATTTAAATTATTCTGCAAAAAAGGAGGTGGCGGGCTCGGATGTGTTTGAGGCGGGGATGATGGAGATCTCCGATGAGGACATTCTGGCGGAAAACCAGGCGGTGAACCGGGCGGACGACGGTACCTTAAAGGAGATCCAGAGTCTGGACGGGGAGCTTGAAAGCGCTGGAAGCCTGGACGCAGAGGCCGGAGGGGAGACACAGGCGGCAGACTCTGCGGGAAGCAGTGAACCGGCGGGAAGCGAAACAGAGGCCGCAGGCCTTGAAAATCCCGGGGAGGCGGTGCTCACCGGAGGCACCAGTGTGTCCGAGTACATAGCCGGCGTCCAGCTGAGCCGTGAGCAGATCCGGGCGAAGAATAAGGAGACGCTCATGGAGCTGATCAATAACGGCCAGATCCCGGATACGGAAAAGCAGGCAGCCATCCAGAGTATGATCCGGATGACGGAGATCTCTGAAAAGGAAAATGCGGCGGAGACCCTGCTCCGGGCCAAGGGCTTTGTGGACCCGGTGGTCAGCATCACCGAGGACCAGGTGGATGTGGTGGTCAACGCGGTGACCCTGACCGACCCGGAACGGGCCCAGATCGAGGATATCGTAAAAAGAAAGACAGAGGTGGGGGCCAACGGCATCGTGATCACGCTGATGGATCTGGCCGAGTAAGGCGGTCCCTGTATGCGCGCCGCAGAAATCTTCTGGAAAAGCCTATGCAAAGTTTTGCGGTTATGGTATAATGTCTGGAAACAGACATTATACCATCGCGCATCTGGTTTCTGCGTTCACCGCAGAAATCCAGGCGCCCAATTCCCCGAAGGGGTACCATGCCTGAAGGACATGGTATAATGTCTGGAGGACATGGTAGGAAAACTATGATCGCAGGAGGTAATCATTGTGGCAGCGGATACAGTAAGAATCAGTCATAAAGTATATGAGAAGGATCAGATCGGCGAGGTACAGATCGCAGACGAAGTCGTGGCAATCATTGCCGGCCTGGCGGCGACAGAGGTGGAAGGCGTGGACTCCATGGCCGGAAACATCACCAACGAGCTGGTTGGAAAGCTGGGAATGAAGAACCTTTCCAAGGGTGTAAAGGTGGATGTAACGGAGGAGCACGTTTCCGTGAGCCTGTCTCTGAATCTGAAGTATGGGTACAGCATCCCCAAGGTATGCGAGGTGGTCCAGGATAAGGTAAAGAGCGCCATTGAAAATATGACGGGGCTCATCGTTCTGGATGTGAACATCAAGATCGCCGGCGTAAGCCTGGAGGAAAACCAGTAAGGAATAAACGTAAGGGCCGCTGTCCGCAGAAATTGCGGGCGGCGGCTTTTTTCCTGTGTCCAGAAGTCCGGCGGAAAAACCATAAGAAACACGCTGCGTGGATTCCTCATGGTGATCGCGGCAGCCGCCAGAGTCTCGTGCAGCCACGGACGTTTGGCCGCTGCCCGCGTAAACAAAAAAGGAGCCTTATCATTTCTGATAAAGCTCCTGTATGACCTGTCCGGGAATCGAACCCGGGTTTACGCCGTGAGAGGGCGTCGTCTTGAC
>ERZ772855.1577-NODE-1577-length-21938-cov-10.673674_pt1 | contig 21938 bp, 18 predicted proteins | sample MGYA00511900_ERZ772855 | MGnify/ENA primary metagenome ERZ772855 (study PRJEB29015, sample SAMEA2737701) | human gut metagenome | biome: human gut; feature: human-associated habitat; material: faeces | place: China | collected 2012 ... | reverse complement strand
GAAGAATTCGCAGGATAAAATGGTGTTAACCATTTTATCGAGAAATAGTATGAAATCGGAATTTACGGAGAGAAATGACGGAGAAGATATGGAGACCGGAATGAAAACACTGACGCCTGATCTTGCGGAAAGGAAACGGATTCTAAAAGATATCTGCCGAAACCACCCGCAATGGAAGATACGGATCGCTCTCGCTACCGTACTGTTCATCGTTGCAGTCGGAGTCTTAGGCGGGACCATAGGCCTGCTGATTAGGCATCCTACTTCGGTGGATGGAATCATGGCTTTTATTGGAAGCGCCATATGCATTGCGTGTGTGCCTTTTTTCTGCGGATTGTCCGTCAAGAATACGGCAAAATATCGGTGTGCGTTTCCGTATACCAGCTATGCAAACGCATCATTGCTACTGGGCGAAGATACCTTGGAGTATGCTTTTTGGAGGGTAGGCCCCCAGGAGCCAGCGGCCTACAGCAGCAAACGTGCGGTTTATAGGGAGGAAGATAAATTCGTTTATAGAATCCGTAAAACCGATATCCATTCCATTGATGTCAAGGGAGATATCTGTAGAATCGAAGGAAGCGGAATCGTTCAGATGCCGGAATGGGCAGAAGAAGATGCAACGGTAAAAAGAGAAAGCAAGACGTTTTCTTTTATAATGGCGTTTGAGCAGCGAAATGCAGAGCAAATCCTTGCAGAATGGATGAAGTAAAATGGCCAGCCGTTCCGGCTGGCCTTGTTTCTTGTTGACAATCCATGATATAGTAGTAGGCGAAAGGTCGTGATTCATTTGAAAAAGAAGAAATGGCTGCTTCTGCTCATTCCGGCGGTTCTGCTTCTGGCGGCGGCGCTTTTTTGGTTTCTGTATCTGTCGCCCAGAATGACGCTGTCAAATGCCGCCGATGACGCGCTGTCCAAGCTGGAACAGCGGCTGGCGGAAAGCCCCGTCCCGATTCTTACCAGTGGGTACGACGAAAGCGGGAGGAACACAACGTCTTTAGCACTGACCGTTTCCGATGGCGTTCAGTACGACATGCAGGTTCAGACCGATCTGACCTCCAATCAGATTCTCGCTGATGGTACGATCCGGATAGACAGAAAGGCGCTGAATCTGTCGGCCTATCTGGACAAAGAGTTCGCCGCCATCACCTCCGAAGATCTCTTCAAGGGCGGCTATTACGGCATCACCTACGACACGTTTTCCTCAGACGTCCGCTCGTTTCCGCTGCTTTCCCGGCTGATTCCCAGTGCGACCCTCAGCAAGCTGGATTCCTCCGTGGAGAAGCTGCAGGTGTATATGAACCGTACCCGGCAGATTCCCCAGCTTCCGGAGGTGCAGGAAGATGACATCCACAAGCTGATATTGGGTTTGCTGGTGCTGAAAAGTGACGTCCACAAGGAGACGCTGACGGTGGACGGCCAGAGTCTGGAATGCCTTCGCTTTGATTACAGCGCCACCGGCGAACAGGCGGGGACGCTTCTCGGATATCTGATGGACACCGGCGGACTTTCTCAAGGGGACATTAACGCTTCGTTCTATCTCTATGGCAAGACGTTGGTCGCTGTCCGCTGTGACGGCAGGGCAGGGGAGAACCGGGCAGCCCTCAGACTGGATTTAGGGCTGGACGCGGCGCAGGGCGATGTGTCCATTGCGGTCGAAAAGTTGGAAAACGGGGAAAAGTCCGCGTTTTCCTATGAGATCGGCGCACGGGGAGCAGACGGTGCGCACACCGAAACCGCCGCATTCGGCACTCAGTCTATTTCCTGCGACTGGCAGCCGAAGACCGGGGACATGGTGCTGACGCTTCCGGGGAAATCGCCCATTTCCCTGAATCTTTCTCAGGCGCAGGACGGTTTCCAAATCCAGACAAAGGATTTTGCGGCCCTGATCGGCATTAACAGCCAGAAGGGATTCGACAGCACCATGACCGTCCGCAAAGGTTCTGCCATCACCACGCCGAAGTACAAGAATCTGGACGAGTGGTCGCTGGACGACCTGCTGGTTCTGCTGGGCAGCATCGGCGGCCTGCTCGGCTTCAAATAATTGTCACGAAATAAATCCGCACCCCATCAAAAACGGGGTGCGGATTTATGTATTGTGTCAGAGCTTAAATTCCGGTCATGGCCGCCAGAACATCCACTTCCATCTTCTGGATGCTCTTCTTCATGGCCAGACCCTCGCTGATATCCACATCGGTAAAATCGCCCATGTGGGTGCAGACGATGCGGTTGGTCTTGCCCTGAAGCAGCAGCTCTACGGCGAGATAGCCCATCTTGGTGGCGTTGACGCGGTCGCGTCCGGTGGGGGAGCCGCCGCGCTGAATGTGACCCAGAACGGTCACGCGGGGGTCGAGGTCGATGGCGTCCTTGATCTTCGCCGCAATGTCGGCGGCAGAGCCAGCACCCTCGGCAACGACGATCATGTAATGGGTGAAGCCGTTGAACCGCGCCTGACGGATCTTCTCGATCACGTCCCGCTCGAAATCGATAGGCTCCTCGGGAACCAGAACAGCAGTTGCGCCCACGGCCAGACCGACGTACATGGCCAGATATCCGGCGTTGCGGCCCATGACCTCCACGACGGAGCAGCGCTCGTGGGACTGCATGGTGTCCCGCAGCTTATCGATGCACTCAATGGCGGTGTTGGCGGCGGTATCGAAACCGATGCAGTAGTTGGTGCAGGAGATATCGTTGTCGATCGTGCCGGGAATGCCGATGACGTTGATGCCGTACTTGCTCAGCGCCTGCGCGCCCCGGAAGGTGCCGTCGCCGCCGATGGCAATGATGCTGTCCAGTCCCAGAAATTTGCAGGTAGAGACCGCCCGGCGCTGACCTTCCTCGGTCATGAATTCCTGACTGCGGGCAGTGTACAAAATGGTGCCGCCCCGATTGATCGTATGGGAAACGCTCTTTTCATCCAGACGAACGATATCGCCGGTGATGAGGCCGTTCCAGCCCCGGCGGATACCATAGCATTCCAATCCACGATACAGCGCAGTACGGACGACCGCACGGACACAAGGGTTCATACCGGGCGCGTCTCCGCCGGAAGTCAGCACACCGATTCTCTTTACGCTCATAATGATTCCTCCTGATTGGATTAATACATGACCATATTTTACAGAGTTTTTCAGGAAAAGTAAAGAGACATTTTTGTAAATTTTCGGGACTGGGAGGATACGTGAGGGTCGGCGAGTGCGGGAGTGTGCAGATGTGAAGACTGCGTCATTTGAGCACGAGATTTTCCGACTATAAATATTTTAGCTCCTATATTGACGGGTAGAATTTTCTAGTGTATATTTTAAATAGAAGGGGTTCCGATGCAGATAAACAAGTAATCGGACAAGTCATGCGAGATAAAAGTGTTACGGCTTTTTTCTATGGCAAAAGCAATCGGAAAGCAGAAGGCCAACGAAGTCAGTTCCAGACTGACGAACCCTAATATGTCTTTCGACAAGGCGGTTGAAATGCTGAGCGTTCTAGGCTATGAGGTAGTCATTCAGGAGCGTAGACCGGGTGCCAGAAGGGCAGAGCAGAGCGTGATTGACCAGAAGGAGGGCTGAAATATGTGGGTGATTTTGATTATTCTTTTCCCCGTTTTTGTGCTAATGGAGCTTCTGAAACATAAATAGATATCCTGCAATAGCGGGAGCCAAACCAGAGAACTGCCTGCGCATTTCTGCGCAGGCAGCTCTTTGTATCAAGGTAATATCGTGCATTTTTCATTTGTATTTTGCCTATATCCACGTGGGTAAAATTTGCAAATTTCATTTCCTTTACCAAAATCACCCAAAAACAGAAAAACCGTATTGACAATCCCAAAGAAAGTGGTACTATACACCTAACATTTCGTCAAATGCTTTGAGCAGGACACGACTTCCCCGGATCACCGCTTTCAGAGAGCCGTTGGCTGGTGCAAAACGGCAGCAAGGAACGGGCAGGCTATCCCCTGTGAGCAGCCGCGGTGAAAGGCGCTTGCGCCGAGTAATTGCAGCCGGTATCCCTCCGTTAACGGGGAACGCTCTCCGATTTTCGGGCAGCGGTTGAGAGGCCGGTTTTCCGGCAAGCAAAGTGGTAACGCGGAAGTTGAAATTCCAGGCGGGCATTTGTCCCCGGATCAGCCTTCGTCTTTGCATCGGGACTCCCATCAGGGAGACCTGCGGCAAGGACGAGGGCTTCTTTTTTGCTCCCGGCATTGGCGAATGGCAAAGCTTTTAGGAAAGAAAGGGAAATCACATGAACACACTTGTAATCGTGCTGATCGCGGCGGTCGCTCTTGTCGCCGCCTATGCGCTCTATGGCCGCTGGCTGGCTAAGAAATGGGGCATCGACCCCAAAGCGCAGACACCCGCCGTTAAGTACAACGACGGCAAGGATTACGTCCCCACCAACGGCTGGACGGTCTTCAGCCATCAGTTTTCCTCCATCGCGGGCGCAGGCCCTGTCACCGGCGCCATTCAGGCCGCCGCGTTCGGCTGGCTGCCGGTGCTGCTGTGGGTGCTGATCGGCGGCGTGTTCTTCGGTGCTGTGACGGACTTTGGCGCACTGTACGCCTCCGTCAAGAACGAAGGCAAGTCCATGGGTATGCTCATTGAAAAATACATCGGCAAGCTGGGCCGGAAGCTGTTTCTGCTGTTCTGCTGGCTGTTCTGCCTGATCGTCATTGCGGCCTTTGCCGACATGGTCGCGGGCACGTTCAACGCCTACACCGTGGCCGATGGTGTGACGCAGCTCGCCGACACCGCCAAGACCAACGGCGCTGCCGGCATGGTGTCCATCATGTTCATGGTGTTCGCCGTCGTCTTCGGCCTTGTGCAGAAGAAGCTGAATCTCTCCGGCTGGAAGGAAGCCGTCGTCGGCATCCTCTGCATCGCCGCTTCCTTCGCCGTCGGCATGAACTGCCCCCTCGTCCTCGACAAGACAGCATGGAGCTACATCACCTTTGTGTATATCTTCTTCGCCGCCGTGCTGCCCATGTGGCTTCTGAAGCAGCCCCGGGACTACATGACCACCTTCATGTTCATCGGAATGATCGCAGGCGCGGTCATTGGCCTGTTTGTCGCGCACCCGACGATGAACCTGCCCGTTTTCACAGGCTTCAACAACGAAAAGCTCGGTACCATGTTCCCGATTCTGTTCGTCACCGTCGCCTGCGGTGCGGTGTCCGGCTTCCACAGCCTTGTTTCCTCCGGCACATCCTCCAAGACCGTTGAAAACGAGAAGGACATGCTCAAGGTCGGCTACGGCGCCATGATTCTGGAGAGCCTGCTTGCCGTTCTCGCCCTATGCGTGGCCGGTGCGGCCGCTGCCGCGGACGGCACCCCCGCCGCCGGTACTCCGTTCCAGATCTTCAGCCGCGGCGTTGCGGGCTTCTTTCAGATGTTCGGCGTCCCGACCTACGCCGCCACGGTCTTTATGACCATGTGCGTCTCCGCTCTTGCCCTGACGAGCCTTGATGCCGTTGCCCGTATTGCGCGGATGAGCTTTCAGGAGCTGTTCAGCGTGGACGATATGGCGCACGCCGAGCCATGGCGCAAGCTTCTGTGCAATACCTACTTCTCCACGGTTCTGACGCTTGTGTTGGGCTATGTGCTCACGCAGATCGGCTACTCCAACATCTGGCCGCTGTTCGGCTCGGCCAATCAGCTGCTTTCCGCGCTGGTTCTCATCACGCTGTGCGTTTTCCTCAAGGTCACCGGCCGCAGCAACAAGATGCTGTTCCCGCCGCTGATCATCATGCTCTGCGTCACCTTCACGGCGCTGGTGCAGCGGCTGATGGCCATGGTGCGTGCCATCCAGAATGCAGCAGCGGTTACCATTCCCGCCGGTGAAACGACTTGGGGTGCGGTGTTCGTTGCCAACGGTCTGCAGCTTATTATCGCGGTACTTCTCATCGTGCTCGGCGCGACCATCGTGGTCAACTCCATGAGAAGCTACGTTGCCAGCAAGCACAATAGCGAAGCCAAGGTCTGATTTAAGGAAAATGAATAGGGCAGCCCCGGAACGGCCGTGCAGCAGTTCCGGGGCTTCGTGCTGTATATGCGGGAAGGGGAGAAGCGCAAAGGGGGATTGTCAGCCAAGCCTTGGTAGCATCATCACGGGAGAAACCCATAAAGGAGGTGTCACAGCCTATAGGCGTGAAGTACCAGACACCCCGGTGAAAATCACACAGTTGCCGAGCTTGCGGAAACTACCATCATACACAAGAAAATGTCTGCGCCAGAAATCAGACGGGACGATTTTCAAGGAACCAAAATCCAGCGAATTTGACCTTGACTGAGAGGGGGATAAGAACACATTTGAAAAAGTACTTGAATTCATACAGCAATCCTTTATTAAAACGAACGCAACAAAATAAAAATTTTGTTGCGTTTAAAGCGGATGTATGCTATAATGATGGCATCAATCAAGTCTACAGGAGGTTCTTATGCAGCGATACCATGATTGTCCCCAGGTGCTGCGGGAGTTTTTGATCTACCACGAAAATATCAAGGGTCAGTCGCCGCTGACAATTTCGGAGTACTATCTGGATTTGAGAATGTTCTTGCGCTTCATAAAGCTCATGCGAAATGATATGCCAATGAGCACGAATCTGGATGACATCGATATCAAGGAAATTGACATTCAATTTATCCGGGATATCGACACATCGGATATTTTCGACTTTCTTTCCTATTTGGCCAATGACCGGGCAATTAACCCGGATTCAGCTGCTCCGGAGTACGGAATTTCCCCTGCCGCAAGGGCCAGAAAGCTTTCGTCCATTAAGTCCTTCTATAAATATCTGACCACACGAACCAAGCAGCTGCAGGAGAACCCTGTGGCAGATCTGGAATATCCAAAGCTTCGCAAAAGTCTCCCCAAGTATCTTACCATGGAACAGTCCGCCGCGCTGCTGAAATCGGTGTCCGGGCAGAACGAAAAAAGAGATTATGCGATTTTGATGCTGTTTCTCAACTGCGGGATACGGCGCAGCGAACTTGTGAATCTGAACCTGTCAGACGTTTATGAAGACAGAATCCGCGTCATTGGCAAGGGCAACAAAGAACGGTTTGTCTATTTTGGCTCTGCCTGCCGGAAAGCGATCGACGCCTATCTTCCGGAACGCAATCAGAAAGTGCTTACAGACAATCGGGCACTGTTTGGTTCACGGGACAATAACCGGATCAGTGTGACGGCCGTTCATCGTCTGGTGAAAAAAGCGCTTTTACAGGCTGGACTGGATTCTACCCAATATTCTGCCCATAAACTGCGTCATACGGCGGCGACCATGATGCTTTCCGGCGGCGTGGATGTCAAAACCGTTCAGGAAGTCCTCGGACATGAGAACCTGAACACGACTCAGATTTATACCCATATCGAAAGCACAGAGCTGAAAATTGCCGCAGAGGCCAATCCCCTTTCCAAGCTTGACTTTTCTGATAAAATGGAGGATAATAACGATAGCAACCAATAATTGACAATCTAATAGTGGAGAAAATACGATTATGTCGATTGGTGAACGGATTACCGAGCTTCGGAAAATGCAAAATCTATCCCAGGGACAGCTTGCCCAGGCTATGGATGTGTCCCGTCAGGCTGTCAGCAAATGGGAAAACGATCAGACAAGTCCGGATTCACTCAAGATGATCCGGCTTGCTGAGGTACTTGACACGGACATCGAGTACCTCACAACTGGCCGCAGAAACTACGGCAGACGGCCTCCAGTGGTTCTGAAAACGGTGGAAACCGTTGAAAAGGTTGTCGAAAAGCCTGTGGTGCAGGTCGTTGAGAAGGTCGTGGAAAAACCGGTGGAAAAAACTGTGGTGCAGTATGTGGAAAAGCCGGTCATCAAAAAGGTTTTTCGGACGAAATATCTCAGAAACCCGGCAGAGCTAGCTATCGTTGGGATTGTTTGCTTTCTGCTGGGGCTGCTGGTGGGTTATTTGCTGTAGCCCCCTCTCCCCTCTCGTTTATCTCAATAATCGTAAAAGGCAGGGATTTCCTCCCTGCCTTTTTGTTATCCGCTTTCCTACAATTTTTAATATTTTAGTTGAATTAAGCGTCAACTATCGGTTGCATATACAGTTTCTTGCATATTATAACGCCATTTCAATCGCTTCACGCAGATTCTTGACGCGATACACCGTCAGACCGGCGGGAATCTCAGCCTTGTCTGATCCGCTCTTGGGGATGATACATTTTTTGAAGCCCAGCCGCATAATTTCCGCCAAACGCTGATTCAAATGGGACACAGCGCGAATTTCTCCGGTCAGTCCCACCTCCCCTATTGCTGCCAGATCGTCCGCAATGGGAACATCCCGGTATGAGGACGCCACAGCCAAAACGACCGGAAGGTCTGCACCGGGCTCATCAAGCCGTAATCCACCGATCACGTTGATATATGCGTCAAACAGGTTCAGCTTCATCCCGGCCCGTTTTTCTGTCACGGCCATGAGCAGAACCGCACGGTTAAAATCAAAACCGTCAGCCGCCCGTCGGGGGACATTGAAAGTTGTTTTCGTCACTAATGCCTGAACTTCGGCCAATACCGGGCGGGTTCCCTCCATAACACAGGCCACGCAGGTTCCGCTTGCCCCCTCCGGGCGTCCTTCCAGCAGCATCTGGGACGGGTTCGGCACCTCGGCCAAGCCGTCGTCCAGCATTTCAAACACGCCGATCTCATTGGTGGAGCCGAAACGGTTCTTTGCCGCCCGCAGGAGACGGTAGGACGTGTTGGGGTCGCCCTCAAAATACAGGACGCAGTCCACCATGTGCTCCAGAACCTTGGGGCCTGCGATATTGCCGTCTTTATTGATATGCCCCACCACGAACACCGTGATGCCCTGACTCTTGCTCAGCTGCATCATGGTCATGGTGCAGTCTTTCACCTGAGAGACGCTTCCCGGGGAGGACTCGTTTTCCTCATTATAGAGGGTCTGGATGGAGTCTACGATGAGAATATCGGGTTTCATCGCTTCTGCGGCGTCCACAATGTCGGAAAGTCTTGTTTCCGAGAGAATAAAAAGTTCTTCCGGCGCAACGCCAAGACGCTCTGCCCGAAGCTTCAGCTGCCGCTCGCTTTCCTCGCCGGACACGTACAGCACCCGACGGCCGACGCACAGACTACTGCAAATTTGCAGCAAAAGCGTGGACTTGCCGATGCCGGGAGCGCCGCCCACCAGCACCAGACTGCCTGCAACCGCGCCGCCGCCCAGAACCCGATCCAATTCCCCCATGCCGGTGGAAAACCGGATTTCTCCGTCGCTGGTGATTTCCCGGATGCGCTGGGGCTTTCGGCTCATGCCCACGGGAGCCGATTTCGCCTTGCCGGCGGCCACAGGCTTTTCCACATGTTCCTCCATGGTATTGTACGCGCCGCAGCTGGGGCAGCGTCCCATCCACTTGGGGGTCTCATTGCCGCAGTTGGTGCAGTAAAAAACAGTTTTCGTTTTCGCCATTGTGTTTCTCCTTTGGTCTGTTTTCTCTATTATATCAGCGAAAACCTATTCGGTCAAGTGTTCGATAGATATTGACTGACCGTTGTCGCAATGACACAGCAAAGCTTTTTCTGATACGTGCCGCAGCTGAGTTTGGCTTCCTCCTCCGCGTTGGACAGGAAACCGCATTCGATCAGCACGCCAGTGCAGTCAATGTGTTCCATCAGATAAACGCCGTCGCTTTTCTTGCATTTTCGGCTGCTGCCTGGGTTCAGGGTGGAGACCAGCCTCTCCTGAAGCAGTTTCGCCAGTTGAGCGCTGCCCTCTGTCCCGGCGTAAAACACCTGCGCGCCGCTGTAGCGGCTGTCGGTAAAATTGTTTTGATGGATGCTCAGCAACAGAGCGTTTTCCGTCTTGTTGACGATGCGCACGCGCTCTTTCAGGTCGGATATTTTTTTCTGGGCGATGGTCTCCCCTTTCGTGTAGATGGACGTGTCCGTCGTGCGGGTCATCCGGGTGTCATAGCCCAGCAGGTGAAGGAGGTCATTTAAGCGGAGGGAAATTTCCAGATTGTATGTACTTTCCAGCACCCCCCGGCAGGATGTCGCGCCGCCGTCCTCTCCGCCATGCCCCGCGTCGATGACGATGCAGTTTCCCCGCTTTAACGGGGCGGCTTCGACCATGACGGACACGGTGCGGCAGCCCCATTCCGCCGCGGCCAGCGTCCCCAGAACGATCAGAATATACAATAGCCCCCAGAGTTTTCGCTTTATCATGGACACCACCTCGTCAAAGTCTATGCGTCTTCCCTGCCGTCATGAACCTTTTTGCAAAAACCGCATAGAATGACACGGAGCGACAAATTTAGGGCAGCTCCGCACAATTTGGCAAGAAGACTCAGACAGGATTTTTGCCCCAATTCAAAGTTTGGGAAATGGAGGAATACTTTGTGTATTTCCCATTTCTCAAACTGAAGAAGTGGGGCAAAAGGACGGCTGAGGCTCGCAGACATAATTGCGCGGCGCTACCCTAACGAAAATGTTAGGAGGAATGACCTTTGGATAACCAGAAAAAGGAGGAAAACGGCCGCGAAGGGCGGCTTCCGGCCATGGCGCCGCTGGCAAATCCCTATGTTCCCTTCCAGCTGGAAAACCCGCCGCAGTATGAGGCGCAGAAGGGTCTGGTACGGGGAACGCTGTTCCCCGGGCTGGATCTCCCCTTCATGGGCATGGTGAATCTGAACGAGCTGCCGGAAACGCCTTCGTCGCAGATGCAGGCACTGGCCTTTGCCGTTCAGGAGCTGGCGCTGTATCTGGACACCCACCGGGACGACCGGGAGGCGCTGGAGCTGTACCGCCGCTATCAGCAGCTTCTGGAAAAGGTGCGGGCGGAATATCAGAAATGCTTTGGCCCCCTGAACCACGGCACGCCGCAGACATCCGAGAGCTACCAATGGCTGGATGACCCGTGGCCGTGGGAATACACGACGAATAAGGAGGCGTAACCATGTTTGTATATGATAAGAAGCTGCAATATCCGGTGAAAATTGCCGCGGTGAATCCCCGGCTTGCCGCCATCATCATTTCCCAGTACGGCGGCCCCGACGGCGAATTGGGTGCGTCCCTGCGGTATCTGTCCCAGCGCTATGCCATGCCCTTTGATGAGCTGAAAGGGCTGCTGACAGATATCGGGACCGAAGCATCGAAACTGTTCCGCTCCGGTGTATTCGCATCTGGAATCAGTTTCTTCATTGCGTAAGCCCACCGGAAAGGCAATAAATGAAGGTACACACTGATATGCTCGCTGTCCTCAATCACCATTTTATCGAGCAGCTGGGTATAGGCCTCGTCCTCCGCTTCTACGCCGGAGAGGATTTCATTGACTGCGGTTTTGATGGAAACCATCAGCTCCTCTTCCCTCTGACGAAGCTCCTCCTGCTGGGACACACTGGTCAGGAACTCCTGCTGGGCTTCGATAGCCGCATCCTGTTTTCCTCGCTCCGCAAGGTACTTCTCTTTGGGCATCTCCCCAGAGAGGTATAAATCAAGCAGCTTCTCCTTTTTCGCCTCGCAGCCCGCAATCAACCGCTGGGCGGCCTCGGTGTCAACGCCAGACATATCCTGCTGGATGACCAACTGAATCACCTTCAAGAGATTGTCTGTAACCTTACCTTTCTCAAGCCGAAGCTGTCGCATAACCAAGCACATGATATGGATTGCATCCTCATTGCGAATGCCCGGGCTGGTACAGCCCACTTGGTTTCCGGCAGCATCAATATGGGGCCGTCCGTTCTGGCTGGCCTCGTAGCAGCGCCACCCTTTATAGCGGCTCCCGTCCTTTCTGGTTTTGTATCTGGCGACATAGCTGGAACCGCAGCATCCGCATTTAATCTTCCCTGAAAAGGGATAACGGTTTGAGTGCTTGGATTTCCCTTTCATAGAATCGGATCGCTCATCCAGAATCCGATTGGCTTCATTGAACAGCTCTCTGGAAATGATAGGTTCGTGATGATCCTTGAGAATCACAAATTCCTCTTGCCCTTTGTTGTATTTCTTATCATGGGACAGATAATCAGGAGTATATGTTTTCTTTTGAACCAAATCACCGCAGTATTTTTCATTACGGAGCAGCCGTAGGATAACAGTGTTGGACCATTCCTTGACCCGCATCGGATAAATACCGGCCTCCCGCAGCTCCCGGGCAATCACATGAGTGCCCTTCCCCTCTTGGACGAATTTCTGGAAAATTAATCGCACTACCTCTGCGCCATCCGGGTTGATGGTCATTTTCCCGTCGGCAACATCATAGCCCAGCATACTTCTCCCGAATACAACGCCCTGCTCCATCTGTCGCTTCTGGCCCCATTTGACCCGCTCAGAGGTCCTTCGGCTCTCTTCCTGGGCAATGGAGGACATGATGGCCAGCCGTAGCTCCGCATCACCGTCCAGGGTGTTGATGTTGTCATTCATAAAGATAACACCTACACCCAGCTTCTTCAGCTCCCGGGTATAGGAGATGCTGTCCAGTGTATTTCGGGCGAAACGGGATATTTCCTTGGTCACAATCAAATCCAGCTCTCTGTTCTTGGCGCAGGCAATCATCCGGTTAAAGGCTTTCCGCTTTTTCGTAGTGGTTCCGGACAGCCCTTCATCTGCAAACACCTCGAAAAGTTCCCAATCCTGATGACACTGGATGTACTGACGGAAATAGCGCTGCTGGCTCTCAAAGGAATTGGCCTGATCTTCATTGTCCGTAGAAACACGGCAGTATGCGGCGACCCGCTTTTTTGTCTGCTGGAATCGGCGCTCCTGATTCATCAATTCATAGCGATCAATAGACATGAAATGCTCCTCCTTTTTTGAAATACTGCAATTTTACGGCAGCCTTTTCAAAAAGTCGAAGGTGCCAATCCTCTGTATGTAAAAGCACCGAGCCTAGGCCCGGTGCTTGCTGCGCTCCTTCGTGTACTGCTTTTCAATCTCCGCTATACAGTGCTCCTTTTGCGCATGGGTCAGGAGGTTTCGCTTTTCCAGGGAGTAAAGAATGGATTTCTGCAATTGAAGAAGGAATTCCGAGTATTGCGGCTCCATCAGATCAGGAACCGGTTCTCCTACATAGACATACTCTTTCGGCTTCAACAGGGCAGACCTCCCCTGCCCTATTCTATTACGGCACCCCAAAATTCATGCCTTGCTTAACGCCCCTTCCGCTTCGTAATTTCATATTCCACGCCCATTCGTTGACTGCAATAGGTACAAAGCTCTTTCTCGTTGCTGGCAGGGTTCACCCGTCTCAAAAAATAAGCGCCTGAACCATAGAAATTATCGGCACAGGCGCTGCAAAGACAGAGTGTCAGTTTTTCCGAGGTGACAGGAATCAGACCAACGCTAATAGCCAACGCATGGTTCAGCCCTCTGCATTCCGTTTCAGAAAGTTTCCCGATGTACTGTACCAGCCGTTTCTTGTCGATGGTACGAATCTGTTCCAGCATCACCATAGACGACTGGGAAAGCCCATTCTCAGAGCCTAAATGATAGTGAGTCGGGAGTTTTGCTTTCGTGCCGATTCTGGTGGAAATAGCCGCAACAATGGTTGTGGGGCTGTGCCGGTTGCCTACATCATTCTGGATGATGACCACCGGGCGATAGCCGTTCTGTTCAGAGCCAATGCCCGTCCTCAGGTCTGCATAATACAGTTCTCCACGAAGATATGTTCCGTTCATATGTTGATTGACCTCCTTAGTTTATAGGCTTTTCTGCCTATGTAGAAGCCAATTTGTCCTCGACACCCCGGCTCTTTGGGAAGTCGCCAAACGGCTGGCAGCGTACCAGCTCCACGGGATGTTCTGTGCCCTCACATGGTTCTCATGTGACCGCCCTCATTGCGTTCCTAGCTGTGACTGGACGGGAGTATCATTGTCCCCACTGCTTGTTATCGCCCTACCGGGAGCTGCCCGACAGTCTTAGAAACAGTTTCTCGCTCCGTGCCAGGAAAAGCGGAACAGGCCAAATAAAATTGCTGTATCCTGATACTTTCTCTGGCACATCCCGGCGCAGTTTCTAAAGTGGCTTATAGTGCTCTTAGTTGTCTGCTCCGTGAAAGTATGGGTAGCTTCATCGTAGACGACATCCATATCATTTCCGTTTTCGTCAACGATCCGAACGCTGGGCACGGTGGAGTTACCGATGGTTTCCTGGGTGCAGATGCGGATAGGTATCCCGATACATCATGACCGTGGAGAAACCGCCGTCCATATTGCAGGCGTTCACAGCTCCGTACTCTACCATGATGTCGATGGCATCCTTGTATTCGCCGCCCATGGAGCTGGGCTGTCTGCCGTCGATACAAACGAATATCACAGTACCGTCCGCTCGCTGCCCAATGGCTGTTCTGGGATTCAAACCAGACACCTTATTGTAGGCTTCCATATTGATTTCGCCGTTCATAATCAGAACAGGCCCAAAGCAGCAGCCATCTCGGATATTCAATTCTTCCGCTTGAGTCTTGGAGAGATTGTCTGTAGAAACTACAAGAATATTGTCATTTGTAAAGCCCGCAAACCCGCTGGTTTCCGATGGTTTTCCAGAAGTCCAGACACATTCCCCATCAGAGTAAACCAATCCTGCAGGGAGCGTGCCTACATAAGATCCGGTAGTTCCATCATCGTTAAACGCTCCACCGTTGATGCCCGCAATAGCACCTTCATCCGCCATCGCAGCCGTCAAGCGTTTTCCAGGGATGCTGGTGCTAAAGCCATTGTGGGTAGAAATCCCCAAATAAACCTGGGCAGGGTCACGGACCAGCATCACTTTGGCGTTGTATGTTCTCCCGTGAACATCCTCGATGCGAATTCCGTCGGGATAGTTGGCCCATTCGCTGTCACTCCCCGCCTGATTTCCACGGTTGATGATCACAGCGCTGGTATCGGTCAGATTATCTTCCAGCCCTGTGTCAACATCGGCCCGAATCTCCGCAACGGTATCTTCTCCAATGAATAGCGCCGGTACCCATTTGGTGGCGCTTGCCTCGATGAGCGCCATAGTGAGCTGATTCCGTGCCGTGGGGGAAGGCCCATTGAATACAAGATTCAAAACCAGCAGCAGGTCCCCAAGCAGCAGGACGATTACTGTAATCAGTACCAGCAGGAAGCGCCGGACGATTCTACCGAGCACGCTATCTCTTCGTTTCTTCCTGAATGGAATGACTGCCGTATTTTGAGTTCTATTAGACGTCCTTTTTCCAGTATTTTGTTCTTTCTTCATGATGTAAACCTCATATTTTTCTTCACTCGTCAGGTAATTCCCTGTTGAATGAGCTGGTACAATCATAGCAGTTGAATAACGCTTTGGCAAAGGTATGGCCTTGGTGTTTATATACTTGACATAGCAGATAGGAATCTCCTTATAACAACTTTTTCAACATTTGAATCACCTAACACCCTATTCCTCATTTTTTAAAGCTTTAATGCAATGCTCAAGCTCTGACAGGTCGCTGTCGAAATAGACATTTATGAATTCTGTCACGAGTATTTTTTTTGATCAGCTCTTGAGGAACTAAAGAGCTGCACATGGCGTGGTGATTCGCAATAATCCGTCGGGCCGATAAACGTCTAATGACTGTATAAGTAGTCGACTTTGACCAAGTAAGTTCTTTTCGGCATAGTTCCACAAGATTAGTAGAACCTATTGGTTCATTTTTCCAAAGAATTTTACAAAACTGATACTCACTAGGATAAATGATTGATTTTTTCATAGGGTCTAGCAAAAACGCAACAGCTGTAAATCAGTATGAATATAGGAACTACACCCAGTGTAATCCATGAGAACGTATTTACTGTCTCCGAAATAATCATTGAAACAAATCCCCAGCATCAGCTTCAAATGTCAGCATCCGTTCCAGATTGCCTGCGCTTCGCAAATCCGGGATAAAGCTTGCTTCTATCAAATGTCCCATTACCGTACCACCGTCAGAACGCCAGCATCCATTTCGCAGACCGTATCGCAGAGCTCGTCTATATCCACTTGATTGTGGCTTGCCAGGATCACGGTTTTCCCCTCTTCCCGGAGGCCCTTAATGACGTTTCGGATGTGTACCACACCGTGCTTATCCAGGCCGTTAAAAGGTTCGTCCAGGATCAGCAGACTGGGGTCCTCCATCAACGCCTGGGCAAAGCCCAAGCGCTGCCGCATTCCCAGAGAATACTTTCCCACTGGCTTCTTCATATCCGGGTCCAGCCCTACCTGTTCTAGGACAGCCCGGATTGTCAAGGCATTGGCCTTTTTTTGCAGCGAGGCCAGAATCTTTAGATTCTGGGTTCCAGACAGGTGGGGCAGGAATCCCGGTGTTTCAATGATGATTCCGATATCCTCCGGGAAATCCGTTTCCTTCCCCACCTGTTTGTGGTTGACATAGATCACGCCGCTGTCCGGCTTCAAAAATCCGCAGATACACTTCATCAGGACGGTCTTGCCGGAACCGTTGTTACCCACAATTCCGTGAATTTTCCCCTTTTCAAAGGTGTGGGAAACACTTTTCAGAACGTGTTCTTCCCCAAAGTATTTATTGACATCACATACTTCAATCACGTTTTCCATAGCTCACCCCTCCGTTCCTGTGAAGCTGAAATTGTACCGCTTGGCAGCCCGGATAGACGCAAAATACAAGATCACGGACAGGCCAATAAAAATACAATAGGACTGCCACAGTCGGGGCAGTTTGTCATAGCCGAAATTGTGCATATGGTATGTCGCCTGGTTCAGCGGGGACAGCCAGCCGATAATAACATTGGCAATGTAATAGGCTTCATCCGGCAGCTTTAGAATAAGCTGAATGGTATCCGGCTGCATGAGGATTCCGTAAAGGCTGAACACCAGCACACTGACCACCCCCGCTACCTGCCCGAACCGCAGGTTGCAGGCCAGCATCAGCAGCACCATAACAGAGGTGTAAAGCATCCTGAGTAAAACCGTTTCCAGAAATAAGTGCCTGGTTGTAAGCCGCTGCCCTGTCCCGCTCCTGTTCCAGCATGGTGTCGTCCGTCTGGGCAATGGCCTCCTGGTAGGCGGTGTAGATTTCAGATGCGTACTTTCTGTTTACATAATTACTTATCACAGGGTACAGCGTCAGTCCCAGAGCGGCAAAAAACATGACTGCCCCAAAAATTATCCAGAGAATCTTTCGTTTCATAGAAATCCCCTTCATTGGAGGAAGCCCCGAAGGTGTAAACCTCCGAGGCTTCCGGTTTCAAATCAGTGCTGTTTCTTTCGCAGAGACAGGAAAATCATGGCTGCAGCACCGGCCATCAGGAGAATGCCCGCCACGGTGAACATCATGGTGCCGTTGTCACCGGTTTCAGGCAAATCAAAACCACGGGTGTTCACCACCGTCAACAAAGCCTCCGCATTGGCGCTGCCATTATCTACCAGCATGGTAACGGCGTTGCCGTCCACCTTGGCAGAGGCCGTCAGCAGATGGTGGTTGCCGCAGAGGGTTTCGCTCTCCGCCTGAGAGATCACCACCTGGATGTTCTCTTTCAGCAGCGTATAGCCGCTGTCGGTGCGGACTTCGGTGATCCGATAGGTGTCATCCTCCAAGCCCTTTACAATTACCTTACCGGGTGTACTTCCGGAGGTGACCGGGATAAAATGGGTGGCATCCTTTTCGTCCGCAACATGAGCAGTCACATAGTAAATACCGTCACTTTCATCCAGCTTTGCCTGCACAAAGTAGTTGTCGGTGTCATTGTGCAGCACAAATTCCACCTTGGAGAAGTCGCCCTTGCTGTCACTGAACTTCTTGGTCAGGTCAATGCCATAGGTGTAGAGGTGGCAGTCATCCTTTAGGGTGCCTACAGAATCCGCAGAGGTACGCTTCCAGGTCAGCGTGACCTGGTTGGGATTACTGTCATCACCGTAGACAACAGAATCGTCACTGTCCAGCTTGGCAGTGTAGGTGATGCGCAGAGTCAGGTCGGAATAGCCGGAATTTACCATGTCGGCTTCGGTATAGACCGTCTTTGCGCTGTTGATTTCCTCCAGACCAGTCTTGGTCATGGTGATAGTCATAGCTTCGCCGGATTCGGAAGCAGCATAAGAAGCGGTGAATTTACCGTCTGTTTCCAGCCACTTGGCAACGGAATCCGTGCACCCGCTATCCGTAAAGAATTCCAGGACCACATTCCCCTTGGTGTAGGTCAAACCTTGGCTCAGTGTGTCAACAAAGGAGTAGCTGGTCAGATAGGTGGATTCAGAGGTAATGGCAGGCAGCGTAGAAAGAATCTGGTATTCCACGGTATCACCACCGGAGGCGGTACCGGTATGGGCGAAGCCATCTGTAATGGTGGAAGTACCGTTGTTCTTGCCGGTGTTGGCCTTGCTTTCCCGCAGGGTCTTCATCAAGGTAGGCTCGCCGGTCTGATTCTTGGGATAAACCGTCACATCATAAATCCAGCGTATACCACCATCCGCTGCGTTGGTGCCGTTTACGGCGGTCATAGGCAGAGAGATGAGAAAAGGATCGGTGGTAGACACTACATTCTCGGGGACCCCGGTTTCCACAATCAGATACAGACCCAGGTCCAGATTCTCCGCTTTGGTCTTGCCATAGGTGTCCGTCAGGGGCATGGCCGCAGCTCCGTTTGCGGCTACATATCGTTCCAGAGCATTCTTTGCCACCGTGGAATTGGTAGTCAGCGCAGCAGACAGCGCAGAAATAAGAACATCAGACTGGTAATAATACTTGGCTCCATCCAGAGCGTCCCCGACGGTGTATCGCTGGGCACCGTTTTCCAGGCCCAAGGCTTTCAGAAAGTCAGCGCTTTTGACCTGATCCAGAGCGTACAGTGCCTCCACACGATTGGTCTCCCCGGTGTGCTGTACAATATCCGCAATCTTCAGGTAGCTGAACTCCACCCCTTTCAGAGCATAGTTTTTCATAACTTCATTGACCCCGTCCTGGTCAGCTACGCCGGTGGACACATAGGAACTGTCCCACACGCCATCCTCCTCGCTGCCCGTCAGGTCATATTTGTAGATGGTCAAAGATCCCTTTTGGGTTTCATCAATGACTGCGTCGCCCACTTCGGCGGCAGAAACAGAGACGGCAGAGCCGAAGCACAGTACCAAAGCCAGACACAGGGAGACAATTTTCATAAACTTGTTTTTCATGGTTTTAAGTCCTTTCACAGCAAAACTTTTGTTTTCGGTTTGTATTTTGGCAGCAAAAAGCCAGGGGGAATCCCTGGCAAAATAGCGGAATGTTTTCATGGCTTAACTTCGTTTCTTCCTAAAGGAGATGAACAGCATTGCGGCGCAAACCACTGTACAGAAGATTCGGGAGATGCGCATAAACAGTTCTGTGCTTACGCCTGTTTCTGGCAAAGTGTAGATCTTGGCATTGACGACTTGCAGGGAAATCTGAAGATCTTCTTCCGTGAGTTCTCCAACAAAGGCGTAATCCGGCAGCTTTTGATAGCCATTGGGTGCCTTTAGCTCCGTTACCCGATAGAAAAGGCCCGGATAGAGATTGTCCCACAGCAGCACTCCATCATCGCCGGTAGTAAGTGTCCCATCAACAAGATTCGGATTGGAACAGCCGCCTTTGACTGGTTCTTCGGAATAGATTACCGGATACCAGAGAACCCCCTCTGCACTCCATTCCAGGAGAAAAGTGCCCCCGGACAGATGCTCCCCGGCGATATTGACCTTTTCAATACGGATGCTGCTGGTGCACAGAATGTTGGTGAAGGCTGCCTCTGCCGTTTGTCCTTGTTTGACGATTACAGTCTGGGGGTTCTGGCTGATGCACTGATAGGGACTGTCCTCCGGGAGTAATTCCTCTACCGTATAGGTTCCGGGCAGAAGATTTTCTGTCAGAATCAGGCTGTCTTTATCAGTAGTAAAGGGCGAACCGTCCAGTGTGTTTCCATCTGCATCGGAAATTTTGAACTGCCAGCCTTCTGCGCTTCCACCGCCACTCACGGTCTTGCGAATTTTCAATTTGCCGTAGTGGATGTTGCGGAAGGCGACGCTTGCCGTTTGATTGGCTGCAAGGGCAACTGGCTTTACGGCTGTATCATAGTCCCAGTAGCCATCCTCTCCGGGCTGCTCCCTTGCGAAATAGGTTCCGGGAAGCAAATCCGTTATGATTACTGCGCCATCTATTCCGGTGACGAACGGAGAACCGGGAACAGCATCGGTACAGTCAGCATCTCGAAACAGGTCGATTTTCCAACCGCTTAAATTCTCGCCGGTGTTTGTGGTTTTGACCAGCTTCACACTTCCTTTGTTCAATCGGTTATGAAATTGAACAGTCACCGTCTCATCGGCCAAAATCGTTACCATCTGAGGATTTTTGCCGGAACAGGAATACTGTGCATGGATTGCGGCATCCTGGTGGCCCAGTTCTTTGACATAAACCGTTCCGGCCGACAAATCGGAAACATTCAGTGCGCCGTTGGCATCTGTGGTGTGAACGCCCGAAATCAGGTTCGTACATCCGCTGTCAGAATAGATACCGAACTGCCAACCTGCAAGGTTGGCCCCATCCTCCGTTGATTTCGTCAGGCTGAGTATGCCGGTTTGGGGCGGCACCGTTACGGAAAAAAAGGCAGGGACAGACTGATAGTCTGGCTCTGTTTTGCAGGACATCAACTTCTGCTGTTCCCCATGCTCCCAGACGAAAAAGACCTGATTATCTAAGCTTGGAATCTGCTTTGTCGGTACCACGATGGTTTCCGCTATAGGTGAGTTCGCTGTGACTGTCAGAACATTTCCTTGAACCGTAAACGTAAGATTTGAGGTGTTGGAAAAGGAATACTTTTCCAAAATGCCATCTGTGTCAGTCAGGCTTATGCTGAATTTCCCGTTTCCATCCGGCAATAACGTGTACTTTGGTGCAGCGTTCCTGCTCTCAGACATAAAACTTGGAATCGTGTAATGCTGCGCCATCTTCGCTTCAATATCCCGGTAGGCATCGTCCATACCGTCCAGATAAAAATTTGTGCCCCATACAGAAGAGGCACAGTACAATGCTGGCGTGATAGCATCGTAGAGCGTGGAATTCAGCTGGGGGTATGGCGGCGTGGGACTACGCCATCCGCAGGCCAGTTCCCAGATAATTGCCTGGGTTGCCGCATGACGGCACAGCTTCTCATAGCGCAATATCTGCGCATCTTTTTTGCTTGCAATCTCTCGCTGCCCGTACATCAGGGCAACTCCAATGGCCAATACCTTTTCCCGGCTGAGCCGATACATAGCGCCGCTGCCATCCTCCATTTCGTCTATTGTATAAGAAGTTCCGCCGTGTCCCCCCTGGTTTCCAAGCTCCACTCCGGGCTCGATGCAATAGGCAACATAGTAGTTATTCGCATAGCCCGCCTGATTTTTCAGATACACAGAGTACAGCGGAAGGATCTTCTTGTGCTGGATATATCCCTGTGCCGGAATGTCAATACCTCCGCTTGGCAGCGTCAGGTTAGCAAAAGCATTGGGCGCTCCCGTAATTTCAGCACCCGCATAGAGCGCAAAATCATCGTCCAGGAGACGATCATCCTCCGGGAAACACGATTCATCCTCTTGGGGCGGTCCCGGCTCTTCCGTTTCCGGGACTATTTCTTCGCTTTCTTCGATTTCTTCCGGTGCAGTTTCTTCAATCGCTCCTGTTCCTTCCGCAAATGCTGTCGGGAACAGCCCAACCAACAAAAGCAGTATCAGAAGAAATGCGAAACATCGTTTCAACATAAATACCGATGTACCGTCCTTTCATAAAAAATCTCCACCTGGATTCAGGCAAAGTGGGTTTCAGGTTAGCTCTCTTTTTCAGATTGTACAGGCAGTAAGAAGGGGTGAGGTGTGGAGAGGGGAAACCGACATTCCGGTCTGGTGTACACCACACCAGATGGGCAGACTTCCCCCTTGTAAGTGGCTATCGTTCCTGTTCCCGCTGACGCTTTCGGTAAAACTCCAACGCCTTGCTACGAAAATAGATCGTAGTGCGAACCTTGACAAATAGGTTTTCAACGCC
>ERZ772855.1575-NODE-1575-length-21945-cov-10.897305_pt1 | contig 21945 bp, 23 predicted proteins | sample MGYA00511900_ERZ772855 | MGnify/ENA primary metagenome ERZ772855 (study PRJEB29015, sample SAMEA2737701) | human gut metagenome | biome: human gut; feature: human-associated habitat; material: faeces | place: China | collected 2012 ... | reverse complement strand
AATAGATTTCTACCAGATACCAGAATCAATTTTGCGCATAACTCTTGACACTACCTCAAGATATGTCGTTTTACTGAAATTACTTCGTGGGAAACCTTTATTGCGGTTTGACGCTAATACAAAAACCACACCAACCAATTCCTTTAGGAATAGTCGATGTGGTTTTTCTCATAGGTGCGTTTTCCAACACCCAAGTTCGGTTATTGTGGACTTACTTAGCTAAATTAGTCAGCATGCGTGTGAATGGACATAATCCATCATTAAGTGTGGAATTGCTTAGTGCACAATCGCAATGTGAGCCTATACAACCAGCCCCAAATAAAAATCACTTCTTAATGAGATCTCGAATAATGTCCTTATCGGATTCCGGTGTTTTCAGAAGCCTCATCGCATCGTCTACAGAGATAGACAAACTCTCCATAATTGCGCGAATAGCGCTAATTTTTTCTTCCAGACGACCTTCCGCACGGCCTTCATTCCACTCAGCCATCATTAATTTTTCAAATTCTCTACACATGGTGGCAACTCCTCGTGGGCGGTATTGCTAGGTCTGCGCTCACAATATAAATCTGTATGACCAGCAGTAAATGAAATTACTGCTCAATAAGTTTCCGGACGGCATCTTTTTCCGAATCGGGTAATTCCAAGAACTGCATTGCCTCCTCCACAGAGAGAGACATTTTGGCCATAACATTACGGACTGCTCTTGCGCTCGATTCGATGTTTCCTTCTGCACGGCCATCTGCACGACCTTCATCCCGTTCAGCCATTACTAATTTTTCAACTTCTCTGCACATGGCGGTTACTCCTTTCACATTTTCTTTGAAATACCTTACGCGCTCGGCAAGAACCGGGTAGTGCATATCATTTGCTTTGGTACAGGAAAAATCATGCATTAGCTTGCCCAGAGGCGTATCGTTTTTGTGCTGCGCATTGACATATATGGCCTTTACTTTAATAAGTCAAACAGACTGTATTCCCCTTTGGGAATATTGGCTGTCCTATGGTATTCTCTTATCGCCCTTACCAAAGTCTGTGGATTTTCAAAGTATCCTTTCACGAAATCATATGTTTTCACATTGTGCATACGAAGATCCACTTTACAAAATTCACTTGGCTTCTTTCCAGAACGTTTAAAGTGATCGTAAGCTCCCTCGCTGTGAATAATTAACATCTCTATTTCCGGAGCGGTTATAACATTGATAACATCTATTTTATGTTGATACGCTTTACTAAGACGAAAATCCTCTCGCCTGGAATCCAGAATCCGCACAACAGAAATATGGTCCGAAAAGCTCTTACGTAAGTACCGCTCCTCAAACTTTTTTGCATCTCTGCAACGAATAACCTCACCGTCTAGCATTTCTTCTCTGGTAAAAATCAAGAGATCGTTGTCAACCAATATGTCAATGATTGCCGTCTCTGCTGATCCTTCGCAGATACACGCTTTATATTTTGCCAATTTCATTCAGCCGCCTCCTTAGTCGATTGAGGCGGCCAGTTTCTTCTTCAGTCCCATATACGCTTCATATGCGGGTGTCGTTCCTGCCAGGTAGCCGCTTTGATATGCGTCACTCTTTTTGATATCATTACGCTTCAGCAGATAACTTAAATTTTCCACAGTAATTCCGTTTCGGTTCCTCACGATGTAAATTCCATCATTTCGATCATATTCATCGAGCAATTCCGGATAATGGGTAGTAAATATCAGTGTTCCACCTTTTGAGTTAAGACGGCTATCCATAAAAAAGCGCATCAAGGATGTTACTATTGCCTTGTTAAAATGGTTTTCGATTTCATCAATTAGAAGATATCCCCCTGACTGAAGGACCTCCTTTACCATTGAAAATGTAATGATACCCTTGATCGTGCCCGATGACAAATACTGTTCAAGGTCTACGGAATTGTTCAAAACGATCTCGTCTTCACCCCTGAATTTTAAATGGATAAATGTTTTTCCCTCTGTTTGCTCAAAACATAGCTTCTCGATTGTGGGGTCAAGGAAAGCAATCACTTCCAGAGGGATATCATCAGTAACTGGCAAAATATTTACATTCGTATAAGAAAGCAGGCTGAATACTTCCACTATATCATTTGTGTTTTTGTTATGCGCAATGATAAAACTGACATCATCTGAAAGATAGGCCTCTTTGCTGTTACGAAATGCTATTGGCTCTATTCCTGAAAAATCAGTCAAATATTTTTTTGACTTAACACTTGCAATAGACTTTTCCCATAATCTTTCGGATATGATTGAGTACACAAAGTCTCCAGTCTTCGCTTTCTTAGACGCAATCGTTGTTTCCAAGCAGCAAATATACTTGCGATTATCATAAAAATAGATACAGATTGTAGCCCTTTCAGTTCCACCGAGAATGTTTTTTGCTTCTGCGTGGTTGATAGGTTCATTTTTCACAATACTCAGTGCCAAGTTAATTGTCTTTAACACTGAAGTCTTACCGGCCGCATTAATACCAATAAACGCACAGGTTGGATGAAGGTAATAGTTCCCCTCCATTTTGTATAGGCTTTCTTTGTCATCTTCGCTCATGCGCTGCTGGGTATAAAAACACACATCCAACTTTTCCTTAAATAACGGAATGCCTTCTGCTGTGATACGAAGTATTTTCATATGTCCGTCGTCCTTTCTAAAAACGTTTTTTTCGTTTTTATTTTCCTACGTCCACATTATACCCCATCTGCTAGAAATTATCAACAGATTTTTTGATTTTATTTTCTACGCATTCATCCAGCAAAATTCAACTCAAATTCTCTCAGTTGCCAGAGTGTGCAGCAACGCACACTCTGGCATATTTTCGTTTTTAACGGGATTTTCACCCGACCCTCTGTCCATGCGCCTGCTTCTTTTCCGCAATCTTCCGCCGCAGCTTTCGGTCTATCTCGCTCACATTCCTATGATCTTTCTCAATGTTTTCTTGAAAAATCTGTGCAAAATTGGATACAAGCCGAATGCAAATAGCACATATCGGTTGCTTTCCATAGCTCTCCAGTATCCTTTGCGCATAAATATTTCCTTGCTCTACAGAGGCACTTAGTAATTTCTTTCCCAATTCTTCGTCCCTATCAACGTTCTGTCCGAACAGATACATCTTCCCAAGCTGATATAGAGCGTAGCTGTCCCCTTGGTTTGCGGCTTTCCATAGCCAATACAATGCACGTTCAATATCTTGTGGCAGCGCCTCACCAGTCAAGTAAAGCTTGCCCAGCGCATATTGCGCCGATGTAAACGTACCGTTCGCCGCGGCTGTCAGCAGCTCCTCAGCACGTTTTACATCGACAGGTATCCGTTCTCCAGACAACATTTCTCTCCCAAGGAAATATGCCGCATACGGATTCTTCTGCGCAATTGCGCACTCTAACAGATCCAGTGCTTTTTCAGAATTTGGCTCAATAAGCTCTCCTTGAAGCAATGTCTTCCCCAGCAAATACTGTGCATATTGATTTCCATGCTCTGCAGACCGCTCCAGCCAGTGGACTCCCTCCGAAATATTCTGCGGAATTTCTTTCCCCTGCAAATAAGTTTTCCCCAGCAAGTATTGGGCATAATCATGCTCCTTTTCCGCTGCCTGCGCCAGGTAGTCTATAGCTTTTTCCGAATTTCTGCCTGGGTAATCCATTCTGAGCAGCAGTTTACCAAGACCATACATAGCATCTGCATTCCCCAAGTTCACTGCCTTTGCAAAGTATTCAGCAGCCAAGTTCAAATTCACATCTGTCCCTGTGCCTGTCAAATTCATGCTACCGAGGCGATAATACAACCTATCATCGGCCATCGTATGCTCGATGCGCAGAAATCCCTGATACGCCAGTTCATTCCATTTCTTAGCCGCAGCTGCGTCTACAGCAGTCCCGCACCCAGCCGCATACATTTTTCCAAGCTGATATTGCGCGTAAGCGTTCGGCCTTTTTTCATCCCCAGCTGCTATGGTAAACAGTTTGAATGCGTGAGTGTCATCTTTTTCTACACCTTGTCCCCGATAGTATTGACCGCCGAGAGAGTAAGCCGCAAGCGTATTCCCGGAAGCCATTGCCTTTTCAAACCACTCCGCGGATTGTTTATAGTCCTGCTCTATGCCATGCCCAAGCGCATACAGCTTGCCGATCCGGTACTGCCAATAGCCTTTCTTCTTATCCGTCTGCTCCATTTTTAGGAAAGCATCATACGCATGTGAGAACCAGTGTTGTGCCAATGCTTCATCCACACAGCTTCCCAAACCAGACAAATACATTTTTCCTAAGTCATACATTGCCAAACCATTGCCAGCTTCTGCCTCTCGCGTCATACGCGTGAGGGCTTCCGCATAATCTGGCTGCCGCTCCTTTGTCCCATAAAGGGACTCCCTAGCCGCCTGGTATTGCTCTGACCACCAGTTTCCACTTTTCTTCACTGGCAGCGGATCGTTTTCAGCTGAATGGTACTTTTGTGATTCTACTTCTGGTATGCTATCCGGCATATCTATTTCCTCTAACGGTAATACGACAGGGAATTCGTCATCAGTATCCGGAACAACTTTTGGAAAAATGGGAGCCATATCCGCTTGTGCGGCAATTTCTTCAGCAGAAATCAGAGGCGCGTCTGGTAAGATATTCAACGCCTCATGAATAATAACATTCTTGATAGCGTGGAATGTCTTATTCTGTGATAGGGGAACACGCTTCTCCGCACTTTCCTGATAGGTCTGTACAACCAGATCACGCTGGTCGTACCACAGTGCATACAGCCTGCCAAACCTTTCATCCTTCATCAATTCATCCATAATTGCATTGACCAAATTTCTGGCAGTTGCAGGCAAGTACCCATATACTTTTTTACCTTTGGTCGCCTGCAGCCTTGCGGCAAGCTGGCGCAGCATCAGCGCTACAGTATCATCACGGTAGGTGTTTTCATTCAAATCAGCAACAATTTGAGTAACCAAAGTTTTCACGTCCGCATTGAATTCATTGCGATACCTGGTTTGCGTATCATAAATCTGAATCAGATCCTGATGGAATATCGCTCTGGCAAACACTGATTTCAAATTGAGCAGACCTTCTTTGGTCATGTATGGCTCTTTCCCCACAGAATAGGAAATGATATGGCAATGAGGATGATGGCCCTCATTATGAAATGCCGCATACCATCGCAGGTCTTCAATAGGGATACCCATGGCCTTTGCAAGTTCGTCGGCCTGCTCTCGAAGCATATCTCGCCATACTTCGCCCTTTTCAAATCCGAGTCTGGCCGCGTCTTCCCGCCGCAGTGACAGTATCTGTGTCATCAAAATACCGTTGTGATCTGCCACCTCTTTGGCCACCTGTTTCAGATTGATTGGCACATCCGCATCAGTGAACAGCCCATGGGAACCAAAGCGCTGGACACGGGGACGGTTTGCAATGTATTGAACATAGTTTTCACGAGTATCAACTCGATCAACATTTTCCTCTATGCTATGTGTAATAAACTCCGAAGCATTTCCTTGCGTCGGGCCATGTAAGTAGTCTTGATATTCATAGCTGTCAGCAGCATCCGGGAAATCCTTTAGAAGCTGCTCGATCATTTTCTTTTGCTGAACGGATACCGGAAGGGATTTCCAGCTGTCATCTATTTTCTCTACGCCATCTCGTTTGGCAATGTACTTCACCAAATTCTGATTATGATTTCTCGTCCCCGGCTTCAGATATCTCCATTTGAGGATGATCTTTGCCACACATGATCACCTCAATCTCTCTGGAACCGAACGATATCGTCGAAATTTAAGGAGCCATTGACTGCTTTCACATCATCCACACACATTCCTCTGAACTCTCGCAGTGTCCGCTCATCAATATCATTTGCGGCAGCAATGATGTGTTGGAGGATAGCTAATTCCACTGTATTCTTAAAGAGCAGATTGGCAAGCCGATGTTCCAGAGATCCCAGCGCTCCTTTCATCGTGGAGATCACAATGTTGGGAAGATAGCCACTATAGTCCTTGGCGTTCAAAAATCCAAGGTAGAACTGTATCGCCGCGTCAATAAATTCAGACCTGCTCCTGCATCCATGAAGCTTATACTGCTTCTCAACCAATTCCGCAGTTTTGGGCTGCACATAGGCAGTGATCTTTACTTTCTGTTCTTCCATCACAGCCTCCTCTCAAAGATTCTTTGCGCTCTGTTTCCCCAATTATGGAAAAGTGGAAATTCAAACATACAGCTGCTGGTCAAACCCACAAGTCTCCAAAATAATTGGCCTTTCACTAAGGGAAACCATCGTCTTGTCCCCAAGGCTCTTAAAACGGGGTTATTTTGTCTCCAAATCTGAAAGCCGAAAAAGCCGCATGCGACCAGCGTTGCTGGGCGCTGTTCCTTGGGCTGGAGGCTCAAAAGTCTCCAGCCCTTATTCCTGCAAACCTTTCGTACCGCAATTTCTGCCCTAGAATCCCGAACTTTTTTCGTCATCGCACGATTCCGTTTCTGCTTCGTTTTACTGCCCCAAACACCTTGTCAGGTGGCCGTGTTCCACCAACACGGAACAGTGCCGACACACGGCCACCAGGCGGCTCACAGCTGCGGTTATTCTCCCATCAGTTCCTCAACCTGAGCGGCTGGAATAGTCATAGCGCCGTCCTCCTCAATAATCCTTTTCCGATATTTCCTGGGTTTAAGAGCCGTTGTCTGCTCGCCATTCTCGCCGTTTGCCATGCCGATGTACTCCCGAACCCCTGCGGGAACTATCTTTGTATATAGCGTTTCAAATATTTCGATGATCTCATCTTCAAGCCTGCTGTCTTTTCGCTCCAGGTAAAGCCGGAGCGCTTTCGCTTTTTCTTCGTCAACAGATATGCTTAATATGGTTTTTCGCAAATGCCTCAGTCCCTCCTTTGTACACTCAAATTTACACTAATGACAACTTTGCTTTTCATTGAGAAGTATTGCAAGAATCTGCAATACTTCTCAATGGTGCACTTGCCTCATCATACAGTTATACGGCTTTACAAGCTAGAGGCCACATTTTCGATACTGTTCCAAATGCTCATCTGATCCCTGTCGACCTTAGAACGAGCACCCTCCCATAGCCACCACTGCATAACCTCCTCACCCGTTTTCCATTGCGTGTACGGTTTCCCGTTATCCCTTCGCTTGACGATCATTTTCTCAAAGGCGCGAATATATGCATGCGGATTTGATTTCTTCCATCGTAGATTCTATGCTTTCCAGCATTGCGCGGTCTTCTGCGGAAAGATTTTCTATGATCTGCTGTTGCAGCATACCAACATCCAATTTTATTTTTCCGCTGACCAATGCAAGGAAAGCGCAGACCGGAAGAATGAGCGCCACAAACAAGGTCAGCAAAACCATGCCAACTTTTTTCAGCGTTTTCTCATCCGTCAGGATCGCAACCGCAACTTTCTTGAGCGCCGCTCCAATCGTTGCACCCATTAACGTCCACCAGCTTTTCCGAACATTTCAATTTTATAGTCCGGTGCGATAACCTGCAGCAGATATCTTTCGTTACCGCAGCGATACAAACATGTACCACGCTCCGGGTATCGGATAAGTTCAAACTCCGCTTCTTCTACCTGCAGAGCATCCATATATTCTCTGGGATTGATCTGCCCTGGGTAAAACAAAAACTGGTGCGTCGGAATCGAGAACAGAGGCTTTGTGAACTCACGGATCGATGGGATCAGGAAATCCTCGATATTCTGAGATGCCAGCACCATGATAGATTCTCTTTTTCTTACCCGCTTCATGGCGTTCCGAATGTACTCAATCGTTGTCAGATTGGAAAGAAACATGTACAGCTCGTCGATTGCCGCAACTGTGTTTCCAACGCAAATCAGCGAATTACTCATATAGGAAAGAATATTGAACAGCATTGCGTTGCGCAGACGCTCATTCGTATCCATAAGACCCCGGACGCCGAAACAAATAAACATGTCGTCTACGATATTTGTGTGGCCGTTAAAATACTTACTTTCCGATCCCACGCACATAGAGTGAATTCCCAGGCATACCTCCCGCAGCATATTTTCCGTGTAAAGGTGTTTTTGCCGAAGGTCGTATTCCCGAAACTCCTTTTCGCACAGGGCGTACAGGTCTGCCATCACTGGGTAGTCCGTTGGCTTCAACTTAGAAAAATCTGTTTTATCACTGATATCGTGGAGGGCATACAGTTTTTCGAGGAGAATTTCCAACGTATCGATTTGCGCATCCGTAAAGTCCTTATAAGAACGGAAGAAGTCTTTCAGAAAAGCGATGTGCTGAGACAGCCGGGTCGCACGTCGGAATGCTTCCGGGGCGGAATCATCTTCCGCTTCAGCGTCATCTTCTTCACTCCACATCTTAGGCTCCAGCGGATTAATGATATATCTGCCCGACATGCAGTCTACATAGCTGCCGCCAAATGCATTGCACAGGTCTTCATATTCCTTTTCGACATCCAGGCATATGATCCGTTTTCCAGATTCCCGCAGATTGGTCATGAGCAGTTTCATCAGATAGGATTTTCCCTGTCCGGAGTTTCCCAAGATTAATGCGTTTCCGTTCGTCTTGTCATCACTGCGGCGGTCCAAGTCCACCAGAATATTGGTTCCGTATTTATCTCTGCCGATATAAAATCTCTTTGGATCTGTCTTACCGGAAAAGTTGAAAGGAAAGAGATTCGCTACAGAGCTGGCTGGCAGCACTCGCTCATATTGCACCCCGAAACGATTACTTCCAAAGGGGGAGGCTGCCAGAAATCCCTCTTTCTGCCGCAGGGTCAGTCTGTCTACCGTGATCTTTGCGCGTGTCAGCTCCATTGCGATATCTGACTGCAATTCCCGCAAGGATTCCGCACTCTTGGCCTTTAATTCAATAAACACCGCGCAGTGGAGCAGCGGCTCCCGGTTCTTCCGCAAATTCGCAAGCAGTGTAACCACGTCCTGAAGGTTGCCCTCTGCCTGGATGGCTTCATTGATGTCGTGATCTCCTGCCATGAGTCGATTCTTGCGATTGGCATTGTTCACAATTTGCCGCTGCTCCATGGGTTCTACAAGGCGATGGTAAATACGCAGCGTCACTCCATTCCGTTCGGCAAGCTGAGAAAGGATCGCCTGCTCCTCGGTAGAAGGAGGGTACTCCTTAACTGCCCAGGTACTCCGGTAAGAATCTCCAATCAGATAGCTATCCGCAAAGAACTTCACAACACCCGGAGCGACACAGTCAAAGAAATCTTTTGTGCGGATTTCTTCCGTATCAACCGCGGCCTGTTTTTTTACCCGCTCCTTGCGATATTTTCCTTTTTTCTTTTCCTTCTTGGCAAGGTATTTCACGTTTTCACCTCCTCAAAAAACTGTGCGCCATCCACATCTGGCATTTGGTTTCCATCCATAGATGCCTCAAAATAAATCGCCACCAGCCGCTTGATTTCACCTTTATCCATCCGCTGCACCTCAAAGCCCTGTTCCACAACAGCTTTCAATACCCGATTCATCGCAACAAATACCTGCTCGGCTTTCATGTTCTTATACCGCTTGATCAGTATAAACTGTCGGGCCGTAGACATTTCAGCCTGCATACTTGTCAGCATATCTCGGTCTTTCAAAATCAGCTTTCGCACATTGGGATTGCTCTCTTTCTTGGCGATAGACTGCAGGTATGCTTTATTTTCATCAAAGCATTCACAGCTGTCCGTGCATACAAACTCCAAGTCGGGAATGGCAGATAAGAGCATTTGCAGGTGACGGATTTTAATGTCAATATTGGCTGTAGACAAAACGGATATGTTGGTCGGAGCTACTCGATAAAATAGGAGTTCTCCTTGATCCGTCAACAACCCGTATTTTGTAAACGCCTGCACACCAAGCATTTCCTGCACAGATATCCCTTTTTTCTTTTTCACCGCATCACCTCCATTCATAACTTTGTTGTGTTGTTATAAAATACCGTACCGCGTATCCGAGGTAATCCAGGACTGTGGTATCATCTGCCCGAATTGTCAATACGCCATAGGCCATGCTGATTGCTCCCGGCAGTAACATTTTAGAGTGAACGGCCAGCACCACGGATATCAAGACGGCAACACTCAGAATCACAAAATCCCGCAGGCCCCACAGCCAAAGATTCGCCTTTGCCTTTAGGTTCTGCGGGTAGATATACTGGGTCACTAACATTCCTCCTCCCAAAAAATGTACGATTCCATTTTAGGGCCATCCCCATATGATCCCCGTCATTTTGCTTTTGTGAGCGCTTTTGTCAGGTTGACAGCTGTGCTGGTAGTATGGAATACGGACATCATGTTCACTCTTACAGAACTGTCCAGTCCGAATTGCTGTGCGATCCGCGGCACTTCATTGGCCGCCAACATAATTCCCATTCCGAGCAGCATGTCTGTCTGGAAAGACATCATTCCCAAAAACAGCAATGTTGTCTGCAAAAATGCTGTTAGGCAAATCGCCGCAACCTGCTTGCACCACTGGTTAAACCCATCATCGAATCCACGTGGGAGCGAAAACATATAGAGTTCTCCGACTGCCATCTGGATCAGCAGGATACCGCCTCGCTTGATATTGGCGAAGAACACTTTGATCGTGCAGTACGCAAACGCAATCAGGAAGCAGAGCAATTTCAGCCCTGCAGTAGCAGTATCCGGCAATAGGAACGCGGTCCGTAAAACAAACGCCACAAACTCGCCAAAGGATGCCGCCTGTGATCCGGCAAATATTCTGGTCAGGTCGCCAGCAAATGTATTTTGCAAAGTAACACAGAATTTGTAGAGTTCAATCGGAACGACGCTTACCAAAGCGCAGGCAAAGAAGCCTTTCAAAATGTTCAGTGCTACCGTTTTCACATTTACACGGCCACTTTGGGATTCTATTGCGATATCAAATACCGCAACGACGACCCCTGCGGCAAACAGTGCCCAGCCAAATAGCCGGAATAGGTCAACGACAGCCGTCACCCAGCTCAGAGTAAAGATTCCCGCCCCCATATTGTTGATTCCTGTGAACAGATCCGCTATTGCGTCATAAATGGACGTGTACAGCCATTGTACCAGCGCCGTCCAGATAGAGTCCACAATACCGCTTGTCGCATTTTCAAAGGCAATTCCGATTGCGTCGCCCAATCCAGACAGAATGCCACCCAGCCAATCAAACAATAATCATCACCTCCCAATCAGAAATTTCTCGTTCTGATGTGTTTGATCGTATTGCGTCACATCATTTTCTGCTGACACTGCTTTGACGTTTCGATTCCCATCTCCTTAGCCTGTGCGAACCTTACGTTTTCCTTGTAGCTCTCACGCCACAGATCAACTTCATCGTACTTTTTCTCATTCTCTTGGGAAGAAATACACAACTGGATTTTGTCTTCCATGCCAGGATCAAAGGATGGACCAGATATAGCTGGGAGCCGTCAGAGAAAACAGCAGACATGCAAACAGAATTGCGGGTGCTGTAAACTCAAACTGACCATGTTTACGATAGTCCATGTATGCGGTAGCAATCTTTACGAAAAACAGGATTGCGAGGATCATATCGATAACCGGGAACACAACATTGTTGACGATATCTTTGACTTGCCCCTGCGCCGCATTCCAGGTGCTTTCGATTGCGCCGGAGACATTACCCGCACTTGTCGCAAAAGCCGGAATAGCCATGAATGCCATCATCATGACCACTACTGCCGCCATAACCATTACTCTGGTAAATCTTTTTTTCATTACATTTCCTCCATTTCTTTGTTGCGCTCACAGAACACCACATACCGCTGCCGTCCTCCGGAAGCATATGGGTGACAAGTAAGCAATGTTAATCTTTCGTGATTTTCCTGAATCAGTATCTTTTGAATATCGGTTGGATCAATGATTTCGGTGTCCACAACCGAGTAGGTCAGAGTTTCCCACAGATTGGTAATCGTTACCGTATCTCCAACCTCCAAATCTGTGATATAGCGAAAATATGCCGCTCCATTGTATCCTCGATGGCCCGCCAAGACGCAGTTGGTGTTCATTCCACCGATAGGCAGACTTGTTTGACTTAAATGCACAGCTCCCTTCGCCATATTTTCCGCGGTTGCCCCCAAGTAAATCGGCATTTCCAGCTGGAGTTTGGGGATGCAAATAACGCCAATCGCATCTGTACCTACACCATATTCCTCCAATGAAAAACTAGGCTGCTGGTATGACCATGGACCACATAATTGGGATTGCCTTTCTTCCCATATCCGTGCGTTGTAAGTCTGCATAGCTGCAAACAGTTCCGGATATGACATTGCCTTGTCTGGAGGTACGTCAGGTAATTGGCTTTCTTGCCCTAAGTCAACTTCTGTTCCTTGCCTTTGATCAAGGAATTCCTTTGCGTCCATAGAAATCTTGGTATCTACAAACGCCCCATGTAAAAGGGGATAGAGCATCACGATTACTCCAAGAAGAAACAGGGCGATTATAAAAGCCATGATCACCCTACGCCACATCATTGTTCTGCCCTCCCAAAATAGTGTGCAAGAACGCAAACAGCAATATGAGCAGCAAAGCAATGACAATGCCTATAATGATTCCTTTTGCATAGTTTTGTTCCCATGTAGATTCTACCGCTTCCACGGCAACACTTTCTTCTTCCAAGGTCAGTGCTTCTTCGTAGGGAATCCGGTAGCCACGCACCAGCAGCCGATGCGTGTTGACCCCGTAGGGGGTGCAGGTAACGAGGGTACACAGATCCTCACCGGGGACAATCCCCAAAAGGTCCGTTTCATAGGGCAGAACGGTGTTAATTTCTGTCACCTGGTACGCCAGCGTTTCATTCAGCACGTTCAGATAGAAAATGTCCCCCGGAGACAGCTGTTCCAAATCCGTGAACATCTTCTGACTTGCCATGCCGCTGTGGCCGGAGAGAATGGTGTGGGTGTTTTTGCCGCCTACTGGCAGAGAACTTCCCAGCAGATGCCCCACGCCTCGGTCCAGCACCTCCGCGTCTGTACCGTGGTAGATTGGCAAATTCACTTGGATTTTGGGGATACCCACATATCCCATGATCCCGTTTCCGGCAATGTCCAGCTGGCTATCGTAATCCTCGGCGGCAGACACGAGGGCTTCCTCGCTGTAAGCATCCGCTGTACCAGGGGTGATTGCCAGGTTGTAGGCAATGGCTCGCTGCTTTGCCTCCTGCAAAACGGAATCATCCGTCTGCTGGATAAGCTCCTGATATGCTATCTGAATTTCAGAGGCGTATTTCTGGTTGACATAATTTGAAATGAGTGGGTACAGTGTCAGCCCCAATGCTGTGAGAAACAGCACTGCGGCACAGATCGTTATTATCTTCTTTTTCAATACATCCTCCGTCCCTTTTATTTTGCTTGTGTTTTGTACATAATAATGCTATAATAGCGACATGAAAGGAGGCGGCACTATGCCACAAATTCGTCCTATCACTGACCTTCGGAATACCACAGAGATTTCCGACATCTGCCACGCCAAACGGGAGCCTGTCTTTATCACGAAAAACGGCTACGGCGATCTGGTCATTATGAGCATGGAAGCCTATGAAGATCTGATCGACACGGCCTCCATCGATGCTGCCATTGGGAGAGCGGAATCTGAATACGCCAGAACTCACGAATCCCACGACGCCCGCACCGCTCTGGCTTCCCTGCGGAGGAAGCACTTTGGATAAATACGAAGTTCGCTTGATGAATCAGGCTATGCGGGACTTGGATGACATTTACGCCTATATCGCGGGCAATCTGCTGGAACCGGGCGTTGCCGCAGAAATGGTAGATGCCTTGGAATCCGAAATCCTATCCTTGGAATATCTGCCATACCGCTGTTCAGAGCGCCGTACTGGCTCCTTCGCAAACAGCGGATACCGGCAGCTTATGGTCAAAAACTACATTGTTATTTATCGTGTTGACGAAGCAAACAAGCAAGTCCTTGTTGTGACTGTACGCTACGCCAGAAGTTCATTTTAAGAAAGTCGGAGGGGAAAGTCCCTCCGGCCTTTTCCGTTTATGCAGATTTCTTGCTGGACACCGCATACAGCACAGCTGCCGCACCGACCATAAGCAGAATGCCCACAATGGTAAACATCATAGTGCCGTTGTCGCCAGTCTTAGGTAGGTCAAAGCCACGGGTGTTGACCACGGTCAGAGGTGCTTCGGCATTGGCACTGCCGTTGTCCTCGGTCATGTTGACGTTCTTGCCGCTGACAGTAGCAGAGGCGGTCAGCAACTTGTGTTCCAGGTGCTTCTGGGGAATGTTCTTCAGATCAGCGCCACTCTGAATGACCTTGGCGTAGCGGGGATCATTCTGGATCAGGCCCAGGGCGTCGGAAGCGTAGATGGTGCAGTTTTCATTGCCTTCCTCCTGGGAGATAACAACTTCAATATCCTGCTTCAGCAGCACATAGCCGTTGTCGGTACGGACTTCGGTCATGGTATGGGTGTCATCTTCCAGACCCTTAATGAGAATACGACCCTTGGTGTCGCCAGTTTTCACGGGGACAAAGTGGGTAGCATCTTCCTTGTTGGCGGTATGCCCGGTCACATAATACACGCCCTCGTCCTGATTCAGCTTCGCCTGGACATAGTAATTGTCGGTCTTGTTCTGTACCAGGAATTCCACCTTGGAGAAATCGCCCTTGCCGTCAGAAAACAGCTTGGTAAGGTCAATGCCGTAGGTATAAACATGGGCATCGTCCACCAGGGTATCGTAGAATGTCTCGCTGGTACGCTTCCAGGTCAGCACCACCTTGTTGTCGTTGCCCTCGTCGCCAACCACCAGGGAATTGTCACTGTCCATCTTAGCGGTGTAGGTCAGGCGCATGGTGCAGTCGGAGAAGCCGGAATTGACCATACTTGCATCGGTATAGACAGCCTGGGAGTTGTTGATCTCCGCCAGACCCTTGGCGGTCATTTCCACGGTCATAGCGGTTTTGCCATTTTGGGCATCGTTATAGGAAACGGTGAAATAGCCGTCTGCTTCCTTCCAGGTAGTCACCGCATTCTTGTAGGCGGCATCGGAGAAGATTTCTAATGTCACATCCCCCTTGGTGTAGGTCAGACCAGCGGACAGGGTGTCGATGAAGGTGTAGCAGGACAGGTAGGTTGCCTCGGAAGTGATGCTGGGCAGGGTGGAAATGATCTGGTAGTCGATGGTATCACCGGCAGAGGCAGTGCCGGTGTGTGCGTAAGCATCGGTCTTGCCGGTGTCGTTCTTGCTCTCCCGCAGAGTCTTTTCCAGAGAGGGGATGCCGGTCAGGTTCTTAGGGTACAGGGTAATGTCGTAGATCCAGCGGGTGCCGCCGTCATTGGCGTTGGTGCCGTTGACGGAGGTCATGGGGACGGATACCAGGAAAGGATCGGTGGTGGAAACGACCATTTCGGGGACCTTGGTTTCCGCAACCAGATACAGACCCAGGGGCAGGTTTTCAGCTTTGGTCTTGCCGTAGGAATCCGTCAGGGACATGGCCGTACCGTTGGTGGTAGCGTAACGCTCCATTGCGTTCTTCACGGTGGTGGCGTTGGCAGTCAAGCCGGAGGACAGGGCGGAGATCAGCACATCGGACTGATAGAAATACTTGGATGCATCCAGAGCGTCCGCTTTTTCGTACCGATTCTTTCCATCCGTCAGGCCCAGGGCTTTCAGGAAATCCGCACCCTTGGCCTTGTCCACAGCATACAGGACTTCCACATGGCCATTGGTAGTTTCGGTTTCGCCATACTGGAAAATGTCAGCTACCTTTGCGTAGGTGAACTCCACACCCTTAATGGCATATCCGTAGCCGGTTTCACCATTGCCCAGGGTGGAGGTGGTGCTGCCGCCCAGGACATTGTTTACGCCGGTTTCATCATAGACACCAGTGGATACATAGGAGCTGTCCCATACGCCGTCTTTTTCGGCATTGGTCAGATCGTACTTGTAGATGGTCAGAGAACCGATCTTGGATTCATCGATGGTGGGCACATTGGCCAGCTCCGCAGCGGAGGCGGCCACCGGGAAGGACAGGAGCAGAGTCAGAGCCAGGAGCAGGGAAAGAATTTTTGTGATGTTTTTCATAGAGCAGTTTCCTTTCTTGAATGTAATTTTGAGATTGGATTTTGAATTTTGAACATGAAAAAACCAGGGCTTATCCCTGGCGTGGTATGGAAAGCGGGTCAAATCAGGACTCCTTTTTTCGGTAAAGCAGAGTTACCAGGCAACCAATGGCCGCTGTCAGCCCAAGTACCCGGACGACAGCCCCGGACACCGCACCAGTTTCCGGCATGGTAAAGGTCCGGGCATTGACAACGGTCAGCTCTACGGACACGGTATCGGCGGGAATTGTCCCTGTGAATGCCGCCTCCGTGAGCAGCTTAAAGCCATCCGGGGCTTTTGTTTCTGTCAAACGGTAATGAAGGCCGGGATGCAGACCCGTCCATTGGAGGACACCATCCTCGCCGCTGGTCAGGCAGCCGTCCGTCAGGCCCTCCGCAGAGCATCCGCCTTTTGTAACGGACTCGGAATACTGGACGGGCTGCCAGGAGCTTTCGTCCTCGCTCCATTCCAGCAGGAACGTGGCTCCGGTCAGAGGGCTTCCCGTGGTATCCACCTTTTTGACAGTGATCGTACCGGGACGCAGGGCATTGATGAAAGGCACCTCTGCTGTCTGACCTTGGACCACCGTAATTTTCTGCGGATTCTCGCTTTTACACTGATACAGGCTATCCTCCGGCAACAGCTCCTCCACAGTATATTCCCCAGGCAGCAGATTGGCGGTCAGGATCACGCCGTCCTCGCCGGAGGTAAAGGGGGAGCCCTCTACAACATTCCCATGGGCATCCGTTACCCGGAACTCCCAGCCCGCCAGACTGCCGTCTCCCTCTACGGTTTTTTGGATTTTCAGTTTGCCATACTGAACATTGGTGAAGGTGATCTCCGTATCCTGATGGGGCAGGATCTCAATTCTCTGAACAGTTTCATCCACCATCCAGTATTCATCTTCAAACCGCCCCAGTTCGTCCCCGGTTTCCTTGGCGTAGTAGATACCGGGACTGAGATAATGCCCCGCCTTGCCATCCGCACTGGTAATGACTGTTCCAACCTCCTGGGAGCATTCCGAGTCCGAATAGATGGTAATATGCCACCCCTCCACAGATTCGCCAGTATTGGTTTTCTTGTAAATCCACACCAACCCCTGCTCCCGATTCAGCCAGGTATCCACAGCATTCTTGCCGCCTGTGACCAAAACCGTGTGGAAGCCCAGCTCCCCGGCCCAATAGGCATCCTCCGTGGGAAGCTCTATCACCGTATACCGCCCCAGGGGCAGATTTCCGGTAATGGCATAGCCATTTTCATCTGTGGTGTAATCTCCAACGGTTTTCCCGTTGGCATCTCGGACTCGGAAAGTCCAGCCGCCCAGGTTATTGCCGGTGTTGGTGGTTTTCACGATCTGAATGCGGCCATAGTGGGTGTTGGTAAAGGTCACGCTGGCCGTCTGGTTTATCTGGATCACAACGGTTTTCACCGCCGTATCGAAGCCCCAATAGGGATCATCCGTGGGAATTTCTTTGGCGTACAGCGTACCGGGCTGCAAACCGGATACGGTCACAGTTCCGTCACTTCCGGTAGTAAAGGGTGAGCCGGAGACAGGTTTGGTGCAGACAGAATCTGTGTACAGTCCAATCTTCCAGCCACCCAGATTTTCGCCCGTATTGGTTTTCTTCATCAGCTGGACACTTCCGGTATTTCGCTTATTATAGAAGCTGACCGAAGCAGTCCCACCGAAGGTAATTGTGACCCGCTGGGGATTGGTACTGGCGCAGCTGTATAAAGCATCTATGCTGGAATCCGTATTGCCCAATTCTTTGACATAATAGGTCCCGGCATTTAGCCCCGTTACAGACAGCTTGCCGCTGGAATTGGTGGTGTACGGTCCGGATACCAGGTTGGTGCAGGATGAATCGGAATAGATGCCAAATTTCCAGCCGGACAAATTATTGCCATCCTCCGTGGTCTTGGTCAGGCTGATATTCCCCAGGGAGGGTGCCTTAATCTTGAAATAAGCATTCAGCCCGCTGCTTCCAGCGTTGTACAGAGAGATAGTCGTCTGATAGCTTGACCCCGACATATACCAAATATTGTAGCTGGAATTGGCCGCCGAAGGCAGATACCGAGTTGCGGTGAACACCGTGGATTCGGAGATATCTCCGGTTTTTGTGATATTCAGCGTATTGCCGCTCTTGGAAAAACTGGCTCCGTTCCCGTTGGAAAAGCTGAAATTGGGCAGGACTCCGTTGGAATCATAAGCACTTCCGGTATCCCCGGAGAGCTGAATCGTGGGTGCGCTGCTACTGGAACTGCCGCAAAAGCTGGGAATCTTCTTCGCAGACTGAATTGCGGAAACCAGACTGTTGTAGCAGGAAGTAAACCCGGATACGGAGGCCGAAGCGGCGGCATAGAACACGTCGCCGGAGGTGCCGCACTCATTGGAGCTGTTCCGGTTAAAGCTGCTGGGGTCACGCAAGCCGCAGACAATTTCATAAATCAGGATTTGCGTTGCTACCCGCAGGGGAACATTGGGATTGCTGTCCTTCTTTACTGATGTAACGCTGATGGAGTGGTCCCACTGCTGGTCACTGTACAGGAGGATAAGCATCCCTTTTTCTCGTCCGAGGAGTTTCTCTCCTTCCGGCATGCAATACAGAGCGTTTAGCCACCTTGGATCAAACTCCTTCGGAAGCATTTTGGCAAGGTACTCCCTAAAGTAGTCGTTCTCGCTGTTCAGAAGCATATCCAGCTCATACTCGCCCGCATGCTGCGCACAGTCCATCAGACCAGTTACTTCTTCTGGGTTTTCCAACACCAAAACTGCCTTGTATCGCACCAATTCTTCTTCCGACATGGCCTGAATCATGGCTGCCAGACTGTTCCATTTCTCGAACTCGAGCATTGAACGGAATTGGTCCTGCGATATCTGTGGAATAGCAGATTCCATCCCATAGCACATACAGCTGCAGATGGTGCGTTCATCGTACTCTTTTGCGATGCGGTCCGCCTGTTCACGAGAAATTGGCAACTCTATCCATTCTGCTCGCTCTACTGTGCCGCCTGCATGCTTCGCGGAGTGCTGGCCAATCTTCAATCTGAAAACTGTACTGTCTTCACAGTATATATCTTTCGGCAATTTCCTGCCGTCAAATACGGCGGGAAATTCATATTCACCCGCAGAGACATAGCAATTTCTGATAAAGATGCCACCTTCACGCTCTCGGAATCTCCTGCCCACTTGCTTCATATCCAACATATCCAGTACGTTTTCCGTGAGGCCAGTCAGATCATCGTCCAGATCATTATCCAGGACAAAGTTTCCAAGCGAAAAATCGTCATCGACACCTATAAGGACGTTGAGCTCATCCAGTCCGTAAGTCATGTTGATGATACCCTGAATAGATACGATGCCATCGAATGCGCCATCGTCCAGGCATCTTTTGACAACGCCCTGCATAGCCACTCGTTCAATCTCCGACAGCTGACCAATTCGATATGCCAAATAGTTGAGTTCCTCCAGCGTGGGTGAATCCAGTCTTATTTCCGCGAGCTGCGGCAAATCCGCACATCCGGTAATAGTAATTTCCCGATACCCCAAATTGTCAACCTGGAACCGGGCCTGTTGACATGCATCATCCAGCAGCGCTTTCATTCCAACAGGCAGGTCAATATTGGCATAATAAAAGCGACCACTGGGCGCGTCCTCTCTCGATAATTCAACCGATAGCGTCTTCCTCGACATTTCCATCTCCTTTCTCAAATCTTCAGTTCCATATCATGGGAACTACGTTCCTGGGATTCCAATACAACGGTATAGCGCTCGTTGCTGTTATTCGATCCCTGACTGTACGCAATTTCCTGATTCAACACATATGATGCAGGCAGCGTTACGCAGTTACCCGTGCCATCGTATATCTGAATCTGTTGACATTGTTTCAGTTCTTTTGCACGTTCTGGGGATATTCGAATATGTCCTTCATCCATAAGAAGATCTACCGTTGCTGTGGGGTGTAGCTCTAAGAAACCTCCCACTGTTCTTTGCATTTCTTTCTCGTATGCTTCTTGAGCGGCTCTTTCTCTGAGCGCTGTCGGCACAATGGCCTTAAATCTTTCCGGCTCTAATACCAGCCGTCGGAAACGTGTCCCCAGAGATGCCATCACATCAGCGTCTTTTCCGTTACAGAAAAAGCCGCCTGCCTCACTGTCAAAAGAAATATTCTCCAGTGCGGGATCGTCCGCAAACACTTTTCGGAAAACGGCTTCCCATTCATACCCATCCCCATGAGTATAGAAGCCGTTTTGGGTAATTGGGTCGCCAATCTCTTTGGCGTACGCATTGAACGCATACTGTCCAAAGTCCATATACTCATCCGATAAGAAAGACAATTCCAGACATAGGCTGACAGAATTGTCCCCATGATTTACCAGATAAAATGGGGCATTCTCCTGATTGAATCTTTCGATTATTTCCATTCGCATCTGAAGCGCACCCTACATGAGCAGTGACATCCCGCTGCGCTCCTCACAGGAATCAGAAGCTTGTTCCTGGTTTTCTCTTGCAATTTCTTCCTCGGTCATTTTCCGGAAAGAATCGACCTGCGGAGCAAGGGCTAACCCACTACCATTGTCCCAATGTACATGAATCTGTCCAATGGAATCCACATCTTGAACTGTCCCCCTTGTCCCAGGCGGGACCGCCGAGTACGGATCGTCCATATGTCCCAAAACCACTCTTGTCCCTTTTGGATACATTTCTTTGTATCTGGCCGCCTCTCTATGAAGCCGCTCCCATTCAGATATCGGCATGTTTCATCTCCTTTTCGATTCTAAATAATTGCATTTGCTTTTCATATAGCCAATGATGTCCTATCGCCCCCTTGTTTCACATTGGCTGCGTTTCTGCATCTCCTCAAATACTGATAACTGCCTTTCATAGTGAATGTCCTGTGCTTCTTGGATAGGGCGGATCGTGTACAGCAAACTTCCATTCCACTTTTTACCGGCCTTTGTAAAAACAGATGTCGGCTCCGTATAAATCAGCCCTTTATCCACCAGCGAATCCACATGTTTCTTTACTGTTGGGCGGCTCATGCCTAAAGCTTTGCCGATTGTCGCAAAACTTGGATAGCATTGGTATGTTTTCCGGTTTTCACAAAACAAGAGGTAGGCGTATACGGAAATCTCGCCCGCATTCAGACTTAGGTTAAAGATAGCGTTAGGCATTGGAAAGTATTTGCGAATAGCATCTTTTGGGCGGCTGCCGCTATAGACCATTCCACACACTACTTTCCAAGATTCTCCGCAACCCACTCCTGAAACTTATCCCGCGGGACCACAAAACGGCTTCCGATCCGCAGTGCCGGAAACCCCTTTTCGTGGAGCAGCTCATACGCGCTAGACGGAGACACCCCCAGCGCAGAGGCAATGATCTGTGCGTTAAGGAACATTGGTAGGTCATCAAAGTTCTTGTATTGTTGTTCTGTCATCCATTCCCTCCTTTTTTAGATTCTGGTGCGCACCAGAAATACAGCATTGCGTCGTGGCAATGCATATTTCTAATGCGCCGCCAAGGTCTTTCATTGATTATGGCGTTGTAATTTCTACTTTGTTGTGCAGTAAATCAGGCCATCCCGCAGCATCTGAGCCGAAATGATCGTCCGACTCCGGGATTCCACGTGAACAAATGGGGCATACGCTTTCAGCCTCCACCGGTATCACCCTGCTATTTCTCTGCAGGCTGCTGTTGACAGGTGTTTTATCATTCGCCCTTGCCAATATGCCCCTGGGAACTGCTGTATTCGTCCGCGGGTTGGTATAAGTTCAATCGCTATCCGGACACAACCGGAGTCTCGGCGCACTTACCTGGCATTTGGAAAGGGAGTTAACCCGATCCACCACTATTCACTTTTCAACGACTCATGAAAGATTTTCACAGCTGTGAATGAAAATAAAGCAGGTGC
>ERZ772855.1553-NODE-1553-length-22177-cov-3.904620_pt1 | contig 22177 bp, 19 predicted proteins | sample MGYA00511900_ERZ772855 | MGnify/ENA primary metagenome ERZ772855 (study PRJEB29015, sample SAMEA2737701) | human gut metagenome | biome: human gut; feature: human-associated habitat; material: faeces | place: China | collected 2012 ... | reverse complement strand
TATACCTGCACGCACACTGTCAGGATTTCGTCTTTTTCCCCATCTGTCACGCCCGTGTATGATCTGTGCATAAGGATCGGCAAACTCCTCACCGTCTGCCTCATACATATACTCATATTCCTCCGACAACACCTTTGCTATATTGCAAGTGTCATCACCCTTTATTCCAGTGACGGTAACAAAATAAACGCTTCCCTTTTTGTATTCATCTTTCAAAGGAATGACAGCCGCCGGAAGTTTCCTGCCTATACGATACAGCTTCAGCATACACTTCTTTTTATTTGGAAGGTAAACCGCAAACTGTACACCTCTGACTACTTTTGTGACTCCGAGTGTCAGGGTATCTCCCGGCTGAACATTAAACAACTCCTTTGACATTTTCGTTTTCTCCATTCAATCTGATGTACTTATTTTGTATGCTTATAGCAATACAATAATCTATAGTATTCTTATTTTACTACAAATTCTTTCTATCTGCAAAACATAATTTGTTAAATATTTGTGTTCACCTTGTAAACATTAAATAAACTATTTTAAGATTTTTGCCTTATACCCTTGCAAAATAGCCATTTTTCTGTAAAATAGAAAGAGTTATATAGTTGACCGAACCAAAGGTAAGGTTATACTTTCTGATTTAAAGTCAGGAAAAAGAAAACTTATAGAATTGATAATTATATTTAAGAAAGGAAACATATAAATGATACAAGCCAGTAATATTACACTCCGCCTTGGAAAAAAGGCACTTTTTGAAGATGTAAATATTAAATTCACAGAGGGAAACTGTTATGGTCTTATCGGTGCCAACGGTGCCGGAAAGTCAACATTTTTAAAAATACTTACAGGTGAGATTGAGCCAAGCACCGACCAATGGTGAGGTTATCATCACACCGGGGCAGCGACTTTCCTTCTTAAAACAGGATCATTTCAAATATAATGAATTTGTTGTCCTTGATACTGTCATTATGGGTAACGAGCGTCTTTACCAGATAATGAAAGAAAAAGACGAAATTTATGCAAAAGAGGATTTTTCTGAAGAGGACGGTATTAAAGCAGGTGAGCTTGAAGCTGAATTTGCCGATATGGACGGTTGGAACGCTGAAAGCGACGCTGCGTTTATGCTTAATAAATTAGGTGTTCCCGATGAATACCACTATATGCAAATGGCAGAGCTTCCATCTGATATGAAAGTTAAGGTCCTTCTTGCACAGGCGCTTTTTGGAAATCCTGATATTCTTCTTCTTGATGAGCCTACAAACCACCTTGACCTTTCGGCTATTCGCTGGCTTGAAAACTTCCTTATGGATTTTGAAAATACGGTTATTGTAGTATCGCATGACCGTCATTTCTTGAATAAGGTTTGTACTCATATCTGTGATGTTGACTTTGGTAAAATTCAGCTTTATACAGGTAACTATGATTTCTGGTATGAATATACACAAATGCGTCAGCGTCAGGCAAGAGACCAAAATAAAAAGAATGAACAAAAGATTAAAGAACTTCAGGAATTTATTGCCCGTTTCTCTGCAAATGCCGCTAAATCAAAGCAGGCAACAAGCCGTAAAAAGCAGCTTGACGCACTTGAAATGATTGATATGCCGGTATCAAGCAGGCGTTTTCCGTATGTTGATTTTAAGCCTGACAGAGAATGCGGAAACGACCTTTTAAGAGTTGACCATTTAACTAAAACCATCGGTGACAGAAAGGTGCTTGACGATGTATCTTTCGTTATTCATCCAAGAGAAAAGGTTGCTTTTGTAGGTTCTGATGTTGTCGCTAAAACAACTTTGTTTAAAATCATTATGGGCGAATTAGAGCCTGATGAGGGCAGCTTTAAATGGGGTGTAACTACTTCACAAAGCTATTTTCCGAGTGATAACAGCAAATATTTTGACGGGGTTGAACTTACTCTTGTTGACTGGCTTCGCCAATACACAACATACACACTTGAAGCTGACATTAGGGGCTGGCTCGGCAGAATGCTTTTCTCTGGCGAAGAAGCTCTTAAAATGGCTAATGTTCTTTCAGGTGGCGAGCGTGTTCGCTGTATGCTTTGCAAAATGATGCTTTCAGGTGCAAATGTACTTATTCTTGATGAGCCTACAAACCACCTTGACCTTGAATCAATCACTGCGCTTAACGACGGACTTATCCGTTACCCTGAAACTATTTTGTTCACTTCGCATGACCATCAATTTGTGCAGACGGTTGCAAACAGAATTATTGAAATTTCGGGCAACAGAGTGATTGACAGAATGGGAACTTACGATGAATTCCTTGAAAATGTTAACGAGGATCAATTAAAGAAATATTAAAATTATGAGAAATAAAGATAAATCTACTTACAGAAAAATTGAATTCCGCAGAAAAGAAAGCTTTTATCTTTTAGTTCGAGGTGTTGAGGTCGGCATTGTGTCCGGCCTTATTGCCGTATTATACAGATTTTTACTTTCTCTTGCGGAAAATTACTTGATGAAAGTAATTTCGTATGTAAAAGGTAACCCTGTTAAAATTGCTGTTTGGTTTGTTATCCTTGCACTTATCGGCTTTTTTGTTTCAATGCTTGTCAAATGGGAGGCACAGGGCGGCGGTTCTGGTATTCCCCAAGTCAGCGGTGAAATTAAGGGGCATATAAACCCAAGCTGGTGGCGAGTAATTCTTGTTAAACTTATCGGCGGAACGGCTTCTGTTTTTTCAGGCCTTTCACTTGGCAGGGAAGGCCCAAGCGTTCAGCTCGGCGGTATGGCGGCAAAAGGTGTTGCAAGGCTTACAAAGGCTGATAAAACAACCGAGCTTCGTATGATTAGCTGCGGTGCCGGTGCAGGTATGGCAGCGGCGTTTAATGCGCCCCTTGCAGGTGCTATGTTTGTACTTGAAGAAATACATCACACTTTTGATAAAAGTCTTCTTTGTATGGGCATTGTTTCAGCTGTTACTGCCGATTATATATCAAAACTCTTTTTCGGGCAAAATACCGTATTTAATTATGACACCGTAAACTTTCCGCTTAAATATTATTGGCTTTTGCTTATAATGGGGGTTTTTCTTGGCCTTTGTGGTTCGGCCTATAATGTGGTTATGGGCAAGGCTCAGGATTTGTATAAGAAGATTAAAGCACCTAATTATATCAAAATGCCTATTATATTCGTGTTTAGCGGTGTTGTCGGCTTAATTATGCCGCAGATTCTTTGCGGTGGTCACAGTATGGAAGTTATACTTTTAAAGGAAAATCCTTCGCTTCTTTATTTGGTTGTTTTGCTGTCTACTAAATTTTTATTCGGTGCGGTTTGCTTTGCAAGCGGTGCGCCGGGCGGTACTCTTTATCCTCTTTGCATTTTGGGTGCATATATGGGTGCTATTTTCGGCACAGTCAGTGTGAATACTTTTGATGCAATTACTCCTGCAATGTGGGAGGAATTTGTAGTTATCGGAATGGCAGGGCTTTTTGCTTCAATTGTAAGAAGTCCGATTACGGGCATTGTGCTTGTATTTGAACTTACGGGTAATATGAATAATATTTTGCCGCTTGCGGTGGTAAGTTTAATCAGTTATGCAACTGCCAACTTTATCGGTGTTACACCGTTTTATGAATTTTTGTTTGAACGAATTGTAAGTTCAAAGCACGAAAAACCGAGATTCTTTGAAACTGATGAAAAGGTGCTTGAAACGTATACTATTCCTGTCGGCAGCCCTGTTGCAAAAAAGAAAATTATGGATGTTGATTGGGGTAAGCATTGTGTAATAGTCAGCATTGAGCGTGACGGTGTATCAATCACTCCAAAGGGCGATACGGTTATTAAAGAGGGCGATGAAGTAGTTGTTCTTGTAAGCCAGCGCCGTTTCAGCAGGGACATAGAAAAGCTTGAGCAAATGATAAAGGGTTAGTGCTATGAAAATCAATTTGAAAAATGCAAAAGTAATTAAATCACTTAAAGGTTTCGGCGGTTCTGCGTGCTGGTGGTCACCGCAAATCAAGGATGAAAAAATTCGTGACGATGTTGCAAATCTTCTTTACGGTGATTCAGGTCTTAAAATGAATATTTACCGCTTTAATGTGGGCGGGGGATATGAAAAAAATAATTTGAGAATTGATAATCCCTGGCGATATGTTGAAAGCTTTATGCTTGGCGACGGTACTTTTGATTATTCAAAAGATAAATATGCTGTTTCTATGATGAAAAAATGCTTGGCATTGGGCAATATTGATACGCTTATCTTTTTTGCAAATTCACCCCATTATACCCAAACGGTAACCGGCCAAACAAGCGGTGGGTTTACCGAGCATTTTTCAAACCTTGATAAAAGCAAATACGAAGCATTTGCCAAGTATTTTATTGATATTGCAGAGCATTTTATAAGCGAGGGTTACCCTGTAAAATATATCAGCCCTATCAATGAACCGCAGTGGAAATGGGGCGGTGATTATGTTTGGCAGGAGGGTTGCCATTATGAACCGAAAGAGGTATTTGACTGCTATTTGGTATTTGCAAAGGAACTTGAAAAAAGAAATTCAAGCCTTAAGCTTTACGGCCCTGAAAGCGGAAATATAAAAGATTTTACAAAAGAATATTATGAGCTTTTATCATCAAATAAACTTATAATGAAGTATCTTGATGTGTTTGCATATCATTCATACGGTTCGGATGAAAATGTGAATGAAAAAGTCGAATTCGGCAAATGGGCAAAGAATAATATTAAAACTCCGCGCTTTGATATGAGCGAATGGTGTGAACTTCCCTGCAAGCATAATACAAAATCAATTGAGTCTGCGCTTATGATGGCACGCATAATCGGTGAAGATTTGATTTACACCGGGGTTGACAGTTGGAGTGCTTGGGTATGTGCAAACCAGTGGGATAACGCAGTGCGTGACGGTAAATGTTACAGTGACGGTTTTCTTGTTGCAAAGGATGATTGGTCGGATTATTATATTGCAATGAGATATTATGCAATGGCACATTTTTCAAAATATATACCGAGCGGCAGTGAAAGCCTTGATATTGGCTTTGATACTACGCGCGGATTTTCTGCTTTTGCTTTTAAACTTGAAAGCGGAGAATATGCGGTTGTGGCAGTTAATTTCAGCAAAGCAAAAAGACTTCTTGAATTTGACAGAAAATTTTCTTTCTGCCGTATTGTTGAAACTACACAGGAGCACAAGCTTGACGAAAATAATATGAACAATATTAAAAAGCTTGAAATCAAGCCTATGTCGCTTGCAACTGTAATATTGAAATAATACTTGACATATAAATATATTTTTGATATAATAACACAGCTTTGGAAAACAAAGTATTCCTTGCCTGTGCAAAATGTGCAGGCCAAAAGACCAAAAGGAGGTGCTGAAGAATGGCATTAAGGAATTATGAAATCGTAATGGTTTACTCTCTTGCAAATGGAGAAGAAGCAGTTGAGGCATTAAAGCAGAAGTTTACTGACCTCATCGCAAAGCATGGCACTCTCGGCAATGTTGAGGAATGGGGTAAGCGCAAGCTTGCATATCCAATCAACTATGAAAACGATGGCTATTATGTAGTTATCGATTTCACAAGTGATGAAGCATTCCCACAGGAGCTTGACCGTGTTATCAACATTACTGACGGCGTACTTCGTTCTTTAATCGTAGCTAAAGGCGAATAATAGGAGGGATTTGAATGATCAATTCTGTTGTTCTTATGGGCAGATTAACTTATGAACCGGAGCTTAAAACTACAACAAGCGGTCTTTCGGTTATCCGTTTCCAAATGGCTGTTGACAGAAATTATCAGTCACAAGGCCAGGAAAGACAGGCTGACTTTATTGATGTAGTTGCTTGGCGTCAAACTGCTGATTTTGTTTCTCGTTATTTCCACAAAGGTTCAATGATTGCTGTTGAAGGTTCAATTCAAACAAATAATTTCACTGACCGTGACGGAAACAAGAGGAAATCCGTAGAAGTTGTTGCAAATCAGGTTTCTTTCTGTGGCTCAAAGGCAGAAAGCCAGGGTGCAAATCCTGCATTTTCTCAGCCTGCACCAAGCTACTCAACAGCTGATAATTCAGATTTTGAAGAAATCGTTGATGATGACGACGACTTACCATTTTAAAGGAGGAAACTAATTATGGCATATAACAGAGCCGGTGGCCCACGCAAGGGTCGCAAGAAGGTTTGCGTTTTTTGTGTAGAAAAAGTTGATGAAATCGACTACAAAGATGTTACAAGACTTAAGAGATTTGTATCAGAAAGATCAAAGATTCTTCCTCGTCGTGTAACAGGTACATGCGCAAAGCATCAGAGAGAGCTTACTACTGCTATTAAGAGAGCAAGACATTTAGCTCTTCTCCCTTACACATCAGACTAATAAGTAATAATTAAAGGACACTTGCTTTATTAAGCAGGTGTCCTTTTTTTTATTCGATATTCAGCTTTTTAACGCATTTCAAATCTTTCATATCATCATTGATTTTAACGCTTGCGCCGTTTTCAAGCCTTGAACAGATGTAATTAACCTTTGTTTTAAATGGTTTTTTAGAAGAATACTTGTTTTTATCAAACCAATTAAATTCATAGTTTAAATGTTTGGAAAGGCCTATGAAAAGAAGATTTTTTGAAATTGCCGAGGTAGATAAAACATACTCGTCATCAAACCTTATATTTCCGAAATATTTTCTTCTTTCGCTTTCACAAAGTGCTTCAAATTTTTTGGATGGGTTTAAGCCGAGTTTTGCTTTTAGATATGCGCCTTTAATGTCGCTTTCTTCAAAGCTGTCAAAACTGTCAAATCGCATAGGGAGAAGGCGTACACCTTTAAGATATTCTTCACCGTCTGCTTTGTAATTAGGGTTCTTTTCTTCGTCAAAGCTGAGGTAAAATGTTTTATAGCTTTGCTCTTTTCTTATTCGCTTGAAGGTTTTAACTCTGTTTTCCGTAAGGTTTCCGCCCATATAGTAAATGCAAATTTCTTCTTCAATTTGCTTTTTATTTATGTCGTTTTTCTCGATTTTTTCAAAAAGTTCTTTTGCGTTTTCGTGCTTTGAAAATGTGTGGTTTGATTTTTCAAGCTTTCTGATGAAATCGCAAAGTTCAACCGCTGTTTCAAAAGTCGGAATGTTATCGTCTGCTCCGAGTTCCTCATCACTTATAAATCTGTTTGCATCAAGAATAAAGCGGGCAAGCTTTAAATCTTTGTTTTTAAACACGTTTAATATTGTGTGATAATCTGTGATAACACAGTCGCAGCTTGATGCAAAATCATACAAGTCATATTCACTCGGCATTTTTTTGATATGGTTAAATACTGTGAAATCGGCATTATACGGATAAGTATCAAGGTTAACATAAAGTTCGTATTTTTGGCTTAATTCACTGTCAATAATCATTAAGTTAGCCATAAATTTTCTGTATGCTGTTGCAGAGTTTTTACCGTTTGTTGCCTTAAATTGCGGGGTAAATAAAATCTTGATTTTATCATTAGCTGTTGCAAAGCTTGTAACCCCTGCCATATCAAGCGCAGGGCTGTCTGCAATTACAGTGCTTGTAGGCAGCATTTCGCACCTGTATGCTTTTTCAAAAGAGTTTTGGCTTACTTCGTTAAGATATACGCTTGCACTTGATGCAATAATGCTTTTTTGCGCAGTCGCAAATTCAAAATATTCCATTTCTCTTTTTTTTGCCATTTTTGCCGATATGCAATCGGTTTGCAAATTGATATATTTTTGACCTTCTTTAATTTCAAAAAAGTATTCAAGCGCACGGTCGGAAAAAATGTATTTTGCTTCGCAAAGTGCTTTTATATATTCTTCGTTATCACTGCCGATTACCGTGACATCGCTGAAGTTGTAACGCTTTAATCTATCTTCACATTCTGCCTTGTTTTCACTGTTTGCCACCACGATTTGCTTGTAATCGTTTTTCTCGGTTTTAATATATTTAATCATAGCAAGCATAGAAGACGGAAGTGAATGTTCCTGCGCTGTTATATATAAAATTTCATCTTTAAGTGATAATTCTTTTTTCAATTTGAAGTATTTTTCGTCAGCATCTTTTGTTTCTTCTTTAATTTTATCAAAGGTTTTGAATTCGAATTCCTTAACCTTTTCGTATTCCGCTTTTATGTTTTCTACATATTCGTCTTGCTCTTCTTTACTCATATCTTTGCATTTTGCCACAAAGTCCAAAAGCTTTTCCCTTGATGAATAAAAGGCAAAAAGATTATAAATTCTGTAAGGCAGATTATATTTAATATATTTGTTTTGCCTGAATTTTGGAAAGTTTTCTTCAAGATAGTCAAATAATGTGTTAATAAGCTTAACTTTTAATTCAAAACTTTCTTCTCCGTATACCGTTAAAAGTTGCTCAAATCTGTAAAAGAAATGGCGAACCGTAATATATTCAACTTCGTTTTTATATAAATCAAAGCAGTTGCACTCTTTGAGATTTTTAATCAAATAGTCAATAGCTTTTGCAATGTCGCAGGTAGAGTCGTTGAATTTGCTTAAAAATCCAACTTGAACCGAGTAATTATAGAAAAAGTCATTTATTACACCGATAGATTTAGCTTTGCTTGCAAGGATGAATGAAACAGGCAAATCTTCAAACCTGATTTTATCCGGGAATTCAACTGAATCAAAAAGTTCTTTTTTAATAAATTTATTCCAAGGAAAAGGGGAAAGCTTTAAAAATTCATATGGCTTTTCGCTTAATTTGAAATTTTGATTATAATGGAAAGTACGGTTGCCGATTTTTTCATTTGTTTCGGCATTTACATCGTATCTGCTGAAAAGTACCAAATCATTATTATCTTTTGTTGCTTTATTATATAATTCTTCACAGGCATTAGGCTCTACACTGTCGTCAGAATCTACAAACCATAAATATTGCCCGCTTGATTTTGTAACACCGAAGTTTCTTGCGTGGCTTACACCCATATTTTCAGTGTTGTAAACATAAACTTTGTTTGGATACAGTGCCTGATATTCTTTAAGTATTTCAAAGCTTTTATCAGTGCTTCCGTCATTTACTGCAATTATTTCAATTTCATTTAAAGTTTGCGCTAAAAGTGAATCAATGCAGTTTTTTAAATATTTTGATGTGTTATATACCGGAACGATTATGCTTACTTTGCACGCTGTCATTTTTATACCCTCTTTATTTGCTGAATATATAATATAAATATAATAACATATTACATTTTTATTGCAAGCTAAATTTCATAATTAGTTGCATTTAATAATAATGTTATATGTTTTAACGAGATTGTTAAAAATGTAACAAACGGTTAAAAAGTCATAAAATTATGCACAAAAATATTGTTAAAAAAATAACAGGTTTATCAAAATCACTAAAATTACGCATTTTCTCTTGAAAAAAATTAAATAATGGCTTATTATATCCATAATGATATTGTTAAAAAAATAACAATATCAACCAAAACAGTTAATTCATGATTCAAATTATATTTGGAGGTAATCAATATGGCAAAAGAAATTATTGACAGCGTTGAAAAGCTTGAAGAAGAGCTTGCAAGAGTTCGTGAAGCACAGCGTAAATTTTCTACCTATACTCAAGAACAGGTAGATAAAATTTTCCTCGCTGCTGCAAAGGCTGCAAATATGGCAAGAATTCCGCTTGCTAAAATGGCAGTAGAGGAAACAGGAATGGGCGTAGTTGAAGATAAGATTATCAAAAACCACTATGCTGCAGAGTATATTTATAATAAGTATAAAAACACAAAAACCTGCGGTGTAATTGATGAAGATAAGGCTTACGGAACAAAGCGTATTGCAGAACCACTCGGTGTTATTTGTGCTGTTATTCCTACAACAAACCCAACATCAACAGCTATTTTCAAAACCCTTATTTCTCTTAAAACAAGAAACGGTATCATTATTTCACCTCATCCAAGGGCAAAGAAATCTACCGCAGCAGCAGCCAAAATCGTTCTTGATGCAGCAGTAGCAGCAGGCGCACCTGAAAATATTATTTCTTGGATTGATGCTCCGTCACTTGATATGACAAATCTTCTTATGAAAGAAGCAGATATTATTCTTGCAACAGGCGGTCCGGGTATGGTTAAGGCTGCTTATTCAAGCGGTAAGCCGGCACTCGGTGTAGGTGCTGGTAACACACCTGCAATCATTGATGAAAGCGCAGATATTCTTAAAGCTGTTAACTCAATCATCCATTCTAAAACATTTGATAACGGTATGATTTGCGCTTCAGAGCAGTCAACAATTGTTGATAAGAAAATATATAAAGAAGTACGCAAGGAATTTGAATACAGAGGATGCTACTTCCTTAAAAAAGATGAACTTGATAAGGTTCGTAAAACTATTATTATCAATGGCGCACTTAACGCAAAAATCGTTGGTCAAAAGCCTGTAACTATTGCAGCACTTGCAGGTGTTAAAATCCCTGAAGATACAAAGGTTCTTATCGGTGAAGTTGAATCTGTTGACCTTAGTGAAGAATTTGCACACGAAAAGCTTTCACCTGTACTTGCAATGTATAAGAGCGAAAATTTTGAAGACGCACTCGCAAAGGCTGAAAAGCTTATTGCAGACGGCGGTTATGGCCATACTTCTTCAATCTATATTAACGAACTTACCGAAAAAGAAAAGCTTGCTGAATTTGAAGCTCGTATGAAAACCTGTCGTGTTCTTGTTAACACACCTTCTTCTTTCGGTGGTATCGGTGACCTTTATAACTTCGACCTTGCACCGTCACTCACACTTGGTTGCGGCTCTTGGGGCGGCAACTCGGTAAGTGAAAATGTCGGCGTAAAGCATCTTATCAATATTAAGACAGTTGCAGAAAGAAGGGAAAATATGCTTTGGTTTAGAGCGCCTGAAAAGGTTTATATCAAAAAAGGTTGCCTTCCTGTTGCACTTGACGAGGTTGGCACAGTTATGGGTAAGAAGAGAGCATTTATTGTAACTGACTCTTTCCTTTATAAAAACGGTTATTCAAAGCCAATCACAGATAAGCTTGATGAACTCGGCATTGTTAACACAACATTCTTCGATGTAGCTCCTGACCCGACACTCGCTTGTGCTAAAGAGGGTTGGGCACAGATGAAGGCATTTGAGCCTGATGTAATTATCGCACTCGGCGGCGGTTCTGCAATGGATGCTGCAAAGATTATGTGGGTAATGTATGAACATCCGGAAGTTGATTTCTATGACCTTGCAATGAGATTTATGGATATTCGTAAGAGAGTTTATACTTTCCCTAAAATGGGTGAAAAGGCATACTTTATTGCTGTTCCTACTTCAGCAGGTACCGGCTCTGAAGTTACTCCTTTTGCAGTTATTACAGATGAAAGCACAGGTACAAAGTATCCTCTTGCTGATTATCAGCTTATGCCTAATATGGCTATTGTAGATGCTGATTTCCATATGACAGCACCTAAAGGCCTTACAGCAGCATCAGGTATTGACGCAGTAACTCACGCACTTGAAGCTTATGCTTCAATGATGGCTACCGAATATACAGACGGTCTTGCTATTGAAGCTCTTAAGAATATTTTTAAATATCTTCCAAGAGCATATGACAACGGTCAAAATGACCCGGTTGCAAGAGAAAAGATGGCTAATGCGGCTACTATGGCCGGTATGGCATTTGCAAATGCATTCCTCGGCGTATGCCACTCAATGGCGCATAAGCTTGGCGCATATCATCATCTTCCACACGGTGTAGCAAATGCACTTATGATTGATTATGTTCTTGAATTTAACGCTGCCGAAGTTCCTGCAAAGATGGGTACATTCAGCCAGTATGATTATCCTAAGACACTTCGCCGTTATGCAGAAGTTGCCGAAGCACTTGGTGTAAGCGGAAGAAATGATGAGGCTAAACTTAAAGGGCTTATCAAAAAGATTGATGACCTTAAAGAATATGTAGGCATTAAAAAGACAATTAAGGATTACGGCGTAGATGAAAAGTACTTCCTTGATACTCTTGACCAAATGACAGAAGATGCATTTGATGACCAATGCACAGGCGCAAACCCAAGGCTTCCTCTTATGTCAGAAATTAAAGATATGTATCTTCGTGCTTATTACGGCAAATGATCAACTTGACTGTAAATTTTCGTTTATGTATAATAAATAGGGGGTGTCTTTTATGACAACTATTATTAAGAGAGAGAACAAAGAAATTTATCGCGACGGTGATAAGCTTGTAAAAGTTTTTGATGAAAAAGCTTTTACAAAAGCACAGGTTCTTAACGAAGCACTTAATAATGCAAGAGTTGAGGAAACAGGACTTAAAATTCCAAAGCTTCTTGATGTAAGAAAAGTAGACGGCGGCTGGGCTATCACAAGGGAATATATTGAAGGCAAAAGTCTTTCTGAACTTATGGCTGAAAATCCTGAAAAGGAAGACGAATATCTTGAAAAATTCGTTAATCTTCAAATGGAAATTCATTCAAAGAAATGCCCTATGCTTAATAAAATTAAGGATAAAATGCACGCAAAAATCAGTGCTTCATCATATGAAGCTACTTTGAGATATGACCTTCATAACAGACTTGAGGGTATGAAACCTCATAATAAGGTTCTTCACGGTGATTTTTGCCCTTCAAACATTATTGTTACACCTGACGGTGAATATTATGTAATTGACTGGGCGCACGCAACTCAGGGTAACGCTTCTGAAGATGCGGCAAGAACATATCTTGTATTTAACCTTAACGGTCAAAAAGAACTTGCAGAAAAGTATCTTAACCTTTTCTGCAAAAAAGCTGATATTCCAAAGCAACTTGTACAGCAGTGGATGCCTATTGTTGCTTGCAGTGAAAGTGTTAAAAACAAACCTGAAGAAAAGGAACTCCTTGACTCTTGGGTAAATGTATTTGACTTCCAGTAATACCAAATAAACAGCAAATCCTGCCTTTTTAAAAAAAGGCAGGATTTTTTTAAAAAAAGTATTGACAAACGAGTTAGAATATGCTAACTTATATGTAGTTAGTCAATACTAACTATTACTCCTTAAGTTAATAAAAAAGCACGGACCATCCCTCAACCACCTACATCATCGGTTCGTGTTTTTTTATACCCAAAAATAAATCAGGATAACTTTAAGCGTATAAACTTAAAGTTATCCTGATTTTTATTATTATCCGAAAAAGAAATATCCCAGTACGCCGAGTATTATGGTAAGCATTGAGCATATTTTTGCAAATGCGTTGGGTTTACTTTTTGCTACTGAAATTATTATTCCTATTGCAGCGGGAACAAGGCACATCCAGCAGGCAACGGTTTGCAGTTTCATATTTGCCGGCAGTGATGTTGCGCTTATAAATGTAACAAGTATGCCCAGCATTATTGATAATGCAAAAAATATTTTATGTACAACTTCGTTTTTCTTTGGTATGAACATAAACAGGGAAGTGATGATGAAAGAAAATATAATCACAACTTCCAAAATAAACATTGCGCTTAAAGCCATATTATCCCTCCGACTAAATTGTTAGCTTAATTATAATTAAAATTTTGGTTTAAGTCAATTATTTGTGATATTTAGAATTATTTGAAATCGAAAATGCCCGGTATACCTGCTCAAGCAAAATTACCCTTGCAAGCTGATGCGGAAGCGTCATTTTACCGAAAGAAAGCTTGTAATTGCTAAGTTTTTTTACTTCATCACTAAGCCCGAATGAACCGCCGATTATAAAGCAAATGCTTGATGAAGTCATTGATATATTTTCAATAAGTTTTGAAAAATCAGGGCTTGAATATTCCTTTCCTTCAATGCAAAGACTTATTATATTGCTTGATTTCGGAATTTTTTTGATTATTCTTTGCCCTTCCTTTTCAATCACATTTTGAATTTGTGCCGAGCTTGGATTGTCACCGATTTTTTCTTCATCAATTTCTATAATGTTTATTTTGCAAAATGCGCCGAGCCGCTTGGAATATTCATCAACTGCGTCACGCAAGTATTTTTCTTTTAATTTTCCAACAGCAATAAGAGTAATGTTAATCATAGTACAATGCTCCTTGCTTCGTTTTCAGGTGGGGAAACATAAAGGCGATAGTCCTTGTTTTCTTCCATTTCAAGCTCGCTGAGGGCTGAAATTGCCGTTTGGCGTGCAAGTTCAGGTAAGTTGTTTTCTCGGCTCAAATGCGATAATACGAAGCGTGTAGTGCCTGATTTCGCAAGCTCTTTTATGTACTCGCTGCAAGCAAAGTTTGAAAGGTGACCGTTTGCGCCTAAAATTCGCTGCTTTAAAATATAAGGGTAACTTCCTGCGTTAACCATTGCAATTTCGTGATTCGATTCTATAAATACAATATCTGATTTAGGCATAATTTCTTTTGCATTATCGGTAATAAATCCCGTATCGGTGCAAATTGAAGCTGAACGCCCGTCGCTGAAGTTGAACCTATATCCCAAGCAATCAGCACTGTCATGGCTTTGATGAAAAGATAAAACATTTATTGAATCGAGTTCAATATGATTTTCTATAATGTTTAAATCGGTTTTATCATCTGCAAGGCCCTGCCTGTAAAGTTCATCATAGCACAACTTGGATGCATAAACAGGTGTGTTATACCTGTCAGCAAAAACCCGTATTCCTTTTGCATGGTCTGTATGCTCGTGTGTAACGAATATTCCCTCAATACTGCCGGGTTCAACACCTATGTTTTTTAATGCGTTTTCGCACCTTTTGGCTGATACGCCAATATCTACAAGGTAATTATGCCCCGATGACGAAACTAATATTGAATTTCCGCTGCTGCCTGAAAACAGCTGACATACTTTTGCCATAAAATTCTCCGTTATTACATCTATTAAGAAAAGGGAGTTTTTATAAACCCCCTTAAGTTAATTATTTTATTTATTATCCTGCATTTACTACCGCTTCATCGTCATTCAATACAACACGCTTAATATCAGCGCCTAAAGAAGTGAGCTTTTCGCAAATATCCTCATATCCTCTGTCAATGTACTGAATGTCCTCAACAGTAGTTTCACCCTTTGCAACAAGGCCGGCAATTACCATTGCAGCCCCGGCACGAAGGTCGGTTGCTTTAACATTTACACCCGATAAGCTGTCAACACCCTCAATAACAGCAATTTTACCGTCAACCTGAATGTTTGCACCCATTCTTAAAAGCTGGCCTACATATTGAAATCTATTATCCCAAACACTTTCCGAAAGAATGCTTGTTCCCTTGGCTAGTGAAAGCAATACTGCGATTTGCGGCTGCATATCGGTAGGAAAACCGGGATGCGGCATTGTTTTAACATTGCATTTTGTAAGCGGCTTAAAGCGAGTTACACGCACTGCGTCATCATATTCAATGATTTCTGCACCTGCTTCTTCAAGCTTGGCACTGATTGATTCAAGATGCTTTGGTATAACATTTTTAATAAGAACATCACCACCGCAGGTAGCGGCAGCAACCATATATGTTCCTGCTTCTATTTGGTCAGGAATGATTGAATATGTGCAGCCGTGAAGTTTTTCAACACCTCTGATTTTTATTACATCAGTGCCGGCACCTCTGATATCTGCGCCCATTGAGTTAAGGAATAATGCAAGGTCTACAATATGTGGCTCTTTAGCTGCATTTTCAATAACTGTAAGGCCCCTTGCCAATACAGCGGCAAGCATTATGTTCATTGTAGCACCAACCGATACTACATCCATATAAATTGAAGCACCTACAAGTTTATCGGCATTTGCGCATACCATTCCGTCAATTGTTTCAACCGTAGCACCAAGCATTTCAAAACCTTTAATATGCTGGTCAATCGGCCTTACACCGAAATCACATCCACCCGGCATTGCAACTTCTGCTTTTTTAAATCTGCCAAGCATTACACCGATTAAATAGTAGCTTGCTCTGAAATGAGAAGCAAGTTCATACGGTACAGGCTTGTAGGTTACGGATCGTGAATCAATTTCAATTGTATTATTATTTATAAGCTTGATTTTTGCACCCATTCTGTCAAGCGTTTGAATCATTAAGCTTACATCACTGATATTAGGTATATTTTCTATGCGTACTACATCGTCAGCAAGAATAGCGGCAGGAATTATTGCTACGGCAGCGTTTTTAGCGCCGCTTATGTTTACTTCTCCGAAAAGTTCATGACCGCCACGAATTACAAAATTCTCCAAGTACATTTCACCTCTCTGCGTGAGTCTATGTTATATATATAATGTTTGCGTTAAAATCTTAAATATGTATGGGTATACATCCCAAAACTTTTACCATTATAGCAAAAGTTTGAAAGAAAATAAATGAAATTAGTAATATTTTTTCTAAAATGTAACCACTTCAGATAGTATGGTAATATACCAATTTCGCTGAAATCATGCTATATATTGTATATTACTGAAATATTACAAATAATTGTCAAAATATTGTATACTCAAAAGGTAACAAAAGAGTAACACAGTCTGTAATAAATGTCAAGTGAAAACTAAGCTTTTTAGTAAATATTTATATAAATTATAAAGTGTCGTGCTGATTGTTGTATCTGCCGCCTGTTAAAACAGCGTCAACTGCAAAAATCAATTTCTTAAAATCAATGTTTTTCTTGAAAATTTTACTTGGAATAGATATAAAACTCATTACTAATTTGTAGTAATCTGATTCTCTGTCATATTTTACTATACTTCCATCCATAATAGAAAGCGTGATTTGGTCAACAATATCTAATATTTTATGATTTTTAAATTTTTCGGCAAGATTTTTATCAATAAATCTGCCAAAGCCAAAATGCTTTAATTTGCCGTATGCATAGCCTACTGTTTTGTATTTAATAATATTCATAACAGGCCTTGCAATGAAAAATAAATTTGCAATTTTATCACCGCTGATTCCGAGCGCATTAAGCCTTGCGGCAAATTCCTCCTTGTTTGCACAGTCAAGCAGCCTATGCACGAGGGCGGTGCAGTGATTTTTCAAAAATTTTTGCGCGTCAATTTCTTTTGACTCAAGAGTAAAGTTTTCAAGGTGTTTAACATCATATGTCAAGGTCATATCATCGTTAACATTTACTTCTACTATCGGAGCGGGATAACCTACAAGCGAACCCACATTAACTTCTTTAATAATATTTCCTTTTTTTGATTTAAAATCAGTGGTACTTTGCATATGGCTATGGCCTACAAACATATATTTAAGCCCTGCGTCTGCAAGGCGGGAAGCAACATATTCCCTGTCGGCAACACAAGTGCCGCCTCCCGTGATAAGCGGGCTTACATGCGGCGTTAACAGGTGATGCTCCATTCCTATTATTAAGCAATTATCTTCATAAGCTTTTTTTATTTGCTCTTCAATCCAACAAAAATGTTCTTCCGTAAATCCTGCGTGGTCATTTCCGTTTTTATCATCATTAAGGGCAAGAAGGCGCACTTTTTCATTTAGCTCAATTACATAAGATGTTGTGCCGATATGGGTTATGTATTCACTTATAGCTTGCTTTGGACCGAAATCATAGTAAAAATCACGCAGCTCATTGCTTTTCATAGTTTCAACATTGTGAGTTACAATGTCACCCTGAAATCTTCTTGGGTTTTCATCACAGCACCAATCGTGAGTTGATGTGATGATGTAAACCGGCTTGTGCTTTGCAAGATTTTCAAGCTTTTCTTTAAATTCAATGTGAGATATTTTTTCACCGTCATTTGTTACATCGCCGATTATCATAACTGCGTCGGTATCGCTTTTTGCAATTTTATCAAATGCGCTGTCTATTATTTCACCTGTTTCGGCAAGGCATTTTTGGTCGCTTCCGCTTCTTAAAAAATATTGGCGCCCGGTTGTGCCTAATGTTTTGCTGTAATGGTGTGTATCTGAAATAAATGTTAATTTGAGCATATCGTTACCTCTTATTTAATTTGCTCTATTTTGTTACCGTTTACCAAATAAACATGGTCGGCAATATCCATCATTGCTTTGTCATTCATTGAATCTGTATAAAAATTATCAATATGAGCGTCTGGATATAATTCATTAAATATTTTTACTTTGTTTTCAAGAAAACAAAGGCGTTTAAATTTTCCTGTTTTTTTATCAATTGAAGAACCGACATAGTTTTTAATACCCATTCTTTTCATAATTTCGTCGAGCAAAAAATCAGTTGAGCCGGAAACAATAATATCGTCATCCTGCCTTACTTCATTGTACCAAGGTTTGATTTTTTTCTCATTTTTATTCCAAAATTTAATTACATCTTCATCAAGAGTTTTGATATGAATAAAATATCCTTCTAAAAAACTTGCATAAGCCTCAATTGCTTCTTCAACCGAAAAAAGATGAAATGCATCTTTAAAACATATTATTAAAAGCTTTGGAACATATTTCCATATTTTAGGATCTGTTCTAACATAGTGCAGTGCAAAATCGATAAGTGTTTCGCCGTCGTATATCGTATTGTCAAAATCAAAAACATTCATAATTTAAGTCCTCTTTGCAAAAATCAGTATAATTTTGCTTATATTTTTTATTTTATCATAAGTTATATTACTTATCAACCTTGACAATTGAGAAAAATAATTATATATTAGAATAAGTATAGTTAAAAATTATTGAAGTTTTTGACTGTGCGAATTTATCATTATTAACTATATAGGAGAAAAGAGCAAGGCTCTTAATAAAACTGATGAAAAACAAAGAATACATTAAAACAGATGTTGTCATAGTCGGCAGCGGTGTAGCAGGCTTATTTGCAGCACTGTGCCTGCCTAAAGATAAGGATGTTCTTATCATTACAAAGGAAAATACAAACGAATGTGATTCCATGCTTGCACAGGGCGGAGTGTGCGTGCTTAAAGATGTAAATGATTTTAAATGCTATTTTGAAGATACAATGAAAGCAGGGCATTGGGAAAACGACCCGGACTCTGTCAAAGTTATGATTGAATCATCACAGGAGGTAATAGGTACTCTTATTGACCTCGGTGTAGAATTTGATACGGATAAAAACGGTGAATATGATTACACCCGTGAGGGTGCGCACAGAAGAAACAGAATACTTCACCATAAAGATGAAACCGGCAAGGAAATCACCGCAACTCTTCTTGATATTGCAAAGCAAAAAGAAAATATTACAATAGTTCCGCGAACCACTATGATTGATTTTATAGAAAAAGATAATGTTTGCCAGGGTATTGTATGTGAAGATGAATACGGCGAAATGGGTTCAATTATTGCAAGAGATATTATTCTTGCAACAGGCGGAATCGGCGGCTTATTCTTAAACTCTACAAACTATCCGCATATTACGGGTGATTCCTTTGCACTTGCAATTAAGCACGGTGTTGAACTTAAGGATATTAACTATATTCAAATTCATCCTACAACCCTTTATAGTAAGAAAAAGGGCAGACGCTTCCTTATAAGCGAAAGTGTAAGGGGCGAAGGTGCAATTCTTCTTAATGAAGACGGTGAGAGGTTTACAGATGAGCTTCAGCCGAGAGATGTAGTGACTGACGCAATAGTAAAGGAAATGAAAAAATACGGTACAGACCATGTTTATATCACATTGCCTACTATGAATACAGAGGAAGCGGCAAAGCGTTTTCCTAATATATTTGATGCTTGTATGGAAGAAGGCTATGATATTACTAAAGACAGAGTGCCTGTTACTCCTGCTCAGCATTATATGATGGGCGGAGTTAAAACAGACCTTTATGGCAGAACTTCGATGTCTCATCTTTATGCAGCAGGCGAAACAGCGTGCAACGGTGTTCACGGTAAAAACAGGCTTGCTTCAAACTCTCTTCTTGAAAGTCTCGTATTTGCAAAGCGTGCGGCAGATGTAATTGCTAATGATAACAGCGAAAAGAAAGAAGATTATAATGAGGTTGACCTTTCGTCATATCCGGCAAAGGAAGAAAGGCAAAAGGAATTTAAAAAGCTCATTATGGATGAAATAAAAGAAAAGGATAAAGATTTTTATGATAAATGGTGTAACATTTAAGGTTAATGTTGATGATTATATTTTAAATACACTTAAAGAGGATATTACTTCAGAAGATGTTTCAACCAATGCTGTTATGCCTGGAGATAAGCAAGGCAAGGCTGAACTTATTTGCAAGCAAGACGGAATAATTTGCGGCTTGGGTATTTTTGAAAGAACTTTTGAACTTCTTGATAAAACTGCCCGTTTTGAAGCTAATTTTAAAGATGGTGACGAAGTTAAAAAAGGTGACCTTTTAGGTGTGATTTACGGGGATGTAAAGGCAATACTCAGCGGGGAGAGAACGGGTCTTAACTACCTTCAGCGTATGAGCGGCATTGCCACTATGACAAGGGAATATATGAAAGAGCTTGATGGTACAAATACCACTTTGCTTGATACAAGAAAGACTACTCCTAATATGCGCCCTTTTGAAAAATATGCTGTTAAAGTCGGCGGTGCAACAAACCACAGATATAATCTTTCAGACGGTGTACTTCTTAAAGATAATCATATCGGTGCGGCAGGCTCAATCACAAAAGCTATAAAAATGGCAAAGGCTTATGCTCCTTTTGTAAGAAAGATTGAAATTGAAACGGAAACTTTGGAGCAGGTTGAAGAAGCGGTTGAAGCCGGTGCGGATATTATTATGCTTGATAATATGGATAATGATACTATGAAAAAAGCGGTTCAAATTATTGCAGGCAGAGCTGAAACCGAATGTTCAGGCAATGTCACAAAGGAAAGGCTTAAATCAATAGCCGAAATCGGTGTTGACTTTGTGTCTTGCGGAGCACTTACTCATTCAGCTATGATTATGGATGTAAGCCTTAAAAATCTTACGGTAACTGAATAAGTAATATTAAATATTGAAACAGGAGCGAATAGAGTTCGCTCCTGTTTTTTGTTTTTGATTGAAAATTTGCTTACTTGATTTAAAACGGTCAAAATAGTTCAAAATGCTGTGCAAAAATGCCCCGAATCACAAATAATTAAGGCTAAAATGAGCGAAATGACGAAAATATATGAAGTATATTGACTGAAAATGAAAGGGCTGCTATACTTAAGGTGCAATGAGAAGTTAACTTTCAGCACTAAGGAGATTAAGCATGCTAAGTCAAGACAGACAGGCGTTAATTCTTGATATTATTAAGGAGCAAGGTTCAATCACGGTTACAAGGCTTACAGAAATATTGGAAACAAGTGAGTCAACTGTAAGGCGAGATTTATCATATCTTGCAAATAAAGGGAAAATAAACAAGGTGCACGGCGGTGCGACGGCAATAAGCCAAGAATTTATTAAACTTGAAGATAATATTGAGGAGAAATTGACGAAAAATACTGATGAAAAATCAAAAATTGCACAGTATGCGGCATCACAGGTTCAAGATGACGATTTTGTATTTATAGATGCCGGAACAACAACGCTTTTGATGACAACATTTATTAAAAATTCAAAAGCAACATTTGTTACCAATGGTATTGACCACGCAAAACAGCTTGCAAAAAACGGATGTAATGTAATTGTATTAGGCGGAAAGCTTAAGCAGTCAACAGAAGCTATTATAGGTTTGGTGGCTGCAAAAAATTTGCAAAACTATTCATTTACAAAAGCGTTTATCGGTGCTAACGGTATCAGCGAAAAGCAGGGTTATACCACACCCGATACCGAAGAGGCAATGCTTAAAGCAGTTACAATTGAAAAAAGCTTTGTAACTTATGTTTTGGCCGATTTTTCAAAATTTGATAAAGTTTCGGCAGTAAGTTTTGGTTCAATAGATTGTGCCTGCATAGTAACAGATAAATGCCCAAATGCAAAGCTAAAAAAACTGACAGTAATAAAAGAGGTGTTGTAGCTTGATTTACACAGTGACTTTTAATCCATCTCTGGACTACATCGTTTCGGTAGATGATTTTAAACTGGGGATGACAAACAGAACAAGTTCAGAGCTGATGCTTCCGGGGGGAAAGGGAATTAATGTTTCCACAGTCCTTATGAATCTTGGGATTGAGAACACTGCACTTGGATTTACCGCAGGGTTTGTAGGGAAAGAAATTATCCGTAGATTACATGAGATGGGAGTAAAATCTGAGTTCATTCAGATCAGTGAAGGGGTTTCAAGGATCAATCTGAAACTGAAATCTATTGACGGAACCGAGATCAATGGTGCAGGACCGGTGATCAGCAAGGATAAAGTAGAGGAACTGATGAAGAAGCTGGAAGAACTTGGAGAAGGAGATGTACTTTTCCTGGCAGGCAGCATTCCATCTTCTATG
>ERZ772855.1524-NODE-1524-length-22465-cov-7.897412_pt1 | contig 22465 bp, 21 predicted proteins | sample MGYA00511900_ERZ772855 | MGnify/ENA primary metagenome ERZ772855 (study PRJEB29015, sample SAMEA2737701) | human gut metagenome | biome: human gut; feature: human-associated habitat; material: faeces | place: China | collected 2012 ... | reverse complement strand
TAAAAATATAGATATAAAAATCTGAATAATAATAGTACTTATAAAAATTATATTAAGAACTTTATTATTAAAAAAACTTTTTAGTATAGAGTTTTTTCCAATACTTTTGCAATTATAAACATTAAATATAACTAAAAATATAAAAAGGTTAAAAATATATGTAGGCGTCATTTCTTTATTGATATGAAAAACCCTTATAAAAAAAATCATAGACAAAACCATAAATGTAGAGTTTGTAAAGATATTAATCCATAAATCCGTGGTTACAATACTTTTGCTTTTATCTCTTGGTAATTCAGTCATGATATATTTTCTAGTTTTTTCAAAACTTAGTGAGATTGCAAGAGGACCATCCATCATAATATTAATCCATAGAATTTGAATAGGCTTTAAAGGTGTACCCCAATCCAAAAGTTCAAACATTAGAATAAGAAATAAGGCAGCAACATTTACTATTTGTTGAAATTGAATAAATTTTTGAAAATTTTCATAAAGACCTCTTCCAGACTCGATAGCTTTAACTATAGTAGCAAAAGAATCATTAAGAAGAATTATATCAGCAGTCTCTTTAGAAACTTCAGTTCCTGTTACTCCCATAGCAATACCTACCTCTGCTCTTTTAAGCGAAGGGGCATCATTTATTCCATCACCAGTAACAGCTACAGACTTTCCCATTTCCATAAGAGTATTAACTATTCTAAGTTTAGTTAAAGGGTTACTTCTTCCAATAACAGAAATATGTTGTAACTTTCCCCTTAGTTCGTAGTCATTCATAGAATCTATATCTTTTGCATCAAGGATAAGTGAATCGGATTTGATTAAACCCAACTCATTAGCTATCGTAGTAGCAGTTAAGGTATTATCGCCTGTAAGAATTTTAACATCAATACCAGCTCTTTGACATGTGGTAATAGCATCAAAAACTTCTTTTCTAATAGGATCTGAAATTGAAGCGAAACCATCGTAGATACAATCTTTCATAAGATTATTTTCAAAATCTCTCCACTTTTCCTCTCTTGATAAGGTTTTATGGGCAAAGGCAATAACTCTTCTTCCAATTCTTTGCTCTCCTTGAATTGCTTGAAGTTGATTTTGTTTTTCAAATTCAGAGATTTTACAAACTTCAAATATTTTTTCGGGAGCTCCCTTAATAAAAAATATGTAATTATTTAAAGCTGAGATTGATATAATACTACCCATGCTTTTTTTTGTAGAGTTAAAAGGGTATTGAAAAAGAAGTTTTTCCTCTTTTATTATAAATTTTTCTTTTAAATTTGAGTAATAATTTAGAAGAGCAATTTCAGTAGGATTTCCTATAAATTTTTTAGTTGAATTTTTATCTTGGGAGAAAGCTGAGCTATTATTAAAGAAAATATTTTTTACTAACATATCTTCATTTAAATTTTCAATTTTAATGACACTCATTTTATTTTCAGTCAATGTTCCTGTTTTATCAGAACAAATAACATCAATAGCCCCGATAGATTCACAAACAGCTAATTTTTTGACTAAGGCATTTTCCTTAGAAAGGCGAATTGCTCCTAGGGCTAAAGTTGCGGCAATCATAGTAGGGAGTCCTTCTGGAATAGTAGAAACAATAAGTACAATACAGATAGTTATAGCTTGTGCAATATTTTGTAAATTTAATTGGTTATCAATATAGTAGTTAAATATTTTAAGACAAAAGACAATAATAGCTATTCCAATTCCGGCAATAGCAATTTTTTTACCTAAATTTCCTAATTCTTTTTGCAATGGAGTCAGAATATTATATTCGATTTGTACAGATGTAGATATTTTTCCAATTTCAGTATTGTCTCCAATAGCAGTTACTAGAATTTTAGCATGACCTGAAACTACAAAGGTTCCAGAATAAACCATATTAAGTCTTTCACCAAGAGAATAATTATCTCCTTGTAGAGGTTCTTGAATTTTTCTAGAAGCTTGACTTTCTCCTGTCAATAGAGACTCATCAATTTCTAAGTCATTGTTTTCAATTATTCTTCCATCAGCAGGAATTTTATCTCCTGTAGATATAAAAATAATATCTCCTGGAAAAATATCTTCGATAGGGATTTCATAAATTGTACCATCTCTCATAACCTTAATATTTCTTTTATCCCCAATTTCTTTTAAAGCAAGAAAGGCATCTTGGGATCTTTTCTCCATAAAAACAGTTACTAAAGTTGCTAAAAGAACTGAAAAGGTTATTCCAATAGTTTGTCCCCAGTCTGGAGTTTGATGTTGCTCAATAGACATTATATTTATTATAATTGTCAAAAAAATAGCTATTATTAAAACTTTAACCATAGGTTCTGAAATAGCTACCAAAACCCTTGAAAGAAAAGTTTTTTCAGGAGCCTTGGTTAATAAATTTTTAGCTCCACAATTAATCCAATTTCTAACTTTATAAGGTGTTAATCCAGTTTCGCTACTATCAAAAATTTTATAGATTTCTTTTAAATCTTTTTTGTAAAACTTATTATCATTTAAGCTATCCATAAATTTACCTTCCTTTCATAAATAGTAATCTTTTTAGTTTTTACAAGTTTTTTTTTAATTTCTTTTTAATTTAAGAAGAAATTTGACAGTTGATATGTAGAATAAATATAATAATAAAAAACTATTAGAGGTGATAAAGTGAAAAATATTAAGAAAATATATTTAGCTGGTGGATGTTTTTGGGGAGTAGAAGCTTATATGAAAAGAATTAATGGCGTGATTGATGCTAATTCAGGATATGCAAATGGAATAACAGAAAATCCAACATATGAAGACGTTATATATAACGGGACAGGACATGCTGAAACTGTTGAAGTAATATATAATTCTGAGAAAATAAGTTTAGAAACACTTTTAAAATACTATTTTAGAATTATAGATCCAACTAGTTTAAATAAGCAAGGAAATGATAAAGGGACTCAATATAGAACAGGAATTTATTATATAAATTTAGAAGATAAGGAGATTATTGAGAAAGAGATTACATTACTTCAAAAAAATTATCCTAAAAAAATTATGGTAGAAGTGATGCCTTTAATTAGATTTGATTTGGCAGAAGATTACCATCAAGATTATTTAAAAAAAAATCCGAATGGTTATTGTCATATAGATTTATCAAAAGCCGATAATATAATAATTGATGAAAATAAATATACTAAATTATCAGATAATGAATTAAAATCTAAATTAACAGAAAAACAATATAAAGTAACACAATTAGGAGATACAGAAAGAGCTTTTAATAATGAATATTGGGATTTTTTTGAGTCAGGAATTTATGTTGATGTTACAACGGGAGAACCACTTTTTTCATCTAAAGATAAATTTAATTCTCAATGTGGATGGCCAAGTTTTTCAAAACCAATTGCACCAGAGGTAGTGAATTATCATAGAGATAGTAGCTTCAATATGGAAAGAGTTGAGGTAGTGAGTAGAGTTGGAAAAGCTCATTTAGGACATGTATTTGACGACGGACCAAGAGAATTCGGAGGTTTAAGATATTGCATAAATAGTGCTGCTATCGAATTTATTCCATTGAAAAATATGGAAGAAAAAGGATATGGTTATTTAAAAAGTATTATAGAAAAAAAATAAAGTTATAATAAAATAAATCCATCATTTTAATAATTTTTTTTAATTTTAAAAATGATGGATTTTATTATATAAAAATATTTTTAAAAAATTTACTCAGCTCTTAAAGCATCAATTGGATTAAGCTGTGAAGCTTTTTTGGCAGGAGTTACTCCAAATACAACTCCAATAAAAGTTGAAACTCCTAAAGCCAAAGTTATTGAAAATACTGAAAAGACAGGAGGTATATTTACAAAGTAACCAATAACTAAAGCTAAAGTAATACCAATTAAAACTCCAGCAATTCCACCAATTCCTGTTAAAATAACAGATTCCATTAGAAATTGTATAAGTATGTTTTTATTGGTTGCACCAATAGCTTTTCTAATTCCAATTTCTTTAGTTCTTTCAATAACACTTACAAGCATTATGTTCATAACTCCAATTCCACCAACAAATAAGGAAATACCAGCAACAAAAGTAATAAAAAGGTTAAGAGTACTTAAAATATTATCAAAAGATGCAGCAGCATTACTCATAGTTTCCACTTGATAAAGTCCTTTAACTCCAGTTATGTCTTCTAAAATTGCATTGGCATTTTTCATATCAGCAGCTAGATTTTCGGGATTTTTAGATTCAACAATAATAGAGTTATATCCACCTTTTGAAAGATCATAAACTTTATCATAGGTATTTAAAGGAGTTCTCATAAATCTAGGAATTCTTCTCCCACCCATAACTTTAATAAGCTCTTCAAGAGGATTTTTAAAAACTCCTACAATTCTATATGTAATAGGGCTATTTTTTCTTCCAACTGCAAATGACATTTCGTTTCCAATAGCTTTGTCAGCACTTCCAAACAAATCTTTAGCTGTTAAATTATCAATAACTAGAATTTTTTCTCCTTTTTCATATTCAAAAGGTAAAAATTTTCTTCCAAAAATATATTCAGCTTTATCAATTTTTTCGTAGTCAGGTGTAGTAGCAATGAGTTGAATTATTTCCCTTCTTTTTGCAAGTTCTAGAAATACACGAGTACTTACATTGGCACTAACATTTTTAAAAATATTTGTTTCTTTTAGAGAATCTACAATTTCAGGCTCTAAAAGATATTTCCATCTAAACTCTTCATCGTCTTTATCAATAGATATGGTAAATTTTCCATATCCACCTTCCTTTAAATCACCAGTTATATTTTGCTGTCCACCTTTTCCGATAGCAGACATTGTTATAACAGATGAAATACCAATGATAATACCTAACATTGTTAAAAATGATCTAACCTTATTTCCTTTCAAATTTTGGATGGCACCTTTTAAACTTTCTAAAAAATTCATAAGTTTTTCACATCCCCTATTATTTCTCCATCTTTAAATCGAATAACTCTTTTACAAGATTTTCCTACTTCAGGTTCATGAGTTACTATTACAATAGTTTTTCCTTGATTATTTAATTCTTTGAAAAGTTCCAGAATCTCTTTTTCAGAAGTGCTATCAAGATTTCCAGTGGGCTCATCAGCTAGAATTATGGCAGGTTCATTTACAAGAGCTCTAGCTATTGCAACTCTTTGTCTTTGTCCACCAGAGAGTTCATTTGGTTTATGGTTTAATCTATCACCAAGACCAACTTTTTCTAGAACTGCCTTAGCTTTATCAACTCTTTCTTTATGATGAACTCCTGCATAGACTAAAGGAAGCTCAACATTTTCTAAAGCTGATAGTTTTGATAATAGATTAAAGGATTGAAAAACAAAACCTATTTTTTGATTTCTAATTTTTGAGAGTTCTTCATCTTTAAGTTTTGAAATATCAATTTTATCGAGAATATAGGTCCCATCAAAAGTATGGTCTAAACACCCTAAAATATTCATCATAGTTGATTTACCACTTCCACTACTTCCCATAATTGCAACAAACTCACCTTTTTCTATGAAAAAGTTGATATTTTTTAAAGCATGAAGTTTCATTTCGCCATTTATATAATATTTGTTTAAATTTTTTATCTCTATCATTGTGTTTTCTTCCCCTTTCTTTGAGAAGAGTTATTAGAATTTTCAGATATAGTAATCTCAATAGTATCTCCAGATTTTAAATTGTCATTAGGATTTGTTATGAAAATTTCATTTTGAGAAAGCCCTTTTGTTATAATAACTTTGTCTCCTTTGAGATTTTTAAATTCAATAATTCTTTTTTGAATATTTCCATTCTCATCACTAATATAAATAAAATAGTTAGTGTCATCAAAAAGCAAGGCTGTAGAAGGAATAATAATTCCTGGTTCTTCATCACCTAAATATATCCTTGCAGAAACTTTAAACCCAGGGACTATATGAGGAATCTCTTCAGTTGGTTTAACTTCAACTTGAAGAACATTTTCAGAGGTATTTTTAGAAACCTGTGACACTCTAGAAATTTTTGTTATTATTCCAGGATAAGATATTTTTTTTTCAAAAACTTCAGGTTTTATAGTTAACTTTTGATTAAGTTTGATGTCTTTAACTTCATATTCAGGTACTTCTAAAACAATTTTTATATCAGATAAATCTGTAAGTTCTAAAAGAGGATCATCAGTATTAACTGAATAATTTTCTTGAGCATATAAAGTGGTAATTGTACCACTAACAGGGCTCTCAATTTTTTCAGCTGTTTTTTCTAAATCTTCTTTATAATAATCTATATTGATCTCTGAAGTTCGAATCTCTTCACTTAAGTCTTTAACTGAATTCGCAGAACTTCCTCCAATTTTATGTAACTCTTTTTCAACAGTATAGTTTCTTTTTAATTTAGAAAGATTTAATTGTTCTTTTTCAAGATTTCTTTTTATATTATTTCTTTCTGTTTCGTCAAAAGTCATTAAAATTTGTCCTTTTTCTACAAAATCTCCCTCTTGAACGAAAACTTTTTTTACTTTTAATTTTTTGTCTACGAAGATTTTTTTTGTATCATTTGCTTCTACATTGCCATCGACATCAATAAATCCGTTTCCCTTATCTAGTCTTGATCTTTCAGCAGTATATGTTATTTTTGATTGAGCATTTCCACTTTTTTGTCCACAAGCTCCTAAAATAAATAGTGTTGTTAGAATTGTTAATATTGAAAATTTTATTTTCATTAAATTTCACTCCTTACTAAAATCTGATAGATATAAGCATTTAAAGAATTTTTAGCTTTCTCTTTTGATACTTCAAGTTCTAAATAATTATCAAAAGCCTCCATAACTTCTGTATAACTAACTTTTCCAAGAGTATTTTCTATTTTTTTTATTTCATACTTAGATTTTTCTAGATCTACTCTATTTTCTAAAACAAGATAATCTTTTTGCAAAGTATAATAATTATCTTGAATTTTATATCTTTCAGCAATTATTTCATTTGCTCTTTGTTTGTAAATTACTTCTTTTTCCATAAGAGAACTTTGTTCATTAGAAAGATCAATATCTTTATAAAAGATATCTTTGGAAAATTTTAAAAATACTCTACTTTCATCATTTAAAGTGTTTCTTTCAACTCCTACTGATATATTAGGAACTTTGTTGTCATATTTTAAATATTTAACATTTTCTTTTGTAATCTCTTTTTCAAGATTTAATTTTTTTAAGTCTTTTTCTCCAACTAAAGATATATATTTATCCAAATCATTTTTATTTGGAATGATATCAGTTAGTTTAGCTCCTTGAAGTTTTAGACCGTAATCATAATAAAATCTTTCAATAATTTTATCTAATATATTTTCAATTTTATCAATCTCTAATCTTATACTGTTGTAACTTACTAAGAGACTATCTAGATCAATTTTAGGTATAGATCCCATTTGATAAGATTTTTCTAGAATTTTTTTTTCTTTTTCTAAAGTTTGTAAAGCATTTTGTTTAAGTTTAAGTTCAAATTGATTATCTTTATAATCTTTATATAGATTTATTAGAGAGAGTTTTTGAGTTTCAATTCCTTGCTTTAAATCAATTTTATTAATATCTCTTGTTACTTTTAATTTATTTAACTCGCTATCATCTTTAGAAAAAACTAAATCTTTCAAACTTCTCTGAGCACCATAAGTAACTTTATTTTCATCATTTTTAACTTTTTCACCTTGAACATAAAAATCCCCATAACTAACGCTGCTTTCAAAAGTATATCTATTTTCTTTATCTTTATATTCAGTTCCACCGTCAACTTTAACACCATTGTATCTACCTGTTTTATAATAATCTTCTTTAAAGTTATTTTGATTATTTTTTATGTTATATATTTGATTTTCATAAGAGGTTTTATTGATTTCATTTAATAATTTGTCTAAACTAACCTCTTGAGAATAAATGAGTTTACTCAGAAGTAGAGTTATCAATATATATTTTTTCATTTTCATCTCCTTTTAATAAAATTTTAAAAATCACAACTTTTTCATTAACTTCATAATAAAAGTTATATTCTAAATTAAGATTTTTAAGAATTTCTGAAACAACAGAAAGTCCTAATCCAGTACCACCATATTTTCTGACTTTTTTATCATTTTTCTTAGAAAAAGGTTTGAAATATTCCTCTAAATTATCATCTTTTAAAATTTCACTGCTATTTTTAATAATAATTTCATTTCTATTTAGTATTATTTCAATATTTTTTTCTGTATTAACATATGCAAGTGCATTAATAATAAGATTATTAAGACAACGATCTAAAAGTTTTTTATCACTATATACTTCAACTTTTTCTAAAGAAGTTTTTAAATTTATATTATTTAATTTAAAATCTATGGCGTATCTTTTTAAAATATTTTTAATAGTTTCTTTTAAATCTATATATTCTTTTTTTATTGGAATATATCCAGATTCCATTTTGCAATAAAAAAGTAACTCTTGAATTAAAGCATTCATATTAGAGGCTTCTAGATTAATGTTTTTACAAATATCTGGTATTTCTTCTAACTCAATAATACCATCTAAAATCGCTTCACTATATCCATCAATTATAGCTACAGGAGTTTTTAATTCGTGTGTAACATTAGAGATAAAATTTTTTCTAAAAGCTTCAGATTTTTTTTGTTTTTCTAATTCATTTTTTAATTGAGCATTAAGCTCTAAAAGTTCAGATTCAATAGGTTTTCCCATTTTTATTGAAAACTTATAAGCAATATATAAATTTATTGGAATACTTAAAAGAATGATATAAATAAAAAATTTTAAAGTTGATTTTATAACGTCAGTAATAGGAGCAATAGACGTAGTTACAATTAACATTTTATCATCATTTAATTTTTTAGCTAAAACAATTCGTTTTATATTATCTCTTCCCATTTGAATATTTAAAACTTCTTTTCCATTTTTAACTTCATCCCATAATTCGTTTTCAACAATTTTCATAGGGTGTGGTTTTATATTTCTCTTATCATTAATATTTTTTTCTTTATAAATAGAAACTTCTTTTATAAAAATAGCATTGAGTTGTGCTTCTTCTTTAAAATCCTCATAGTTTTCACTTTTATATTCTTTTGCTAGAGAGATAATTTCCTTCTTTTTTAAACCAATTTGATAATCTTCTAAAAAGAGATAGTTAATAAGAACATATAAAGCTATAAATCCATAAGTTAAGCAATTTAAAAATAGAAAAATTTTATATGATATCCTTTTCATTTTCTACCTCCTGAAATTTATAGCCAACTCCTCTAACAGTTTTGATATATCCTTCACCAATTTTTTTTCTTAATATTTTTATTTGTGTATCAACAACTCTTTCATCAACTTCAAAGTCCAAAGGCCAAATATTATTTAAAATTTTTTCTCTAGTCAATACTAAGTCTTTATTTAAAATAAAGTACATTAAAAGAGCAAAACCTTTATTTCCTAAATTCAATTCTTCTCCATTTTTTAGAACTTTATAATTTTCTCTATCAATTTCTAAATCTCCAATTTTTTCTAGAGAGGAGATTCTTTTTCTTTTTATCAATGAATTAACTCTAGCCACTAAAACTTTAGGTTTAAATGGTTTTCCGATATAATCTTCTACACCAAGTTCTAATCCTTTGATTTCATCATCTTCATCACCAAGAGCAGTAAGCATTATAATAGGAGTATCAGATATTTTTTTGATTTCCTTGCATACCTCCCATCCTTGGATTCCAGGTAACATAACATCAAGTAAAATAAGAGCAAAGTTATCTTCATAGAATTTTTTTATTCCAATTTCACCATTACTTGCTTCAATAACTTCGTAGCCTTCTTTTTCAAGATATCTTTTCAAGATATCTCTTAAAAAATCTTCATCTTCTATAATTAAAATTTTTTCCATAAAATCTCCTATAATTAAATTAAAGTATTACTATATTTTATCTCAATTTATAAATATAATCTATTTTATTTTTTTTATGTGTATTTTATGTGTAATAAAAAGGTAAACTATCATATATCTAAAATATAAAACTATACTTTTTTACAAATATGCGATATAATGATATGAAGTAGTATTTTTTGTCAAAGTGTATATTTTAAAAATATAAAGTCTTTAAATGATTTATCATACAGCCTTGTACCTAGAACAAGGCTGTTTTATTTTTATTTAGTTATTTTATAAAATTTAAATCGGAGGTTTTATGAATTACGTAAAGAAGCAAGAGCTAAAAAGACAGTATAAAGTTGAAATTTTTAAAGGGATACAGGTTATAAATAATGAAAACTATGACTTTATAGATTCAAGACAATTTTTTCCTACACCAGAAGATGCATTTAAGTATATTGAAAAGTTAAAGTTAAAATTAGAAAATGATTGGGTTATTAGATACTTTAAAAGAAGTGAAGAGGATTGGGAGTTATTAGAGATTATTAACTAATAGATATTTTTCTTGAAATTATATTTAATTAATGTTATTCTAAAAATAAAATTTCAAGAAGGATGTAATTATGATTAAGAAAAAATCTGATTTAAAAGTTAATGAAATTGACGGTTTAAAAGGTGGGATTGGTAAATTAAAAATGATTGAGATTTTAACTGCGTCTGAGCTAAAAGATGAGGGAAAGCTTTTTAGTAGGGTAATTTTAGAGAAAGGTTCATCAATAGGTTTTCATAAGCATGAGAATGACTTTGAAGTTTACTATATTTTAAAGGGAAAGGGAGAGGTTCAAGAAGCTGATGGAACTTATGAAGTTGGTGAAGGTGATGTAGTTTATACATCTCATGGAGAAGAGCACTCTCTTACTAATATTGGAGAAAATGAACTAGAAATGATAGCAGTTGTAATCAATCATAGGGTTTAATATAAAAGATAGAATTTTAAAAATTCTATCTTTTTTTTATAAAAAAAATTAAATAACACCAATGTTAAGGTAGTATATAAAAAATATGAATTATTTAAAAAGGAAATACGTTCTTTATTTTGAATAAAAAAACAATTTTGGATTGATTATTTTATAATCAAAATAAGGAGGAGTTTAATATGACAGCACCATTAAAAGGAATTAAGATTATTGACTGGACACAGGTACAATCAGGACCAGCTTGTACACAATTATTAGCTTGGTTAGGAGCAGATGTTATTAAAATTGAGCGACCAGGAACAGGAGATCCAACTAGAACCCAAATGTTAGACATACCAGATTTAGATGGATTATATTTTCTACAATTAAATAGCAATAAACGTTCAATAGAATTAGATGCAAAGACACCTGAAGGAAAAGAGATTTTAACAAAACTTTTAAAGGAGGCTGATATTTTTGTTGAAAATCTTCACCCAGGAGCAGCAGATAAACTTGGATTTTCATGGGAAGAGGTCCATAAATTAAATCCACGTTTAATATATGGTTCAATAAAAGGTTTCAATCCAGATTCTCCATACGCAAATGTTAAAGCTTTCGAGCCAGTTGCTCAATGTGCTGGTGGAGCAGCAGCAACAACTGGATGGTGGGATGGGGATTATAATATTCCAACTCAATCAGGGGCAGCACTAGGAGATAGTAATACAGGTATGCATTTAGTAATAGGGTTACTTGCTGCATTAATGCAAAGAGAAAAAACAGGAGAAGGTTGTTTTGTATATCAATCTATGCAAGAAGCAGTTTTAAATTTATGTAGAGTTAAACTTCGTGATCAATTAATTTTAGAGCACACAGGAGAATTAAAACATTTTCCAGGATATCCAGAAGAGAAAGTAGGAAATACAGTTCCTCGTTACGGAAATGCAGAAGGTGGACAAGTTCTTGGTTGGTGTTATAAATGTAAAGGATGGGAAACAGATTCAAATGCTTATGTATATATAGTTTTACAAAATGAAGATAAAGCTTTTGCAGAAGCTTGCAAAGGTATTGGTAAGACTGAATGGATAACAGATCCAAAATTTAATACATCTCTAGCTCGTAATCTAGTAAAACAAGAGATTTATAAAGAAATAGAAAAATATACTATAACAAGAGATAAATTTGAGGTAGTAGATGAATTAAGTAAATTTGGAGTACCTTGTGGGCCTGTTTTAAGTATGGCTGAAATAGAAAAAGATGATTCACTACATAAATGTGGAACTCTTGTAAAAGTAGAACAACCAAAACGTGGAGAGTATCTAACAATAGGTTGTCCTCAAAAGTTCTCAAACTTTACTCCAGATATAAAAAGCGCGCCATTATTAGGTGAACATACAGATGAAATTTTAAAAGGAATTGGTTATTCAGATGAAGAAATAAAACAATTACGTGAAAAACACGTTGTTTGCAAATAATTAATTAGAAATTTTGTGGTAATTGGCATCAATTACCACAAAATTCTTTATAGAGATATAAAATATTTAGGAGGTTACTATGTCTAGTGTTCAAAATGATAACTTAACAGATGGAATGCATGTAATGGTAGAAGCTTTGAAAAAAAATGGAGTTGATACTATTTATGGAGTTGTAGGAATTCCTATAACAGATTTAGCAAGACATGCTCAAGAAGAAGGAATTAGATATATAGGATTTAGACATGAACAATCAGCTGGAAACGCAGCAGCTATAAGTGGATATTTAACAAAAAAACCTGGAATTTGTTTAACTGTTTCAGCTCCAGGATTTTTAAATGGTTTAACTGCTCTTGCAAATGCAACAGTTAATGGATTTCCAATGATTCAAATAAGTGGTTCTAGTGATAGAGCTATCATAGACTTGCAGCAAGGAGATTATGAAGAGTTAGACCAAATGAATATTGCAAAGCCTTTTGCTAAAGCAGCGTATAGAATAAATAAGCCAGAAGATATAGCAATTGGATTAGCTAGAGCTATTCGAGCCGCAACTTCAGGAAGACCAGGAGGAGTTTATTTGGATGTAACTACAGAGTTATTAGGAAGTGTCATTGATAAAGTAGAGGCAGAAAAAACTTTATTTAAAGTAGAAAATCCAGCTCCAAAATCTATACCTAGTTCTGATTCTATAATTAAGGCATTAAATTTACTTTCAAGTGCAAAAAAACCTTTAGTTCTTTTAGGAAAAGGAGCTGCTTATTCTCAAGCAGACGAATTAATAAAAAAATTTTTAGAGGAAACTGGAATTCCATTTTTACCAATGTCAATGGCAAAAGGGTTGCTTCCAGATAATCATCCACAATGTGCAGCAGCAGCTCGTTCATTTGTTTTAGAAAATGCGGATATAGTTATGCTTATAGGTGCTAGATTAAATTGGCTTTTAGGCCATGGAAAAGGAAAACATTGGAATCCAGACGTTCGTTTTATTCAATTAGAAATCGATCCTAAAGAAATAGATAGCAATCGTCCAATAGAAGCTCCAGTAGTAGGAGATATTGAATCAAGTATGGAATTATTAGTAAATGGATTGGAAAAAATATCTATAAAAGTAGATTCTTCTTGGATTGAAAATATTGAAAAAGATAAAGAAATTAATATAGATAAGATGGCAGCAAAATTAAATACAATAACTGTGCCTTTAAACTACTATAATGCTTTAAAAATTGTTAAGGAAGTTGTAGATTCTCATAAAGATATTTATCTTGTAAATGAAGGAGCTAATACTTTAGATGATACAAGAAATGTTATAAATATGTATTACCCTCGTAGACGTTTAGATTGTGGAACTTGGGGAGTAATGGGAGTAGGAATGGGGTTTGCAATTGGAGCAGCTATAACTAGCAACAAACCAATTTTAGCCATTGAAGGAGATAGTGCTTTTGGATTCAGTGGAATGGAAATTGAAACAATTTGTAGATATAAACTTCCTATAACAATAGTAGTGTTCAATAATGGCGGAATTTATCGTGGAGATCATGAAAATTTAGGTGGAGGAACAGATCCATCTCCGACAACTCTTATGGCAACAGCACGATACGATAAGTTAATTGAAGCTTTTGGAGGAACTCCATACAATGTAGAAACTCAAGAGGAATTAAAAGATGCAATTACAAAAGGTATAGAGTCATTAAAGCCAACTTTAATTAATTGTAAAATAGATCCAAAAACAGGAACTGAAAGTGGTCATATTACCTCTTTAAATCCTAAAACTGCAATAAAAAATTAGAAAATTAAAAATTAAAAGGAGCTGATAATATGTGGGATATTATTATGAAAGATATAGTTCCAATTTTTGTAATTATGCTTTTAGGATTTTATGCTGGAAAAACAAAAGCTTTTAATCAAGATAATGCTAGAAGTTTTAATAAATTGGTTCTAAATTATGCTCTACCTGCAGCTTTGTTTGTATCAATTGTAAAAGCAGATAGACATATGTTGTTTGAAGATATAAAACTAACTTTAGTAAGTACTTTTGTTATTGTAGGTGTTTTTATGTGGTCATTCTTTAGTTGTTATAAATTTTTTAAACATACAAAGGGTGAGGCAGCTGTCTGTGCATTAATTGCAGGATCACCAACAATTGGATTTTTGGGGTTTGCTGTTTTAGATCCTATATTTGGTGCTACAGCTAATACTGGACTTGTTGTAGCTATAGTTTCAATAGTGGTTAATGCAATTACAATTCCAATAGGACTATCTCTTTTAAATCCTGGTGGAGCAAAAGTTCAAAACCAACTAATTAAAGACTTAAGCACTGAAACTGGCGTAAAAAAAGAGATTGATGAGTTTGAGCAAGAGATGCAAAAATTAGAAAAAAATCCAGTTATAAGTGCATTAACACAACCAGTAGCTTGGGCTCCTATACTAGCCGTGATAATTGTTTTACTTGGAATAGAATTTCCTCCTATTTTAGATCCTAACTTTGAATTAATATCAAAAGCTAACTCTGGAGTTGCTGTATTTGCAGCTGGATTAACATTATCAGGATTAAAATTTGAATTTGATTTAGAAATTATTTATAATACGTTTATTAAGCTAATATTAATGCCTGGACTTTTATTAATAGTTGGATTACTTGTAAAATTAGATCCAATACACCTTCAAATGCTTGTACTTTCAGGAGCTTTACCACCTGCATTTTCTGGGATTATTATAAGTAGCCGTTATCAAGTTTATGTACGTACAGGTACATCCTCATTAGCTGTAAGTGTACTTTTATTTATGGTTGCTGCACCGTTCTGGATATGGATAACAAGAATGGCATCAACATGGAATTTTTAGACGTCTAAAATAAATAGTATAACTAAAGATGAGGAGAGTAATTTATGAAGAAACGATATTTGATATTTTCTTTTCTTTTAACTTCAATTTTATGTAATAAAGCTTTTGCAGAACTCAAAAATACAGAGATTGGAAACAGCATACAAACTTCTTATGATAAGAGAATAAAACAAGAAACAAATTTCTTAGAAAATTCATTTACTCCTTATGGAGAAGTTGGAACTATATTTACAATTTATGGAAATTCCGGTAAGTATAAAACTGCGACAGCTCATCCTATGCTTTACTTAGATTATACATTCACACCTCAATGGTCATTATTTTTTGAATGGAATAGATTAATGAATGTCTATAGCGGTGAATATGAAAAAGATAGTAATGAAGCTAATCATAATTTTAGTGTACCTAAGGGCTATTTTGAATATATTCATAAAAACTTTTTTGATACTAAAGCTATTTGGAGAACTCAAATAGGAGCTAGACAAACAAATTTTTTTAAAGATTCTGATGATAAATATTGGACTTGGATAAGTTCCTCTTTAGATTTTTATAAATATTTTCCAAAGAGTGAAAATTTTGAAGTATTGCAATTTGCGATACAACCATTATATTACTATGGATCATTTGTAAAATCTAATCCTAATGGTCATATGAATCATGCTGCACTTAATTTATTAACACAATTTAAAATTTATGAAGATTTTAAATTTCAATTTAACGGATACTTATCTAAGGAATGGTATAATGGTGATTTTAAAATTGATAAAAAAGAGGAGATGAATTACTTTGCAATTGTTTCTTGGCTTGAATATTCTAAAAATATTTATCAATTTAATAAAAGAACAAATCTTCAATTTAATTTTGCTACAGGTTTTGATCCGTATATATTTACAAGTAGTAGTGAAAAGAATTGGAAGCCAACATTTTGGATAATAAATCATGGGTATGGTTGGTTATGGCCAACAAAATTAGATAGTGATAAAAGTTACTCTAATATGTTTAATGCTTTTGTTTTACCTCAATTAAAAATAATATATAATCATTCTGAAGATTTAACAATGGATTTATTTGTGCAAGTCAAGTATTCAAATCAAGTTTGGGGTTCTTCGCAAAAAGATTGGAAACTTCAACCTCAAGGAGGAGTTGGAATTACTTATAGATTTTAAAATTAAAAGCTGAAGTAGGTTTATTTTACTTCAGCTTTTTTTAATAAATATGTATAATTACTAGGAAAAACGTATTTTTTTTCCACTAAAATAATACCTTGTTGAGAAAATAATTTTATAATATCTTTACAAGAGTAAATTTTATAATCGCCTGTTTTCATATAAGGAAGGAAAAAATTTATTATATTTCTAAATATAGGTAGTATCCAGATTTCTCCTAAAATAAGAGTTCCATTAGATTTTAAGACTCTAGCTATTTCAGATATTGATTTTTCAGGATTAGAATAATGATGAAAAGAATTTATACAAGTTATAATATCAATTGAAGAGTTTTTTAAAGGTAAGGCTTCGCTATCACCAATAACAAAGTTAGCAGAGATTCCTTTACTAATAGCTAATTTTATCATCTCAGATGATATATCTAAACCTATTAATTTTAAAAATTTATTTTTTTCTATTATTTTTAACAACAAATCTCCTTTTCCTGTTCCTAAATCTAAAAGAGTATATTCTTTATTTGTTAATAATAAATCTAACCAATCTAAAACATTATTATAGTGTTTAAAAGAGTCTCCATGCTTTTTACTTGCCATTTTATCAAAAAATTTAATTGTATTTTCTTTATAATTTATAGATTTATTTGATTTCAAATTATTCTCCTTTTTACTTTTTTATAGAGAACCAATGAGTAATTGCAGGAATATTCCCAGGATTCCTATATTTATGAGGTGTATTTTTCTTTATATAAATTGAATCCCCTTCTTTTAATTTATAAATTTTTCTATTAGAAAGGTTTATCTCTAATTCTCCTTTGATAACTATTCCAATTTCATCGTGAGAATGACTCCATCTTACATTTTCGGATGTACATTTAGGATTAATTACAACGTAACTACCATTAATTTCAGAATTATCAGGAATTAAATTATAGTATTTAGTTCCTTCTTTATTTGAAGTAAATAATAATTTTCTATCTTCTGATTTTAAAGTCATGACAGACTCTCTATCCTCTTTTAAAAGATCTATTAAACTTATATCCAAAACTTTACATATTAACTGAAGGTTAGCTATAGATGGACTATTTATATTTCTTTCTAAATTGCTAATAAACCCAACAGAGAGACCTGTTTTTTCAGAAAGTTCTTTTATAGATAAGCCTTTATCTTTTCTTAAGTTTTTGATTTTTTCAGATATTTCCACTAGTTAACTCCTATTCATATTTTTTATTTATTATATCATAAAAATAACTATAACTCAAAAATTCATAATTATGAATAAAATATTCACTATTTTGTTGATATTTTTTTTATTTTATGTTAATATCTCTTTATAATATTAATATTACAGACAAATATATCTAGAAAGGACTAAAATATGCTACTAAGTTTTTTATTTTCATCTTTAATTATTGCAGCAACACCAGGAATTGCAACAATCTATGTTTTAAATAATTCAGCTTCTTTAGGAAGAAAAGAAGGTATTTTATCAGCTTTAGGAATAATGACTGGCGGAATGATTTATAATATTATTGCAGCAATTGGATTATCTTCAATTTTATATGTATTTCCTAACATGCTCAGTATTATAAAAATTATTGGAGGACTTTATTTAGTTTATGTTGGAATAATAACTATAAAAAATAGAAAGACTAATAATTCGAATTCATTAGAACCTATAAAAAATGATTGTTATATAAGAGGAGTTATAACTAATTTAGCAAACCCTAAAATTTTACTTTTCTTTGTAACTTTTATTCCACAATTTGTAGTAAATACTAATAATTATGCCAAAGAGGCAATATTATTAGGAAGTGCTTATTTAATCGTTGAAATTATCTGGTTTATTTGTTTGGCTAGTTTTGTTTCTCATTTTATAAAAAATATAAAAGGGAATTTCCAAAAATATATGACTTATATTTCAAGTGGAGTATATTTAACTATGGGTTCTGTATTAATATTAAGTATATAGTCGATTTTTACTATAAATTACAAATTACAATAAATAATTATTTTTTGAAAATAATTTTAAGGAATAATAAAGTGAATCCTATGAATTTAATCTACTGGATTCCTTTTTTTATCTGTATAATCTCGTATTTAGTTAATTAAATTCTCTTTTTTTATGTATATTTTATAATTTATTAAAAAACTTTAGTAAATTCATTACAAATCATCTCGTATTATACATATAATACGAGATGATTTGTAAAAAAAAATCTTTCTAAATAAATAGAAAGATTTTTTTTTTAAGATTTTTTTGTGCTTTGTTGTTTATTTGAAGATTTCTTAAATCTATTAGATTTAGGTTTATTTTGAGGATTAGTAGGTTTTTCATTATATTTTTTTATAGGCTTTTTAGATAAATCTTTCTCATTTCCATGAACTTTAGCAAATTCTATCTTATTTAATTTTAAAATTTCTGTTAAAATCTTTTTATCATCTAATGATGAAAAAGAAATTACTATACCATTTTTATTAGCTCTTCCTGTTCTTCCACTTCTATGAGTAAATGCTTCAGCCGTTTTAGGTAAATCAAAGTTTATAACATGAGTAACTTGAGGTATATCTAAGCCTCTAGCAGCAATATCAGTAGCTACAAGTATATTATATTTTCCTTCTCTAAAACCAGATAAAGCAGCATCTCTTTGATTTTGTGATAAATTACCTTGAAAATTTACAGCTTTTAATCCTTTAACTTCTAATGTTTTACTAAGATGTCTAGCTTTGTGTTTTCCATTTGTAAAAACAATAACAGATTCTATACTCGAATCATCAAGTAATTCTATAAGTTTTGATTTTTTATCATCGTGATCTATATGATATAATTCATGCTCAATTAATTTAACAGGATCTTTGTATTCTACTTCAATTGTTTTATGTCCCTTTTCTAAAACTTTAAATGCTAAAGTTTTAATTTCTTTTGGCATTGTTGCTGAGAAGAAAAGAGTTTGCTTCTTTTTAGGAGTATGTTTTACAATTTTTTCAATATCTTTTAAAAATCCCATATCTAACATATGATCAGCTTCATCTAATACTAAAAATTCAAGTCTTGTTAATCCTAAATTTCCTTGATTAATATGATCTAGAATTCTTCCAGGACATCCTACAACAATATCCACTCCAGTCTTTAAAACGTCTACCTGTTTTTTAACTGATGTTCCACCATAAACAGCTAAACTTTTTATCCCAATCTGCTTTCCTAATTGTAAAACAGTATTGTTAATTTGTTCTGCAAGTTCTCTAGTAGGAGCAATAATCAAAGCTCTTACACCTTTTCCCTTTCCTTTTGTTGTTGCTATTTTTTCTAAAATAGGAAGAACAAATGCTGCAGTTTTTCCTGTTCCTGTTTTAGCTAATCCAAGAATATCGCTTCCTTCTAAGATTACTGGGATAGCTTGTGCTTGAATTGGGGTAGGTTCTTTATATCCAACAGCATCAATTTGTGCCATTATTTCTGTTTTAAAATTAAATTCTTTAAATTTCATATTTTCTCCATTTATAATATTTTTTGTGTATCTGTTATTATAACATTATTTTGAAGAAAATAATATAAATTAATTAATAATTTGTCACTATTGTTCCTTTACCATTTTTTTTAGCTGTATATAGAGCCATATCTGCTTTTTTATATAAATCATTTATTGTTTTTAGTTCTATCTTTTTTTCAGCAACTCCTATACTTACACTTTTATTAAAAGTCTCAAATTCTGATAAAATTATTTTAGCTAAATTTAATGCTTCTTCTTTTGTTTTTTTTACTAAAATTAAAAACTCATCTCCACCCATTCTTATTGCATAACTTTCGGAATGAATAGTTTCTTTTATTATTTTAGAAAGAGCTTTTAGTATTTTATCACCTTCAATATGACCTTTTGTATCATTTAAACTTTTGAAATTATCTATATCTAGCAAAATTACACTAAGATGCTCCATATTATTATAAATTTTAGATATTTTTTCTTCATAAAAATTTCTATTATACAAACCTCTTAAAACATCTCTATATACTTTTTTATTTACTTCATCTATATTTTGATAATATAAATAAAATTCACTAACTTTATCATGCTTTATTGGAAATACTTCAATTAATACCTCACCTTCGTCTGAATCAACTACAGGTTTCATACTGATTCCAAAAAATTTTTTTAATTTCTGTTGCTCTTCTGATAAGTAGAATTCCTTTTCAAAAACAACAATTTGAGAAGCTTTAGAGACTTCTCCTAAAGATTTTCTTAATGGACATTCAGGACAATTTTCGGTTTCCCCACATCTTTGATTACTATCTTCTGTATGAATACAAGTAAATAAATTTCCAAAAAGTTCCCCTAATTGTTGATTTTTTAAATGCTTTTTTTTCATTATACTCATCATATACTTATTTAAAAATTTAACTTCAGCTTTATTATTTAATACGACAACCCCAGTTGACAATGTATTAAAAATAGATTGTAATCCATCTAACATTTTGTATCCCCCTAATTATTTTGATTAAACTTTTATGTCCAATTTTTTAATCTTACTATTAGTAGTATAACTTTTGTTCCATAAAAAATCAAACTAATTTTTATTTGTTATGATTGTAAACAATTGAACAGATTATAAAGTTGAAAAATTATACCAAAACTTTTGATCTAAAATTTCAAATATACAATTTCTTAAAATAGTTGTAGAATATATCGTAAATTTAACAACAAAAGGAGTTCTAAATGAAAAAAATTTTATTATCTTTAGCAATACTAACAATTTTTGCAGCGTGTGGAAAAGAAAAAGAAGAAGTTTCTACACAAGAAGTTATAGTTGAACAGACTACTGTTATTGAAAAAGTTCCTACTAATAGTGCTATTGAAGCTATTGAACAATCTGTTGCAGCAGATGTAAATGAAGAAACAAGTGGAGATGTTATAATTCCAAACTCTGAAATTGTATCAACTGAAGAAATAGTTGAAACAGTTGCTAACTAATTATAAAGTCAAGCATCAAGATTTTGTCTTGATGCTTATTTTTTTCTAAACTTAAAGGAAATAGCTATGTTTAACTGTATAATCTTAATATAAACTATATATTATGGAGGTGAGTGAGAGAATATTTGTCAAAATATCTCTCTTCAAAATGGATATAAAAGATAACGAAAAAGTGTTGACTGTCAGAGATTGGATTATAATTCAAATAATTATGATGATTCCTATTGTAAATATAATTATGTGGATTAAATGGCTAGTTTCTGATAAAACTAATCAAAATTTAAAAAATTTTTTAATTGCTTCTTTGGTTATGATAGTTATTGGTATGATTATTTGGTTTCTTTCAATGACATTTTTAATGACTTCAAGTATGCAATAAAAAAAAGGATAAAATTCATTTAGAATTTTATCCTTTTTTATTTTAAACTTTTATACGGCTCTATATTTAACAATTCATCAAGTTTCACAAATTCATATCCTTTACTTCTATAATATGGAATTAATTTTTTCAAAGCTTCATATGATGTATCTTTATCTGGTTGTGTATGCATAAGAATAATACTTCCATTTTTTGTTTCTTTTTCTTGAGTATTTACTACGTAATCTAATGATCTCTTTGTATTCCAATCCTCTCCATCTACATTCCAAAGAACTATATTCATATCTAGATTTTTAACAGCTATTTTTACATTTTCTGTAATTATACCATATGGTGGTCTATATAACTTTGGAGTCACACCTATAATATCATTTATTGTTTTATTTGTTTTTTCTATTTCAGATATTATAAGTTCTTGAGATGCCTTATCAAAATTTGAATGTGTATAACTATGATTTAAAACTAAATGACCTTCCTTATGAACTCTTTCAACTTCTAATTTTCTATCTGAAATATTTTTTCCTATGAAAAAAAAGGATGCTTTTATCTTTTCTTCTTTTAATAAATCTAAAACTTTTGGAAGAGAAGTATCATTCGGTCCATCATCAAAAGTTAAAGCTATCTTTTTAATTTTACTATTTCCTTGAGAATATATTTTTTCACTTGCAAATCCATTTCTAAAAATAATAAAAAATATTGTTATTAATGAAAATAACTTTAATTTTTTTTTCATATCTACCTCCGAAGCTTAAAAAATTTTAAAATAAAAAGACATACTTTGTTTTATCTATTCGTTGAAAATACTCACCTTCCTTTTATTTTAAATACAGCTTAAAATTTAATAATATATTTTTTA
>ERZ772855.1523-NODE-1523-length-22474-cov-12.443954_pt1 | contig 22474 bp, 20 predicted proteins | sample MGYA00511900_ERZ772855 | MGnify/ENA primary metagenome ERZ772855 (study PRJEB29015, sample SAMEA2737701) | human gut metagenome | biome: human gut; feature: human-associated habitat; material: faeces | place: China | collected 2012 ... | reverse complement strand
CACCCTCTTTGCCGAAGCGCTCCGCGTAGGTGATGCCATGATAGCTCTCATCGGGGGTACACAGGCCGGGGAACTTCTCGGCGTGGGCCATCCAGTCGAACTTGCCGCCGTCCACGATGGCACCGCCCAGCACAGCGCCATGGCCGTCCATGTACTTGGTGGTGGAGTGGGTCACGATGTCAGCGCCCCACTCGAAGGGGCGGCAGTTGACCGGCGTGGGGAACGTGTTGTCCACGATGAGCGGTACACCGTGGGCGTGTGCGGCCTTGGCGAACTTTTCGATGTCCAGCACGGTGAGGGCAGGGTTGGCGATGGTCTCACCAAACACCACCTTGGTGTTGGGCTGGAAGGCAGCATCCAGCTCTTCCTCGCTGCACAGCGGGTCCACGAAGGTGGCGGTAATGCCCATCTTCTTCATGGTGACGGAGATGAGGTTGAAGGTGCCGCCGTAGATGGTGCTGGACGCCACGATGTGGTCGCCTGCCTCACAGAGATTGAACAGCGCAAAGAAGTTGGCGGCCTGACCGCTGGACGTCAGCATGGCGGCGGTGCCGCCTTCCAGCTCGCAGATCTTTTTCGCCACCATATCGCAGGTGGGGTTCTGCAGGCGGGAGTAGAAGTAGCCGTCGGCCTCGAGGTCGAACAGCTTGCCCATGTCCTCGCTGGTAGCGTACTTGAACGTAGTGGACTGGATGATGGGGATCTGGCGGGGTTCGCCGTTGCCGGGGGTGTAGCCGCCCTGCACGCAGATGGTATCACGGTTCATTGCAACATACTCCTTTACTGGGTTTATCTGTATAGCACAATTCCCCGCAGGAGCATGAGCCTCCTGCGGGGAATCGATTCGTTAAATTTTATTCCCTGCCGGAAGCAGAAACTTACTTTCTCAGCCGCTTATCGCTCCTGGTCGCCCAGAAGGTACCGACGGTCTGGAACACCTGCACCATGAGCACCAGCAGCACGACGCAGACGATCATGATGTTGGTCTGGTAGCGGTAGTAGCCGTAGGACAGAGCGATCTTGCCCAGACCGCCGCCGCCGATGACGCCGGACATGGCCGAGTAGCCGAGGATGGTCGTCAGGGCAGTGGTCATGCTGGAAATGAGGCCGGGCAGACACTCGGGGATCATGACCTTGGTGATGATCTGGAAGGGAGTCGCGCCCATGCTCTGGGCAGCTTCCACGACGCCCTCGTCCAGCTCACGCAGACTGGTCTCCACCAGACGGGCCACGAAGGGGAAGGCCGCGACCACCAGCGGAACGATGGTGGCCTTGGTGCCGACGGTGGTGCCCACAATGGCACGGGTCAGCGGGAAGACGCAGATCATCAAAATCAGGAACGGCACGCTGCGCAGAATGTTGATGACGATGTTCAGGATGTGCATCAGCCAGCCCGGCAGGGGCAGGACGCCGTCCTTATCGCCAGCCACCAGCAGAACGCCCAGCGGCAGGCCCAGAACCAGAGAAAATGCCGTGGAGAGGACGGTCACATAGAACGTCTCCCAAATGGCGAAGCCATAATCTGCAAAGCTCATTCTCCGGTCACCTCCTCAACGGTCACACCATTCTGGCTGCGCATATAGGCCGCAGCCTGCTTTGCCTGTTCGGTATCGCGGGGAAGTTTGAGCAGCATGGAGCCGTAGCACTGGCCGCTCAGATCGCGGGTGTCGGCGCTGAGCACAGACACGAGGATGCCCTTCTCCGCAGCGAGGCTCGCCACCAGCGGCTTTGCGGCGGACGAACCATTGAACGTAACACGGACCACGTGATCGTCGGGCGCAAAGCTCGAGAGGTCGCGGGCTGCGCTGCCGCCGTTGGGGGCGACGAGGCGCCTGGCCGCAGCCGTCTTGGGATTTGCGAAGATCTCGCGCACCTCACCCTGCTCCACGACCACGCCGCCGTCCAGAATGGCAACGGAGTCGCAGATCTCTTCCACGACGCTCATCTGGTGGGTGATGACCACCACGGTGATGCCCAGCTTCTTGTTGATGTCCTTGATGAGGGTCAGGATGGCGTGGGTCGTGTTGGGGTCCAGCGCGCTGGTGGCCTCATCGCAGAGCAGGACTTTGGGGTTGGTGGCCAGCGCACGGGCAATGGCGATGCGCTGCTTCTGGCCGCCGGAGAGCTGGGCCGGGTAGGCATTTGCCTTATCGGGCAGGCCCACCATTTCCAGCAGCTCCCTGGCGCGCTTTTCGGCATCGGCCTTCTTCACGCCCGCAAGCTCCATCGGGAAGCAGATGTTCTTCAGGCAGCTGCGCTGCATCAGCAGATTGAACTGCTGGAAGATCATGGTGATGTCGCGGCGGCGCTCACGCAGGGCTGCGGGAGACAGGGTCTCCATCGCGGTGCCGTCGATAACGACACTGCCCTCGGTGGGGCGCTCCAGCAGATTGATGCAGCGCACCAGCGTGGATTTGCCCGCGCCCGACATACCGATGATGCCGTAGATGGAGCCATCGGGGATGGTCAGGTCGATGTTCTTCAGCGCATTCACCGCGCCGTCCTTCATCTGGAAGGTCTTGGAAAGGTGTTTGATCTCGATCACAGAAAATTGCTCCTTTTAGCCTTCGATGGGTGCCAGGCTGTCCTGCTTGCCGCCGTAGATGCCCATGGGCTCCACATGGATGCCGGCAACCGTCACCAGGTGAGTGCCGTGCTCTGCATTGAAGTCATCCAGATACGGCTGATGCTGGAAGTAGTTGGTGTCAACGGTGCCGTCCTCGACCACGTTGTTGGGGATGATGTAGTCATCGTACTCCTGGATGTCCAGCGTGATGCCCTTGGCGGCCAGGATCTCCTTGCAGACCTCCAGCACCTCGCAGTGGGGAGCCGGGGTAGCGGCGCAGCTCACGGTCTCGCCGTTCAGAGCGTCGTAGTCAACGGAAGCGTCATAGCCGTCGGTGGGGTTCTCCACAACGGACACCACGGCACCCTTATAGTTCTCATCCATGAAGTCCTTGACCTGCTGGCTCTGCAGGGCAGCGGCCAGAGCCTTGATCTTGGGCTCCTCCTGGTTGCCGTCCTTGCAGACCAGAACGTTGACGTAAGCGGAAGAGCCGTCCTCGATGGCCAGTGCATCGGTCGTGGGGTCCAGACCGGCAGAGATGGCGTAGTTGGAGTTGATGACGGCGTAGTCCTCGTCCTGCAGGACGTTGGGCACCTGAGCAGCCTCGACCTCATCGACGGAAACATTCAGAGGGTTCTCCTCGATGTCCTTTGCGGTTGCGGTCAGGCCTGCATCAGCCTTCAGCTTAAAGAAGCCGTTCTTCTCCAGCAGGGTCAGGGCGCGTGCCTCGTTGGTGGTGTCGTTGGGCACAGCCACCTTCACCTTGTCCAGCTTAGCCACAGCAGAAGAAGCTGCGGAAGAAGCAGTGCCGGAAGCAGCAGAAGATGCGGTGGAAGAAGAACCGCCGCATGCGGTCAGGGCAGCTGCAGCAGCTGCAGCTCCGGTAACTTTCAGAAAATCACGACGAGTAATCATAGTTTTGTTCCCTCTCTATTTGCTTATTATAATGTACAGCGGCCCGCACGGCACAGTTCCGTGCTAAGGGCCTTTGACGGATGCATGAAAAAAGCTCCCGTCCTTGACCTTGAGCCAACGCTCAGACAAGGACGGGAGCATAACATACTTCCGTGGTACCACCTTGGTTTACCGCACCCTTGCGGGCACAGCCTCAATGCTGCGGCAGCTTTGCTGCTTACAGCCGGACGCTGTAACGGGCGCATCCCGTTGCAAACTTAGCGCTCATGCACCTCGCCCGCACAGCTCCGAGACCATTTTCAGCTTCCTGTTTCCTGCCCTTTTCCATCGCCCGGGCTTTCTGGTAAGGATCAATGCGAAGGCCTACTCTTCTCTTCACAGCCATTTTTGTGATATTGCATTTATAATAATCCAATCGACCGGATTTGTCAACACCTACAACGAAGTTTTTTAGTAGGAAATTGCGTTTTTTTATCTTGTGCGCCAGCCGCGGACATGGTAGAATAAGACAGCATTATTTATAAAGGAGGTGCGGCAATGAACAGCCGCGAGGTTTTCCCGGATGAAGAACTGCGCCGCCGCATCATGGATTTTATCATGGCGGCGGGCCAGACATTGCTGGAAAACGGTGCCGAGGTGTTCCGGGTGGAGCAGACCATGGAGATCATGGCCCGGTCATTCCACCTGCGGGAGTTCCACGTTTATGTGCTGACCAACGGCATCTTTGCCAGTGCGGGCACCGCCGAGATCAGCGAGGTGCGCAATGTGCCTACCCGCACCACTCATCTGGGCCGAGTGGCGGCAGTGAACGCCCTCTCCCGCGAGATCGCAGAGGGCAGCATGTCGCTGGACGAAGCTGAGAGCCGTCTGGTGCTGGCGCGGCGCATCCCTTTTCCCAAGGACTGGGTGCAGCTGGTCAGCGGCATGTGCGGTGCATTCTGCTTTGCGCTGATCTTCGGCGGCACACTGCGCAGTGCGCTGGCGGCGGCACTGGCAGGCTTTCTTGCCAGCGGCTATTTGCTGCTGTGTGAGCAGCACGAGCTGCCCGGCGGCTTTTGCAAGATCAGCTGTGCTGCGCTTATCACGCTGGTGTGCATTCTGGCCTGCCGAATGCTGGGCACACCGGCCAGTCATTCTATTATCGGTTCGCTGATGATCCTGACCCCCGGCATCGCCTTTACCATGGGCATCCGCGACTTTGTGCACGGAGATTACCTCTCCGGCACCATCCGCATGATCGATGCGCTGCTCATTGCAGCCAGCATTGCCATTGGCACCGGCCTTGTGCTGAGCCTTTATACATTCTTTACGGGGGTGGTCGTGGCATGATGTTGACCAGTACACAAATTGGGGAGCTGGCCGCGCAGTTCTTTATTGCCGGCGCAGGCACCCTGAGTTTTGCCGTTCTGTTCGGCTGTCCGCGCAAAAGCCTGCCCTTCTGCGGGCTGGTGGGTGCCGTGGGCTGGTTTGTCTACGAGCTGGCCGTGATGCTGGGGGCAGACAGTGCCGCAGCCTCCCTGCTGGCGGTCATTCCTCTCACCCTGCTCACCCGCGTGTTTGCCATTGTGATTAAAATGCCGGTAACGGTGTTCCTGCTGTCCGGCATCTTCCCGCTGGTGCCCGGCGCTGGCATCTACTACACCGCCTACTATTTTATACAGGGCAACAATGCGCTGGCCCTCTCCAACGGCATCAGCACCTTTAAAGTAGCCGTTGCGCTGGCCATCGGCATCACGCTGGTGCTGTGTGTGCCGCTGCCGAAGCGAAAGTAACCCCCTCAGGCGCTAACGCGCCAGCTCCCCCCAAGGAAACGCCTATGCCGAGAAGGGAAACTTTCCGGTATAGCCTTAAAGCCGTCCCCTTGGGGAATGTAGCAAAGCCGCAGGCTTTGACGGAAGGAGTTGCCCGCAGCCGGAGAATCGGCGAAACTGACTATAAGCACAAAAAGGCGGCAGTCATACGACTGCCGCCTTTTTATACGTTAAGCGCAGATAATACCCAAAGCCTTATTTTTTCTTTGCCTCGACGCGAACGGTATTGTTGCTCCAGTTGATTGTAAACGGACCATCACCCACAACAGTATAAGAATCACCTGCATACTGTTCTGCCACCTTCTTGGTGATAGTCTTCTGGCTTGCACAAACCGTGACGCCCTCAAAGATCATCCGGTCGACTTCCTTGCCGCCAACTACCTCATAGTAGTAGATATCCACCGGCACTTCGATTTCGTCCAGCATCACCTTAATGCCATCTTCACCGGTAGGAAGCTTAGCAATCTTCAGCTCGCCAGTAGAAACGACCTTATAGCCAACCGGGAAGTAATTGCTGGGGATCTCAGACACTGCAACCGTGGTCTTATCCTGTGCAACCTTGAGATAGTTCTGGTCACCCACGGTGGCACCGTTGCACATAAAGACGACCTTGACGTCCTTGGTCACAACTTTTTCGATGTCTTCCTTGGAGCAGCCAGCCAGAACACCGGAAGCAGCAACAGCCAGAGCAGCCACACCTGCGCCCTTGAGGAACTTACGACGAGAAATGTTAGACATAAGAATCAACCTCACAATCTTTTCTGCATGCCCCCATCACTTTTTTGTGGAGCCTGCTTTTCCTATATAATACCCCCCCCCGTAACAGTTTGTCAAGTGGTTTTTGGCATCTTTTTCCGCCGGATGCAGAAAAACAGGAGCGACCAAGAGAAAATCGTAAGTTCCGTCAAGCCCGGCAAAAAGGGCCGCTGCACAGCATCCCGTACAGCGGCCCTTTTTGTTCTCCGTTATTTTCATTCATTCTCAACATGTCTTGTTTTCATCTTCTGTCTGCTCATGTTCCCCTCTTGCCGCCCGCATCAGCCCGGCAAACAAAAAACCCAAATTGACCCCCAGAATAAAACCCACGATGCCTGCCGCCAATACCATTGCGCCGCCTCCTTTCTTCTACCATATTTTGCCATATATCATTTGTCGGATGCAATCGCAGCCTATCGCAAAAGGCAAGATCACTGCCCAACGTGCAAGCTTTTTTTGCGCCGGAGCGTTGCAAGACTCTGCCGCATCTGCTATACTTTTGACAACACTTATATAAAGGAGGTGCTCTTTATGTCTGTTATGGATACTCTTGTCAGCCGCCGCACCTACCGCCGCTTTGCACAGAAAGCTGTTCCGCAGGATGTGGTGGATGATATCGTCGAGGCCGTCCGCCTGTCCTCCTGCGGAGCCAACCGTCAGGCTGTGCGTCTGGTGGTGGTGAACAAGCCCGAGGCGGTGGCAAAGGTGCAGCCGCTGGTCAAGTGGGCTGCCTATCTGCCGCCGGAGCAGGGCACGCCCAAAGCCGACGAGCTGCCCACCCTGTATGTGGCCGTGGTGCAGGACACTTCCATCCCCGGCGACCTTGCCACCGATACCGGCATCGCCCTTGCCAACATGACCCTTGCCGCATGGGACAAAGGCGTGGGCAGCTGCATCATGGGCGCGATCAACAAGCCTGCCCTCACCGAACTGCTGGGCATTGAAGAACCGCAGAAGCTGGCATTCATGGTGGCGTTCGGCTACCCGGCCCACAAGGCTCACATTGTGCCGCTGACGGCTGAGACCGGCGTAAAATATTATCTGGACGAGAACCGGGATTACTGCGTGCCAAAGCGGAGCAAAGAAGAGATCGCAAAATATCTATAATTCGTATATATACATTTCTTCAACGCATTTTTTGTATAATTGTTTTCAATTCGGTTTCAATTGATGAGATTTTTTGCACAAGTATTGACTTTTCAATTTGTACATTCTATACTAAATTCGTTCGCCAGATGTTCGATGAATCGCATCGTTCTGGCGTACCGCAAAAACATACAGTACATTTGAGGAGTGTTTGAATATGAAAAAGATCTCTCGTCGCAGCTTTCTGGCAGCTGCCGGTCTGTCCGTTGCCGCTCTGGCTCTGACCGCCTGCGGTGGTTCTTCCGCAAGCACCGCTTCCTCCGTGGCAAGCTCTGCTGCTTCTTCTGAAGCTGCTTCCACCAGCGCTGCCGCTGGCGAGCTGACCACCGTTGAGGCCGGCAAGCTGACCATGGCCACCAACGCAGCCTTCCCTCCGTACGAGATGACCACCGATGCGGGCGAGTTTGAAGGCATCGACATCGAGACTGCTCAGGCCATCGCTGACAAGCTGGGTCTGGAGCTGCAGATCGATGATATGGACTTTGACGCCGCTCTGCTGAGCGTGCAGCAGGGTAAGGCCGACATCGTTATGGCCGGCGTTACCGTCACCGACGAGCGCAAGGCTGTGATGGACTTCTCCGACAGCTACGCTACCGGCATCCAGTCCATCATCGTGCCCGAAGGCTCCGACATTGCTTCTCCCGACGATCTGGCCGGCAAGAAGATCGGCACCCAGCGCGGCACCACCGGCTACATCTACTGCTCCGATGATTTCGGCGACGACAGTGTTGTGGCTTACGACGACGGTCTGACCGCTGTGCAGGCTCTGAACAATGGTCAGGTGGATGCAGTTGTCATCGACAACGCTCCCGCCAAGGAGTTCGTTGCTGCCAACCCCGGCCTGAAGATCCTGGATACCAGCTACGCCGAGGAAGATTACGCCATTGGTATGGCAAAGGGTTCTTCTCTGGAAGATGCCGTCAACGCCGCTCTGAAAGAGCTGAAGGCTGACGGCACCCTGCAGTCCATCGTGGACAAGTACATCACCGCTGAATAATCCGGCGGCTGACATCTGAGCCACGGGGAGGCAGCCCCCAACTGGGGCACCTCCCCTTTTTTGGAAAAATAAGGTTACAAAATTCTAACAAAACAGGAAAGTGAGGATGCGAATGGCTGCTCAATACGAACTGCTCAAAGAGCTGCTCAACAGCGGCACCAAGCTCAGCTTCGGGCAGGAGTTCTTCTTCAAATTTTATCAGGCCTTCATCCTGAAAGACCGCTGGACGCAGTACATCAACGGCGTGAGCACCACCCTGCTGGTCACTGCCATTGCGCTGGCACTGGGCATCGTGCTGGGCAGCGTGGTGGCACTGGTGCGTGTGGCACACGACCAGCAGCGCCCCGGCCACAAGAACCCGGTGTTGGGCTTCTTCAACATCATCTGCGAAATTTACACCACCATCATCCGCGGCACACCCATGATGGTGCAGCTGCTCATCATGAGCATGGTCATCTTTGCCAACAGCCGCAACTTTACCATGGTAGGTGCGCTGGCACTGGGCATCAACTCCGGTGCCTATGTTTCGGAGATCATCCGCGGCGGCCTGATGGCCGTTGACCCCGGCCAGATGGAGGCCGGACGCAGCCTTGGCCTGAACTACATGACCACCATGGTGGTCATCATCATCCCGCAGGCCATCCGTGCGGTGCTGCCCGCACTGGGCAACGAGTTCATCGTCCTGCTGAAGGATACCTCCCTGATCACGGTCATCGGCGGCAAGGAGCTGCTGTACGCCGCGCAGGGCATCATGAACCGCACCTACGAGGCCATGTTCCCACTGCTGGGCGTTGCGCTGATCTACCTTGTGCTGGTCATGCTGTTCACCCGTCTGCTGGCAAAGTTTGAGAGGAGGCTTGCTCAAAGTGACCGATAAGATTCTGGAAGTCCGCGGCCTGACAAAGACCTACGGCGGCGAAAAAAAGCCGGGCGCAAAGCAGCCCACCCCCACGCTGGACGTGCTGAAGGGCATTGATATCGACATCTACCGCGGCGACGTGGTCTGCCTGATCGGCCCCTCCGGCTGCGGCAAATCCACCTTCCTGCGCTGCCTGAACCGGCTGGAGATCCCCACCAGCGGCTCCGTGAAGTTCGAGGGCACTGAGGTGGACGAAGCCCACATCGACGCTGTGCGCCAGAAGATGGGCATGGTGTTCCAGCACTTCAACCTCTTCCCCCACCTGACCGTGAAGAAGAACCTGGAATTGGCCCCCAGCCTGCTCAAGCTGAAGGACAAGGAAGCCATTTCCCAGCGCGCCGACGAACTGCTGGCCCGCGTGGGCCTGGCCGACAAGGCCGATGCCTACCCCAAGAGCCTTTCCGGCGGCCAGCAGCAGCGCATTGCCATTGCCCGTGCCCTTGCCATGGATCCGGACGTGATCCTGTTCGACGAGCCCACCAGCGCCCTCGACCCCGAAATGGTGGGCGAGGTTCTGGAACTGATGAAGGAGCTGGCCCACACCGGCATCACCATGCTGGTGGTCACCCACGAAATGGGCTTTGCCCGCGAGGTGTCCAACCGCGTCATCTTCATCGACGACGGCAAGATCCAGGAGGACGAGCCGCCGCAGGAGCTGTTCACGAATCCGAAGCATCCCAGACTGAAAGCATTCCTTTCTAAGATGCTGTAATACTTTTCCACAGAGTAAAAGGGGCTGTTGCATGTGCAGCAGCCCCTTTTACTCTGTATTATTCTTTGATGCGGAACACAAACAGCTTGCTGAAAATGTAATTCAAAGCCATGACGATGAACTGTACCGCAAACTTAGAGATCCGGTCATTCCAGTGCAGAATATTTACCAGCAATGTCATGCAGGCCATTTCGATAAGGAGAGTGGAAATCCTCGCACTGAAAAATTTCAGCATTTCGCGCAATTTATCAGCACTTTTGCTTTCAAAAACGAACTTTCGGTTTGTGATATAAGCAAAAGAAACTGCGCAGATCCATGAGAACGTATTGGCAGCCATCAGTTGAAATGGGTCTTGCGGATCCAGAAAGGCTGTAGTGAAAAAATAGTAACTTGCCAGACTCACTACCGTAGTCAGACCACCTACGATCACATAGTTGATCAATTCCTTATAACGAAAATAAAGTTGCTTTATTGTTTGTATCATACGCAGCGCCCGGAATTGATTTCCTTTTCCACAATATAGATCGGACGGTTTTTCAGCTCTGCGAATGCAACGGAAAAATATTCACCCATAATTCCGACCAGCAAAAAGAGAACAGCAAATAAAACATTGAATGCTGCAAGAATCACCTTATACTCGCGGAAGCCGCACAGTGCACTTATAGCAAAAAGCACAGCAGCAAGAAAACTTACAGCACCGGCATAGAGGCCGAGTTTCAGTGGAAAATCAGAAAAACCGACTATGGTGCTGATTGCAAAATTCATCAGTTTTTTTAGCGTATAGTGGCTGGCACCGCCAGCTCTTTCCGCAGCAGTGTATTCCAGCGTTGTTTTCCGGAAACCAACGCTTTGTACATATCCACGTAGAAAACGAGTTTTTTCACGGTAATTTGTACGTAGAACATCTGCCACACGGCTACTGATGGCAAAGAAATCCGATGCATTTTCCTCCAGCTTTACTTGATCAGACAAGGCGTTGATTACCCGGTAGAATGCTCTGGATGTAAAGTTTTTGATGGCACCTGCCGATTTGTTGGAGGTTCGGACCATGCTGATAACCTCATAGCCTTCCTCAAATTTCGCCATGATGGGGGCGATGCATTCCAGAGGGTGCTGCAGGTCGGCATCCATGCAAATGATCACGTCCCCCGCAGCATGATCGATGCCTGCAATCATGGCAGCCTCGTGGCCAAAATTTCGCGAAAAACTGATTACACGGACATTCTTGTTCTGCTGCGCAATCACTTCCAGAATATTCATACTGGCATCGGTACTGCCATCATTTACAAAAATCAGCTCATATCCCCCTCCCCCGTATTCCAAATTCTGTTCGATGGAGCAGAAAGCTTTATAAAACTTTTCCAGAACGGCTTCTTCGTTATAAACTGAAATAATTAACGATAATTTTTTCATTTAACTTCCCTGCTTTTTCGTAGTTCTTACGGCTCATCTGCAAATTTGACAACAATTTTTCCGTTGATGCACCGGATCGAACCCTGATCCGGATAGCAGGGCATAGATGCTACCTCGGCATTACCGTCAAACTCTGCGGCATCTCCTAATTCCGGTGCAAAGCCACACCAAAACTCCATGGCTTCCTTCCATGCGTAATCATTGAAAATAGGTTCTCCTTTATATGTAGCCAGATCCAAATCATCGAAATATTCGCTGATTCCAACAAGATTTTTATCGTGCTTGTCATACTCCCCGATATAAACAACCTGCGCATCTTCAGTATAACCTTCGATACTTTCAATTCGCGTGATCAAAGTTGTGTAATAACTGATCATTTGTGTCTGCATCACGTCTGCTTTTAGGTAGAGGATATTGCTGTAACGAATATTTAGAGTCACAAGTACTCCTAATAGGGCAACAGCGGCTTTACATAGGGCACCTTCTACTTTTGTTCTATCTTCGGGATATTTATCAATAAACCATACAACCAAAGCAAAGGCAAACGCCTGTCCAAAAGTCATTACGGCATGAACATCCCAAGGCTCTACCATCAGGTATACAAAGCATGCTGCAATAGGATATGCGATTAGGATCAATAGGGTTTGACATCCTTTTGGGGTCTTAAGAATATACATTTTCCGGAGCACAAATATGGCAATGATCGCAGTAACAATGATCAACAAAGTATAGACATATCTTGCGCTGAAGTCTTCCACAGCAGTGCTTGGATAAAAGAATGAGCCGTAACCGCACAGTATCCGATAAATATAATTGCTCAGATTTGTTCTTCCAAAATGATTGATACCTTTGTAATCCGTCAAAACAACGCCAAACTGATTCAGAAAATATTGATTGACTAGAAAATATTCTGTAACAAACCCAATGCACACAGTTGCATTACACAGGGCCATTTTCCAAAACGTTTTCCAGTTCATATCAGACTGCCGGATATCTTCCATCATATAAAGCAGCAATGTACAGATGCAGACCGGGATATTTGCCTGGTACACACCAACAGAGCAAGCCATCAAAACCGTGCAGAGTAATAGAGCGACAACATTCTTTTTCTGGTGAAAAATCCATGCTCCAACAACTCCCAGTAGGGATGCAGCATAATAGTATGGTGCAGTAAACATGTAACTGAATGTTCCCGTCACTGACGGAAATGTCACCATACTTCCGCACAGCAGAATAACAAGAGGCTTTGACTGGATCCTCAAACTATCCGCCAGCAGATATACGATTGCTGCAATGCACAAAATCGTAATCGTACCATTTACCACTGGCAGGCTGTAGTTTTTACTACCCAGCAAATTTGCACTCAGACTTCCAAGAATGCCCAGCATCCACCGTCCAGATTCGTAAGTAGCGCCCACTTCATTGAAATACCGTACATCATCATGGAATGAGTATTTGTTGAACAGAACCATACCATGCGCCAACAATCCCCAAAAAGTAGCACTGCACAGTACTGTTTTTAGCAGGCTCTCATTTACCTTTAGCTTTTCCGCAGTTTTTTCCATGTCTTTCTCCCAAACAAGGCATCATTCCCGAATTTAGCCAAAACTATATAGTTGTATTATACAATGTCAGCCTATCTCCTGCAACTATTTCTGCAAAAAAACGTGCTCTGTGGTTTCTATTTTCCACAGAGCACAGTTCTCATCATTCTGTTTTGTTGCAACTTTTACAGCGCATTATTCGTACCATCTGTTTCCTGCTCACTGGTATACAGTACCATCAGATGGTTTGCGCTCTCTTCCAGCTGGGTCTTGGCCTGACGCAGGGCGGCTTCCTCGTTTTCATTCATCTTTTCGGGCTTATCCTTGCGCAGGCAGCGGCGGAGGTTGGCGAGGTCGGTTTTGATGCGGTTCTTCTCATCCTTGTCCAGCTCCTTTTTGCATTTGGAAAGAGCCTCGTCCACCTTGTAGGCCAGCACCTCGGCCTGATTGTGCAGGTCCAGCCGCTCCTTGCGGCGGCTGTCCTCGGCCTCGTAGGCGGCAGCGTCTGCCATGGCACGCTGGATCTCATTTTCCGAAAGGTTGGTGCTGCCGGTGATGGTGATGTTCTGCTCCCGGCCGGTGCCAAGGTCTTTGGCAGACACCTTCACCACGCCGTTCACGTCGATATCGAAGGTAACTTCAATCTGCGGTTTGGAGGAGAAGCTTGCCCGAATGCCGGTGAGCTTGAATTTGCCCAGACTCTTGTTGTCGCGGGCAAAGTGGCGCTCGCCCTGCAGCACGTTGATCTCCACGCTGGTCTGCATGGGCCGTGCGGTGGTGAAGATCTGGCTCTTGCGGGTGGGGATCATGCTGTTGCGGGTGATCAGCGGGGTGGCCACGCCGCCCAGCGTCTCAATGGAGAGGGTCAGCGGGGTCACATCCATCAGCACAAGGCCCTGCGCCGCTGCGCCGGTGGCACCGGCCAGCTTGCCTCCGCCCTGCAGCAGACCGCCCTGCACAGCCGCACCCATGGCAACACACTCGTCCGGGTTCAGGCTGTGGCTGGGTTCGCAGCCCAGCAGTTCCTTCACCTGACGCTCCACCGCAGGCATCCGGGTGCTGCCGCCCACCAGCAGCACCTTGCCCAGCTGGCTGGCAGAAACGCCTGCATCCCGCAGCGCATTCTGCACGGGAGCCACTGTGCGGGCCAGCAGGTCGCCGGTCATCATCTCAAACTGCGGGCGGGAAAGCGAGATATCCAAGTGGTGAGGGCCGTCCTTGCCCACTGCGATAAAGGGCAGGTTCAGCTGTGCCGACGGCGCGGCAGAAAGCTCCTTCTTTGCCTTTTCGGCTTCCTCTTTCAGTCGGCCCATAGCTGCCGGGTCGCGGGAGAGGTCGATGCGATCCGACTTTTTGAACTCGGCCACGGCATATTCCACGATGCGCTGATCGAAGTCGTCACCGCCCAGATGGGTGTCGCCGCCGGTGGCAAGCACCGTAAAGGTCCCGTCCTCGATCTCGATGATGGACACATCAAAGGTGCCGCCGCCGAGGTCGTAGACGAGGATCTTCTGCGATGCTTCGTTATCCAAACCATAGGCCACAGCGGCAGCAGTAGGCTCGTTGATGATGCGCAGCACGTTCAGGCCTGCAATGCGGCCTGCATCCTGCGTAGCCTTGCGCTGGCTGTCGTCGAAGTAGGCGGGCACCGTGATGACTGCTTCGGTCACCGGCTCGCCCAGATAGCTCTCGGCATCGCGGCGGATCTTGGCCAAGATCATGGCACTGATCTCCTGCGGGGTCAGGTCTTTGCCGTCGATGTGCACCCGGTAGTCACTGCCCATATGGCGCTTGATGCTGGAGATGGTGCGCCCGGAATTTGTGGCGATCTGGCGCTTGGCCGCACCGCCCACCAGACGTTCATCATCCTTCGTGAAGGCCACAACGCTGGGGGTGGTGCGCTCACCCTCCGCATTGGTGATGACCACGGGCTTGCCGCCCTCCACCACTGCCACACAGGAATTGGTCGTGCCGAGATCGATGCCGATTACTTTGCTCATACTGTCTGTTTCCTCTCCGGTGCTGTGCATCTTGGGCGCAGCTCTTCAAATCATTTCCGAGTATATCTTACCGTCCCGATATGACGATTTTTTAGTCCAATTGTAAAGATTCCATGTCGTAAGCTGTGGCTCGGGCAGGCAGTTCACTGGTCAGTTCCCGGATGAGCTGGTCGGCTTCGGCCAGCCACTGCTCTGCGTCCGGCTCGTGCTCACGGGCCTTGATGGCAAAGCCCTGCCTTGCTTCTGCGGCCAGTGCCAGCGCCTTTTTGCGGCTGGTGTAGCGCGTTTCGGTCTGGGCCACACGCAGGCACACCTGCGGAGTGTACTCGATATCCGGCATATGGGCTGCGTTGGTGCGGGCACGGCGGTAATACAAAAGTGCCCGGCCATTGTCGCCCCGGGCAGCGCAGTCATCGCCCAGTGCAATGTTGGATAAGATCTCTCCGCTGTCTGCTGCTTCCTTCCACATGCGGCGGGCCTTGGCACGGTTCGTGCGGGTGCCGCGGCCCTTATAAATACAGTCTGCCAGCAGGGCAAGTCCCATGGCGCTGCCAAGCTCGGCTGCTTTTTCAAAGCATTCCACAGCCTGCGCCCAGTTGCCCTTGCGGGCGGCTTCCTTTCCAGCATCTGCTTTCTCATCACCGGGGTCTTCCGGCGTATGGCCCGCGTGCAGCAAACCATTGAGCAGAGCGCCGTCCAGCGTAGCCGAGTGGCTCCACGGGTCCAGCACCACGCCGTCGATCCCCTCAGTGGAAAGGGCCAGCTCCATGGCATCCTGCAGGGTGTAATCTGCCATTGGCCGGGCAGAAGTGCTGCGGTCGGCGCAGGCCGCAGCTGCAGAGGTGAACATAGGCAGCCATGTGCGGCCCTTCTCGTTGCGCAGGGTCCACAACTGCAGGTCCTTAGCCTTTGCCGTGGGCACCGGATGCTCCGTCCACGGTGCAGGCGTGTTGTGCACCGTCAGTGCCGTGCGCAGCGGCACCAGAACATGGGTCTCCATTTCCAGTGCATAGTTCAAAGCGCCCATCAGCGTCCAGAAGCTTTCTTCGTTCTGGCCTTTATATAAATTTTCCACTGCCTGCTCAAAGGCCGGGCAGCCGGTGCCCGCCGGGCTGTAGGCCGGAGCGTTCTGCCGATGCTTGCGGGTGCCCACCGGGCGCAGCCGGATGCCGCCGTCTTGTCTTTTTGCCATCTGCTCACCATTCTTCCAGTTTCTAGTCAATTTTTAGTATAGCAGGAAATGGCTTTGGGTACAACGCCTATCTGTATGTATTCATTTTTCCCTGCTCAAAAAAAGCGGGGTGCCAGATCAGCTTCTTCTGGCACCCCGTTAAAAATACATTTTTCCTGAAACGCCTTATTCCGCGTCCAGATCTTCTTCGGTCTCAGCAGCAATATAGATTGGTCTGTGCTTTGTTTCAAGATATGTTTTGGCAAGGTACTCGCCCGCAATGCCCGTACACAGCAGCTGCACACCACTGCACAAAAGGATGATGCAGACAAGGCTCGGCCAGCCGGAAGTAGGGTCGCCGAACATCAGTGCACGCACCACCACGATTATGATGCCTACAAACGCCAATACGCAAAAGGCAAGGCCAAGGCCCGCCGCCATCAGCAGCGGAGCTGTGGAAAAGCCCACAATGCCTTCGATCGAATATTTGAGCAGACCCCAGAAGTTCCACTTTGTTGTGCCCGCCACACGCTCTACGTTTTTGTAGTCGATCCACTTTGTTTTAAAGCCGACCCAGCTGAAAATGCCCTTGCTGAAGCGGTTATATTCCGCCATGCTCAGCACAGCATCAGTCATTTTGCGGCTCATCAGGCGGAAGTCTCTTGCTCCATCCACGATCTCTGTATCCGAGAGCTTATTGATGATCTGATAAAACTTTTTGGCAAACCAGCTGCGAACGGGCGGTTCACCCTCGCGTGTCGTGCGGCGGGTGGCCGCGCAGTCATATTCGCCGGAGAGCAGCAGTTCCAGCATTTCCGGCAGCAGCGAGGGCGGGTCCTGCAGATCCGCATCCATCGTTGCTACATAATCGCCCTTTGCCGCTTTTAATCCGGCATAAATGCCTGCTTCCTTGCCAAAGTTCCGGCTGAAGGAGATGTACCGCACACGGGCATCTTTCCGGTGCAATTCCCGCGCGATCTGCAGTGTGCGGTCTTTTGAGCCGTCATCCACAAAGATGAACTCAAAATCTGCTCCGTGGGATATTCCCATCTGCTGTGCGATCTTACTGGCCTCTTTATAAAAAATGGGAAGTGATTCTTCCTCATTGTAGCACGGAACGACCAAACTTATCAGCATTCCTGTTTCCCCTTTTGTGCAATATTTAAAATTATTGTAGCATACCCCCACCCTGGTTTCAACCGTTTTCGGCATTTTGCCCGGCGGTTTTCAGCACACTTTTGCAATAAAAACATTTTCTATGGCTTTTTAAGTTTTTGTACGCTATAATAAGTAGGATTTCATAAACCTTATAATGCAAGAAAGCAAGAAAGAAGGAGTATCGCCTTGAACAAGATGCTAGGCTATCTGAAGGACTACAAGCGCGAGAGCGTGCTTGCGCCCCTTTTCAAGATGCTGGAAGCCACGTTCGACCTGTTCGTGCCGCTGGTCATGGCGGATATCGTGAACATCGGCATTGCCGCCCACGACTTCCACTATATTCTTGTGCGGTGCGGCATTTTGCTGCTGCTGGCCATGATCGGCCTTGCCTGCAGCCTGACGGCACAGTATTTTTCCGCAAAGGCGGCCGTGGGCTATTCCACAGTTCTGCGCCACGCCCTGTTTGAGCACATCCAGACCCTGAGCTTTACCGAGATGGACACCCTCGGCACCAGCACCCTGATCACCCGTATGACCAGCGACGTGAATCAGGTGCAGAGCGGCCTGAACCTGTTTTTACGCCTGTTCCTGCGCAGCCCGTTCGTGGTGATCGGTGCCATGGTCATGGCCTTTACGGTGAATTCCCGTGCAGCGCTGATCTTTGTAGTGACCATCCCGCTGCTGAGCGTGGTGGTGTTCGGCATCATGGCTGCTACCCGGCCCCTGTACAAGACGGTACAGAATCGCCTTGACCGGGTGCTGGGCCTGACCCGCGAAAACCTGACCGGCGTGCGCGTGGTGCGCGCCTTTGATAAGGAAAAGAGTGAGGTAGAGCGCTTTGAGAATGCCAACGACCTGCTGACCAAGATGCAGCTCCATGTAGGCCATATCTCTGCCCTGATGAACCCGCTGACCTATGTGCTCATCAACATTGCCATTGTGGCACTGCTATATGTGGGCAGCATTGAGATCAATGTGGGTGGCATGGCTTCCGGCGACGTGATCGCGCTGGTGAACTACATGAACCAGATCCTTGTGGAGCTGGTCAAGCTGGCAAACCTGATCGTGCAGGTGAGCAAGGCGCTGGCCTGCGCAGGCCGCGTGCAGGCTGTGCTGGACACCACGCCCGGCATGGCCTTCCCGAAAAAGCTTCTGGGCGAGGTGCCCGCCGAAAAATCCGGCGATGCCGTGCGCTTTGAGCATGTAAGCCTGACCTATGCGGGTGCCGGTGCACCCAGCCTTTCCGACATCAGCTTCACTGCAAAGCGCGGCCAGACCATTGGTGTCATCGGCGGTACCGGCAGCGGCAAATCCAGCCTTGTCAACCTGATCCCCCGCTTCTACGATGCCACCGAAGGCACGGTGGAGATCATGGGCCGCGATGCCCGGAACTATCCCCGTGAAGAACTGCGCGGCAAGGCAGCCATGGTCATGCAGAAGGCCCAGCTCTTTGGCGGCACCATCCGCTCCAACCTGCTGTGGGGCAACAAGAATGCCACCGATGCGGACCTGTGGGCTGCACTGGAAACAGCACAGGCTGCGGAGTTCGTCAAAGCCAAGCCCCTTGGGCTGGACGAGCCTGTGGAGCAGGGCGGTCGCAACCTGTCCGGCGGACAGAAGCAGCGCCTGACCATCGCCCGCGCCCTTGTGGGCAAGCCAGAAATTCTGATCCTTGACGACAGCGCCAGCGCACTGGACTACGCCACCGATGCCGCCCTGCGCAAGGCACTGGCTGCTCTGCCCGGCAGCCTGACCGTGTTCATCGTGAGCCAGCGCGCCGCCAGCCTGCAGCACGCGGATCAAATTCTGGTGCTGGACGACGGCCATCTGGTGGGCATCGGCAACCACGACCAGCTGCGCCAGACCTGCCCCGTCTACGAGGAGATCTACGAGAGCCAGTTCAAGAAAGGGGATGCGCAGAAATGAGTGCAAAAGCAAAAACAAAGCTGACCCCGCAGCAGCGCAAGGCCACCTTGACCCGTGTTCTGGGCAAAATCAAATCTTATTCCCTGTTTGTGGTGTGCAGCCTTGTGGTGGCCGCTGTGAGCGTGGGCGCACAGCTGTATATCCCCATCCTCTGCGGCAGCGCCATTGATCTAATGCTGGGCAAGGGTGCCGTAGATTTTGGCGGTGTGATGCGCATTATCATCGAGGTGTTGGTGGTTGCCGGTGTGGCCGCTCTTGCGCAGTGGCTGCTGAGCGTGTGCAACAACCGCATCACATTCCTTGTCAGCCGCGACCTGCGCAACGAAGCCCTGCGCAAAATTCAGACCCTGCCGCTTTCCTACCTCGACAGCCATCCCTCCGGCGATATCGTCAGCCGCATGGTGGCCGATGTGGATACCTTTGCGGACGGCCTGCTGATGGGCTTTACACAGCTGTTCAGCGGCGTTCTGACCATCCTCGGCACCCTGCTGTTCATGCTCAGCGAGAATGTGCCCATCACGCTGGTGGTGGTGTGCATCACCCCGCTGAGCCTCGTGGTGGCAAGCTTCCTTGCCAAACGCAGCTATGGTTACTTCCAGAGCCAGAGCGCCGTGCGCGGCGAGCAGACCGCGCTGGTCAACGAGATGATCGAGGGCCAGAAGGTGGTGCAGGCCTTCGGCCACGAGGCCGAGAGCCTTACCGCCTTTGACGAGGTGAATGGCCGTCTGCAGGACGTGAGCCTGAAGGCCATCTTCTTTTCCAGCCTGACCAACCCCGCCACCCGCTTTGTGAATAACATCGTGTACGCAGGCGTGGGCCTTGTGGGTGCCGTGTACGCGGTGCGGGGCGGCATCACCATCGGCCAGCTGAGCGTGTTTTTGAGCTACGCCAACCAGTACACCAAGCCCTTCAACGAAATTTCCGGTGTAGTCACCGAGCTGCAGAATGCTCTGGCCTGCGCCGCTCGCGTGTTCGAGCTGCTGGATGCCGACGATCAGGTGCCGGAAGTCGAGAACGCCTCCGTGCTGCAGCCGGACGGCCATGTGCAGCTGGAGGATGTTTCCTTCCGCTACCTGCCCGACCGCCCGCTGATCGAGGGCCTTTCCCTCGACGTAAAGCCCGGCCAGCGCATTGCCATCGTCGGCCCTACCGGCTGCGGCAAGACCACCCTCATCAACCTGCTCATGCGCTTCTATGATGTGAACGGCGGTTCCATCAAGGTGTCCGGCACCGACATCCGGGATGTGACCCGCGCTTCCCTGCGCGGCAGCTACGGCATGGTGCTGCAGGACACCTGGCTGCGTGCCGGTACCGTGCGGGAAAACATTGCCTACGGCAAGCCGGATGCAAGCCTTGAAGAGATCGTGGCAGCAGCCAAAGCCGCCCATGCAGACAGCTTCATCCGCCGCCTGCCGGAGGGCTACGATACCGTTATCGCCGAGGACGGCGGCAACATCAGTCAGGGCCAGAAACAGCTGCTGTGCATCGCCCGCGTGATGCTCTGCCTGCCGCCGATGCTGATTCTGGACGAAGCAACATCCTCCATTGATACCCGCACCGAGGTGCGCATCCAGAAAGCTTTTGCCCGCATGATGCAGGGCCGTACCAGCTTTATTGTGGCGCACCGCCTTTCCACCATCCGCGAGGCGGACGTGATCCTTGTGATGAAGGACGGCCACATTGTGGAGCAGGGCAGCCACGACGAGCTGCTTGCTGCAAACGGCTTCTACGCCAAGCTCTACAACAGCCAGTTCGAGGGCGTGGAGACCTGAGAGTTCCTGATAATAATAACAAAAAGGAGCGATGCGCTGCATCGCTCCTTTTTGTTATTATTTGCTTTCAACTTTCTGCACGATGGGTTCATCGGGCGGCGGCGTGAGGGTAGAGTGCTCCACGATGAACTGCTCCGCCCTCTCCCGGGCCAGACGCTGGCGCACCTTGCGTGCATCGTTGGCGGGGAAGGTGCGCTCGCCGTCCAGCTTGGCATCCCAGTGGGCAGCGGCTGCTTCCACCTCGGCATCCGTGGGTGCAAGGCCCTCCTTTTCTGCCACCAGCAGAAGCCCCAACCAGCTGCGCAGCTTGCGCTCTGCCTGCGCGTGGAGCCATGTACGGAACTCTTCCACCGTCTGGCCGCGCACTTTAAGGAACTGGTCAAAGTTGATGCCATTGGCCTGCAGGCTCAGGTTGAACTGGCGCTGCTCGGCAAAATAGTTACCGCCCACCAGCTGTTTGGGCAGGGTACCTTTCACGCTGTCGCCCAGCTGCCACACCAGCTCCCTGCGGGCACGCTGCACCGCCTGTGCGCAGCGCTGGGCCCAGATCTCGCGGGCCACCTGCTGCCGCAGCGCCGCCTTGCCCGCTGCATCGGCTGCACGTTCTTCGTCGCCGTGGTGACGGTTGATCTCCAGTTCAATGGTCAGCTGCCGGATGGGGTGCGGCTCAATGGGCTGCACAAAGCCGGTGTATGCTTCCACTTCCAGCGGCGGCAGCGCGTAGAACTGCGCCCCCGCCCGGAAGCCCTCGGCTCGGTTCACCGCCAACAGTTCAAAATCCGGGTCGGTCACCGGCACCACATGGTACTCCTGCACCAGCTGCTCATACAGCGCCGAAAAGTCGCCAAGAATGGTGCGATTCACCGCCTCGGTCAGCAGACCGTCCTCTTCCTGCGGCGCGTCCGGCTCCGCCTGCACCTGTGCAACGGTTGCCGCCAGCTCCTCGGCACCGGCTGTGAATACCAGACGGCAGTCGCCCGGCTCAGCCATGCCAAAATGTTCCAGTTTCATCCTCTTTTCCCCTTTCAGCGGGCAATGCCCACGGTCAGCACCAGCAGGGCCACACCTATCACGGCATACAGAACCTCGGCTCCCAGCGTGGCCCGGTCGCCTTCCACGTACATCTTCTCCGGGTCGTCGGGGTCATAGTATAAGGTGACGGTATCCCCCACCGCAAAGCTCTTGCCCCGCGCAGGCTTCGGGTAGTGCAGCCGATGGCTGCCGCCTGCGGTGGTAAAGGCCAGCACATAGGCACCGCCATCCCGGCTCCGCACGGTGCCCTCCACCGTGGCCGTGACCTTCTGCCCCTGCGTGCACAGCCTGCGCCGCGCCAGCACGCTGCGCAGAGCCATAAAGAACATGATGCCTGCTCCCAGCAGGAAAATAATGATATTGAACATTCTGCATTTCCCCCGTTTTCTCAGTCTGCGCGCAGGACACCCTCCCGGCGCGTCCTGTTTATTGTATCACATTTTGGCAAAAATTTCGCCCTGCAGCTGCCATTCAGAATGCATCAATTTTCAAGCAAAATTTTGTCGAGAAAAATTAAAAATAATGCTTGACAATTCTGCCATATCTGGTATAATAACTATCGTTCCGAGCAACACAGCTCACGAACAAAACAGAATATGCGGATATGGCGGAATTGGCAGACGCGTTAGATTCAGG
>ERZ772855.1512-NODE-1512-length-22582-cov-9.925778_pt1 | contig 22582 bp, 19 predicted proteins | sample MGYA00511900_ERZ772855 | MGnify/ENA primary metagenome ERZ772855 (study PRJEB29015, sample SAMEA2737701) | human gut metagenome | biome: human gut; feature: human-associated habitat; material: faeces | place: China | collected 2012 ... | reverse complement strand
CAGAGAGCGTTCAGACGAATCCTGCCTATGTGCGCCAGCTCATGTCCGCCTTGCGAAAGGGAGGACTGCTGATCAGCGTGAAGGGACATCCCAGGCCCGCTTTGGCTCGTGAACCGGAGAAAATCACTCTGCTGGATGCCTATCGGGCAGTTGAGGGCAATAAGCCCCTGCTCCATCAGGACATCCACACCAACCCCGCTTGTGGCGTGGGTGTGAACATTCAACTGGCACTGCGGGACTGTTACAACCTGGTACAGGCCAGAGCGGAGGAAACCATGCGCAGCATCACCTTGCAGGAAATTTTGGAGCGTTACACGGAAAAACTCTCCCATTTGGGCAAAAAGGATTTCTGAATGGACGCCCCCAAATAAATGAAGGAGGAAACCAATATGAATCTTGGCATTATTCGTTGTATGCAGACAGAGGCTTACTGCCCCGGAAGCCGGGATTTTTCGGACGATCCGAGAGAGAAAAGGTGCTTTCCCCCGGCCTATGGTAAGATAGACTTCAAGGAGAAGTGCTAAATGGTTCCGAACCACTTCCCCCACGACCATGGACAAACCATCGAGTAGGAACTGGAACATATGCCCAGCGTTGAAAGCTTTCCATATTTTGATTTTTCCCAGACACATTGGGGTGTTCGGAAATTTCTTTACGGGGAAGGTTTGATGCTTACGGTGCGACAATACGAAAAACCGCCAGCGCCGTCCCCCCGGATGATGCTGCTGGCACAAAACTCAATATGAAATATCCCTGGTATAAACAAAAAATCCGAACCCATCCCCCACAGGGAAGAAGTTCGGATTTCTTACGTTTGGTGGACGATATAGGACTCGAACCTATGACCTTCCGCACGTCAAGCGGATGCTCTAGCCAGCTGAGCTAATCGTCCGTCAGTGCACTCAACTGAATGCCTGATTAGTATACACAACCTGTCGCCATTTGTCAAGCGTTTTTTCCAGAAATTATCCTGCTGCCGCGTCAATGTTCTGTCCCCCCTGAAATTGGATGACCAGACGGTTGGGAAGGCACACGATCGGCGTGCCGCTGTTGCAAAAGCCACGCTCCATGCAGTAGTGGTCTGGGCAGTCCGCCGCCGTGACGGCAATACACCCGTCCCGGACGGTGACGGTGTTGCTGCCGCCTGTTTCCCCGGTGACGGTAAACTGCTGATCGATGCGCAGATTTACGGTTCTGACAATCTTTCCCCCGCTGCTGATCTCAGCGTAAACGGCGTCGTCACCGGGCAGCAGAAGGAAGATGCTCAATCCAAGGCACACCGCCGCAATGGCCGCAATGAGCAATATCCACGTTTTTGTTTTCACAGGGCAGTCACCTCGCCGGGAAAGATTTGCGATTCCATTGGCAGTATAGCAAAAGTCAATGAAAAACGCAAGAAAAAGTCCCAAATACTTCTTGACTTTTTATGTCTGCAATGCTAGAATGGACAGGCCGCATTGAAGGGGCTTTCAGTCGGTGCGTCCAAAATCACCGCGCCCCCAGAGCGAGACTACACAATTAAAGTAGGTGAAACAAATGAAAGCAGTTATCGTAACCGGTGGTAAGCAGTACACCGTTGCCGAGGGCGACGTCGTGTTCGTGGAGAAGCTGGGTGCGGAAGCCGAGGCTACCGTCAAGTTCGACCAGGTTCTGGCTGTTCTGGACGGCGAGAACACCAAGATCGGTGCTCCCACTGTGGAGGGTGCCAGCGTCGAGGCCAAGGTCGTCAAGAACGGCAAGGGCAAGAAGATCGACATCATCCGCTACAAGTCCAAGAAGAACGAGAAGAAGCACATCGGTCATCGCCAGCCTTACACCAAGGTGGAGATCACCAAGATCGCTCTGTAATTTATGACAAGGTGCGAATTTCACACCGAGGGCGAGAGGATCACCGGATTCTCCGTCTCGGGTCACAGCGATTATGACGAGCCGGGAAAAGACATTGTCTGCGCCGCCGTCTCCGCTGTCGTTACCATGGCCGAAGCCACCATCAACGATGTGTGCGGCGCCAAGGCCAAGGTCCGGGTCAAGGATGGGGAAGATAACCGCATCACTTTGACTCTCCCCGCGTCCTGCGACGAGGAGGACACCGTTCAGGCTGTGCTTGCCGGAATGCTGGTGACTCTGTGTTCGCTGCGGGACGACTATCCTGATAATATCGAAGTTTTGGAGGTGTAACACCATGCTGAAGATTGGTATTCAGTTCTTCGCTCACCACAAGGGCGGCGGTTCCACCAAGAACGGCCGTGATTCCGAGTCCAAGCGTCTGGGCGTGAAGCGTGCCGACGGTCAGTTCGTTCTGGCCGGCAACATTCTGGTTCGCCAGAGAGGCACCCACATCCATCCCGGTGTCAATGTGGGCATCGGTAAGGACGACACCCTGTTCGCCAAGGTTGACGGCACCGTCAAGTTTGAGCGTCTGGGCAAGGATCGCCGGCAGTGCTCCGTGTACGCCGAGCAGTAAGATCATCTGGACAAGGAAGGCTGCCGCATCACTGATTGCGGCAGCCTTTTTATAAGGAAACTCCGAAATAATACCGCGCCATTGTGCGCATGCCGCAGGAAGGAGGCATCCGTCGTGCTTTTAACGGAATTTGATCCCACGCCCCGCGCCGTTATCAACCCGGATTATATAAAGCCGGTGGAGAATTTCCCGGAAACGGTGGTCGCCGTCTTTTCCCATCAGCTTTTTGCCTCCGTGGCCGCATTTCTGGAGGGTAAGCGCATCGCCCATACCCACGACGCGGACGGAGACTGGCCCATTTATGAGGTCACCTACCGGGGAAGCCGACTGGGCTTCTGCAAAGCAAGGGTGGGCGCGCCAGCCTGTGTGGGGCAGTTCGAGGAGATCATCGCCATGGGCGCGCGCCGGTTCATCCTGCTGGGCAACTGCGGCGTTCTGGACAAAAGAATCGAGGACTGCGGCATCATCATTCCCACAAAAGCCATCCGGGATGAGGGCACCAGCTATCATTATGCTCCGGCAAGCGATCTGATCGACGTCAACACCCGCTATATTCCCGAATTTATCGAGGCTCTTCGGGAATTTGGGTATCCTTATGTGCAGGGCGCTGCGTGGACGACGGACGCCTTTTACCGGAAGACCCCCGCGAAGGTCGCTGCCCGGCGGCGCATGGGTGCGGTGTGCGTGGAGATGGAGTGTGCGGCCATGCAGGCCATGTGCGATTTCCGGGGTGTGGAATTCTTTCAGTATTTCTATGCCGGGGACAATCTGGATCACCCCCAGTGGGACCCCAGAAGCCTGTCTGGACACGCCCGGCTATCAGACAAGGAAAAAATTGCCCTGCTGGCTTTCGAGCTGGCCAGCAGAATCGGCTGAATAAAGGGAAGTACCCGTACTTCCATAGATTAGGAGGACGTACAACTATGTTCGTGGATAAAGTGCGCATCACCGTCATCGGCGGACGGGGCGGCGATGGAGCGGTGGCGTTCCACCGGGAAAAATATGTGGCCTCCGGCGGCCCGGACGGCGGCGACGGCGGACATGGCGGCAGCGTCATTCTCCGGGTCAACGACAACCTGTCCACTCTTTTGGATTTCCGCTACAAGCGCAAGTATCAGGCCGCCGCAGGTGTCAGCGGTCAGGGTCGGAAAATGGCGGGCAAACGGGGCGAAAACCTGATCATCGAAGTCCCCCGGGGCACCGTTGTGCGAGACGCCGAAACGAACCAGATCATCGTAGACATGTCCACCGGCGAGGATTTCATTCTCGCCAAGGGCGGACGGGGCGGCTGGGGCAATGCCCATTACGCCACCCCCACCCGTCAGGTTCCCCGGTTTGCCAAAGCCGGTCTTAAGGGACAGGAGCGGGACGTGATTCTGGAACTGAAGCTTCTGGCGGACGTGGGTCTGGTGGGCTTTCCCAACGTGGGTAAATCCACCCTGCTTTCCGTCACCTCCAACGCCCATCCGAAAATCGCCAATTACCATTTTACGACTCTGTACCCCAATCTGGGCGTGATTTACGTGGACGAGGGCGTGTCCTTCGTCATGGCGGACATCCCCGGCATCATTGAGGGCACCGCCGAGGGTGCGGGTCTGGGGCATGATTTTCTCCGGCACATCGACCGCTGCCGCCTGCTCGTTCACGTTGTAGACGTGTCCGGAAGCGAGGGGAGGGATCCCGTGGAGGATTTCCACGCCATCTGTGCCGAGCTGAAAAACTACAGCATCGACCTCAGCAACCGCCCCATGATCGTGGCCGCCAACAAGACCGACCTGCTGCCCCCGGACAGCGACAATCTGGAGCGGCTCCGCGCCGCCGCCGAGGAAGCGGGCTGCGAACTGTACGAAATTTCCGCAGGCACTACCGTGGGCACCCGGAATCTTATGCGGGCGGTAGCCGAGCGGCTGCGCACCCTGCCCCCCGTGACCATTTACGAGCCGGAGTACGTGGAGGTCATCGCCGAGCCCACCGACCCCAACGCCTTCGACATCGAGCATTACGGCAGCACATGGCTGGTCACCGGCACCTGGCTGGAACGGCTGGTGCAGAACATCAATTTTGAGGACTACGAGTCCCGGAACTATTTCGACCAGCAGCTCCGCAAGGTGGGTCTGTTCGCCCGCCTGGAGGAAATGGGCATCGCCGACGGGGACACCGTGGATATTTACGACTTTGAGTTTGAGTATCAGCGGTAAGGCATCGTTCTTCAAATAATTTCCAACAGCCGGGACAAGCCGTAAGCTTGCCCCGGCTGTTGCTGTCTGCGGGTCACGCCTTCCCCAAAACCGGCGAAATGACCAACCGGAGTTTCCCCCTCTGGGCAGGGCGTTTTCCGACGAAAACGCAGGTACGGTACATGGCAGGAATCACCGTTCTTTGGGCGTTTTGACGGTTTTTCGGAACGCGCGGAAAACCATTTGCCATTCCTTTCTTTTTTCGATATAATAATTCTTATACGGCTGGTTTGCACGAGCCATCTTTTTTCCGGGGGTTGATTTCCATGATCCGAAACCTGAATCAGGTCACGTTCCGCTGCTTTGGCAGTGTTCCGTCCGAGCGCACCCAGACGGACAGGAATCTGTTCCGGGACGACGCCGCCGCTGTGCGGCTGTCGCGGACGGAGGCGGTGGTCTACCGCGCCGCATCGGAGACGCGGATCAGCTGCGGCATGGGCATGAGCGTCCTGTCCGCCAGCACGGACGGGGAAACCTACCAGCGCTTCTATCTGGATAAACCCGCCATTATCCGCAAGGGGGTCTATTTCCTTTTGGAGCCGTTTCAGGGTGACGCCACGGTGATGGTGTCCGCTCAGGAGCCGCCGGAGGAGCTGGGACGTCACGCCCCCGGCAGCGCCCGGGTAGATCATCAGCTGCGGGTGGATGGCATTTACACCTTCTTCTATCAGGAGAAGGAGCAGGGCTTCCTGTTTTCCGGGGAATCCCACCCCATGACCGAGCTGACCTACGTGGATCAGGGCGCGCTGCACAGCGTGGTAGACGGGCAGGACCTTCTGCTCAGGCAGGGAGACATCGTCCTCTACGGCCCGGGGCAGTGGCACATGCAGTACGCCGACATCGGCGTCGCCCCCCGGTTCGTGACCATTTCCTTTGACGTCAGCGGCGTTGACCTTGCTCCCCTGCTGAACCGGAAATTCACCGCGCCCCAGAGCGTGGCGACGCTTTTGCAGAATATGCTGCGGGAGCAGGAGTTTATGGACGCCTACTCCAACGACATCATCCTCTACCAGCTGAATCTGCTGCTGCTTCAGCTTCAGCGGGAGGCCGCGTCCCCCAAGGCCGGGAAACTGCAGACCTCCAACGCCGTCCACAGCGAGAACGAGATCATCCGTCAGGCGCAGCAGTTCATCAGCGCCCACATCCGGGAGAAGCTGTCGGTGCCGCTGGTCGCCCGGCAGGTGGACGTCAGCCCCAGCTACCTCACGGCGCTGTTCCACAAGAATCTGCAGATTTCCCCCGGCGAGTATATCCGCCGGATCAAGCTTCAGGAGAGCAAGCAGATGATCCGGGAAAACAACCTGAACTTCACGGAGATCGCCGCCCAGCTCCACTATTCCACGGTGCATCACTTCTCCCGGCAGTTCAAGGAGAAGTTCGGCATTACCCCCACAGAATACGCAAAATCTGTTCGTTGAGAGGTTTGGAAAATGAAAAAAGGGAATCCCATTGCGCTGCTGCCCATCGGCGTGTTTCTCGTGCTGTATCTTGGGCTGGGGCTGCTGTTTGAATACGGTCTGCACATCCCCATGGGCTTTTACAACATCCCCATCGTCATCGCGTTTCTCGTGGCCATTCTGGTCGCCTGTCTTCAGAACCGGGCGGTTCCCTTTGAGGAAAAGCTTGTCATCATGGGGCAGGGCGTGGGGGATAAGAACATCATCACCATGCTGCTGATCTTCCTGACGGCGGGCGCGTTCGTCGGCGTGGTGGGGCGCAGCTCCGCCCAGAGCGTCGCCTACTTCATGCTCGACATCATCCCCGCCCGGTTTGCCGTGGCGGTGCTATTTGTGGTGGCCTGCTTTGTCTCCACCGCTATGGGAACCTCCGTCGGCACCATCACCCTCATCATGCCCATCGCCCTGGAGGTCGCCCAGGCGTCCGGCTTTGACACGGCGCTGTGTACCGGAAGCGTCGTGGGCGGGGCCATGTTCGGCGACAACCTGTCCTTCATCTCCGACACCACCATTGCCGCCTGCAACGGTCAGGGCTGCGCCATGAGGGACAAATTCAAGGGAAATTTCTGGATTGCCCTGCCCGCGGCCATTGCCACGCTGGCGCTGATTCTGCTTCTGACCATGGGGCATGACACCGCGCCCATTGACGAACACTACGATCTTCTTCAGATCATCCCCTACGTTCTGGTTCTGGCGGGAGGCGTCGCGGGAATCAACGTCTTTGTCGTTCTGCTGACGGGCATTGTTTCCGGCGCCGTCATCATGCTCCTGACCGGCCAGGTGGAGGCTACCGGTTTGCTCGCCAGTATGGGCAACGGCGCGGCGGGCATGTTTAAGACCAGTATGGTGGCCATTCTCGTGGCCGCGATGTGCGCCCTGATTCGGGTCTACGGCGGCTTTGACGCGCTGTTGCGCTTCATCCGGACGGTCTTCCGGGGCAAAAAGGGCGGCCAGTTGGGCATGGGTCTGCTGGTAGGCGCTATGGACATTGCCACCGCCAACAATACCGTCGCCATCGTCATGGCAAACCCCATTGCCAAGAAAATGAGCGAGGATTACGGCATCTCCCCCTCCCGCACGGCCTGCCTGCTGGACACCTTCTCCTGCATTTTCCAGGGCATCATCCCCTACGGCGCGCAGATGCTGGTGGCCATCTCGGCGGCGGCGGAAATGGGGTTCCCTTTGTCGGCGTTCTCCATCATGCGGTATCTGTTCTATCCGTATCTGCTGCTGGTCAGCTCCCTGGTCGCAATTTTCCTGGTAAAGGGCAAAAAAGACTGATTTCCCGGCAGAAGCGTCGGCATTTGGCTGCGCTTCTGCCTTTCTGCGTCTTAAGGCTTGCGAAAGTGGGAATTCTGTACTATAATGAACGTATATTCCAGTATTTGTGTGGAGGCAGCTATGGACTTTCGGGTATTGGCGGTTGGCGATGTGGTAGGCAATCCGGGCTTGGAGCAGATCCGCCGGAATCTGCGGCAGATGAAGCGGCAGTATCATGCGGACTTTGCGGTGGTCAACGGCGAAAACGCCGCCGTGGTGGGCATCACCCCCAATCAGGCGGACAGCATTCTGGACGCCGGTGCGGACATCATTACCATGGGCAACCACACCTGGAGCAAGCGGGAGATCGTCCCCTATATGGACGACTGCCCGTGGATCATCCGTCCGGCCAATTATGCCCCTCAGGTTCCGGGGCGGGGCTGGCAGGTGGTGCAGACGGCGGCAGGCGACGTGGCCGTCATCGACCTCATTGGGCGGTGCAATATGGACTACGGCCCGGAAAATCCCTTCCTGATGGTGGACAAAATTCTCAAGCAAATCACCGCGAAGATCATTCTGGTGGAAATTCACGCCGAAGCCACCTCGGAGAAGCTGGCCATGGGCTACATGCTGGACGGGCAGGTCAGCGCCGTGTGGGGGACTCACACCCACGTTCCCACGGCGGACGCCCGTGTGCTGCCCAAGGGGACGGGCTACGTCACCGACCTTGGCATGACCGGCCCCCGGGATTCCGTGCTGGGCATCCGGCCGGAGCTGTCCATCGCCAAATTCCGGGGTGATCTGCCGGAGCGCTACCGCTGGGCGGAGGGCGCATCCAAGATCGAGGCCGTGCTGTTCACCATCGATTCGGAAACCGGAAAATGCCGCAAGGCAGAAAGGGTTGACAAATGGGACTGAAAATTTTACACAGCGCCGACTGGCACTTAGACTCCCCCTTCGCGGGCTTCGACGACAGCCAGCGGGCGCTTCTAAAGCAGGAGCAGCAGAGCATCCCCGGCAAAACTGCCCAACTTTGCCGCCGGGAAAAGTGCGATCTCATGCTCCTCGCGGGAGATATTTTTGACGGTGAACCCACCCGGGAGACGGTGGAAGCCCTCAAAAAAGCGCTGTCCGAGTGCGGCGCAAGGGTCTTCATCACGCCGGGCAATCACGATTTCTGCGCCCCCGGCTCTGTCTGGCTGGAAGAAAGCTGGCCGGAAAACGTCTATGTGTTCACCGGCGGACTGGAAGCCGTCACGATTCCCAACTTAAACTGCCGGGTCTACGGTGCGGGCTACCAGAGCATGGACAGCGCCCCCCTGCTGGAAAATTTCCGGGCGGAGGGCAGCGAAAAATACTGCATCGCCGTGCTCCACGGCGATCCCACCCGGAAAGACTCCCCCTACTGCCCCATCACCGCCCAGCAGGTGCGGGACTCGGGGCTGCAATATCTGGCGCTGGGACATATCCATAAAGCGGGCGCGTTTCACGCCGGTGGGACGCTGTGCGCATGGCCGGGCTGCCCCATGGGGCGGGGCTGGGACGAAACCGGCGAAAAGGGCGTGTGCATCGTGACCGTGGAGGACAGTGCCTCCCTTCGGGCGGTGGCGCTGGACACCATTCGCTTCCACGAGCTGAAAGCGGACATTTCCTCCGGCGCGGAAGCGGCGCTGGAAAAAATCCTGCCTCCCGCGGGAAGCCGGGACTTTTTCCGGGTCACCCTTACGGGAAGCGGCGAAGCGGATATTGCCAGGCTCACGCGGCGCTTTTCCGCCGTTCCCAATCTGACGCTCCGGGACGAGACGCTTCCGCCGCTGGACATCTGGGGGGACACCGGCGCGGACACGCTGGAGGGCGTGTATTTCCGGCTGCTCCGGGAAGCCATGGAGGCCGACCCTGACAGCCGGGAGGAAATTCAGCTTGCGGCGGAAATTTCCCGGAAGCTGCTGGAAGGACGGGAGGTCACGCTGTGAAAATCTACAAAATGACTGCCACCTTCGGCAAGCTGGAGCACGCGGAGCTGACCCTCCAGCCGGGTCTGAACATCCTCACCGCCCCCAACGAGTGGGGCAAAAGCACCTGGTGCGCCTTTCTGGTCGCCATGCTCTACGGTCTGGATACCCGTGCCAAAACCACGAAAACCGCCCTCGCCGACAAGGAGCGCTACGCTCCCTGGTCGGGCAATCCCATGGCCGGGCGCATTGACCTGAATTGGAACGGCCGGGACATCACCATCGAGCGCCGCACCAAGGGTCGAGTCCCCCTGGGCGAATTCAAGGCATATGAAACCGATTCCGGGCTGCCTGTCCCGGAGCTGACGGCAGCGAACTGCGGCCAGCAGCTGCTGGGCGTGGAGCAGACAGTGTTCCGCAGGGCTGGGTTTATCCGTCAGTCGGACTTGCCCGTAACGCAGGATGAAGCCCTTCGACGCAGGCTCAACGACCTCGTGACCACCGGCGACGAAAGCGGTACCAGCGACAAGCTGGCAAAAAATCTGCGAGACCTGAAAAACCGCTGCCGCTTCAACAAAAGCGGTCTTCTCCCCCAGCTGGAAAGCCAGCGGGACGCCTTACAGGATAAGGTCGAGGAACTGGACGCGCTGGACGCACAGGTGAAGAAGCTGAAAATGCGTCTGGACGACGTCAAGACATGGCTGCAGCAGCTGAACACCCATCAGGCCGCGCTGGACTATGCCGCCGCGGAGGCGGACGCCGGGCGGGTCGCGCAGGCGCGGGAAGCGCTGGAACAGGCGCAGGATTTACTTGCCATCCGGGAAGCCGCCTGCGAAAAGCTGCCGTCTCAGGAGGACGCAGAAAAGAAGCTCAAGGAGCTGCGCGCCTTCCGCGACGAGTGGAACGCCCTGCAGATGGAAAACCAAATGCTTCCCCGCGCCCCCCTGCCCCCGGCGAAGAAAGACCCCTTCGCTGACATGGACGTGACGGCAGCCATGGAAATGGTCAACGCGGACCGCCAGACCATGACCGGTCTGCGGGGCAGCAAGATGCCGATTTTGCTGCTGATTCTGGGCGCTATCATCATGGCCGGGGCAATCGCGCTGCTGGTAATGGGAAATTACCTCCCGGCGGGCATCCTCGGCATGGTCTCCGTGCTTCTTCAGGCGCTCAGCCTCTTGGGAATGCAAAGGCTTAAAAAGCAGACCGAGGCACTGGAAAAGAAATACGGAACCGCCGACCCCGCCCATTGGACGGACTCCCTGCGGGAATATGAGACTGCCCTCCGGGCGTACAACGCCGCCCAGAAGGAATATCAGGACGCGCAGGGAGACGTGGAAGTGCGTCTGATGGTTATGCGCAAGCGCCGGGATTCCCTGTGCGGCGCACAGGAGCCGGATGCTGTCATGGAATTCTGGCAGCAGATCACGAACAAATGGGAATCCTACCACACCGCCCGGCGGGAAGCCCAGCGGGCGCAAAATCTGGTGGATACCCTCAGCGCCATGGCAAAGCCTGTCCGGCCTCCCGTTGGCGTGGACACCCTGACCCATTCCCCGGCGGACACGGCGCGGCTGCTGTCGGACTGCACGGAGGAGCAGCAGCGGCTGCAAAGCCGCATCAGCCAGTACAAAGGCCGGATGGAAGCCTTGGGCGACCGGGCGCAGCTGGAAAAACAGCTGGCCGCAGTCAACGCCCGTCTTGCCCAGCTGGAAAAGACCTACACCGCCCTGACCATCGCGCAAGATACGCTGGCGCAGGCGCGGTCGGAATTGCAGCGGCGGTTCGCCCCCCGGATTTCCCAGCGGGCACAGACCTATCTTTCCGCCATGACCGGCGGGCGCTACCAGCGCCTTTCCATGGGCGAGGACTTCTCCCTCCAAGCCGGAACCGGTGACGAGGAAACCCTCCACGACGCCCTGTGGCGCAGCGACGGCACCATCGATCAGCTGTACCTCGCCCTCCGTCTGGCCGTGGCGGAAGAACTGACCCCGGAGTCCCCCCTGATTCTGGACGACGCGCTGGTGCGCTTCGACGATACCCGGATGCAGGCGGCGCTGGCCATTCTGGAGGACATGGCAAAAGCGCGTCAGGTCATTCTGTTCACCTGCCAGCAGCGGGAGGGAAATGCCGCAAACGCATAACCATTGTTCCGAAAACAGCGGAGAAAGCGCGGCTTTCTCCGCTGTTTTGGAAAAATTCCCATGGCCTTCTGTTGCGAAACTTTTCCAGATTTTCTCAGCTTTGTCATAATTTTGTAATTTTTCCCTTGACAATAGGGGTTTACTATGTTAAACTATTTTCCGAAAGGTTTAATTCATTAAACTTTTGTATTTCCAGATACACCCAAAGGAGGTATTCTGATTGGAAGCGCCCAAAATCTTTGAAAGCGAATACCGCTTCTGCCTGATTCTGTGGGAGCATGAGCCGATCAATTCCACCCATCTCGTCGAGCTGTGCAAGGAGCAGCTGGGCTGGTCGAAGGCCACCACCTACACCGTCATCCGCCGTCTGTCGGAGCGGGGCGTGGTAAAGAACGAAAACGCCGTGGTCACCGCCCTTGTCTCCAAGGAACAGGCACAGGCGTCCCGGCTGGACGAAATGGTGGAGGAAACCTTTCAAGGCTCCATGCCCGCCTTTATCGCCGCCTTCTCCCGGAGCAAGAAGCTCACCCGGGACGAGGTGGCACAGCTGAAGGCACTCATTGACAATTACGAGGAGGATCGAACATGAACACATTGTTCCAGAACATCCTGACGGCCAGCTTCCACGGCAGCATCGTCATTCTGGCCGTTATGCTGCTGCGGCTGGTGCTGAAAAAAACGCCCCGGAAGTACATCTGCCTGCTCTGGCTGCTGGCGGGACTGCGGCTGCTGATGCCCTTCCAGATTCAAAGCGACCTGAGCCTGCAGCCCAGCGCCGACCCGGTGGCACAGGTGCAGCAGCAGATCAGCCGCTCCCAGACGCCCGCCGCGCCGGAAGATTTCTCCCCGGCCGATCTGGAAGTCCCGGCGCCGGTGCAGACGCCCGAAGCGCTTCCGGACATTCAGGCCCCCGTTACCACCGTTATCAGCAGCACCCCCTCCCACACCCCGGAAACCGCGCCGGAACCGGATACAGGCTTTGATTTCCTGTCGGTTCTGCCCTGGTTCTGGCTTGGCATTGCCTGCTGCTTCGGCATTTACAGTCTGTACACCTACCTGACCCTGAAGCTGAAGGTTCGGGAGGCCGTCAAGATCCCCGGCGGCTGGGAATGCGACCGCATCGAGACCGCTTTTATTCTGGGCTTCATCCGCCCGAATATCTACATCCCCATGGGCATGACCCCCGAGGAACAGCGTTACATTCTCGCCCACGAACGCACCCATCTGGACAAGGGCGACCACTGGTTCAAGATGGTGGGCTTTCTGGCGCTGGCACTGCACTGGTTCAATCCGCTGGTGTGGGCGGCCTACATCCTGCTGTGCAAGGACATCGAGATCGCCTGCGACGAGCGGGTGGTGCAGTTCATGGAGCTGGAGGAGCGGAAAGCCTACTCCGCCGCCCTGCTGAACTGCTCCACCAATCGGGCGCATTTCGCGGCCTGTCCCGTGGCCTTCGGCGAGGTGAGCGTCAAGGAGCGCATCAAGTCGGTGCTTTCCTATAAGAAGCCCGGCTTCTGGATCAGTCTGGTGGGCGTGATCGCCATCGTCTTCGTGGCGGTGTGCCTGGTGACCAGCCCCGCGAGAAAAGATGCGGCAGCCGCCGGGGATACCGAACCCACCTCCGTCTCCGACGCCGTTTCCGTACATAATGTGGACGAACTGCTGGCCGCCATCGCGCCGGACACCGTCATCCAGCTGGAGCCGGGAACCTACAACCTGTCCGGCGCCAAAGGCTACGGCCTGCCCTCGGAAAGCCCCTACTGCGCCTGGACGGAAAAGTACGACGGCTTTGAGCTGATGCTGCAAAACGTAAAGAACCTGACCATCCGCGGCAGCGGCAAGGTGAACACGACTCTGGAATGCGACCCCCGGTCTGCCAGCGTCATCAATCTGAAGAATTGCGAAAATGTCACGCTGGAGGATTTCACCGCCGGTCACACTCTGGAACTGGGTCAGTGCAGCAGCGGCGTCATCTACCTGCAAAACTGCACCGGCGTGGGCATGAACCGTCTGGGCATCTACGGCTGCGGCATGATCGGATTGCAGGCGGCGGATTCCAAGGACATTTCTCTTGCGGACAGCGACGTGTACGACTGCTCCAGCAGCGCCGTCCAGCTCGCCAGCTGTGAAGATGTCTCCATCGCCGGGACCCGCATTTACCGCATCGGTTCTGAGGAATATGGCGGATACACCTATTTTGATATCAGTATCAGTCAGAATGTGACAGTGGAGAACTGTGAGATCAGCGACAGCAGCCTTATGACTCTGGCGATCGTTTCCGGAAGCACCGTTCAGATGAAGGGCAATCTGTTCTCCAACAACCGCACCCAGCAGGCAGCATTCAGCCTCCAATCCGCCTGCTTCGATACGCAGGACATTGAAGCGAATTTGGTTCTGGACGACAACCGGTTTGAAGGGTGCAGTATCCGCCGCTGGTTCAGCGACGACGGCACCGTCACGGACGGCGCGGGCAATCCCCTTACCTACGATCAGATGAACGAGCTGTACTCCACAGGCGCAACTGAACCGACCCAGAAGCAGCTGGAGATCCACGTTTCCACGGTGGACGAGCTGATCGCCGCCATCGGCCCCAACGTGGACATCGTGCTGGACGCAGAGCTGTACGACCTCAGCACCGCCACCGGCTACGGCACCTCCAAGGGCGATTATTACTACTGGCTGGACGAATTTGACGGCCCCCAGCTGGTCATCGACGGGGTGGACAATCTGACCATCCGCAGCAATGACGGCAGCGTAACGGGACACACCATCGCCGCCATTCCCCGCTACGCCAACGTCCTGACCTTCCAGTCGTGCAGCTACATCACCCTCTCCGGCTTCACCGCCGGTCACACAAGGGAGCCCGGTTACTGCATCGGCGGCGTTCTGCGGTTCCAGGACAGCGACCACATCACCGTGGACAAATGCGGTCTCTACGGCTGCGGCATTCTGGGCGTGGACGCGGAATACTGCACCGATATACGGGTCGCCAACTGCGACATCTACGAGTGCAGTCAGGGCGGCGTTCAGTTCCGGGGAACCAATGGCATTGTGATGGAAAACAACACCCTGCGGGATCTGGGCGGCAGCGACATGAGCTTCCACGACTGCAAGGACGTGACGGTGAACGGTGAAACCCTGATCTCCGCCGATGCTTCCAACAGCATTATCATCCAGTCGGAGGATCAGAAGGGCATTGAGGCGCTCAATATCTTCGTCGGCGGGTTTGCGTCTGCCTATTTTGGCGACGATAAAGGGACGGTATCCCAGTATCTCTCCAAGAACTACACGGGCGATATAGAAACCTATCCCGGCGATCTGAACAGCGTGATCGTACAGTGGTTCGAGGTCACGGTGGATATGTGGAAAGAGGCAGACGCCAACGGCACCTATGAATTTGCCTACCCCTACCGCGAGAACGTTGACAGCGAAATTGCCTATCTGACCATTGTCGTCGTCAGAGAAAACGACGCATGGAAGGTCAGCCGCTACTCTCTGGCCGAATAAAACAAAACCAGTCCCTCCGGCCACGCCGGAGGGACTGAGTCTACCGAAAAAATGTCTCCGGCACGCGGCCGGAGACATTTTTGTTTGATTACGCCTTTTCCAGAGCCAGGGTTCTGGTGGTCAGGTCGCAGACCTCGCGGGGTCCAAAGTACTGAATGGCGCCGGGGTAGACATAGCAGGTCTCTGCCGCCCACTCGGCTCTGTGCTCAGCGAAGAACCGGAAGGGCTTGCCGTCCAGCTCCACCAGAGCCTTGCGGATAACGGGCTTGTCCTTGCCGTTTCTTCTCTCCATGTTCATCATCTTGGTGATGGGCATACCGCCTGCCACCCACTCCTCGGCGGGCTTGGACAGGTTGGAGACCTTGGACAGATAGCCGGTGTAGCCGTACTGGATCAGCATGAAGGCGTTGTAGCCCAGAGAATAGCAGTAATCGGCATCAAAATTGGAGGGGAATGCGCAGCGGCCTTCGTAGCCCAGGAAGTGATGCTGGGTGGAGAACTTGCCGTTGTAGGTTCCGGCAGCCTTCCGGGCAGCCAGATTGTCTCTGACCAGAGCGGAGAACAGCTTCTCGGACTCAATGAGAGAGACCTGCACGTTGCCGTGGGGGTCGCGCTCCAGAAACAGCTGCTGCTGGATGCTCTGGGGCAGGATGGCGAACACGTCCATGGACTGCTTGGTAAGACCCGCCTTGATGAAGGCGTACTTCTCTTCCCAAGTGGGCAGGGCGTTGAACTGGGCGGTCTTCTCGCCAGCCAGCAGTTCGTTGATCTCCGCGATCAGCACGGAGAATTCGGGAACGAACTCCACGATGCCCTCGGGGATGATGGCAACGCCGAAGTTCCAGCCCTTCGCCGCCCGGGTGGCCACGGAGTCGGCAATGTAGTCCGCGATCTGGGCAAGGGACATCTTCTTCTCAGCCACTTCCTCGCCAATCAGGCAGATGTTGGGCTGGGTTTCCAGGGCGCATTCCAGCGCCACATGGGAAGCGGAACGACCCATGACCTTGACAAAGTGCCAATACTTCTTGGCGGAGTTGGCGTCGCGCTCGATGTTGCCGATGATCTCACTGTAGGTCTTGGTGGCGGTGTCGAAGCCGAAGGAGCACTCGATGTCCTCGTTCTTCAGGTCGCCGTCGATGGTCTTGGGGCAGCCGATCACCTGAATGCCGCTGTTGTGGGCGGCAAAATACTCGGCGAGAACCGCGGCGTTGGTGTTGGAGTCGTCGCCGCCGATGATGACGATGGCGGTGATGCCGTGCTTCTTGCAGACGCCCTCGGCAACGGCGAACTGCTCCTCGGTTTCCAGCTTGGTTCTGCCGGAGCCGATGATGTCAAATCCGCCGGTGTTGCGGTACTGGTTGATGTATTCGTCGTCAAAGACCACGTAGTTATCCTCCAGCAGGCCGCTGGGGCCGCCCTTGAAGCCGTAGAGGACGTTTTCCTTGTCGCAGGCCTTCAGCGCGTCGTACAGACCGCAGATGACGTTGTGGCCGCCGGGCGCCTGACCGCCGGAAAGGATCACGCCCACGATCTGCTTCTTAGGCGCGGAGGTGTTCTTACCCTTCTGGAAGGTGATCTCGTTTTTGCCGTAGGTATTGGGGAACAGCGCCTTGATCTTTTCCTGATCCGCGACGCTCTCGGTGGCGCCGCCGCTGCACACACAAATATCAGAAATCCCGTTTCTGAGCATACCCGGAAGCTTGGGACTGTACTGGTATCTTGCTACCTGGAGAGGGGACAGTTTCATGGATGTATACACTCCTTACTGAATTTTGTTCAAAGGAGATTATACTCTATTTTCCGCCAAACGTAAATAGCAAAATTCTGATTTTTTCCCGGGAGAACTTTCAAGATTCCGGTTTTCCTTTCAAATCGGCACTGACGGCACCGCCGGGGGGCGTTTTTCTGGTGAAAATGAACATTTTGCCGGGACGGAAGTATCAAAATATTTATATTGAAAAACCCGAAAAATATGCTATAATGTCAGCGGAATAAAAGCGGGTCATGACCCGCAGTTTAAGAAAGGATGATTCCAAATGGCTCTTGTAACCACAACTGAGATGTTCAAGAAGGCTTACGACGGCGGCTACGCCATCGGCGCTTTCAACGTCAACAACATGGAAATCGTTCAGGGCATCACCGAGGCCTGCCGCGAGGAGAAGGCTCCCGTTATCCTGCAGGTCTCCAAGGGCGCCCGCGCCTACGCCAACCACACCTACCTAGTAAAGCTGGTGGAGGCTGCTGTCATCGAGTGCCCCGAGATCCCCATCGCTCTGCATCTGGATCACGGCCCCGACTTCGAGACCTGCAAGGCCTGCATCGACGGCGGCTTCACCTCCGTTATGATCGACGCTTCCTCCAAGCCGTTCGCAGAGAACATCGAGATCACCAAGAAGGTCGTTGAGTACGCACATGACCACGGCGTCGTCGTCGAAGCCGAGCTCGGCACGCTGGCCGGCATCGAGGACGAAGTGAAGGTCGCCGCACACGAGGCTTCCTACACCCGTCCGGAAGAGGTCGAAGAGTTCGTCTCCAAGACCGGCTGCGACTCTCTGGCCATCGCCATCGGCACCAGCCACGGCGCTTATAAGTTCAAGCCCGGCACCAAGCCCCAGCTGCGCTTCGACGTGCTGGAGGAGGTCTCCCGCCGTCTGCCCGGCTTCCCCATTGTGCTGCACGGTTCTTCTTCCGTTCCCCAGGATCTGGTGGCCAAGGTGAACCAGTACGGCGGCAATATGCCCGGCGCCATCGGCGTGCCCGAGGATCAGCTGCGCAAGGCCGCGTCTCTGTCCGTGTGCAAGATCAACATCGACTCCGACCTGCGTCTGGCCATGACCGCCTCCATCCGGGAGCACTTTGCCCTGCATCCGGCAGACTTTGACCCCCGGCAGTATCTGAAGCCCGCACGCCAGGCCATCAAGGAGCTGGTGGCCCACAAGATCGTGGACGTTCTGGGCTGCGACGGCAAGGCATTCTGAGAGATAAGGACCCCATTTGCGTCCCCCCTGTGACCCCACCGGTGCCCAGGGGGGCGCATTTTCTGATTTTCCACACAAAGAGGGAAGGGGAAACTATGAGAAAGACAAAAATCGTATGCACCCTGGGTCCGGCCACCGACAGGGAGGGGGTGCTGCGGCAGATGCTGCAGGCGGGCATGAACGTGGCCCGGTTCAATTTCTCCCACGGCAGCTATGACGAGCATCAGCGCCGCCTGGACCAGCTGGCGGCCCTGCGGGAGGAGTTTCATCTGCCGGTGGCCGCCATGCTGGACACCAAGGGGCCGGAGGTGCGGCTGAGGAGCTTTCAGAACGGGCCGGTGCAGCTGAAAACCGGCCAGAGCTTCACCCTGACCACCGATGACGTTCCCGGCGACGAGAGCCGGTGCTCCATCACCTATGCCCAGCTGCCCCAGGACGTGAAGCCCGGGAACACCATCCTGCTGGACGACGGACTGGTGCGGCTGACGGTGCTGGAGACCACCGAACGGGAGATCCGGTGCCGGGTGGAGAACGACGGCGTGATGAAGGACACGAAGAGCGTCAACGTTCCCGGCGTGTCCCTGTCCATGCCGTATATGAACCAGCGGGACCGGGAGGATATCCTGTTCGGTATCCGGCAGGGGTTCGATTTCATCGCCGCCAGCTTTGTCCGGTCTGCCGCCGATATCCGGGAGATCCGGCACATTCTGGATAAGAATCACTCCAGGATCCGGATCATCGCCAAAATCGAGAACCAGGAGGGCGTCAGCAATCTGGCGGACATCCTGTCCGTGGCTGACGGCATCATGGTGGCCCGGGGGGATATGGGCGTGGAGATCGACTTCACGGAGATCCCCGCCATTCAGAAGAGCATCATTGCCCAATGCGTGGCCGCCGGGAAGCCCGTGATCACCGCCACCCAGATGCTGGACTCCATGATCGAGAATCCCCGGCCCACCCGGGCGGAGATCACCGACGTGGCCAACGCCATCTATGACGGCACCAGCGCCATTATGCTCTCCGGCGAGACGGCGGCAGGGAAGTACCCGGTGGAGGCCGTTCAGACTATGGACGCCATTGCCCGGAAAACCGAAAGCGGCATTGACCGGGTCTGTCCCGCCAAGACGCCCAAGCGCACCCGGCTGTCCATCACCGCCGCCACGGCCCACGCCGCCTGCACCACGGCGGAGGACATCGGCGCGGACGCCATCCTGACCGTCAGCCAGCGGGGCATTACCGCCCAGATGGTCAGCCGGTTCCGGCCTGCCGCCACGGTGGTGGCCCTGCTGCTGGACCCCCAGGTCCAGCGCCAGATGGCCCTGTACTGGGGGCTGGTGCCCATTACCATGCCCCGGGCCAGCAGCACCGACCAGCTGGTGGACCTGGCCATCCAGTCCGCCCAGGAGGCGGGGCTGGTGAAGCATGGGGACCTGGTGGTGGTCACCGCAGGCGTGCCGGTGGGAATTTCCGGCACCACCAATATGATCCGCATCGCCCAGGTGGGCGGCTCCCTGGTCAACGCCATCGGCGTGGGCAGTCAGATCGCCTCCGGTCCGCTGTGCGTCTGCCGGACGCTGGAGGATATTCCGGAGAAGTTCCACCCCGGCGACGTGCTGGTGGTGCCCTATACCAACAACGAGGTACTGCCCTGGCTGCGGCAGGCTGCGGCCATCGTCAGTGAGGAGGCCAGCGCCGACTGTCACACGGCCACCGTAGGACTGCTGCTGAATAAGCCCGTCATCGTGGCAGCCTCGGACGCCACCCGCCGCCTGAAGGACGGCACCTTCGTGTCCGTGGACTGCGCCCGGGGAATCGTGCAGGTCATTCCCCAATAATCATATCAGGACAGAAAAATCGGGAGAAATCGTCTGATTTCTCCCGATTTTTGCATCGAATGAGGTTACAGAGTCTCCCGGATGCGGTCGGCGATCTGGTCGGCGGTGAGTCCATACTCCCGCAGAACGTCGGCAGCCTTGCCGGACTGGCCGAACTGATCGTTGACGCCGATCTTGCGGAACTTGCAGCTGACCTTGCCCATGAGCACGTCGGCCACGGCGTCGCCCAGGCCGCCGATGACGCTGTGCTCCTCCACGGTGACCACATTGCCGCACTTTTCGGCCCACTGGGTGACGCAGGCGGCGTCAATGGGCTTGATGGTGTGGACGTTGATGACCGCGATGTGGATGCCCTGGGCCTCCAGCAGCCTGGCGGCCGCCAACGTCTCGCTGACCATCAGGCCGCAGGCAAACACGGCGGCGTCGGTGCCCTCCCGCAGGACGTTGGCCTTGCCGATCTCAAAGGGATAATCCTCCTCGAACACGGGGGTGGCCAGACGGGCCAGACGCATATAGGCCGGACCCCGGAACTCCGCCAGGGCCAGGGTGGCCTTCCGGGCCTCCTTGGCATCGGCGGGAACGATGACGGTCATGCCGGGGATCAGGCGCATAAGACCGATGTCCTCGATGGCCTGGTGGCTGCCGCCGTCCTCGCCCACGGACACGCCGGCGTGGGAGCAGCAGATCTTCACGTTGAACTTGGGATAGGCGATGGAGTTGCGGATCTGTTCATAGGCCCGTCCTGCGCCGAACATAGCAAACGTAGAGCAGAAGGGAACCAGCCCCATGGTAGACAGGCCTGCGGCGATGTTCATCATGTCCGCCTCGGCAATGCCGCAGTCGAAGAAGCGCTGGGGATAGGCGGCCTTGAAATGCTTGGTCATAGTGGCGCCGGCCAGGTCGGCGTCCAGCACCACCACCTGCTCATTGGCGGCGCCCAGCTCTACCAGAGCCTTGCCGTAGGCTTCACGGGTTGCGATTTTTTCACTCATGGTCTCAGTCCTCCAATTCCTTCAAAGCCTGCTGGCGCTGCTCCTCGTTGGGGGCCTTGCCGTGCCAGCCCACCTGGTTCTCCATGAAGGAGACACCCTTGCCCTTGACGGTGTGGGCCAGGATGCACTTGGGCTTGCCGGGGACGGCGGGGGCGCTGAGGGCCGCCTCAATGGTGTCCATGTCGTGGCCGTCGATCTCATGCAGGTCCAGGCCGAAGGCCCGGAGCTTGGCGGGCAGGTCGCCCAGGGACATGACCTCATCGTTGGTGCCGTCGATCTGCAGGCCGTTGTTGTCGATGATGATGGTCAGGTTATCCAGATGATAGTGGGCCGCTGCCATGAAGGACTCCCAAATCTGGCCCTCCTGGCACTCGCCGTCGCCCAGCAGGGTATAGACCTTGCAGTCCTTATGCTGCACCTTGGCACCCAGAGCCATGCCCACGGCGATGGAACAGCCCTGGCCCAGGGAGCCGGTGGCGGCGTCCACGCCGGGGACCTTCTTGCTGTCGGGGTGACCCTGGAGAATGCTGTGGAGCTGGCGGAAATTCTTGAACTCATCCCGGCTGATGAAGCCCATCTCCGCCAGGACCGCATAGTAGCAGGGGGCCGCGTGGCCCTTGCTCAGCACGAAACGGTCCCGATCGGGGTCGTCCGGGTGCTTGGGATCCACATGCATGTGGTTGAAAAACAGGCAAGTCATCAGGTCTGCCGCAGACAGGGAACCACCGGGGTGGCCGCTGCCGGCGTTGGCGGTCATGTTGATGATATCCCGCCGGACCTGCTTGCTCATGCTGGAAAGCTCTGCCGTATTCATGAGAAACCTCCATATAAAATAATTACCTCTCGTTAGGGTATAGCATTCCGGGCAGAATGTCAATGGCCTGGCCGGAAAAATTCCCGGTTCTCCCCGGAAATTGCCGCAAAAAGGGGAGAGGGTCCACACGGACCCTCTCAGTTGTCGTCATCCTTGATTTTCCCTTTGGTCTTCACCTGTGACAAGGGATTTGCCTTTGCAGCCACCCGCAGGGCCTCGTTGTCGATATGGGTGTATATTTCCGTGGTATTCAGGTGCTCGTGGCCCAAGACCTCCTGCACCGCCCGCACGTCCACGCCGTTTTGCAGCATCAGGGTGGCGGCGGTGTGGCGCAGCTTGTGGGAGGAATACTGGGTGCTGTCCAGCCCCGCCTGGGACAGGTGCTTTTTCACCAAGGCGTTGACCATGGAGCGGCTGATCCGTTGGTTGCGGGCCGACAGGAACAGGGCATCCCGGTCCGGCCCGGTTATGGGCCGCCGCACCGCCAGATAGTCCCGCAGCGTGTCCAGACACGCCTGGTTCAGGTACACCATGCGCACCTTGTTGCCCTTGCCCAGGACCCGCAGGGCGTCCTCGTGAACGTCCGACAGGTTCAGCCCGATGAGCTCCGAAATACGCAGTCCGCAGTTGAGAAACAGCGTCAGGATGCACAGATCCCGCTCCCGGTTGGGCCCGTCCACGGATTCCAGCAGGGAAATGCTCTCATCCAGCGTCAGATAGCGGGGCAGGGTCTTTTTCAGCTTGGGCGCGTCGATGTCCTTCACCGGGTTGCGGTCCAGTTTGTGGACCTTGTTGCACAGATACCCATAAAAGGAGCGGATGGTGGCCAGCTTCCTGGCCCGGGAGGTGGGGTTCAGTCCCTTGGCGGACCGGTCGCTGTTGGGGTGAAGCACCCGGTCCCGGCTGAGGTAGGACATGTAGGCGTAGATTTCCGTCAGGGTC
>ERZ772855.1504-NODE-1504-length-22640-cov-14.575515_pt1 | contig 22640 bp, 26 predicted proteins | sample MGYA00511900_ERZ772855 | MGnify/ENA primary metagenome ERZ772855 (study PRJEB29015, sample SAMEA2737701) | human gut metagenome | biome: human gut; feature: human-associated habitat; material: faeces | place: China | collected 2012 ... | reverse complement strand
TCTATTTTTGGTTTTCTAGAATTCCAAGAAATTAGATTAACTTCTTTTTTCCATCCCTTAGCACCTTCTCCAATCGTTCCTAAATTTTCAATAATCTCAAATTTTATTTCTGCCATCTGCCTCTTCTCCATTTAAAATCATATTTTCTTTTTAAAATATTTCTATTTAAGCTATATTCCTAGTTTTTAGACACTTTAGTATATCAACAGGTATTTTGTCATACGTCACTTGCAAAATCTCTTTAAAGTATAAATAATCCGTTATACGTTGAAAATTATATATGCACTCTTTATATCTCTCTACAAAATTTACTTCTTCCTCTAAAACATCTATACTTCTTAGAAGCAGATTCATAACCTTTAATAATTTTGCAGCTTCTTCCATAAAAATATAATCTGTTTTTCTAAGCTCTAGGTATTTATCTGATTTATCCTCTTTATTTTCTAAAGTGACTAAAACCATTTCTTCTTTATCTAAAAACTCTATATCTAATTCTTTATCTTTACAAACAACTTCTTTAGTAAACTCTATAACATCTGATAGTTTATATGGATAATCTTCCGTTAGATCTGTGGTTATATACTCAACTGTAAACTCTTTACTCATACCCCATCTAAAAAAAATTAATAGACATAGCTTCTAAAACTCCTCTACTTAAAACATCCGTGTTAAAATCATATGCTATATCTTTTGCTAATTGCTCTGATAGTCCTAAGTATTTCTCAAAGTCAATCTCTTTACTAAAGACTACATTCTCTTTTAGATAATCTTCTATTTTTGCTATGGATACAACCAGTAAGTCAAAGGCTAAGTATCTAAATTTTCTACTGTTATAGTGTTCAATCCCTTTATATATTTTAATTAAGATGTTTTTATCTAGTTTTCTTCTTGTTGTACCATCTAAATAGTTAAGGTAAAACTCATATAGGTCATCTATATTTTTCTTATTATTCTTATCAATTTTTACTTTTAATTTTCTTGCCACAAATCCTCTCCTAACTTTTTTATACTATAACTAAAAAGGAAGCAATATCTCTATTGCTCCCTTTAATTATACTATTTAGCTACTTTTTCTGCTAGTCCTTTTCCAACTCTAAATTTAACTACTTTTTTCTCTGGAACTTTTATTTCTTCTCCAGTTTTAGGATTTCTACAAGTTCTTGCTGATTGAGTTGTAGTTTCAAACTTTCCAAATCCTAATATTGATAAATCATCACCTTTTACTAGAACCTCTTCTAAAGTTGAAAAGAATCCATTTATCAATCTCTCAGCTTCCTTCTTTGTTGTTATTTCCATCTTCTCTTGGTATAAAGCTATAAACTCTTGCTTAGTCATAGTTATCTCTCCTTTATTAGTTAGTTTTCTATTTTTACTAGAGTATAGTCTATATCCTTCTTTTTTCAATAGTTTTTATTATATAAATATCTATATTATACATATTTTTCTAATATCTTCTCTATTCTTTGGATATCTTTCTCTAGTGTTTCTTTTTTCTTATTATCTAAATTATCAAAAGATATTTTCTTTAACTTATCATTGATTTTTTCATATTCTTTTGAAAAATCAAAATCTACCATTGAAGCTATTTGAACTACTTCAATTTTATTTTCCATTATCATTTGCAATTCTTGCTTATTTTTTCCTTCGTCTAAGAGCTTTAAATACTTTTTAATATCCTCTTCAGGTTTTAAACTAAGCTCATCAATCATCTTTTGTGGTAAAGTCATTAGAATATTTTTTCCTACAACTGTTTCTAATTGTTCAAATAATCTATAACGTCTTTTGTATCTTAGTGCTGTCATTTTGTTGAAGCCATTTTTATCTAACCACTTAGTATAGACACCATCGTACTGATTAGATCCACTTAGTTTTTCTTCAACATCAACAAATATTTTACCTAATTCTAAAGCTGTCTTTGAATGTAGTTTATATAATTCAGTCGATTTTTCAATTAAGAATTTATTTATTTCTATATCATCAGTTAATTCAAAAATTTCTTTAAAATTTAATTCATTCTCTATAATTTCATTTGAAAAAATAGAATCATCTTTTGCTGGTAACAAGTTGTTACCAGCATTTTTTTCTGTAACTATAAGAGCTTCGTCTTTTCCATAAATATCTAAATTTAATTTTGAATCTCTACTAGTTGTTTGACTTCTTCTTGCAGGTATTTTATTATTTAATTTCCCCATGAATAACCCCCAATATCTCATTTGTTAATTCCTCATATGCTATTGCTCCAGCTGAAGTTGGTGAATATGAGAAAATAGAGCTTTTTGCTCTAGATACCTCTGACAATCTTACATTTTGTGGTATCGTTGTTTTCAAAATTAAATTATTATAATTTTCTTTTAAAAATTCTATATTATCATTGTGGACATATAATCTTTTGTCATATTTTGTTATAAATATCCCACCAATTTCTACTTTAGCACCTCTATTTTTTAACTTTTTAATTAAATGAACTGTATTTTCAGTTTTTCTTATACAAACATCTTCTGGAATCGTTGGTATAAAAACATAATCTGATGCTATTAATGCATTTAATGGTAAGCTTCCTTCTGTCGGTGGACAATCTATTAATACATAATCATATCCACTTAAATTTTCTAAACTATCTGTTAGAATATAATGTCTATCTTCTACTTTTATTCCTTCTACAGTACTTACAAGAGCTTCCTCATTTATTGTAGCTACTATATCAAGTTCTGGTGTTACAGTTATACAATTTTTTATATTTTCACCTAATACTAGATCTTTTGTATTTTTGCTTATTTCTTCTTCATCTAATATAGTATAAGTTAAATCACCTTGAGGATCCCAATCTATTACTAATACATTTTTTCCCATAGATTTTAATTTTGCTGCTATCGAATGACATGACGTAGTTTTTGCAACTCCTCCTTTCATGTTCATGATTGATATTACTTTCATTCATCCTCCCTATATACCAATATTTTTTCTATTATATTTTATAATATGAATTATATCAAATTCTTTTTAATTACATCTTCTAATTTTTCTAAAGTTAAAGTTTTATTTAAGAAATCCCTCATACAATCTAATATTATTTTCTTTTTAATTTCTTCTAAATTTATATTTTCTTCTTTGATTAAATCTATATAAATATTAACATATTCATCTATATAATTTCTTAATTTTTCTTTATCTGTAAGAATTATTAAATTTTCCTCAATAACTGGTTCCGATTCTTGTTTTTTTATAACTTCTACTTCTTTTACCAATTGAGGATATTTTTCTAAATAATCACAAATTAATTTTTTTCGACTTCCTAAAAATGCCAATTGTTGAACCTTTGTCTCCATCCCACATAATTTAATATATTCTCGATAAACATATCCTTCTATTCCGTTCTGAATTTCTAATGGTAACTTTTCAAATTTAGAAAATAGGATATTTTGATTTTCTTTTTTTTCTGCTTCTAGTTTATCATTAAAGTTTAAAGTATTCTCTTTAAAATCTAATTTTTTATTCTCTACTATATCAATAATATCTTCAGCCCAATCATTTTCTAAAGCTTTTAAAAAATATCCTCTTGGGCTCTTTAGAGATTTTTGTTTCGCCATATATAATGCTGTTTTTTTTACTTTATCTAAACCAAATTTTAATAAGGATTCGTATATAGTTTTAGGCATAGTTGTTAATTTTTTTGCTTCTTTAGGCATTAAATTAAAAATTTCTTCAACTAGCTCTGGAGTTATATTTTCATTTTCATTTTTTATTACTTCATGTTCCATATCACTAATTAACATATTTGATGATATTTTTTTAAAATAATTTAAATCTTCAAAGAATCTCTTTTGTTTATCAACAATACTAATTTCTGGAAAATGTATTTCAATTTCTGATTTTAACCAAGTACTATCTTTTAAAAAGTTATATTTTTCTATTAAATTTTTGGCTACTAATTCTTTAAAAGCTCCCTCTAAAGTTTTTATCGTTTGAGGTAAATTTCTCTTTTCAAATTTTAACGGAATCCTTTTTATTAGAAAAACAGTATCTATCTTTAAATAATTTTGATTAAATCTTAATTTTTCAATAAGCATGTAAATAGTTCGTGCAATTGAAGATTTTAAATCTAAAAGCAAATCACTATCATATACAAAATAACCTTTGTTTACCATATTATCGAAAAAATGATCTGATATTTTAATCCAATAAGCTTCTTTTATTCTCTTATCATTAAACTCTGTTCTTAAATGTTGATGATTTTTTTCTAATAAACTTTTTGCTTTAAAAGTTAAAATAGGAGTACTTACTTCTTCAGATATAACACCTTTACTTTCACTTGAATACATAGTATTTTTAAAATTATAGTTTGTAGATGATAATCTCATCAATGAATTTTTTATAACTGCTCCATAATTTTTTGAACTAATTTTAGCTTCTGTTTTTATTTCTGAACTTGTCGTATAAAACTCTTGTTTCATCCCATTTCTTTTCATGATTGACATTAAAGCTATAAAAATAACCTCTTCAGTTTCTCCAGGAATATACTCTCCTGCTGATGGAGTAACGGTTATAAATGTATCCCGATTTTTATTAAAATAATATGTTGTTATTTCATTTTTTCTTTTCTTAGTATTTTTAGAGAAAATAGGAAACTGTATTATATTTATATCTACTCTTACAAGTGATTTATTTTTTATTGAATTTTCATCAACATAGAGTTCCTCTTCTAAATAATACGTTTCTCCTGTATCAATAGTTTCTGTTTCCATATAATTATCTGAGTCAAATTTTTTAATATTTTTCATTGAAATCTCCTCTTAATTAATCAAAAATAAGAAATACTTATTACTAAGGTATATCTCTAAAATTTCACTTATTTTTTATAAAAAATGATGTTTTTTTATAAAAAATATACCTCAGTAATAAGTAAAATACCACTTTTTAGCCTTTTTTTCAAATTTTTTTGAAAAATATACCTCTTTGATAACGAAAACTATTGAAATACCTCAGTAATAAGTATGAAATACCTCAGTAATAAGTATGAATATACCTTAGTAATAAGCAAAGTATACCTCAGTAATAAGTATAATGTATTTTTGCATTTAATCCAATAAAATCAATGGTTAGATGCATAAAAAACACATGTATTTTTTGTACATAACAATATATACAATATAACAATATATAACAACTATATACAATGTCATATCTATTAATATTTTTATAAAAAACACAAAATATAAATTTTTATAAGTATTCCTACAGATTAAAATTAAAATCAATTTAAAAGCTTTTATTTTACTCTAAAAACGATTTCAATTAGAATTGTGTACGAATTCAAGTCTTAATTTTATACTGGCATTAAAATCAATTTTACAAAGTTTTAATGCTATCTGTAATTTATATCAATTTCAAATATATATTATTATCTTGAAACACAATAAAAAATATTTTGGAGGTAACAAAAATAAAAAACTATTTAAATAAATATATATTATAACTTGAATACAAAATTAAAATATAAATTATAAAAATTTTAATATGGAGGTTATAATAATGAATTTAAAAGAAAAATTAGAAAAACCATTTTTAGAAGATGAATTAGAATTTAGAGTTGGAGCCACTAATGCAGATAAGACAAAAGGATTAGCTTTAACATATGTTCAAGCTAGGTCTATTCAAAACAGACTTGATGAAGTTGTAGGAATAGAAAATTGGAAAGTAGCATACAAAGAAATTAATGGAGGCTTCATAGCTAAACTGGAACTTAAAATTAATAATGAATGGATTGCTAAAGAGGATGGAGCAGGAACCACTGATTACGAACCTATTAAAGGCTCAATATCATCTGCTTTTAAAAGAGCAGCATCTGTTTGGGGAATTGGAAGATATCTTTATAAAATCGAAAGTCAATGGCTTCCAATAGAGCAAAAAGGAAAAAGTTACGTTTTTAAAGAAACTCCTAAACTAAATAATCAACCTAAAGAAATTTTAATTGAAGAGTCAAAAGAAGATCGAGCTAAAAATATAGAAATTACATTTGGAAAATATAAGGGGAAAACTTTAGGAGATATTTTCAAAGAAAATAAGGATTACTTAATATATTTAACTACAAATAGCAAAGACATGAAAATTGTTAGTGCTTGTAAATATTTATTAAATTTAAAGGAGGTAGCATAATGTTAGGAATGATAGGTGGAGTTTTAGTAATAGTAGGAACAGCAGTGGGTGCTTTAGATAGCATAATAAACAAAAAATAAGGAGTTAGAATATGGAAATATATGAATTTCTAGAAAATTTAGAAAATATTAAAAAACCTCTGGACACTGTTCCAGAGGTTTTATTTTAAGGAGGAAGTTAATGAAAGCATATGAGATTATGAATGGGATGATAGATACTCTAGATATTTTTCTAGAGTCAGATCAAAATGAAAGTGATAGAGAAAACTATAATTATGTTATGAAATTTTTACAAGAAGAACTAGAAAGTAAAAGTAGTAACATTATCAAATACATTAGGAATATTTCTTTGGAAGTTGAAATACTATCACAAGAAAAAGATAGACTAGAAAAGCTTAGAAAACAAAAAGAAAAAAAAGTTAATAGCTTGAAAAAGTATCTTACAGATATTCTTTTAAATTTAGATAAAAATAAAATTGAAACAGAATTAGGAAACTTAGGACTTAGAAAAAGTGTTTCAGTTGCAATAGATAATTTAGATCTTATACCTAAAAAATATATTCAAAAGAAAATAGAATTAGTACCAGACAAAAGAATGTTGTCAGAACTATTAAAACAGGGTAAAAACATAAAGGGAGTACATTTAGAAGACAAATACTCGTTACAAATAAGATAAGTGTTAAAATTGATTTTACGCAGTTTAGAGAGGTGATAAAATTTGTATCATGTAAATATATATAATGGAACTTATAAATTAGAAATTAGAGGGTGTTTTGAAAATTTTAATGAGGCTATAGATGAATTTCAAAAAGCTGAATTAGAATATATGCAAAATTTTGAATATGAAATTGGAACTACAGAATATAATCAAGAATTAGAGAATTTCATGTTTCACAGTAGAATAGATAAGTGTTAATTTTGAGTAGAAGATGTGATATACTAAAGAAAATATATTAATGAGGTGAAAAAGATGGTTAAGAAAAAGTTACCTGCAGGAATAGATGACTTCAAAAAAATAATAGAAAATGACTATTATTTTGCTGATAAATCAATGTTCATAGATGAATTATTGAATAAGAAATCCGAAGTAACACTATTACCAAGACCAAGAAGATTTGGAAAAACTTTAAATATGTCAATGCTTAACTATTTCTTTAACATAGAAGATAGAGAGCTTAATAGAAATTTATTTAATGATCTTAATATTTCAAATACAGATAAAATGATATATCAAGGTGAATACCCTGTTATATATATCAGTTTAAAAGATATAAAAGTCAATAACTGGGAGCTTTGCTTAGAAAAATTTATAGGTTTGATAAAAAAAGAATACAAAAAATATGGACTTATTTTAGAAGAAAAAAGAGATGTACAGGAAAATTCACTTTTAAATTTATCAGAGCATTTATATGAAAAATATGGAAAAAAGGTAATTATTCTAATAGATGAATATGATACTCCATTAGTAACAGCTCACTCGCAAGGTTATTATGATGAAGCTATATTCTTCTTTCGTAATTTTCTGAGTGCAGCATTAAAAGGAAATCCCTACTTAGAATTTGCAGTGCTTACTGGAATATTGAGAATAGCAAAAGAAAGTATATTTTCAGGTTTAAATAATATTACTGTATCTACAATATTAGATAATAATTTTAATTATTTTGGATTAACTGAAAATGAAGTAGAACAAGCTTTAAAATACTATGAGCTAGATTATGAACTAGAGGAAATTAAAAAATGGTACAACGGTTATAGATTTGGAGATAAACTAGTTTATAATCCTTGGTCTATTATAAATTGTATTAACAATAAAGAACTTAATCCCTACTGGATAAATACAAGTGATAATGCTCTAATAAAACAACTATTAGCTAAAAATGATAAAAAAGTATTTGAGGAGTTGGAGTTAATATTTAAGGGGGAATCAATCTGGGAAACGATTTCAGAAAATATAATATTTGATGATTTAAATAATACGAATACTGTTTGGTCTTTAATGCTATTCTCAGGATATTTAACATATGAGAAAATGAGAATATCTCCAATAACAGGACTTAAATCATATTCATTAAAAATACCTAATCAAGAGATTAAAAGTTTCTTTAGACAAAGTTTCATAGAGACATATACAAAAGGAGATGTCCACTTTTATGGAACTATGATGGAAGATTTATTTTTAGGAAATTTAAATTCATTTATAAATAAATTTAAAAAAATGTATATGTCAGCAGTAAGTTATCATGATACTGGAGATAGCGAGAAATACTATCATCACTTTATGCTTGGAGTTCTTTTAACGCTGGGGGATAAGTATATAATCACTTCTAATAGAGAAAGTGGTTATGGTAGATATGATATAGCACTAGAACCTAAAGATAAGGGTAACTATGGATTAATATTTGAGTTCAAAATAGGTGATAAAAACTCCATTGAAGATAAAGCGAGGGAAGCTTTAGCTCAAATAAATGAGAAAAAATATGATATATCTATGAAGAATAATGGAGTATCAAAAGTAATAAAAATAGGAATGGCTTTTAGTGGCAAAGATGTTGCTATAGAAAGTGAAATTAACTAAATAGAGAATTAGACAAGAGGTCGTCCTTAGGGATGACCTCTTTTAATTTAGGAGGAAATTATGAAATATTATTTACATAGAGCAGTAGCAAATAAACCAAAATGTAGTAAGAAGTTTAAAATGTCAGAATACACAATCCAAGAGTTTGAATCGTTTAAGAAAACTTTAAGAGAATTTCATGTTTAATAGTAAAATAGATAAAAGTTAATTTTGATTATTATATATGATATAATAATCAAAATATCAATTAGTTTTAAAGGAGTAATGCTATGATAGAAAAATTAACAAAAGAATATTTGGACGATCTATTAGTAAGACTAGCTCACCATTCGTCAGCTATTGAAGGAAATACTATTACATTAAATCAAACAGTTTCGATAATTTTGAACGATACAATTCCTGGTTCAATTAATAAGAGGGAATTCTATGAAGTAGAAAATCATAAACAAGCATTTGAATATATTCAACATAATTTATTAAACGGTGAAAAACTTTCGTTAGGAGTTATTAAAGAAATACATAGACTTTTATTAGATCATTTGGATTTTAATAGAGGGAACTTTAAGAATATATCTAATGCAATAGTAGGGGCAGAGTTTGATACGGCTAGTCCAGAACAAACACCTAATTTAATGTATCAATGGCTAAACAACTATGAATATCTGATGGAAAATTCTAAAACTGAAGAAGAAAAAATAAGAGTAATTTTAGAGAAACACATTGAGTTTGAAAGAATACACCCATTTAATGACGGAAATGGAAGAACTGGAAGAATGATAATGTTATATTCGTTACTAGAAAATAATCTTCCACCAATAATAATATCAAAGGAATTAAAGCCTAGATATATATTAGGATTAGCTGAACAAGATACAGATTTGTTATATAACTTAGTTCAACCGTTAATTGAAAAAGAAAAAGATAGAATGCAAAAGTTTCAAAATAAAATGAGTTAAATAAAAAAATAAACAAGAGGTCGTCCTTAGGGATGACCTCTTTTAATTTAGGAGGAAATTATGAAGTATTATTTACATAGAGCAGTAGCAAATAAACTAAAAGGTAGTAAAAAATTTAAAATGTCAGAATACACAATCCAAGAGTTTGAATCGTTTAAGAAAGCTTTAGAAGTATATAAGAGAGAATTCTTACTAGAAGGAGATACAGAGCAAAGAGGGTTCAGCACAGAAAAGAAAATAGCTATGAGAATAACTACAACTAAGAAAAAGATTAGAGCAAGATTGTATAAACCACCTTTAAGAACATTTCAAATATTAGCACTAAATCCACCTACAAGTAAGTACAGATGTTGTAGAGAATATCTAGAGACAGACCCAGAGTATGGAGTGGCACAAGATATATTCTTAATACTTGAAACTAATTATCAGAAGGCTTGTGACGAGTTTTTGTATGAGATGAAAAAATATGAAGACAAAAGAAACTCATTCTTTATAGAGATAGGAGAGGATAAATAATGTTTGATAAGAATTTCTATCCTACACCATATGAAATAGGGTTAAAGATGGTATCAGGGCTTAATTTAATGGGGATGAATATATTAGAACCAAGTGCAGGAAAAGGTGATTTACTTAGTGTTATAAATCAAAAATCAGCTAAAGTATTTTGTATTGAAAAGAGTCCAGAATTACAAAGTATATTGCGAGAAAAGAAATATCTAATATTAGGAGATGATTTTCTAAAATATAAACCAGATCATATTTTTGATTTAATCCTTATGAATCCACCATTTGATAATGGAGTTAAGCATTTGCTTAAAGCTTGGGATATATCAGAGGAAGGAACATACATAAGATGTCTTTTAAATGCTGAGAGTATAAGAAATCCTTGTACAAAAGAGAGAAAGCTTCTAATAGATATATTAGAGAGAAATAATGCTGATATAGAATATCTTGGAAACTGTTTTAAAGATGCTGAAAGAAAAACTAATGTAGAAGTTGCATTAATTAAATTGCAAAATAAAACTAAGGGTAAGAAGTTTGAATTTAAATTTGATGGTTTCTCTAAAGAAAATGATATTGATTTCCAAGAGCTTAATATAAACCAATTGGCTAAAGTAGATGTACTACAAAATTTAGAAGATAAGTATATGGCAGTAAAAGAGATTGTAGGGGAATATCTAACTCTAAAAAGCAAACTAGAATATTTCTTAGATGGAATTATAGAGAAAGTTTATGTAAAAAGCCTATTAGAAAAGAATTCTAGTAATAGTAAAAAAGAGTATGAAGAGGTTCTTGAAAAAGTAAGAACATCATTTTGGAAGCTAGTATTTGATAAAACTAAATTAGAAGAAAAGATGACATCACAGGTTAAAAAGGATTTCTTTGATAATAAGCAGGAGTACAGCAACTTGCCTTTTACAGTAGATAATATAAATAAATTATTAGAAATTCTAATCCAGAATTCTAAACAGATTTTTCAGAATTGTATAGAAGAGAGCTTTGATTATTTAACTCGATACTATCCAGACAATAGAGTTCATATAGAGGGATGGAAAACCAACGAAAGATGGAAAGTTGGAAAGAAATTTATCCTTCCAGATATGATTGATACATTCTATTTGAAATATGATAAAGGTAGTAATAGACTACAAAAGCTTAGTTATCTAAAGAGAGATAAGCTAAGAGATTTAGAAAAAGTAATCTGTAATTTAACTGGAAAAGATATCGGTAGAATTCTAACTATAGAATCAAAAGTTGATACAGGAGTTAATTTTGGTGAATGGAATAACTCAGAATTCTTTAAATTTAAAATATTTAAAAAGGGAACTATTCATTTTGAATTTCTAGATGGAAAGATCTGGGATGAGTTTAATAGGGTAGCTTGTGAAGGTAAAAAATGGTTAGGGTATTAAACCCACAACTATTGTATAAAATGGAGGATATATGAAAAAAATATTAAGATTTCTAAAATGTAAAGACATAGATGAAGTAGTAGCTAAAATAAAGAGTTATGAGATAAGTGAAGAGCTAGAACAGTTTAAAGAACTTATGACTACTATAGCCAAAGGGAATATAGGAAAGAAAGACCTTGCAACAGTAAAGGGCAAAACAGAACTTCTGAATTATTTAAGAAGTGATATTGGATTCAAAAACACAGAGGAGTTTAAGGTTATATACCTTAGCTCCTCTAATCGTTTAATTGGAGAGGAAACACTATTTAGAGGAACTATAGACAGAAGTGTAGTCTATCCTAGACTGATAGTAGAGAGAGCCTTAAAATACCCAACTAAGGGCATTATATTCGCTCATAATCATCCTAGTGGAGATTTGAAGCCAAGTAGAAAAGATATTGAACTAACGCATGAGCTAAAAGACTTGTTAGAAATATTAGACATTAAATTACTGGATCACATCATTATAAGTGATGAGGATTATTTTAGCTTTTATGATAATGGACTTATTGAACATTAAAAGGAGATGAGGTTATGAATAAAGTTATATCAGCAGAAAGTATTAATTGCTTGGGTACTAAAGATATTCAAGTAGACATTACGAGGGATGGTTTTGTAGTAAATATAATAGCTTGGGGAGAATGGTACACAGAAGAAGCTAAGGATGTAAAGGAACTAGAAGAATTATTAAATGAGTTTAATGTACAGCAATACACAATAAATGAAATAAAGGAGAGGATAGCAAATGCCTAATTACTGTTTTAATAGAATCAGATTGAATGTAACACAAGAGGAACTAGAGAGAATAAAAGAAAAGGTTATGTCTAAAGATGAATTTGAAGATGAGTATTTTGATTTCAATAAGGTTATTGAAAGACCTAAGAATATGCTACTTAGAGCTTTCAAATCTAATACTTTAGAAAGCTTTAGTAAATATTATTATGAGAACCCAGATAAACTAGAGCAAAATATACTAGATGAAATAATTAGGAATAAAATTCTAAAGATCAGAATAGATGGTAAGTTAGTTAATATAGATCATTATGTAGACGAGAAATATTCATCAGAGGAACTTAAAGATTATAATGGTGAGATGTTAATACTGTGGTATGACTGGTGCGTTGATAATTGGGGAACTAAATGGAACTCTTTGTTTTCTTCTATCAATAAAGATGAGTTAATATTTAGTACTGCATGGAACCCAATATCATTAGAGCTATTTGAAAGTTTTATTAATATCTGTAAAGAAGTAATAGGAGATAAAGCAAATGATATTTGGTTATACTATGAAGAGTGTGGAATAGGAATCTTTGGAAGATATTTTATTCAAGATGGAGAACTTTATTATGATGAAGATTATAGAGAAGAGGTGGCTTAAAGATGTATGAAATTATAGTTGAAATAAATGGTGAAGAATACAGCTATGGGGAGTTTAATAGTAAAAGAAGAGCTGAAAGTTTCCTAGAAGATCTTTATGAAACTAGGCAGATAGAAAGTGATATAGAAGCATGGATAGAATAATAGCTAAAAAGATAAATGAGTTGTACTTTTACAACTCATTTTTTAGTTAATAGTGTTATTTAAACTTAGATAAACCCTTTATAAATAAAGAGAATTTACTATAAAGAAGTTGTATTTCTACGCCATGAAATACATGATATAATTATTAGTTAGAAAGGGGAGATAAATGTCTAAGAAAAGGGTAAAAATAATGGTATCTAAACTTATTTTGGATATATTAGATAGAGACTCTAGACAGTTTAATATGACTAGAGAGAAATTGTGCAATGAGATATTGATAATATTTTCTATTAGAAAGATGCAAGGAATAGAACGAGAAGAGTTAGATGAAAAAACATACTTACAGTTTACTTTAACTCAATCTACAACAGAATACTATAAGGCTATTAGTAACGGTGTTCAGGATGAGCCAAAGTTTATTAGAAACATATTTACTGGCTATGCTCATTTAAATCCTTTTTATAGAGAAATCATTCTCTTTAGGGATAAGCTTATTGTCTTAAAAGATTACTGTCTGAAAAAAGAGAAGCTTCATATTTCAATAGGCAATAGATTGGAAGAGGTAATTGTAGAAGAGATAAAAAGGTGTCAGATGACTGATTATATAAAACTTAGAACAGATAAAGGCGAATTTTATATGAATGAATTAAGAATTATATTTTGAGAAAGGATTAAATATTTATGAAGTACTTAAAAAAATACTTAAAATATTTAAATATAAAAATTAAACATCAAATAACTTATGATTTTAAAGTCTCGAAATATAAAATGAAAAAAGAGGCACCTCTCACATATGATCAATCATTTTCAATTTATTTGTGGCGGGGGCACACCCAATACCAAAGTACGGCAATATTATTATATATAGTAAATCTTAATTAAAAAATAAAACGGAGGGAATACAATGAAAAAAATAGTTAGATGTTTGAGTTTAATAGTTTTATTATTATTTACAGGATGTTTTAAGAAAGACCCTATTTTAGAAAATAGGATGAGTAATGGAGAAATTTTAGTTTATGATATTGCAAACAATGAATTTTATACTGGGACTGTTGAAACTACTAAAATAAATTTTCTTAATACTAAATATGTTGCAATGTCATCAGAAGTAAAAAACGGACGTAAAAATGGAATTACTAAGGAATACTATCATAATGGTAATCTAACTTATGAAAAAAATTATAAAGATGGTTCAGTAGATGGAGTGGCTAAATATTATTTTTTCAATGGACAACTTGATACTGAAACTACTTATAAAAATGGTAAGCAGAATGGAACTTATAAAGAATACTATGAAAAAAATGGGCAATTAAAGTTAGAAGGAACAATGAAAGATGGTAATAAAGATAAAGCATGGAAAGCTTATCATAGTAATGGTAAATTAAAACATAAAGAAAATTATAATGATAATAAAAAAGATGGAACATGGAAGTCATACTATGAAAATGGTGAGTTAGAGTCTGAATCAACTTATAAAAAAGGTGTACAAAATGGAACATGGAAAACTTATTATGATGATGGTAAATTAAAATCTGAATCAATTTATAAAAATGGAGATAAAGATGGAACATGGAAAGAATACTATCATAGTGGACAAATTTATACAGAAAAATCATATTCAAATGGTAAATTAAATGGTCCATCTAATAGTTATTTTTCTGATGGTAAATTAAATTTATCAAGTACTTATAAAAATGGTAAAGCTAATGGAACAGCTACATTTTATGATGAAGGTGGAAATATTACAGGACAAGTAATTTATAAAGATGATGTTATACAAAAAGTGATAGAATATTAAAAACATTTAAGATACCTATTCAGTAAAGATAGGTATCTTTTTTATTCTAAAAGATAGTATATCATAACAGATAATGATATTAAAAACACTTGACATTTATATTTTTTATCTGTAAACTATGTTTACAGATAAATATTTAATATAATTTATATATTTATAGAATAAAATAACATTTATTTTATAGTGTAAAAACTATCAATACTATTCTTAATTTCTTTTAATTTTGAATAAACATCTATTATAATAATATTTTCTCTTTCACTATAGTCATTTAGTATCTTTCTCATTTTTGTAATTGCACTTTCTCTAGTTTTATCATTTTCAATAAAAATTTTAAAAGCTCTTCTTAAAATTTCATAATCATGTACATATCCATTGTATTTTAAAAAAGCTACTTCATAATTAAAATTTCCTAACGCTTTTTCTTCTTTTAAACTTTTAATTAATAATTCTTTTTTCTCTTCATAAACTTCATCTATAATTTCAAAGTTTAAGAGATTGGTAAATATTTCCTTCTTGGCACTATCTAAATAATCACTTAATATGTCAAATTTAGAAAACTCTTCATTTGAAAAATATTTTCTTCTAATTCTTTTAGAAAATTCTATTCGGATTCTATTTTTCAAATCACCAAATTGATCTAAATAATATTTTAGCTCGTCTTCATCAGCAGTTTTAGTTTTTATATTCTCATACTGGTTATAAACTGTAACTTTAGAATTGTATGAACTTTTTGTCTTTGAGTCTGCATAAGTTATAGTTTCATATTCCTTCGTTAGTAAATCACTATATGCTTTTTGAATTCCATTTTCTTTTCTCTTGTTATAAACCTCTCCTAAAATTATAAAAATATTTAAATAACTGTGAAAATTATGTTTCTCATTTTTATAATAAGTAAATGGAATATCTAATCGTTCTAAATAAATATAACTATTTTTTAATAAATCGTGATTGTTTAATTTTCTGCAAAAATGTTCATTCACTTCTAATACTTGCTTATTATCCCTAATTAGAAACACATTTGAATTATTAAAATATCGAGGATAAGATATTTTAACTCCAATATCTCCACCTTTTCTAGTATCTAGAAAATCACAATAATTATATCCATTTGGACTTTTTATATGATTTATAAAGTTTTTTAAATTATCAATTTCATTATTTGTTAAATCACCTCCATCAAGTACACTTAGCTTAATTTGAATTGTATCCATATTTCTAACCTCCATTAATATAAAATAATTAAGTAAACTGATTAATCCATTTAAGTAAGTACATATATTTCAGTGAGTATATAAAAATGCTAAAGCATTTTAAAACACTCACTTCATGTAATATCTCCTAAACATGAAGCTATACACAGTTTAAATCATAGTATTTAGGCTTAATTTAATGTTTTTCACCTAAAATTTATATAATTTACTAAGTATGTATATAGAGAGATAAAGTTTCAATATATAGTCTTACCCCTATGGTAATTAGGGTTTACATTGGATTGTCTTGAGAATGTATAAGTTTTTGATTAAGGTAATTCAGACAATAGTTAAATTATTATATTTATTTAAGTAAGTACTTATTTGGGAGATTAGTAATTGAATTCTTAGGTAGTGATCATTTGTGTAATTTGATTAAATTTGAAGATGTTAATTTATTTGTATATCTATATAGCTCAATTTATTTTTGCGTATTTCTCTAATCATAAAGTTTGTTTTAAAAATGTTTAGGAATTGGATTAAATTAAGCATTTAGTTTTTTATTATTATTCAGTGATTTAATTATTTTATAACTCATGTTTATATTTTAATTATAAATCTAAGTAATATATAATTGTCTACAACCCTCCCCCCTATTGGGTGGGGGGGAGGGAAGTGTGTCTATACATGTGTCTAATCTTTATCTATGATATCGGCTATAAATATAAGTTCGTGTACTTAGACCATAGAATAGACCCAGCTATTAGTATAAATATAAGTTTATAAATATATTGGTCAGTTTAATTATAAATATAAATACATAGATATATTGGTATCCCCTTTACTATAGATATAAGTATATAGATATCTATCCATAGATATAACAAATAATTAGTTGAGGTATTGTAGAAGAAATTAACTTGATATCTAAAAACATAAGATATATATTTATTTTTTAATATTCTATATCTATCCACTACGTGTATATCTATAGAATTGAATTAAGGTTAAATATATATTAGACTATGTATATATTGGTATCCCCTTTATATATATATCTATTTATAGATATCTATCCATAGATATATCAAATAATTAGTTGAGATAATGTAGAAGAAATATTGACTTTTTAAGAGCAGACCATAGATATATAGGGAAGAGTAGAAAAGTAAACAGGAATATAACAAGAAATTGATGAAAATATATTGAGTAATAAATAAATAATATAAATTTTGACATTTTTAGGATAACATAATCCAAACATATATTTAAACACGTTTATTGGTATCTAAAATCGATTTTATATCGACATGCTAAGAAGTGTGTGGTTTGATTTTATAATAGCTTTATTTTCGAGATTACGCTGTTTTATGACTTTTACAAAAAATTATTAAATCTTTTAATATTTTAGACAAGATATCGGTATCTTTTTTAAAAAATTAAAGTTAGTTTTGGAGTTTAAAAATTTAGATTTAAAATTGTGATACATAGAATTTTAATATTTTTATGAAAGTTATAAAAAAATTTTATAAGAGATATTGTTTAAATTGATTTATTCCTTCTAAAATCGATTTTAAAGCTTGTATTTGGTTTTATGGTAAAAACATTGGCTGTTATTTTTAAAATTGATTTTAAGTATGAATAATAACGTTTAAATTGATTTTAAATTGATGTTTGTAATTTTAATTAAACATAATATAACTTTATTTAAAATTAAATAAAAAAGACATTGTATATAGTTGTTTTATATTGTAAATATTGTTATATTGTTGGGTGACAAAAAAAACGATAAAAAACATACGTTAAGGTATTGATTTTACTGGATTTATATATATAAAATAAGTTCCTACTTAACTAGTAGTAGTTCTCCTACTTAACTAGTTATACTTTCCTCCTTTATTGGTAATATCTCTCCTACTTAACTAGTAGTACCTCTCCTACTTAACTAGTAGTATCTTTATTTATCCTAGTTAAATGGTTATTTTTAGTGAAAAAATATTGATTTTTATTTGAAAAAACGTTATTATTACTTATATCCTAGTTATATAGTAATATTTTCCTACTTATATAGTTGCAATTGTAGTGATAAATCTAGTTTAGTCTTAGGGATATCACCTATAAAGTAGGAGTAAAAATAGTAAGAAGGGAAATAGGTGTAGCAATGTCAAAAATATTAAAAAATAAAGATTCTATAGGCTGTTGGAATTCAAGAGAAATTATTGACACACCGCCAACAGAAATAGTTGAAGAAAATGTTTTCATTGATGAAAATTTTTTAAAAAATAAAGATCTTATAAGAATAGATTTAAACTTAATTCAATTTCCTATATTTTCTAAAAATACTCACAGAAAAGTTAATCAAATCGTTAAGTACTACTTTAACAAAAGTCGGGATACTTACATTACAGTAACTCCGCAAGCTGGAGATTATATTCCTGGAGAGATGGAAGAAAAAGTATTTATAGCTCTTATGCAGATAATGAAAGAAAGAGATATGAAAAGAAAAATAATAATTTCATCAGTTGATTTAAGAGATAAATTGAAAATGAAAACAGGAGCTTATTTAGAAATCTTAAGCAAAGCCTTATCAAGATTGGGTTCTACAAATTATACGTTCAAAAATACGCTATATTCAAGTGAATTTAAAGGTGTTTTAGATAGAAAAATAGAAACATCTATTTTTAATATAACTACAATTTCTTTAGATGAAAAGAAAAATATGAAGTATAGAGAAATGTATAAAGATAAAAGAATAAAAGTTATTTATGAAATAGAATTTTCAGAACATTTTTACAGTAATATCATCCAAAAAGGATATATGGTTTATAATGGAAATACTCTTTTAGGAATAGAGTCTACAGTTGCTAGAACTTTATATATGCTAGTAGAAAAATTAAGATTTGATAAGTTGTATTTAAAGCTAGATACTGTTTTTTTAATAAAAAGAATTCCACTAAAAGATGATAAAAAAAACTTAAATAAAACTATTAAAACCTTAGAAAAAGCTTTTCAAGAATTAGTTGATAAAGAATTGATTAGTAGTTTTAATTTTGTTAAAGAGTCTACATGGGAAAAATCAGAAGTTGAAATGTTTTTTTCGGAAATTCTGAATGTAGAAAAACAAAATAGATTTTTTGGGGATAGAAATGATTTTAGAAAATTAATAACTTCAACGGGAGTTAGTGGTACTGAACATCAAATGATTGAAGAAGTAGAAGTAATTAATCCTAAGAATAAATCGATAGAGGAATTAGTTAATAAAATTTTAGATTTAATGCCAAGTAAAGCAAAAGAATTAAAAACAATGCCTAGGACAATAAGGGATTCTTTAGAAAAGTATGGATATTCTAAAGTTGAAGCAACAGCTATTTATATGAAACAGCAGAAAGTTGAAAAACCAAGAACATATTTTATTAAAGCTCTTGAAAATGATTGGTTAGAAGATAATATCGAAATTGTAAATCCGACTAGAAAAGAATTAACATTGAATTTTCAAGATACAGCTCCAACATATAACGAAAGCTTATATAAAGAGTTTGAAAAACTTCCTATAGAAGTACAGAATGGTATAGAAGGTTATGCTTATAGGGAATATATTAAAATGTGTGGAATAGAAACTAAAATTCAACAGCTTGCTTTTGCAGGAAGCAGAAAGAAAAATATTTGTGAATACTTAGAAAAATATCCAGAGATATTAGGGAACTTTAGTTTTAAACAGGAAGAAAATATAGATAAAAAAGTTATAAATGAAATTAAAAAAGTTAGAGAGATAATAGAAAATTCTATAGAACTTGCAGATATATTATACAAGTATTCTGAGGAAGAAAAAAATAATATACTTGCAAAAATATTAAAAGATGTAATACCATTATTTAATAAAACTGAATTGACAGAAAATAAATTGAACGAAATAATAGAAAAATATATGGAACTTTAAAGAAAAAATATTAAGGGGAGGAGAAAATCTTGAGAGTTATATCACTTATAAATCAAAAAGGTGGAGTAGCAAAAACAACATCAACACTAAGTTTAGCAAGTGCATTGAGTAAGTTACAAAAGAAAGTTTTAGTAATAGATATAGATCCGCAAGGTAATGCTACAACTGGAGCTGGGATAAATAAAATGGAATTGAAAGCTACTACATTTGATTTATTATTAAGAAGCAATCAAATTGAGGAGTGTATCACTAATAATGGAGTATACGATATAGTTGGAACAACTATAGAATTAGCAAGTGCCGAATATGAGATGTTCAATAGATTTCTGAGAGAAAGTTTATTAAGAAAGAAGCTTCAAGATAAAAAAAATTATGATTTTATTTTAATTGATTGTCCACCAAGTTTAAGTTTATTGACAATAAATGCTTTAGTAGCTTCTGATGAAGTTTTAATTCCTGTAGCACCAGAACCATTTGCTTTAGAGGGTATATCACAGCTTATAAATACGATTATTAAAATAAGAGAGATAAATGAAAACCTTGAGATAAAATCAGTATTTATAACAAAATTTGACCAGAGAAAGAAAACTAATATCGAGATAAAAGAAGGACTAGAAAAGATGTTCAAAGATAAACTTTCTAAGACAATTATTAGAATATCTTCTGACATAGAGAAAGGGCAATTTATAAATAAAGATATTTATGAATATAATCCTAAATGTAATGCAGCAATAGATTATATGAATTTAGCAAAGGAGTTGATTTAAATGAGTAACCCATTCTTTAATAATTTATCAGCTAATTTAAATAATTTAGAGAGTCACCAAAAAAATAGAATGGTGAAGATAGAATTTCAAAATCTAGATTACTTAGATGGAAATTTCTGTGATAATGAAGAAGTGAATTATTTCCTGAAAGAAAAGACTGCTCAAATATGTCAATTGCAAGCTAATTCGTCGTTGGAATTAGGAAAGATATTTTGTGAAGCAGCAGATAAACTAGTAGGAGATAATCATTATAATGGTTTATATGAAAAATGGTTATTAAAAATAGGATTTAATAAAATGACAGCTTTAAGACATAGAAAAAGATATGAATTATATACTCAGGTCAAAAATGAGCATAGTAAAAAACTTATATCTATTCTTCCAGTTAGAATTTTATCTGAATTAATTGGTAGTAATGAGAAAGAAGAAATTTTAAAGTTAATAGAAGAAAGTCCAGAATTTAGAGTAAACGATATAAAGGACTTAATAATAAAAAAAGATAATATTGCTGTAATTGAAGAACTTAATGATGATAAATTCTACTTTAGGGAAATTGAAAACTTAAAGAAAATAGATGTAAAAAAATTAGACTTAACTAAGGCAAAGCAACTAAAAGATGAACTTGAAAAAATATTAGAAGATGTAAAAAAAATATTAGAAGATATTTAGTCGTAACACAGTGTGACGACTAAATATTATTAGTTGGAAAAGGACTAGTAGAAAAGGTAGCTAAATAGTATAATTAAAGGGAGCAATAGAGATATTGCTTCCTTTTTAGTTATAATATAAAAAAGTTAGGGGAGGATTTGTGGCAAGAAAATTAAAAGCAAAAATTGATAAGAATAAGAAGAAAAATATAGATGACCTATACGAGTTCTACCTTAACTCTTTAGATGGTGCAGCAAGAAGAAAACTAGATAAAGATGTCTTAATTAAAATATATAAAGGAATTGAACACTATAATGGTAGAAAATTTAGATACTTAGCTTTCGACTCACTGGTTGTATCCATAGCAAAAATAGAAAATTATCTAAAAGAAAATGTAGCCTTTAGTAAAGAGATTGGATTTAAAAGTTTTTTAGAATTATCAAATCAACTGGCAAAAGATGTAGCATATGATTTTAATATGGATGTTTTAAGTAGAGGAGTTTTAGAAGCTATGTCTATTAATTTTTTTAGATGGGTTATGAGTAAAGAGGTCACAGTTGAGTATATAACTACAGATCTAACAGAAGATTATCCATATAAACTATCAGATGTTATAGAATTTACGAAAAATGTAACTTGTAAAAGTAGAGAGCTAGACATAGAATTTGTAGATACAGAAGAGATGGTTTTAGTTACACTAGAAAATAAAGAGGATAGATCATATAAATATTTAGATCTTAGAAAGATAGATTATATTTTTATGGAAGAGGTTGCAAAGTTATTAAAAATTATGAATCTACTATTAAGAACTATAGATGTTTTAGAGGAAGAAGTAAATTTTGTAGAGAGATATAAAGAGTGTATATATAATTTTCAACGTATAACGGATTATTTATACTTTAAAGAGATTTTACAAGTAACACACGACAAAATACCTGTTAATATATTGAAATGCCTAAAAACTAGGAATACGGCTTAATTATAGCTATTTTTAAAAAATATAATTTTAAATAGAGGAGAGGCAGATGGCAGAAATAAAATTTGAGATTATTGAAAATTTAGGAACAATTGGAGAAGGTGCTAAGAGATGGAAAAAAGAAGTTAATCTAATTTCTTGGAATTCTAGAAAACCAAAAATAGA
>ERZ772855.1495-NODE-1495-length-22727-cov-6.872795_pt1 | contig 22727 bp, 15 predicted proteins | sample MGYA00511900_ERZ772855 | MGnify/ENA primary metagenome ERZ772855 (study PRJEB29015, sample SAMEA2737701) | human gut metagenome | biome: human gut; feature: human-associated habitat; material: faeces | place: China | collected 2012 ... | reverse complement strand
ATAGGCAGATCTATTCTATTTAAATAATCTGAATAGCTGTTTGTATTCTTCTCTAAAATATAACCATTTTTATCTGTAAAAATATAGTTACTATTAATATCAATTTTTTTAAAAATATCTTCAATTTCTGAAGCTGAAATATAAAAAAGCATATATCTATAACTTTCATCTGCTAAATTTTTAATTTTGCTTCCCATTGTCAATATTGTTTTTTTCTCATTTAAAAATCTCATCTCTTCAGATTCTAAGATCGTTTCATCACTATTTTTCAGTTTTTTTAAAATTCCCCAGTGTGAACTCAACTTATTTTTTTCAACAAGGAGGTTACTTTCAATAATTGGAATAAACTTCTCATCTAAAATGACAAAATTCCCTTTTAAATTAAAATCATTTTTTATTCTATAAATATTCTCAAAATCTAAATCAACTTTTTTTAACTCTGTCATTGCTAAGTCATATTTAAATAATAATTTTTCTAGATTTTCTTGGAGAAAAATAAATTCTTTTTGACTCTCCTTTTTTATAACCGAATATTGCAATGAATATATTACAATATATCCAACTAACGAGAGAAATATAATTGGAACTATAAAATAAAGTATCAAAAAATCCTTTATCTGTTTTTTTAAACTTACAAATTTATTTTGAGTCATTACTTATTTCCTTTGATATATTTTCAAATTTTTCAATCCAAAGAGATCTATTTTTTACTATCTCAAATTTATTTGAATCTATAAAAATAGTATTTTTTAATACATTTAATTTTTTATTAAAAAATATATCATCTCTTATGCTTCTTCTATTTAGCAAAAGATTAGAAAAAAGTTGAGTATCATAACTTGTTAAAAATTCTGTAAGATTCTCTGTACATGAATTTTTATTTAAAATATAAATCCCATCATTTTGAGCTAATACGCCCTCTTCCATATATATTATTTCCAAGTTACTATTTTTTTCTAAAGCTTTTATTGCTGCAACTTCATGAGTTAATCCCACAACACTTTTTCCACTAACAACTCTTTCAATTACCTCTTGTGAAGAGTTCAAATAGATATAATCTATATTTTTTGATAAATCTTTTATATAATCCCAAGGATTTTTCATAACATATAAAATATTTACTAGATGTTCAAAAGATGAAGAGGATACTTTAGGATTTGAGTACGCTATTTTTCCTTTTAACTCAGGATTTAAAAGATCTTTATATCCTTTAATTATGACATCTTTTTTTATATTTTTATTTACTAATAAAACATTTGGAATTATAGAAAAAGAGTGTGACTCTTTTATAATGTGATTTAACGGAGATACAGAAAGAGTTGTTCCACCAAAAAATACATCAGGATAATCTTGATTTTGCTCTTTTAAGACCTTATTTACAAGTTCTCCTGTTCCTCCTACCTCTATCTCAACTTTACAATCATAATTCGATTCAAACTCTTTAATTAGGGGGTATAAAGTTTCCATCGAATGTGAAGAATAAACTTTTATTGAATTAGAGTAAGTGTATTGTATAGCAATAATAAAGAAAATAATTAAACTCTTCACTGCAGTCCTCCATTAAATAACATACATTAATTTTAGTGTATTTATTGATTTGTTTCAATACTTAAAAATATTATTTTATACCAAAAAATGAACTTATTTTAAAATTTTACATTTCTATTTTAATTTTTAACCTTCCCAACGTCCTCCAAAGTAATTTTCTACACATATCATACAGTTTACTTTAATTAAGACGACGGCCAGTACTGAGGTCCAGCTTCCCATAAAATAACTTTTGTTTCATCTTTATACTCTCCATTTTCTTTTAATCCACCGTTACTAAAGTATATCTCATATGGTCCCTCTAACTTTCCTTTAGCATAACTAAACGATGAGATTATATCCCCTCTAGAAGAATCATAACTTTTCCAAACTCCACTTTTTAATCCATTTTCAAAATACCCACTTTTTACAACTGTTTCTATATTTGGAACAGACCCTGTTATCGATGCTGCCCCTGGGAAATATCCTAAATTAAACTCTTCAAAATACCCATCTTTAACTACATCATCATAAGATTTTATTTTTTCGCTTTTTCTTTTTCCATAAAAAATCTCTTTTATTCCAAAATACTTAAGGGGATCTTCATACCAACGAATCCCATCTTGAGAAGTTTTTCCAGGAGAATAATTTTGAAATACAACAAAGATCTCTTTATTGCCAGAGCTTTTTAAAGAGTATAGATTTAACTCCTCATTTTCCAACTTTGCATTTAAAAGATTTAGATCTTTAAATTGTGTCAGTGACTCTCTAGCTTTATAGTATTCATAACCACTCTGAGGATTAATTACTTTATCATATATTGAATAATTCCTTTTATAATGAGTATAGTTTACAACTTTTTCTAAAATAGAGTCCTTATAAGTTTTAATTTGAGAAATATCTCCATTTTCCTCATAATATTTTATCTCTTCTATTTCATTTTTAGAGTTATAAGATGTTGAAGAAAATGTATGAAGCTCTTCAGATCTTCTATAAAGAATATCTTTTCTAATTAGTATTCCATTAGCAAAATACTTTTCAATAGGAAGGTAACGTTTTAGCTCCTCTGAATATTCATAAGAGTTCCAAACTCCAACTTTAATATTTTTTTCATAATTTCCATTCTCATACTCGTTAAAGTACTCTCCGTTTTTTATAATACTTTCGTCTGATATCTTTCCTTGAAAAACCTCTTCCAAAGTTATCAATCCAAGTCTTTGAATTTGAAAAAGAAAATAGTAATTTCCATCACTAAATATTACTCCCCTATCAATGTTTTTTATAAAAGTCAATTTATCAAGTGAATAGATTTTAAAATATTTCTGAACATCAAATTTTTCATAATCTTGAGGTATAAGTTCATATTGGTAAAGATAGGCTTTGCTATTATACTCATCCTTTCCCACTCGTTTTGAAACATCCCAAATATTGTAGTCATTAAAATTTACAACCTTATAATAAGGTACCAATTCTTCCAACTCTTTTTTAGCTAAACTAGCGTTGAAATTTTGAATATTTTCAATTTTTTTATTTAATCTTTGAGATGTAGCAATATTAAGGGTTTTGAAAATATCTATTGTTTCATCATATTGATACTCATCCTCTCCCACATAGAGATTTCCTATTGAATATCCTTCTAAGGAGTTTTTATTGTTTTCGTTATAAATAATAAATATCTCTTTGATATTATCCCTATTAATATCATATAGGAAAACACTTTTAACCTCTTTTTTTAAACTCAAAGTATCTAAAACTACACCTAAATTTTTTTCAGGCATTTCAAAAACTATCTCATATCTATTTTTATTTTTTTCAAATTTTAAAATACCATTGATTCTTATCTCTTCATTTTTAAATAATTCCAATTCTAAATCTTTATGAATAGAGTTTCCATATAAATTTAGTTGAAATAAAAAAATCATAGGTATTAAAAATTTATAACAAAATTTATTCATCCTACACCCCTACTTTAAAATAATCTTTTAAAACATCAACATAGTTTTCTGGAATAAGAATATAATTAGTTTTATATAAAACTCTATTCTCATCTATTTTCTCTTCAACGCTAGTTGTTATTGCCCATTTTTCATCAATAATTCCTATTTCTCCTTTATATATAGTTGGAACACCTGTATTTTCATATGCAACATATAAAGTTCTCATAACTAAACCTGGTTTTAATCTAAAAATAGGGTTTTCTGATTCATATGTATTTATCTCTAAATTTTTAACACTCTCTAAGATTTTTAAAATAGTATCACATAAATATCTATCATTAAAAATCTCATATCCCCAAGAGATTTTAGTTATTTTTCCCTCTACAGGTATTTTAAAATCCTCTTTTACATATAGTGCATTATCCAAAAAAGATCTGTAAACTATAAAAGTTTCTGTTGGATCTCCTGCACTAAATAGAGAAAATCCATCCCCTTTGGCTATTCTTTCTCCCTCTTTATGTCCTCCTTGAGAGATTGTATAGGTACTCCTTTTCCAATGGATAGTATCTCCAAAAATCTCAGGGGGATTTTTTTCGTAACTAAGAAAAATTTTAAAAAAAGTAAAGACAATAGCTCCAAATAAAATAATTTTAAATCCACGTTTTTTTTTCATCTATCTCTCCTAAATATCTTCAGTGTCTTCTAATCTATTTTTTACAAACCAATATTTATATAGATATACAAAAAATAGATATAGATATAACAGAGAGATTAAAATATAAAGTTTAAACATAACTCTTATATTTTGAAACTCTTTTTCTCTAAAATCTTTTTTAGAGGCATCTAAAGTTATAATTTTAGTCATTTCATTTTTTTTCGTTATAATCCCTGCTGCACTAAACTCCGTTCCGTTTATAAACTTTAAAATTTGTTTTGAATTTCTTTTTAATAAATCGTAACTGATCCCTCCATTTGAAAAGCTATAGTAACGTCTTATATTTTCAGGTATCAAGTCTATTTTAAACATAAAATTATTTTTTCCAATCTCTTTTTGCTCTTTAAAAAAATTAATCTCTTTTTCATAAAAATTATAGACGTCAGCTAATTGAATATTCCTTTCATTTCTCAGAGGATATAGTGGAAGTCCTTTAAGAAGAGACTCTACCTCTTCAGCTTCTATTGTATTTTCTTTTAAGATATAGATTGTCCCAACAGAACTATCTGACATAGCATGAACATTTTTTAAAATCAATTTATCTCCTATTTCAAAATCTGAAAAATTATACTCTTTACTTCCATCTATAACTATCTCTTTTTGAGTATTTCTATGTAACCCATTACTATAGATTCTAAAAGTTTTAAATGAAAAAATTAAACACATTATTAAAGTTACCAAAGTAAAAATTTCTATACATCTAAGACGACTAACTCTAGTAGTCAATCTTCCATTAGTTATAACATCATCTATTGAAAAAGTTGGAAAATACTCCACCTTACACAGCTTATTTCCAATTTTATATAACTTTGAAAAGACTATACCTTTTAAATTGAAAGCAATGGTGCACCCCACAACACCCAAAGTAAATATAGTTGTTAGTTTGGAAAAAGGATTAAAAAAAGCAATAAATAAAAATATAAAAGATAAAATAAAGTTACTTAAAATTGGATCTGTTTTATCTCTTTCAGTTGGAAAACTCTTAATCTCTTTGACATAGTCTAAAATATTAAATCCATCTATCTCAATAACATAAAAGCTACCACAAGCAATTACTCCTTTTAAACTTGCTATCTCATTCTTTTTTAAAAAGAAATCATCCTTATTTATAAAGTGAGTATTAAAAATATTTATTTTCCAATCTTTAATATAATCAAAGCCATAGGTATACTTAATTCCATATTTTCCACGAAAGCTTCTATCTTTGTTCTTGACCTCTCCCTCTAAAATAGTTACAACTCCCCTGCTTTTTAATAAAAATATATTTTTATAAATTCCACCTAACATTAATAAATCTTTTTTAGACAAAATCTCTTTAGTTTCTTTGATACTCTCTAACTTTTTCTTAGTCACTGGTTCAGAATAAAAGCTATCATAAACATAACATAGATAGCACAAAATAATAAAAAATGTAATTATTAAAATCTCTCCCATTTCCCCTCGCTTTTATACATTGTTATTTAATTATGAGATTTATAAAATTTTTTATATAGCTCATTCTCTTCCTCTTCACTTAAAATACATTGATAAATAATATCTCCTTTTTCAGAATATTCAATCTCTTTTGATCCTGTTCTTATATCTCCATCATAAGTATCCATGATTTCATAAATTAATCTATTATTTTTAAAGTTTTGCATTTTTATCCATATTCCACTTTCTAATCTATTATCCCTATTAATGTCAAACGTAATTGGAGAATCATATTTAAAAACTTGAACTATTGTAATATCTTTTAAATGCTCATACTCCTCCTTCAAAAATACATTTAAAGCTCTATCATTAAAAATTTTAATTAATATTTTCCCATCAGAATCATAATAAATTAAAGATACTAATTGGTTATCTTTCCATGTCTCATCTGTTTGAATCTTTTTAGATGGATAATATGTTTTTTTTACACCATCTAACTTTCCATCTTTCCAATTTGAAACCTCTTTAATCTCACCATCTTCATAATACTCGTAATATTCATCAATATATTTTTTATTTTTTAGAGTATATTCTAATCTTTTTTTATCAGTATAGAGTGGTTTTATTTTTCCTCTACCAATCCACTCAACTCTAAACTCATCCTCATAATATTCAATAATTTTTCCATTACTAGCTCGGTAATCTTTATACGCATCTATAGGAAAAAGAATAGTATCATATATAAATGATGATGTTCTATCCACTAAATATACAGGAATAGCTAAAGGACCTAAAGTCATTCCAAGAACAATATATAAAGTTCCCTCTGTACTATTGCTACTCATTTTGAAATTAAGAGAGGGATATACTCCTATATATCCCTCTCTTCTTTTAGTTTTAGATGTAAAAGATGTTAAAAATATAAAAATAGCTATGCAAACTCCTATTATTAATTTTTTATTTGAGATTTTCATACTAATCCTTTAATAAAAGCATTAAAATAAATCCAGTTAGTCCTGCAATAGCCATTGGCATTAAAACGCCTAAAATAAATCCATATAAAATCCCTATTTTTGAAACTCCTACTTTTTCATCGTCTCTAGTTATTCTTCTTTTTAAAGATAAAAAATAGATGTAGTTACCAAAAAATCCCATCAATCCCATTAAAGCGTAGTTTAAACTTCTAATAGTTGATTCAGAGATCATTGTTACAGAAAAAAATTCATATGCCATTGCCAATAATCCTAATAAAGCAACACAACATCCAACAATAAAAGTTTCAAAATACATCTGTCTATAACCCATCCATAGAGGTCCTAAAAATAAGGCACAAAAATTAATTTTATTTTTTGGCCCTTTAAAAATATTTAAATAGTGGTCCCCTTTTTTATCAATATACTTTAACAACTTCTCTTCATTATTTTCTAAAAACTCTCTATTTTTCTGGTTCGATTTTATATAATTACTCATTTATACTCTCCTCTTTCTGAAATTGTCCATATTTATTGTAATACTTTATTTTCTTCAACTTCTCCCCTCTCTTGAATTCGATACCACAATTCATCTATAAAAAATGGAGATTTTACTTTTTCTACTATACTTTCTATAATAGTCATATCAATCTGATCTTTCTCAACTGTTTTTTTACCGTCTCCTGTATTTAAATATAAACTTTCAACCTCATAATTTTTTACTATTGCCGTTAATTGTTCTCCGCCATCTGAAATTGAAATTTCCCGAGGAGTTTCATCATCAAAATTTATTTTAATTTGAAGTCCAAGCTCTTTAGAGATTTCTATATAAGTTTTTATTCTATTTTCTTTTATCTGAACTGCTTCAATACTATAAAAATCATTTCTCAATATTATTTTTTTATCTTCAAATTCAATTGGTGAAGCATGAATTGTAAATACAAATAAAATATATAAAGAAATTAAAATAATTTTCTTTATAACACTCGCCCCCTTTTCCTAACAAGTTTATTCTATAACTTATTTTCTTTTTTAACAATCCCTAGCACCCGACATTTTTTTATAGAAAATTGACATCTACTAAACTTCTCTATAAACAGATATGACATATCACACCTTAATTTTAAAATTTCATTTCTAACTCTTTAAAAACTTCAATATACTCTCTTTCCTCATCTGTTTTTATTTTTTTAGAGCTACTATTTAAAAAATATAAATTTAATACTCTCACATCATCCTCTGTAAATACAGTATAATACCCTCTTCCACCTAGTTGTTTTAATTTTTCGTTTTCTAAAATTAAAGTTCTTTGTGCTCTAAGCTTTATTGAATTAGTTTCTACCTTTAAATCTCTTTCAAGAATTTCAACTATTCTTATAACTATGTCTAATTTTTCTATATCAAAGTTAACTGGATGAACTTTCAAAACATATCCTTTAGATATCTCCTCCATTAAATTCCAAGCTTCATCTAAAGAGTATGCTTTTTTATACAAATATCCATCAATCTTTATCTCCAAATTTTGAGCAATTAATAAAAGTGTTTCAAACTCCACTTTTTCCGCTTCATTTTCTGCTCTATGAATAGTCTTCTCAGAAATATCACAAATTTCAGCTAGCTCTCTTTGCGTGATTTTTTTTACATTTCTAGCGCTTTTTAATTTATCTTGAATTACAATAAATTCAGCTTTCACCAATCTCTTCCCCTTTCAATAAATATATTTATTTTATATAATATGTCTTAATTCTAATGCATTTATACATCAATTTCAATATTTAAAAATATTATTTTATTGCATTGTTAAAAAACTTATGATATCATTTTCTTAGGATGAAAAAGTTATAAAAATCACAATTAAACTCATATATACTTGGGATTGGCCAAGAGTTTCTACGAACTACCGTAAATAGTTCTCTATGAGGGATAAATATAATCGCTAATAATGAGAGTATATATTCCCATAGGATTTATATGCTTTTTTTTATTTTCTATAAAATTATTTAATGGGGAGAATTTAATGAAAAAACTTACACTACTTTTAACACTATTGACATCTACTTTAACTTTAGCTGAAAGAATAGCTATAATTGGAGCTATGGACTCTGAAATTAAAATCCTACTTTCTCAAATGAAAGATGTAAAAAAAGAGGAAAAAGCCTCTGTTACATTCTATAAAGGAAAATTAGAAAATAAAGATGTTGTAGTTTTTAAATCTGGAATCGGAAAAGTAAATGCTGCAATGTCAACAACTATAGCTATGGAAGAATATGATGTTAATAAAATTATATTCACTGGAGTTGCTGGAGCTATCAATAATAATCTTAATATAACTGACGTAGTTATCTCTGACTACTTAGTTCAACATGATTATGACACTACAGTTTTTGGAACTAAAAAAGGAGCTGTTCCTGGTTCAGTGGACACAAAGTTTTCAGCTGATGAAACTTTAATTAAAATTGCAAAAAATTCTGCTGAAAAAGTTTTAGGAAAAAATAAAGTTTATATAGGTACAATTGCTACTGGAGACCAATTTATCGCTGATAAAGCCACTGTTCAATCGTTAGAAACAACTTTCGGTGCATGGGCTGTTGAAATGGAAGGCGCTTCTGTTGCTCACGTTGCAAATCTATATAAAGTTCCTGTTGTTGTTATCAGATCAATGTCTGATAAAGCTGATGGTAGTGCTCATATGAATTATAATGATTTCGTTACAATTGCAGCTGATAACTCTGCTAAAATTGTAATAAATATGCTTGCACAAATGTAATTGGAATTTGGAGGGAAATATATAGTGAAAAATAAAATATTACTTAGTTTTATACTTTTAAATCTTACAGCTTTTGCCACTGAACCTAGTTCAGCTATTGAGAAATTAAAACTACAAGAGCTTGCAAAAACTTATCCAAAGGAAAAAATTGAAAAAAGTTTAAAAGGTTATAAAAATATTAAAACTGAATCTTCTGAAGCTCTTTCACATAAAGCAGTTTTAGTAGATTTAAATATAACTTCAGTAGAAATGCTTAACAAAAAAAATTATTCAACTATCACAGAGTATGTTTCTGATTTTTTAGATAACAATGAAAACTCTTTAGGAAATATTTCTGATAAAAATATTTTTGAAAAAGTTTTAGTTAAATGGAATGATACTGTTCCTGCAAAAGATAATCTTTTACTTGAGAAATTAAATGTAGCTTTAGCCAATGGACTTATGACTGGTTACAATTTAAAAAATATTAATAGCTATGCTAACTTTGATAAAGCTCTATCTGTTAGTTACGGTCATAACGATATTACTCATGCTATACAACTAATAGCTCTTTTAAAAAGTGAAGGTATTGATGCTAAAGTTCAATTAGAACCTAAAACCTCTGCATTTTTACACAATCCAAATTGGGGAACTCCAAACTATGACCACATTATTTTAGAGGATGGGAAAATTGTTGTTACTCCTACTGAGTATGATTTGAAATTCCAATTTGCAAATAATAATGACAAAATCAAATTTACAAAACTTGTTGACCTTTATGCAAAAAAAGACTATAAAGATCAAGAGGGGCTAATTTATAAATCATGGTGGCAACCATTTATACAAACAGATAAAATTGAAGGATACCAAATGTTAATCTCTCACCTAGTTAAAAATGGAGATTTTGAGGCTAATGTTCTAACTCTTCCTAAAAATTCAAAAGCTTTCGTTGATTTTATGAAAAAAGGATCTGACTTAAAAGTTACAACTCAAGAAATTTGGGTAAATCCTGCTTTCTATAGATTTATGGAAGGAGACTATAAATAAAATAAAAAAAATCCCAAGAGATTAAACTTTCAAAGGTTGTATCTCTTGGGATTTCTATTTTTTATAATTTTAAAATTATTTTTTGAAAAACTCTATTAACTTACACTTTTTCTTTATAAATTTGATAGATTCTATTTTTTTCCTCTTCTCTAAATTCTTTTTGATTTTCCCAATTTATTTTAGTTATATCTATTGCAAATTTAGGATACTTGTTACAAATATCTATCGCTTCTTGAGTTAATATAAATTTATGTCTTGCATAATAGTCTGATGCATCTCTACCTATAATCATAGATGTCATTATCATCAATCTATCTGCAATACTAAACGGTTCTAATTCAATAGGCAGGTGTCTAATCATATTGTGATATTTTACAAAAAAGTCCCCATCATTATAATATAGTCTTAATTTAATCCAGAACGCCAATTTATCAAAGAATCCCATATCATAAATAGATAGCTCTGTATCTGTGATATTTATCATATTTGAGGCGCATCTTGGGCTTTTTAAATATTTAATTCTAGCTTCTTCTGCAAACCAGTTATTCATAACTTCTCCAAATAATCCCATATGATAATTTGAATCCATCTCATGACCAACTTCATGACCAACAACCCATGAAGATGCAAAGTTTGCTAAACTTTTATTTAAAATCGCTAATGAACTATTTGCATATGCTGTATAAGCTCCTGCATAACATCCTCCTGCGTGTGGGTTAGCCGTTCCTCCTTCCCACATAAGTCTTCTATATGGTACTGCATTTTCAAAATATGTAGCAGCCTCTGCTATATAGTATAAAAAGTCTAAGAACTCATCTAAAGTTGCTACTCTATCTGTTAAACTTCCATGCGGAATATTCTCTCTTATCCAATCATATTTTATAGCTGATGTAAAGTTCTTTCCTTCAATATATGCTGTATTTGAACTTACATGAGGATCTTCCATATAAGTTAAATTTCTCTCTTTACTATAAAACTCCTCTTCAGTTGTAAATCCATATTTATAATGTAATCCAGTTACATTGTCTGTAGTGTAAAGTTTTATTTCCTCTTCTCTTCCACCCTTACTTCCACCATTTATAAATACGTGACCTGTTTTGTCTCCAAGGTTAACTATATTGATTCCTTTTTTAATATAAAAAGTAAGCTCACTTATAGGCTTATGGTCTGCTAAGCTTAACTCTAGTCTCAAATCTTTATTACTTATAAAAACGTGATCTGTATTTGGATAAATATAGTAAGGAGTTGGATAAGTTCTTCCAGTTGTACTTGTTTTTAATTTTGTAAAATAATAAGAGACATCATGTTCTAAAGCTTTTAATGTAAAGATATCATATCCTATTTCACCATCATTGTTTAAAATATTCTCTGCTATTTTTAACTTTGTAGATGCTACACTTATATTTGACGATACTTTTCCTTTTAATCTTCTTACTAAATCTTTAGTTACATTTGAGTTTAATTTTGTAAATGTATCTTGATCTTTAAATAGATTTTCAATTGTTTCATGCAGTTTATTATAAACATTGAACTCAACTTTATTTAAAATAATTTGAGATCCAGCAGTTCTTTGGAATACAATACGTATCTCTTTTGCTAAAATTGGAGCAAATTCAATTTCAAATACAGATGTTGGAGAGTTATTTTCATAATTTAATACTCTTTCCCATCTATTTTCATTTTCTCCTCTATAGAAAACTGAGGCGTTATAAATCTTTCCTGCATTTTGTCCAGATAGATTGCTTAAAATATTTAATCCATTAAATATTTTTTTGTTTTGGAATCTAAATACCATCTCTCCCAACTCTAGACTTTGATAGTACGTTTCTGAGTTTCCATCTAAAATATTTTCCAATCCATTTTTCTCTAAACATGTTGTTTCTAAAGCTATTAAACTACTTGGATAAATATTTGAGATATCCTCATTATTATATAATTCTTTTTGGTTTATAACTTTAAACTCTCCACTTCTAACTTTCCATTTTTCATCTTCATCTAAAATCAACTGTATCTTTGGCTCTTTTAAAATCTTCTCGCTAAAAGTTCCTATAACTTTTTTATTTTCTAAATCTATATTTAAATTTAAATCTTTAATTAATCTCTCATTTCCAAAAGAATCTTTAAAATACACTGAAACCTCTATAATTTTTTCAGGAAGTTCTTCAAAATTAATCTCTAGTCCATTAGCTATTAAAAATTCACTATTTATTACTTGGAACTCTATTGGCTTTAATGTTTTCTCTATATATAATTTTTTTGCTAAAATTAATTTATCTAAATACTCTTGATTATATAGATCTTTTGATAAAAGATTAGATATCTCTTCCATCGTTACTGTATCTTTTAGTTCTAGACACTCTGAAGTTTTAAATAAACCATTTATTTTTTCTTCTAAAAGATTATATACAAATACTTCTATCTCGTTTATTAAAGTCCAGTTGTTTTCTCCTTGTTGGAAATCAAACCAAATTTCATCCGTTAAATATTTTTCCCCTTTAATTTCTAGCCAATTATTTGAATACTCTCCTCTTTCAAGACTTCCTAAGTCTACCCAAGTTTCATCAAAACTATTTTTTAAAGAGATTTTATATTTTTGTAAAAACCCAGACGTACTACTTCTATAACTCATAACTCTTCCAGCTTCAATTAACATTGGTTTATTTAATTTTAAATAAACATATGCACCAGGTGTTTTTCTAAAGTGCACTTGTCCTGTTAAATCTCCATCAAATAGATTTTCTATATTAGCAAATCCACCATTTAAAGCTGAATTTCTTATTGTAAAATCCATTCTTTTTAATCTTGTATCAATATCTTCATCAATTGAAAACTCCTCAAAATTATAGCAGTTTGTTTTTATTTGATAAATTTTTTGAATACCATAGCTTTGAGATTTTCCAAAGATTACTAATGAAGCCTTATCTGTCATAATCTTTTCAAATTCTAACCTAATATTATCACCTAAAACTTCAAACTCTAACTCTTTTTCTCTTTCATATCCCAATGTATCTATATATTTTAAGTGAATTTTAGAGATTTCTCCCTCTGTTATAAACTCTACTCTATCAAAAATTGTTACTTCTTTTAATGGAATTTCAAACTCTTCTGAATCTACACTTTCAAATAAAAATTTAGCTAACTGTACTTTTTTTATAAGAGCAGAATCTTTTTTTACTAAAGATTCTAAATTTAAAATCTCATCTAAAGTTATTCCATCTCTTAATTCCATAAAAGTTCCATCTTTAAATAATTTATCTACATCATATTTCAATGTATTCAATGGACAAATCTGAATCTCATTTACTAAAGCCCAACTGCTTTCAGCTTCCGTTATTCTTATTTTAACTTCATTCGTTAAGTACGCACTATTTTTTACTGTTGACCAGTTATTTATAAAATCTTCTGTTTTATAATTTCCAAAATCTACCCACTCACTTGTTAAAGTATTTTTTACAAAAATCGAGTAAGCTTTTATCATTCCAGGTTCTATACTTCTAAAACTATATAAATTTATTCTCTCTAAAAGTGTTTCTCTGTTTAGTTTTATTGTTATATCAGAGTATTCTTTAAAACTTTTAGAACGATAATCTGTATTTATATTTCCATCAAAAGCTCTTTGAATAGAGTATGAATTTGATGTAGGATATGATTCGACTATCTCTATCTCTTCAAACAATAGGTGTGAATCTATATCATTATATATTGAAAACTCTTTTAAAGGGTAAGTATTAGCACTAATTGATAAAACTGAACTTACTCCATAGACCTTAACTACAACACGATCTCCATGTAATTTTGGTAGATTTAAACTAAATTTATCAACACTTTGCTCTAAATAATCAAATGTTTTTTCGATTCTAGTTCCAAATACATCCTTGTATTCAAATACTATCCTCTCAATATCTCCAACAACTTCTAAATCAAGTCTATCAAATATAACTTCTTTATCAATAGAAACTATTTCTGTAATTGGATTTATATTTTTAAAATACAGTTCTAAAGCAACTGCTATTAGCTCCTTTAAATCCTCTGAATTAGTTGTTCTTTCTTTTAAAGCTTTAATTAATTTGTATGTTACATTCTCTTTTAGTGTTGTATAACTTTCATCTGTAAATAGATTCTTTATTTCAGCTTCTAATAAACTATATCTGTTTATTGAAAGTTCATTTATTAAAGCCCAGCTTCTGTCAGCTTCTAAAACTCTTATACATATTTCATCTGTTAAATATGGTTCATTTTTTAAAATATGCATCTCTCTTATAAACTCTTGAACCTCTAAATATCCTAACTCAAGCCACTTTTTAGATACTGTATCTCTTATTAAAATCAAAGCTTTTTTAATTAGTCCAGTCACTCCACTTGGACTATCAAATCTAAAGCTCGTAATTCCAACCTCATCTATTATTGAGGGTCTATTTAATTTTACATTTATGTCTAAGGGATTGCTAAATCCTCTTGAACGGAAATCTGTCTTTACATTTCCATCAAACATATTTGAAAGTGGATAACTCTCATGCACATTTTCACAACTTACAACCACTTCATCATATGATAATCTTTGATCTAAATCCTCTATTAAAACGAAATCCTCTATTGAATGTTCAGTAAATTTTATATTATTTAAATTTTTTGCTCCATAAACCTCTAATTTAATACCTCTTGTATAAGCATATCCATTAAGATTTATTGCGCCCTTATTTTCTAAAATATTTATAACACAGTCGTTAACTTGTAAATTATGATATGTATCATAATAATTTAAAATAACTTTCTCTAACTTTCCATCAATATCAAATTCTATTGCTGAAAATATTTTTAGCTCTTCAAAATCTATCTCTATACACTTTGGAGGTACTCCATCATAGTATAATTCAAAAGCTTTATTTATTAAATCTCTATACTCTTGTGACGTAGTAACTAAATCAGATAACTCTTTTATCTCTTCAAAAGTTACATCACTTCTTAATATTGTTTGCCACTGATCTGCAAAAAGATAATCTATTCTTGCTCCTAGCGTACTATAGTTTAATATTTCAACTTCATTAATACAAACCCAACTTCTATCTGACTCATAAACTCTTAATATTATTTCATCTGTTAAAGCTGGAGCAAATTTTAACTCACGCCATTCATCGTTATACTCTTCAACAAGATAGTTTCCTAAAGATACTGAAGTTTCACTACTTAAATCTTTAGCCAATACTTCAAATCTTTTTATAGATCCTGATGTAAAACTTGGATTAAATCTTGTACTTAAAATTCTAAATTTATCAATTATTTTTAAACTATCCAATTTAAAATTATAATCATGATGACCACTGTAAGTACTACTCATATGTGATTCAGTTCTTTCATTTTCATCTAACATATTTGTCACTGGAAAGTTTGGATTTTCATTTAAAGTTGTTATTTCTATAATATCTTTAGATATTTTTCTTTCTCTATCCTCTAATATTGCAAAATCACCAAATGGATATTCATTAAAAGTTAAATCTCTTATGTTAGTTACTCCATACAGTTGAATATACAGATCTTTTGTTAAGAATTTAGATGTACTAATAGTTATAGTTTCTCCATTTTGAATTAATGGAGCAGCTAATTTTCTATTTTCATTATCTGTACTTAAATATCCGATATAGTTTTTCTCTATAATGCCATCTACTTTAAATTGAATACCATCTATAACTTTTAAAGTTTCAAAGTTTAATTCTAGTGTCACTGGAGTTTTATCTTTATAGTACAGATCTTCAGCTTTATTTAAAAGATCCATATACTCTTTAGTTAACTTTACTTTTTTCTTTAAGTTTTGAATATCCCAATAAGTAACACCCTCTTTTAAAGAATCTAAATTATCGTTTAAAAATAGATTTTTTATATCTTTTTCTAAAAGACTATATCTATATATTTCAATCTCATTTATACATATCCAATTTCTATCTGATTCATAAACTCTTAACACAATCTCATCTGTTAAAGCTGGCGCAAACTCTAATTCACGCCATTCGTCGTTATACTCTTCAACAGTGTAACTTCCTAAAGACACTAAATTTTCACTACTTAAATCTTTATTAAAAATTTCAAATCTTTTTATTGAACCAGATGTAAAACTTGAGTTAAATCTTGTACTTAAAATTCTAAATTTATCTACCATTTTTAAGCTATCTAATTTAAAATTATAATCATGGTAACTTGTATATGTTCCACTCATATGAGATTCACTTCTTTCATTTCCATCTAGCATATTCGTTAATGGAAACTTTGGATTCTCATTTAATGTTATTATCTCTATATTTTCCTTATTTACTTTTTTTTCTACATCTTCAGTTAAAGAAAATTCTTCTAAAGCGTATTCACTGTATCTGAATTCAATAGGATCGGTTACCCCATATATTTCAATAGTTATCTCTTTTGCTAAAATTTTAGGAATCTCTAAAAATTTGTTCTCTCTTTCTTCTCTTATAGGAGTTGATATTTTTACTCTTTTATTATCCGAATTAATATAACTAATATTATATGTTTCTATCTCTCCAAAAGTTTTAAAACTTAAATTATCTACTACTTTTAGTTCTTCAAAAGAGTAATTCAAAACCCCAGGTATCTCTCTACTTAAATATATATTTAAAGCTTTATCTAAAAGTTCTTTATAATACTGTGTATTTACAACCTTTTCTTTTAAATTAATTATATCCCAATATGTAACTTGAGATTTTATATCTGTCATAGATTCATCTGTAAATAGATTTAAAATATCTCTTTCTAATGTTGAATATTTATATAACTCTATCTCATTTATATATGCCCATTTATTCTCCGAATCCTCTATAATTAAAGTAATCTCTTTTGTTAAATATGGATCTGTTTTTATTGTCATCCACTCATTTTTAAACTCGTCTGTAATATAAGTACCAGCTTCAACCCAAGAATCATCCATAGGATTTTTTACTAGAACCTTAAATTTTTTTATAAGTCCTGATGTGCTTCCTCTATAACTTAAAATTTTTGTACAGTCAACTAATCTTTGTTCTGGTAGAGCCATATGAACCCAACCATAATTTGTATATTTTTTTAATTGTGCTTCAGAGTTTATATTTCCATCAAATGCTCTCGATATAGGTTTTGTAGCCTCTGCTGGAGATGTGTTTACTATAAGCTCTTCAAAAGAAAATTTTCTTTCTAAATCCTCATTTAAACTAAAATCCTCTATAGGATAATTTCTAACTTCAACATTTCTAATATTTTGAACTTCTGCAATCTCAATTGACAACTCTTTAACTATTGTTTTATTAAAATTCAAAGTTACTAACCCTTGAATCTGCTCTACTAGAAACTCTTGTGTTTTTTCATTACCAAAACCATCTAAATATTTTAAAATAACTTTTTCTATAGTTTCATCGCATAAAAAACTTATTCTATCAATTATACTCAAAGTTTGAACTATTTTACTTATATAACTGTTTCTTAGCATCTTTTCAACTCCCGTAAATTAATCTCTTTTTAAAATCTCATTAAATCTTCTTGTTTCTTCTAAATGATACTCTCTTTGATTTTCATAATTTATTAAATTTATATCTATATGAATAGGTGGATATTTTCCACATTTTTCTACAGTTTCTTCAGTCAACTTGTATACCTCTTTAAAGTAAATAGATATATCTCTTTCTAAAACTTGAGATGCTACTAAAACTAAATTATCTAATGATTGCTCTGATAATCCTCTAATTATTTTGGGCATCAATCTTTCTGTTCCATAAACTAATCTAATTTTTGACCAAATCTCTAAAATTGAATCCTCTACAGTAGGTTGTATTCTTAAATATCTTATATTCAGCTCTTGCTTTAATAAAAACTTTAGTACTTCACCTATCTCACTTCCTACAATCTCTTCATTAATAAACATTTCTCCAATTAAATTACAAAAATCTTCATTAATACAATTTTTTATATCTTTATTAAAAAACTTCTTAGGAGAATTTGCAAAACTTAAATAGCTTCCTAACTCTGTATTTTCAAAAGTTGGTTTTATATCTAATTCTTTTCCCTCTAAAAAAATAGTTTTAAAAAATAATATATTTTGGCTGTATACATCTGTTCTTTCCATTAAGAAATAGATATACTCTAAAATTGTATCCAGATTTTCAATTCCTTGTATAAATTCACTTTCATTAAAATTATCTACTATATAATTTTTAGATAGATAAGCATTAAAATTTTTCCCTTCTACAAAAAATTTATCTTTATAATTTTTATTTTTTATAATTTGAGAAAATTTATTATGACCTATTTTAAAATGCATACTCTCTTCTAAATTATAGATAGCTATCTCAGCATCTACCCTATTATTTATTAGACAAAGCTCACCTGAAACATCTTTTGAATAAACTATATTCATACCCTTTCCAAGTCTTATTTTTTTATACTTTATCTCTTTTCCAAAATCATTTATTACGTAGGCATCTACTGCTTTATCTGATATTAAAAGAATATCTTTTTGTTTTTGTACAAAAACTTTTAATGGTGCTATAAAAAGTTGTTTATTACTTTTCAATTCTTCAAAAAATGTTTCTGCTGAGATATCTCTTTCTGAACTTGAAACTTTTATAGTTTTAACGCTCTTTATTGAGCCATTTAAACGAATATATTTTCCAACCTCACATAACTCCCCTATAAAATTGTAAGCGCTATTTGCTAGTTTAAAATCCCTTATATCCTTTAATGAATGCTCATCTTTTATTTTGTCACAATTTATAGTTTCAAATAATCCTAATAATTTTTCATTTAAATCCTCTCTAACATAAAACTCAATATTATTTAACGCTACTTTTTTAGTAGTCGAGCTATGAACTCTCAAACATATTTCTTTTGCTAAAATAGGTTCAAATTTTGCTATTCTAATACCTTTAGAAGAATAGATATTTGATATATACGTACTTCTCCACTCTTTTGCTGAGCTATCATTTTTGTATAAAAGTTCATACTTAGTTATTTTTCCATCATCGTTTGTTGGATGATTTGTAAAGAAATCTATTCTTTCTAATACTGTACTTTCTAAAAACTCAAAGTAAATATCTTTAGGATATTTTCCATCCACTGTTGAAAGAAATAGTGTCTCTTTATCATTATCAACAATATGTTGTAAACTATTTTCTCCATCTACTATTAATTCGCTTGAAACTTTAATTAAATTTTTGTTCATTGCCCCTCCTTTTTAAAACTTATATGAAATAATTTTACAAAATTATATATAACAAGTCAATTTTTAATTATTAAAACATATTTTTTTACTACTATTTTTATGTTTAAACTTTGTATTATAAAAGCTTTTATGATACTATTTATTAATATATATTTTTTATATGAATATTTTTTAAAATAAAATGATATTATAATTTAATTAACTTTTTTGATTTTTTATTACATGGAGGTGTTTTTTTATGCAAATTTTTTGGTATGATGATCAAAAAAATGTTTCTAATTATTTTGAAAATATTATTAAAGATGGAAGTGTTGACCAAACTTCCTTAATTCAAAATATAATAGATTCCCATATAGGAGAAGAAATAAAAGTACCCACAGGAACTTATTTAATAACACATTTAAATATTCCTAATGGAACTTTTTTAAAAGGTGAATTTAATACTATCTTCAAAAGTTTTTCTGATACTAATGTTATTAGAATTCTTTCAGGTGTAAACTGTCTTATTGAAAATATTCATGTTCTTGGAGCCAATGAAATAATCAGACCTAAAATCTCAGGAACACAAGTTGGATGGTATCTAGACAACTGCTTGTCAGTTACTTTAAATAACTGTTCTGCTAGTGGTTGTAATGATTCCGGTATAAAAATTAAAAATACAGGAGCACAATCAGCTCCTCAATATTATAAAATACCAATTTTAAATAATTTTAAAGCTTATAGAAATTATATCGGTATAAAAAATGATGTAAGAGGTGAATACTGCCAACTTAATGGATGTATAGCTGGTGAAAATCATATTGGATACTTCACTGGCGGTGGAAACAATATGGCTTCTAATTGTCAATTTAATCGAAATCAAAATGGTGCAAGAATCGTTGGTGGAGTAACTGATGGAGTAAGTTATCCCAATAACTCTCACGCTTCATTTAGTGGATGTCAATTTAACCATAACATTGATGAATCTATTAGATTTGAAAATGTAGAGGTTGGTTATATGCTTAATGGATGTCAATTTTTTGATGGAGAAATAATTTTTAAAGGTAAAACTAAAGGAGTTATTATAAATGGTAGTGAAGGTGGAACTTGGAGTATAAATAGTGATTCTAAAGAACAAAACCTAATTACAAACTCTTTTTTCTATACAAGCCCTTCAGGAAATTGGGCCACTACAATTATTCATAAAAATAATATTGGATCTGGTGCAATTATAGAGGATAATAGCTCACCCTCTTTAGATCAAACCTCTTTAATTTTTAAGGCTAGATATGACCTTTTCAAAACTTCAAACAGAGGTGTTAATAGTTGGAGAAGTGGAGGTCCTCACATATTTTGGGGATCTAAAGATATTGTTGTACCACCTAATAAATATGTAGGTTATGTTTTAATTAGATTAGAAAATTGCAATACCACTTTTGAAAAAGAGTGTTTTTTAGCTGCTATTGATGCATCTACAGAGATTTGTATCGATATCTTAGCTAAAAATTATCTACCCGAAATAATTAATTTAGATGGAGTAAAATATGCTTCAATACCTGTAAAAAAACAATTTAGTACTCATATATTCTTTGTAGCTGGAGTTAATAGAGGAGCTTCTAGCAGTGAAGCTGGAATGGCATATGGACGAATTTCAGCAACCAATAACTTTGCTTATTTTTCTGATAGAACTCCATCTTTAGAACAAAAAATTACTTTAAACACAAGTTCAATAAATTGTGAATTAGTTATTTGTCAAGATTATAAATAATTACAATAATTTTTTATAAAATAAAAACTGTTAGCAATTTAAAAAATTACTAACAGTTTTTTTATAATTAACTTATTTATATTCATATAATAATTTACTATTAGAGATATTTTCCTTCAAATTATATTCATACATTAACTGACTGTTTAATTTATTACTTTTCATATTATATTCATATGCCAATTGATTCCTTGTTTTTTTTAATTCTTTATTTTTTTCGTTATCAACTGAACAATACCCTATCACAACTAAACACAAAATGAAACTAGATACTTTACCCATAAAATGCCTCCTTTTATTTGTTGTACTATAAGTATAGCTTTCACTTTTATTAAAGTCAATTTTAATCGAAATAACTTTCTTTAATTATAATTTTCATTTTTATGTAACACATGTGTTACATGGAAATTATTTTTTTATTATTGATTCTTCTACTCTTTTTTGTGCTATAATTCTCATGAATTCAAATACAAATTTTTAGGAAATATTTTGTTGGAGGAATTTATGAGAACTTATAAATCAAAATTTAATTTTATTAAAACTTTTCAAAAAAAATATCTAATTCTGGTATTCATAATTTTATTAATTCCATTTAAATTACATAGAAACTCTATATATCCAAATTTAGAATTAAAGTTATTTAAAAATGAAATTACAAGAGTTAATGGACTTCTTAAATTTGAAAAAATTAAAAATAAATATAATATTATTTTTAAAATATCTAAAACTAATAGAACTATTCTTTTAGACACACAAAATATAAAAACAAAAGTTAGAGGTATTTTTTTGTATGATATCAACAAAGATAGTGTTAACGAAATATTTATTATTTACTATGAAAATGGTAAAAATTTTTTAGAAGGATATTCTCTTACAAATTTAAATATGGAAGAAAATGATTATCAAGAGGATAAATCTACAGAATTTTTTAAAATATTTAATACTATAACTTCTTATAAAATAAACAACCAAATTGCAAATATTAAAAACTTTAATGTTAACTTAGCTAAAAAAGTATTAGAAAAATTAACTCCATATTATAAAGTCATAAATTTTAATAATTATAATTTATGGAATGAATTTAGAAATAATAACAAAGATGAGTGTTTTAGTAAAAGTTCTTTTTATCAATATGAACTTCTTCCTCAAGACTATGAAAAATTTAATCTCCAAAAATATTTTAAAATTTATTCATTAGATAATTTAAATTTTATAAAATATATTAATGGTGATAATATTTTATTTAGTAATGGAAAATATTATTTTTTATTTCAAATTCACCAACTAGGATCAGTAACTTTAGAAGAAGTTTTTCAAGGAAAGATTACAGATGAAGTTATTATAAAAAATGGTAGGTATTTTAGCTCTTTAGAAAATGTGAACGTCAATCATATTTGTAAAAAAATGTGATAAGAGTTTACAAATTTTCGT
>ERZ772855.1473-NODE-1473-length-22934-cov-3.102539_pt1 | contig 22934 bp, 6 predicted proteins | sample MGYA00511900_ERZ772855 | MGnify/ENA primary metagenome ERZ772855 (study PRJEB29015, sample SAMEA2737701) | human gut metagenome | biome: human gut; feature: human-associated habitat; material: faeces | place: China | collected 2012 ... | reverse complement strand
GAGCGCGCTGCCGTAGGCGGCGTAATCGCTCTCATAGCCCGCGCGGTACATATAAAGCGTGTACCAGTCAAGCCCGCCCGCTGCGGCGTATTCCGCCGTCCGGGTGCTGAGTATGGCATCCTCGCTCACGCCGAGGCGTCCGGCGCACCATGAAACGATGCCGTCCATGTACCACGCGATGTCCTCGCGGGTATAGCCGCCGCCATCGGTGGCCTGCGCGGATGGCACGGGGCAGCACGCCAACACCAGAAGCAGCGCGAGCAGCAGAGAGGCGAGTTTCTTTCCCTTCACGCCGTCACCATTCCTTCCCGTAGCTGTTGATGAGGCCGTAGCCGCCGTTTTGTCCAACGTCCTTGCCGTAGGCCAGCGTGAAGCGGACGCGGAGCACCTGCCCGTCGAGCAGGAAGCACTCGGAAAGGCTGTGCGTCGGGTAAACGCCATCCACCTGATACATCCAGCCGGAGCCCTCGCAGAAATCGAATTGGCCGAGGGAGTTTTCGGAGTAGTTGTTCCATTTCAGGCCGTCCTCCTCGATCTTTTCCGCAAGATCTTCGGGGATGGACGCGCCGTTGGTGATGCCGTCGCGGATGATGTACGCGAGATAGAACGAGCCCGCGGCGTCGCCGCCGTAGTTATATTGGAAGCCGTTCTGGTTGAGCAGCTCCGTGAGCGTGTATACGGCGTTCACGCCTTCGTAGATTGTTACCTGCGTGGGCGGGATGAGATACCCAAGCCCCACGGTCGTGGCCTCGACGCTTACCGTCGCCGTGCCGATGGGGTCACCGTTTTCCACGGAGTTGCAGTATATCTCATACGACCGGCTGGCCGAATAACCCTCGCGGTCGGTAGCCGATATGGTCACGATGTTGGTCAGATTCGGCTCAAAGTACAGCTCATATGTCGTATTCGAGGACGCAGGGCTGATCGGCTCGCCGTTGAGCACCACCGTTACGCCCGAGCCGTCCGCTCCGGAGGCGAAGATCGGCTCACCGAGATACGACGTCGCCGTAACGCTCAGCGGGAAGCGGCGGCTGTTGGTCGTCGCTATATCGTCCAGATTGGTGACGATTGTCGGCCGGTTTGTTTCGAGCGCCGAGGTATCGTAAACGATCACGAAGCTCTGCTGATAGTTCAGATCGTTTTTGGCATCGTTGACGAGCAGCGTGATGGTGTTGTTGCGCGGCTGAAGCGTCACAAAGTATTCGCCGCTGTCGTTCGTGATGGTGACGCCGTTGAACATTACGCCGTAGCGCGCCGCGCTGCTCAGACCCAGATCGCCGCGCAGCCGCGCGATGAACGAAAAGTCTGCGCTCTGTACGGTCATGTTGGCGAGATTGTGCTCGAAGAGGATGCTCTCGTCATAGTAGACCGTGTAGGACTTGGAAACGGTGCGCGTCGTTCCGTCGCGCATGGAGTACTGCGCCGAAACGGTGATCGTGTTCGCGCCGTTATCGAGCAGCACCGTGCCGGAAAACTGCGGCACGCCCCAGCCGTTGACCTCCACCGCGGTGGAGACGGGTGTGAGCGCGTGCTGCTGCAGCGCCTCGAGATTGTGCTGGATCGTAAAGGAATACCCGCGCACTGCCGAGGTTGAGCCGTTGACGATGGAGGTATAGAAATACACCAGATCCGTCGGCACGGTGTGATCGCCGTTCCCGCCAGGCTCGTCCGACTTGCCGTCGCCGGGCGACGGGCTCGGCGTGAGCGCACCGCTCGGCCGGTCGGCCGGAGGCGGCGTGAACACAAGCTCCGGCATATCCTCCGGTGGCTCCGGCGTCGCGTCCGCCGGTTCCGGCGTCGCGTCCGCCGGTTCCGGCGTCGGGCTTGGCGGCTGCCTCAGCAGCTCCGTGCTTACCGAGAGCGAAGGATCGCTGTCGAGCAGAAGGAATGAGCTGTCTGCGCGATCGGTATACTCCTCGCCCGGCGGCGCAACCTGTGCCCCCGCGGCAATGTATATAAAGCCGAACAGAGCCGCCAGCACTATGAGCGTTGTGAGGAGGTTAACGGCTCTTCTTCGATTTTTGTTTCCCATGTTATCCGCCCTTCTTTTTAAGGCTTTCTTTTCTCAAAGTATCTGCGATAGGGTGGCTGCGCCATCCCCGCCGCCGAAGCGGAGGGATGACGCAGATTTTTCGTTGTTCGGGATAGGCCGCTTTATTCTTCGTCCTCGTCCCCTTCATATTTTTTGCCGAGCACCAGCCAGAGTACGACACCGCCGCAGAGCACCAGCGGGATCACCCACCAGAGCCAGCTGAGGCCGGAGCCGGAATCGGTATCTGCCGTATTCTCGCTGGGGGTGACGCCGGTCTCGATCCTGCCGCCGGTCTTGCCGGAGACATCCGTGACGGTCGTTTCGCTCTCCGGCGTACCGGCGCCGGTCTCGCCGGACGGGTTTGTCCCAGTCGTGCCGGTGGTTCCGGTCGCGCCGCCGGCCGTCGTGCCGGCGACGCCCATGTTCCCGCCGGTGATGGTGCTGCCAGGGGTCACGCCGCCACCGCCCTGCGTTGGGCGGTCGCCGCTGGTGAGAATGCGTTTGTATGCCGCTTCCGCTGCAAGGAGAACGTTGTAGTTTCCCACGCGGGCGCGCAGTGTCTCGGAGAGCGCATCAAACGCGGTGCGCGCTGCCGTAATGGACGGGCCGCTGTTCTTCGTCACGGTGCCAATCGCGTCAATGAGTGTTTCCACCGCGGCGATCTTCTCGCGGTTTTCCTCCTCGCGGGCCGCATCCTCCGCGGCCTGCTTCTTCTTTTCCGCAAGTGCTGCTTCCAGCGCTTCGAGCCGCGTGAGGCGGTCGGGCGAGTACATTTCCTTCTGCCGGACGGTCAAACCGTTATACGCGGTACGCGCCGCGCTGATGGTCTCTTCGCTCTCGAGTGTGACCGGTTCGGCGATTCGATCGACCAACGCTTCGGCTTCCCGCACGGCGTCGCGCTCGGCAATGAGCTCGGCGAGCTTCTTCTCCGCCGTTTCAAGGATCACAAGACTGTCCTTGATCTCCTCCTGCAGCGTCGGGATGACCGCGTCATAAAGCTCGCGTGCCTCGTGAATCTGCTCTTCCTTCTCGAGCGTCACCTCGCCGATGGCTTGAATAGCATCGATCGCCTTGCGCTGCGCCTCGTGTTCTGCGTCGGTGATGACCACGACCGGCACGAGTACCGTGAGAGAGCTGTTCCGCAGCGAGTAGGTGAGCTGCACGCTGATGTCGCGCCCTTCCAGCGGCGTATCCGCCCAGGTAAGCAGTTTGGAGTTCGTGATGTCCTTCTCCGCGCCGTTCGCCATATGCGCGACGACCTTCATGCCGGTGGGGTCAAACATCTCTCCGGCGTCGTAGCGCGTTTTGTCCGGCTCCTGCACCAGCTCGATACTCAGCACCTTGCTGCCGATGGCAAAGAGGTGGTTCGAGTCGTTCTTCATGTAGATGGTGCCGTCCTTGTCCACGATGGGGCTCGCGATGCAGTACTGCGCCAGATCGCCCTGCGGCGTGAACAGCACCGGTGCACAGTTATCCACGGTGTACCGCTTTCCCGCGGAGGTATAGGTCTCCGACACGGGATCGGCCAGTGCCGTCTGTCCCGGCTTATCGCGGATAACGCGCAGCGAGCCGGGCGTGTAGTTGTCGGCAAAGTAGACATACACCTCGTCGCCGTAGCCGGTGGACAGCAGGCCGCTCGTCTGCGGGCTGCCCTTGGTGTTGGCCGTGTACGCGATGCTCCACGACGCCAGATCAATGACGGCGATGTGATGCCCGTCGTACACCTTGAACTGCGCCGCGCCCTGCACGCCGATGTACGCGCGGCCGTTGTAGATGACCGGCGTCGATACGCTTCGTCCGCCGAGCCGGATCTCCTTCAGGCTGTCCTTCACAAAGCGGCCGTTTGCCTGGACCTGCACGCTGTAGAAGCTGCCGCCGCCGCTCGTGAAGTAATAGCTGTCGGTCGCCGCGTCGTAGGAAACCGTCGAGCGGATGTCTCCGTTGAGTCCTTCGATGGAGTCGAGCAGCGCGCCGCTGACCGGGTTGAACGAGAGCAGCATACTCGTCTGCGACTCATAGCCCTTCTCGCCGTCTTCCGTGCCGACCAGCACGAAGTTGTCTCTGGCGAGCGCGCCCGCCCAGTAGAAGCCGCCGGACTGCGTGCGCACCCAGAGCGGCTGCTTGGCCTCGAGCGGCTGGCTCGGGTCCTCGTCCGTGACCGTCAGACACACCATGTGCGCCGCGCCCTGCTCGCTGTTCCAGAAGCCCGTGTAGATGCAGCCGTTGGAATAGGTGATCGGGCAGTTCGGCTGGTTCGCGCCGAGACCGATGCCGAGCGAGTCGGTATAGAGCCACAGGGATTCCAGCGTCTTCGCGTTGAACGCCTGCACCATGCCGCCGCCGAGCGCCACGAAGATCATGCCCTCGGCATACGCCGGAGGCGTGATGGCGAAGGGCGAGCTGCCCTGCATCTCGCCGCGCGCGAGGATCTCGCCGGTCTCCGCATCGAGCCGCAGCAGCTCCTTGCCGGAGTAGCTGTAAAGCTCGCCGTTGATGATGATCGGCGTGCCCGGTGCGCCGTTGGCCTGACCGCCGGTCGTAATGGACGTTGCCCAGTAAAGCTCGGCGTTGTCCGCGCTCGTCGGCGTTTTGGCGTCCGTGACGCCGTTATTATCGTCGTTGCCGCGGAAGTTGCCCCACTCGGCGGGAAGCTCGGGGTCAATGTCCGGGTTCGTCTCGGCGGGGATAAGCTCGACGTCGATCTCCATGTCCTTCTCCGCGCAGAAGGAGCCGGTCTGCGCCACATAGCCCACGGCGGAGACGGAGTAGGTATAATTTTCCTTCTGGCCGAGCGTGAAGGTGCCGAGACGCGGATAATGTACGGCGTCGTCCTCGTCGCGCAGCAGGACATTGTAAACTACGTCCTCCGGCGTGACGTTGAACTTCACCTTTACCGGCAGCGAGCGGTTGATCGTGAGCTTGTACGTTTTCTCCACGCGGTCCACGATCCCGTCATCGTAGACAAGATCAATGGTAAAACGCGTCTTTGCGCCGTCGAGCGGCAGAGTATACACCATGGGGCCGGCGGATTTCTGCTCGCCGTTGAGAGTTATGCTCTCTTCGAGCGTCTCGCCGTCTACGGTGACCTCATAGTACTCCGTGTTGCCCATCCCAAACGTCATATACACCGTGTCGAGCGTTGCGGACACGTCCACGGAGCATTCGAGCGTCTTCGCGTCAAACTCGCATTTGGCGATGCCGTAGGCGTTGAAGTTCTGCAAAGTTCCCTCGCTGACTTTTTCGCGGTAGAGCCAGACGTTCCGGATCGAGCGGTCGCGCAGCACGCGGATGCGGTAGACCTGCTGTCCGCCGTCCTTATCCGTGGTGGTGATGTTGATCCAGCTCTCACCGGGCACATAGCGGCGCAGTATCCATTTGATCTCCTGCGCCGTTTCGCCGGTTAGGTCGGTGAGCTTTGTGGTCGCAATGCCGGTGCTCGGCGAGCCGACGCCGCCCCAGCCGGAGAGGTAGGTGACCTCCACCTTTGCGCCCTCGCGCAGCGCTTCGGGTACGAGAGTCTTGAAGCTCAGATACTGCTCATTGTCATCCACGGTCAGCGTATATTCGTGCACGTCCGACTGGAACAGCGGGTAGAGCGCGGCCGTTTTGGGGTTGGCTATCGTTCCGTATACAATGGTCAGATCCTCGAGGATCTCCTCGCCCTGCGGCTGGTCCTTGTGCGTAAGAGTGAACGTATAGTCCGAAGTACGGCCCCATGCGGAGATATGTGCAGTGAGCGTCGTGTCGTTCTCCGGGTCGATCGGCACACGGAAGAGGCAGCCGTCGCCGGAGAGCACCTCCGGCTCATACCCGTCGAGCGTGATGGGGATGCGCTCTTTTCCGAGAGCTTCGTTGTATGTATCGAACGGCACGAGGATGAGTTCGGCGCTGTCTGCGCCGGCCGGCACCTCAACGGTGAAGTTCCGCTTGCCGTTTTCCATGGTGAGCGTCTGCATCAGGCCGCCGGAGGTCACGCCTGCGCGGAGGATCCACGGCTCCATATAGACCTCTACGGTGAAGATCTGCTCGCGTCCGTCGTCCGCCGTGACAGTGACCGTGATGGTCTTGTCGCCATTGCGATCATTGGCGACCCAGAAAAACTGGCTCATTTCTCCGGCGTAGGTAGAGCCGCTTTCCAAAGACAACGAGGTTTCCGTTGTGTAGCCGCCAAGGATATATTTGGCTTCAATCTTGCCGGTCACGCCGTCGGCGAACGCCGCGCGGATGTACATATGCTTGCGGCCTGTCGTTTCCGCGACCCGCCCCTCGTAGTGGAACACGCCGCGCTCGCCGGTGAAATTGATCACGTTCCACGTACCCGGCTCGCCGCTCTCGCTGATTTCAATTGTTTTGAGCAGCGGCTTTTCGAGGAACTCCTCATTGATCTCATAATCCGGATCCCCGGAGGAGAGTATCATACGCCCGGTCTTGGTGTGCTCCTTCCCGTCTGCGGTGTAGGCAAGTGTGTAGGTGTATTCGCCAGGCTGGAGGGTGTTTCTCCCCGCCTGTCCGTGCGTGACCTTTCCATTAACGTCTGTAAACGTAACGGAGAGTCCCGACATTACCGGTTCATCCAGATAGGTGGCCGAGACGAGGACGTTCACCGGTGTAACCGGCGCTTTCACTACGCGCACGGAGCCGTACCAATGGTACGCCGCCTTATAGGCATACATGCTGGTGTCCTTGACGCGCAGGTAGTAGAGTCCCGGCTCGCCGAAGAAAATGGTGATTCCGGTTTTGACGTCGCTTACGTCATCCAGCGTCTGCCATTCGCTCTCGTCGGCGCGGCGCACCTCGACATGGCACTTTCCGGCGCCGTTCGTCAGCGGATACTGCGTACCGGCCGCCGCTGGGCGGACGGTCAGGCGGGAATAGTTGTCCACCACGGCGGTCGTTTCGTTTACCGGCAGATAATTTGTCTTATAATCCGACCCCGGCAGAACGAAGCCGAGGAATTTCTCTTCGCTGAACGCATCGTCGTTCACCATGACGGTGAGCTCCTGCCCGTCGGAGAGCGTGCGCAGCCACGCAATTTTCGGCGCCGGTACGCCGGGCATATAGTACTGCGTGCTGAAGATGTGATCCACAAAGAGGTTGACCAGCCGGGCGCTGCCCATGAAGTGCGACACCTCGCCGCCGAAGTAATTTATGTCCACATACGGTGAGCCGATGTTCTTGTTGCGCTCGGTGAGCGTCAGCGTATTCTCGCCGTAAAACTGCCGTTCCACCTCCAGCAGCGCCATGAGCACCGTGACCTGTCCGGTCGGCCCGTCCGTTTTGGTCCAGTTGGTCGTCAGCGGATCATAGACATAATCGTCGTAGTAGCCGGACATATAATACTCGCTGAGATCGGCGTAGGATACCGTGACGGGGCGGCGGTAAATATCGCCCTGCGCGTCCGTCATGTACTTGTCGCCGTCCATGAGCGAGACATAGACCGTGACCGTCTCGCCCGCAATCGCGCCCGGGGAAGACTCCATAGCGATGTCAAGCGTCCTTGCCTCGCCGAGAACGTCAAACGTTCCGCTCACCGTGCGGCATCCGGGCGCCTCCACGGTGTAGATATACTTCCGCCCGGTATAGAGCTTCAGCTCCGTGGTACCGTCAAAGATATCCTGCGTCTCACCGTTCACGGTGAGCTTCACGCCCTTCACGGGCGCGCCGTCCTTCGTGACGTTCACCGCCACGGCGAAGGGACCGCGGTTATAGAGCGGCAGCTCCACGGTGATGGACTGGCTCTCGTCCGTCACAACGAACTTGCCGGTAACCTCTTTCCAGAGCTTCGTCCCGGCCTCGTTCTTCGCCGAGATCTTGTAGGTGTAAATGCCCGCAGGAAGACTGTACACCTTGCTCCCGGTGTACTGGAGCGCAGCGCTGCGGGTTTCGTTGGCCCACCACTCCGCGCCGTCCTCGTCGGTCACCGTCATGGTGACCTTGGCGCTGCTCGGAAGATTCTTTCCGGTGTCGCCGTTGATTGCCGTGAGGATCACGGTCTGCGCATGGGCAATGCGCAGGACATTATTCGTCGGGCGTACCCATGAAGCACCGGTCACATAGGATGTGAATATGTGTTCCTCGTCCTGCTCGCCGACGGGGATAACGACGCTGGTGTCCTCCATCGGCTCGCCGTCCAGAAGGATGGAATACTCACTGCTGGCAAGGTTTTTGACCGTGATGCCTTCGACATCCTCCGTCACAGCAACCGTCCGGACGCTTCCCTCGGTAATACAGCCGTCCTCCTGCCGGTACTCCAATTTATCCGTCGGAATATAGGATTGGGAAATATCGCTGCCGCCGCTTGCATCCGAAAAAATGAAGTTCTGATACGAATGGATGTAAAACCGGAAGACATAGTCCTGCACCGTTTCGCCGTCCGCGCTCGTGCAGCGGATGGTGATGCCGGTCACGGCCGTAGTAAGGTCGCCGAAAATGTTTTCGTAGGTGTATGCGGTATCGTTGGTGCGTGACGAGCTCTGCTCCGTGGTGCTGCCATCGGCGTTCATGAGGAGGAACTTGTAGGTGCCGTCGGCATACTCGTCCGAGAGCTGCGCACCGGCCCGGATCCTCGCTTGGAACCCGAAGGAGCCGTCAGTACAAACCTCATAGTAATACCGGTCCGGTTGGAAGCCGGTCTCCATCACCCTCTTGAGCGCGCCCTCAAAATACACGCTCTTGAGCATGGGTGTGTCGTGCCGCTCCTCGCGCTGCACGGTGAGTATATAGGTGCGGCTCACGCCGCTCGCCTTGTAGGAGATCGTGACGGGGATGGTCTGGCGGCCGTCCTCGTCCGTCGAGAGCGTGACATACCGTCCGCGGCAGTCCGCCGGGAGACGCACGCCGTCGATGGAGACGCTCTTAGTCGGCTCGTCCGTGAGCATGTAATTCATGGTCGTGCGGACGTACACGCGCTGCGCATCCATCGGCACGCCGACGGTATAGTTTTCCCGCTTGCTGTTAAAGACCGGCGAGAGTGTTTCCGGTCCGATGTCCGTGCTGACGGAGAGGCTCCAAAGCTCCGGCAGCGGGATATAATAGAACGTATAGACCTGCTCCACATCGCCGAGCGTTACGCGCACCGTGCGCTTCTGCTCCTCGCCGACAACGCCGTAACGCTCGCCGAGATAGGACTGCGCCCAGCCGCCGTTGGAGATGTCGTAAACGGCGCTGTGGGAAGTGCTGCTGTTGTCGTCGTAGCCGTAGGTGTATTCGAGAGAGACGGTCGCGCCCTCGGAAAACTCCGCTTTTATGTGGCCGAAATAGCTGTCTCCGGTAAGCGGCACATGGTATTCAAATACGCCCGGACGCACGTCCGTGCGGAGGACGGGGGTATATTGCCACGCGCTGCCGTCCCACTCACTGCCGCCGACGATCAATGCCTTGAGGAGCATTTCGTCCTCATAGGTCTCCGGCTCGAGCGCCACATTCACGGTGCGCCCGGCCATGCCGACGGTGAAGGAGCCGGTCTCCTTCTTGTATCCCTCCGCCGTGATCTCGTAGGTATAATCGCCGGTGAGCAGCGAGTAGGTATATGCATCCTCCGCCGAGGCGGTCATACGCTGGCCGTAAGCGTCATATACGGCGATCTTCGCGCCCGCGATAACCGCGCCGCCGCCGGTGACGGCAAAGCGTGTGTCATAGGCGCTCGAAACGCCCTCGGTAACATGGAGTGTGTACGTCGTCGCGCTGGCAAGGCCGCGCGCCTCGTCCGCCGTGTGGGACACGGTGATCTTCACGTCCGCGCTGCCGCCAGCAAAGGAGACCTCCGCGGTCTCGCCGCCGGTCACTTCCTCGCCGTTGATCGTCACGCGGTAACCGCGGGATTCGGTGAAGAACGGCGTCGCCGTGATGAAGAGCGCCTTTGTCCCCTTCGGGACCTCCACGTTATACTCGGTGATATCGCGCGAGAACACGGGGCCGAGCAGCGCCGCCTCGCCGTTGGCGGAGACGGTCAGGCTCTTGAGCGTGCGATGGAGCAGCAGCTCCACATTGTACTGCTGCACCTGCTTACCGCGCGTGAGCGTCAGGGTAAAGCGGCCGCTGCCGTCCACCTCGTTGGCGAGATCGCTCGGCTTCCAGCCCTTCTGGCCGTTCTCATCAATCAGCACGCCGTTAAAGGTGAAGGAGAGAGTCTTGTCTTCGCCGCTGAGATTCGTATAGGCGATCTCCGCCGCGGCGTCCGGCTGCGTCTTGCCAACGGGATCGAAAAGGAATGCGTTGGAGATTGAAAGATCGGTGCTGATACGTCGGTAGTCAGGGCCGTCAAAGTGCAGCGTGATGGGCTCGCTGTATGGTACCCCCTGCAGGATGTTCCACGCGTCCTGATCCTCACGCGCCGAAACGCCGCTGACATTCTGAAAGCGGAGGTTTGTGAGCCAAGGATAATTCACCTGCGTGAGTGTCAGCGCGGTTTCCTGATTCTCCGTGGTCTTTTTCACCGTGAGCTCGCCCTCGCAGGGCTCGTAGAGCTCACGGTAATCGTAAGTGACCCAGTTAAATCCCTGCTGTTTGAGACCGTAGCCCTCCTTGCAGGAGACGGTGTAGGTATACCGCCCGCGCGGCAGGCTGAAGGAGTAATAGCCCTCACCGGCCTCGGTCGAGGTGGTTTTCTGGTTGTTATAGTCAAGGCTGGCGACCGTCACAGTCGCGCCGGTGACGGCGTTGCCGTCTGTGTCCGTCAGGTAGAACATGACCGGGTACTTCACCGTCTGCGTGGGGGCCATTTCCACGTTGATGACCATCGGCTCGTCCGACTCGACCACCTTGATGATTACCTGCTCCACGTCCTCGTACCCCTCCATCGAGACGGAGTACATATACTTGCCGGGGCGGAGCATGAAGTTATAGTTGCCCTGCGTGTGCGGGACGAGCTGATAGTTGGCGTCGCGCAGCGTCAGCGTGGCGTCCGGCAGGTCGATGCCCGCGTAGGAGATGGAAAAGCGTACCTCGTAAACGCCCTCCTGCACGGAGAGTTTCACGGTGTAAACGGCGCGCAGCTCGGATGCCGCGCACGCCGCGGCGAAGATGAGCTTATGCTCGCCCACGGCGTCCGGCGTGAAGGAATAAACGGTTCCCTCGACCGTCTCCTCCTCGCCGCCGTCCATCGCGACGGTGTAGGTTAAATCGTCGTTATTATAATCGGTAAAGATCTTCGTAAGGTCGAGATTCCACGCGCGGTTCACCGCCGTGACCTCGCTCGCCTCAGCCTCCACGCCGTAGACAAGCTCCGGCGAATGGGGCTTCGGCGTCTCGGACGGCTCCGCCGTGGGGGAGGCCCCCGGCTCTTCCGACGGCTCCGCAGAGGGAGACGCGGACGGGGAAGCCGCCGGGGATTCGGACGGCGGCGCGGAGGGCGATTTCTCGGCGTCGTCCGAGCTTTCCGTGCGCGCGGCGGGCTGCACCCGTACCGGCGCTATCGTCGCCGGTGCCGAGGGTGTGGCTGCCGGGACAGGCGTTTCCTTGGTGTCCGACGCATCTTCGCCGTCCGCCGGAGGGGCGGGCGTCCGGGAAGCCGCTGGTGTAGGCGATGCCTCGCTCTCCGGCGTCCAGCCGAGTGCGGCGGTCAGCTTCGCAGCCAGCGCCGGGCTTTCCACGGCTTCGCCGTAGCTCTCGAGCGCGGCGAGATATGCCTCGCTCCCCTTATCCTCCGCCGCGGCCATCGCGCGCAGGAGGTTCTGCAGCGTCTCGGGGAAGTAGTCCTTGCCGTTTTCGCTCTGCACGCTCTGGTGCAGGCGCACGACGTGCACTTCCTCCGGACGGTACATATCCGTCAGGGTCATAACGCCGACGTGCGTATCGCACGTGGCGATGTATTCCTCGTCGTTGAGCGTGATGCGCCCGGTCGCCACATCCGTGCCGAAGCGCTCGGAGATCGTCACGTCCTCCAGACGCGCCATGGCGTCGAGGATCGTGTCGCCGGTTTTGTACTCAACGCGCACCGGCGCGAGCGCAAAGCCGTCCGTCGTGACGCCGTCCGCGGAGGTCTCCGCGGCGAGGACGAAATACCCGTCCTTCTCCGCTCTCGCGGGGGCATAGAGCGGCTGCGTCTCTCCGTTTTCCGTTTTGCTCTCCGTCTCCGGGCCGGCCGAGACCGCCGGAGCCTCGGACGGCTGGTTCGGTGCCTCCGGCGTCGGCGTCGCCGCCGCTTCCGCCGTTGGCTCGGCGGTGCTCTCCGTCTCCGAAACGGCGGCGGCGGGCAGCGCCAGCGAGAAGAGCATAACGACCGCGAGCAGCAGCGTTATGAATCGTTTACCCTTTCCGTATGTCTGTGTCATGGGCTTTTGCACCTCTCTGCGCAGTTCTTCTGCTGTCAAAGCCAACGGGCGTACAGCGTCATGTTTTTCTCTACTTTATCTTCCGCGAAGTTCCAGGGCTTCGTCCGCGCCTTGTCGGTATACCAGCCGCCGAAGCGCGCACCGGCGCAGCGGGGATCCTCGGGGCGGGCGACCGCCCGGCCGCGCCAGACGCGCGCCGCGTCAATCTCGGAGCCGACACCGGTTTCAAACCGCACGGTCTTGCGCAGCAGCGCCAACAGGAGCAGCAGCGCCAGCAGCAGAGCCCCGCCGCCGATGCCGACCCACAGCCACGGCCCGCTGCCGCCCGTCAGGCCGAACGCCTCGCTCTTGTCCTTCGTCCAGCGGGCGTAGAGCGTCATGTTGCCCTGCACGGTGTCATTTTCAAAATCCCACATGGTTTTGAGATCCATGTCGGCGTACCATCCGGCAAAGTACCAGTCCTCGCGCTGCGGGTTTTCCGGCAGGGTCACATGCTCGCCGTAGGGCACCGTCTGGTCCTCGACGGCGCTGCCGCCGTTCGACTCAAACCGCACGCGGCAGTCGGTGGACACGATAATCGTCACGTCTTCCGCTGTGCAGCTGTAGGAATCGGAGCCGTCCTCGCGCGCGACAAGATAGTTCTGGCTCGTGATCTTCGATGTGCCGCTCTCGGCCTTGACACGAAACTGCACGCTGCCAACGACCGTCCGGGCGTTCCACGCCGCGCCGCCGGAGAGCGAGAGATAGTTCATGTAAAACTCACGCATGCCGTCGCGCAGCGTGATGTCCGTGCTCTGCACGCCGGAGGTCAGCAGTGCGCCGCCCTCCACCAGCTCGAAGAAATCCGGGTCATAGAGGATTTCGTCCTGCATGGCGTACATGGTGTAGCCCGCGTCCGCATCGGTGCGCTGCAAGGTGAGCAGCACGGTGACGATGTCGCCGGGGGCGACGGTTTTGGTATGCTCGCCGTCTACCGTCAGATCAAAGGTGAACGCGGGGTCGGCGGCCAGCGCCGCCGTGCCGAGCAGCAGTGCGAGCGTGAGCGCGAGCGCCGCCGTGAAAATGCGTTTTGCTGTTCGTTTCATCCTTTTTTCTCCTCCTCGTTCTCGTGCATATAGATCCATACGATCGCCGCGCCGTCCTCCATATCGAGATGGCCGTCAGCATTCGTGTCGCTTTCCAGAAACCGCAGCATATCCTCGCCGGAAAGGCTCTCGTGCCGCGCGTTGTACATTGCCTGAGCAAGCTGCGCGTCCTCCGCGCGGGTAAAGCCGGAAAGATCGCAGTCGCCGTTGCCAAACACCTGCCCCGCGCTTGCGCCGCGGCCGGTGCCGACCGCTTCGCTCACCGCGCGCTCCACACTCTCCTGCCCTTCGCCGGAGAGGATGAGCCAGGCATACGCGCCGTAGTGTGGCGCGTAATACATCGGCTCGCCGTCATAGGTGCAGCGGAGATTCAGCTCCGCCGGGACGGCGGCGCGCACGAGCCAGACCGAGCACTTGTCCTTGAGCTTCACATATTCCGTCACGGTGATATCCACGCGCGCCTCGCGGTCGATGCGCACCGTGATGGGTCCGGCGACGTACTCGCCGGTGATGGTATAGGTACCGTCGCCATTATCGCGCAGCGGCACATCCTCGCCGTTCACCTGCGCGCTCAGCTCGTAAGCGTAGAGCTCCGAGGGAGTCACGCGGAACGTGTAATCCTGTCCCGCAGAGGCGGTCGGCTCGCCGCTGGCAGCGTCCGCGCCGGAACCGTCAAAGATCACGGCAAAGCCCGAACCGGGGCGGGTGTTGCCGCCGGGGCGGGTGGAGGCCGTCTTGCCGACGGTGATGGTAATCGCACCGTCCAAATGCTGTCCCGGGATCGTGTAGGCGTCGCCCATGATGCGGGGGGATACCTTCCGTCCGTCCATCGTCACGTTTACCGTGTAGGTATAGCCGTTGTCGCGCACAAGGCGGAAAACGTAATCCTTGCCGTAGGTCGCCTTTGCGCCGTACTGCACGTCGTCCTTGCCCGCGCCTTCCACGGTGACGGTGTAGCTCTTCGGCATCACCGCGGCCGTGACCGTAATGTTGCCCGTGACGGCGGAGCTGGGGATAGTGTATGTCCCGTCGCCGTTATTGCGCGGCGTCACCGCCGTGCCGCTGACCGTAACGGTGAGATCGGCGTAATCGTAGTGCGCCGGGTCGGTCGCAAAGGTGTAGTCCCGGCCCGCGGGGGCGGTCTTGCGGCCCGTAAAGCCCGTGTCCGGCAGCGTGACGGTGTAGGTCTCGGCGACGTGCAGCACCGTTTCCGCGTCGAGAATACGCGCGGGCGGCGCGTCCTGCACGTTGGCGTTGCCCTTGGCGTCGATGTTCGCCGCGGTCAGCCGCACCGTCGTGTCCCCGGCGGCAAGGGGCCGGAACGTGAGCGTTACCGCGCCGAAAGACGCAGAAGCGCCGTAGCGCGCGAGCGTCACGGTTCCGACGGCGTCGTTCACAGCGTAGGACGCGTCACTGCAGCCGGTGAAGGCGAGACGCGCGGCGTCGTAGCTGAGCACGAGATACGCCGCGGCGTAATCCGTGCTGTCCGCCGAGCCGATAACAAGGCGCAGCGCCGTTTCCTCGCCGACGGACGCACTCTGATCCATCGGCATGGCCGCCGTGTAGCTCCCGGCGGCGAGCGCCGCGCCCGGCAGCAGCGATGCCGCCAACACCAGCGCCAGAAGCAGACTGACCGTTTTCTTCATAGATCTTTCTCCTTTTCGGATTCGGATGGTTGCACATATTGAAGTCCCCCTCTCAGAGGGAGCCCCTGCGGGGGATAAACCTCTCCGTCAAAAACTTCGTTTTTGCCAGCTCCCCTGTTAGGGGAGGCAAGCGGGATTTCGGATAACTAACTTGGCTCCCCTGACAGGGGAGCTGGCGCGGCGCACAGCGCCGTGACTGAGGGGTTCGCTCCAAAGCCTCCCGTGTAAAGGGTGCCTTTGTTTTTCGGTTCATCCCTGCCGCCCGTGGGCGGCGGGGATCAGCCGAAAACTCTGCCGAAAAATACGCGCTATCCAGCCCTGCGGGAACGCAGGGCTGGATATGGAGTTTTTATGCGAGTTTTTGCTGCATTATTTGCCGAGAACCGTGTTCACGACCGCCGCAGCGTCAAGCACCGTTACGGTATGGTCGCCGTTCACGTCCGCCGCGAGGAACTTCGCGCGGCTGAGCGCGTCAAAGCCGGCGTACTCGGTGTTGTAGATGTTGTAGACGAGCTGCGCATCGTTCACGTCGATGTTGCCGGTGCCGTTCACATCGCCGGTGTAAACCACCGCCGCCGCGGTGCCGCTGCCCGCCTTGACGGCGGCGATGGCCTCGGTCTTAACCGTGTCCGCATTTTCCGCGGAGATCACGAGCCAGCAATAGCCGCCGTACTTCTCAGAGGTGAACATCGTGTCCGCGCCGTAGGCAAGGACGCTGTCACTCTTGGCAACGACGAGCCAGATGCTCTGTCCGTCGAGCTTCACATACTCATACACCTCAACGCTGTAGGGATTCACCGCGGTCTTGGTGACGGTGACGGTCAGCGGCGCACCGGTAAGCAGACTGCCGGGGATCGTGACGGTGCCGTCCGCGCCGACAGTGAGCTCGGTATCGCCGGCCTTCACGGTGTAGGTGTAGCCGTCCTTCTTGTTGATTTTAAAGGTGGTGTCTTCACCGTTTTTCGCCGTGAGGATCAGACCGCCCTGCACGTCGTCGGTGTCGCCGGTGATGGTGATGGTCGTCGTCGGAATGACGATGGCCGTCTTCTCCACGGTGATGATCAGCTCGCCCTTGATGTCCGCGCCGGAGATCGTGTAAACGCCCTCGGTCGTCGCGGTGGCCGTGACGGTGTTGCCGCCCGCAGTGACGGTGACGGTGTAGTTGCAGCCGTCCGCCTTTGTCAGCTTGAAGGTATAATCCGTCTTGTAGGCAGCGGTCGCCGCATTTTCGCTCACATCGCCTGCGCCGGTGCCGGTAACGGTGACGGCGTAGGTCTTCGGCGTGGCCGTGACCACGATCTCGCCGGTGACGTTCTTGATGGTGAAGCTGCCGTCGCCGTTGTTCGTGACGGTGGTAGTCTCGCCGCCCATCGTGGCCGTCACGTCATAGCAGCCGTAGTCGCCGCCGTTGGCCTTGAAGGTGTAATCCGTGCCCGCAGCAGCGCTCGCCGCGCCGGAGAAGCCCTCGGGCAGCGTGACGCTGTAGCCGCCGACGGTGATCGTCGCGGCAGCGGTGGTCTCGTCGATGTTCGCTGCGGGGGCGTCCTGCGCGTTGGCATTGCCTTTGGCGTCAACGTTCGCCTTGGTAATTGTCACCTTGCCCGCGCCGACGGCCTTGCCGGTGAAGGTGAGCGTGGCGGCAGCGGTGCCGCTGTCCTTATTCGCGCCGTAGCCCGCAATTTTCAGCGTACCGGTCGTCTCGTCCACAACGACATCCTTCACGTCCGCGCTCTTGTAGGTGAGAACGTCTTTGTCGTAGCTGACCTCAAAGTAGTAGGCATTGTAAGCATTGCCGTCCTTGTGGGTGACGTTCAGAGCAACCGTGGTATCCTCGCCGACGTTGATGCCGGCATCGCCGCTCGCCGCCACGCTGTAGCCCTCGGGAATCACGGGCTCGGGCGGGTTGACGCTGCCGTCCTCAATGGTGAGGGTGGCGGTGGCCGTAGTGGCGTTGGTCAGGATGGGCGTAAAGCCGTAGTCGGCGTCCGCCGTAACACCGTCAATGGTGATGGTGTAAGTCCCGGCCTCCGTTCCCGCAGGAACGGAGATGGTGACATCGGCAAACTTGCTGATGCTGTAGTTTTCTGCATCGGCCGTTTGGAAACCGACCATGCCGTTTGTGAGATTGTAATGCGCCGCCGTAAGGGCTGCATTGGGGTCATCGTTGGTGATGGCTGTGATGCTCCAGCCCTCCGGCAGATTTACCGTGAAGCCGTAACCGGCAATGTTCAGGGCGGATGCGGGGGCAACCGTGAGCTTCACGGTCTGTGCCGCGTCGCTCTTGGTGAGTTTGGCATTATCCAGTACGGCGGTGATGCCCACCTCGTCCGCCGCCAGCGCTCCCACGCTCAGGGAGCAGAGCAGCAGCACCGACAGCAGCAGCGCCATACCCCGACGGGTAAAGTTTTTCATATGTATTTCCTTTCTTCGATCCGATGGTTTACCACTGGAAAGCTGCCTTGCCGAGAGCGACAGCACCGATTTGGATCACATCGGTATTCGTCACGGCAGTTCCGCCAACGACCTTCGCGCAGGCGGCATTGATCTCGGTGAGCGTCGCCTTGCCGAGAGAGGCTGCGCGCGCCTGAATGGTATCGGTGTTGTTGACCACGCCATCCCCGTTCACGTCGCCCTTGAGGCGGACGATGATCTCGTCGCCCTCGGCGAGGTTGGCGGTAAAGCTGTGCGTTTCGCCGCTGTTCGCCGCGGTGAGCTTCGTGTAGGTCTCGCCGCTCTTGACGAGCACGACGCACGCCTTGTCGCACGCCACGGTGAAGGTGTTTTCACCAGCGGCCCAGCCGCTCGCCGGGGCCGTCACGGTGACGGTGGGAGCGCCGGTGCCGCTGCCCGCCGGGAACGTCGTCACGCCGTTATCCGTCTTGCTCTCACTGCCGGTGCCGTTGCCGATACCCGGCTCAAACGCCGGGATCTCCGCCTGCGCAAGCTTCACATAGTAAAAGTAGTTCTTTCCCTCTTCTCTGACAAAGACGCTGTAGGTATCAATGTACGATTTCGTTTTTGACATCGTAAGCAAACCACTCGACGGAGTAAACGTGGCCGTAGCGCCGTTGGAAGACTTGCCCGTCACGCTGTCTTTGGGGACTTTATAGCTGCTGCGGCCAGCGGCGGTAATGTCTTCGGCGACATAGATCAATATCTCGCCGGCGTAGGTTCTGGTGCCGTCAACGACCAGCTCGGAATACTGCACGACCTCCGACTTGACCGCGGGGATGGTTCCCTTAGGATACAGCGTTGCGTCGCTGCCCTTGGTGACCTTCAGCTCCTGCGTAAGGTTGTACTCCAGAATCTGCGGCCACTCCGGCGCGCCGGGGTTCTTCGTCACCAGCGTGACGGTGTAGGTGTCCTTGGAGTCGGCCTTGGTGTCGTTCGCCGTGAAGACGAGCGTATGTACGCCGTCCTCGGGCGTAAGGGTATACGTGCTGCCCTCGATGACGACGGCTTCCGCGCCGTTGACGGAGACCTTATAGGTCAGAGGATCGCCGTCCGCGTCGGAGAACAGGCCGTCAAGATTGAGCGTCCATGTATCGCCCAGCGTGATCTTCTCGCGAACCGAAGCGGTTTCACCCGCGAGGATGGGACGCGCGTTCACGCCGACAAGCATGAAGTCATAATAGGTAGTGAGAGTATAATTGCCGTAGGTTTCGTTCTCGATATTCTGAGAGACGGAAACGGCCTGCGCCAGACGGTAATTGTTTTCCGCATTCAGGGTAATGTCTTCTTTCAGCTCCGCGCCAATGGCCGCGCCGGTGCTGACGACAGCATCGGCGGTCTCGCCGGAAAGCTCGTAGTATGGGCGCTCCAGCGCATCGACGTCCTCATCCATGCGGATCAGGATAAGGCCCGCCGAGACCTTGCCGTTCTCAAGGCGCAGCGAATCATACTGCGTGACGGTCACGCTCTTGACGTTCACCTTGCCGTCTTCCGCGCCGGTGTCGCTATTGGCGACGCCGTGCAGCGTGGCGGCCGAGAGACCGGTGATCGTCGGCCAGCTCGTGGGCATCACGGTACGGAATGTGAAGGTGACGGACTCGGAGCCCCAGTCGTTGCCGGAGTAACCGACCATCCTAATGACATAGTCGTTGGAATCATTGGCGACGTATGTATACGGCTTATATGTCGCGTGAGAAACGGCATTGCAAAAACGCACGCCGTTCTCGATGTCCTTCGAGTCGTTATCCTCAAAATAATCCTCGGCGTTAAGCGTTATCGTAGCGCCGAAGGGAACATCAAAGGTGTAAGCCTCCTGCACGCCTTCCTTGCGCGTGGCCTTGTGATCCTCCATCACCGTGACATGCGTGACCCACTCCACATATTCGCCGTAGGGGTCGGTCGCGCGGAAGGTGACAGTGCGCTCACCAACACGACTCTTGCTCGCGCCGGTGGCGTAGCCCGTGTTGGGATAGTAGGTACGGAAGCTGGGGTCCTTGTCGTCCTTGAAAGTGAACGTCAGTCTGCTTTGCTCGCCGTTGTCACCCGTATCCTTGAGATCATCGCCAAACACCTTCGAGAGGTCGGGTTTCCAGTTCGTATAATATGGGCCGCCGCCCGTCCACATCGCTTCTGTGCGTTCTTCATCCTTGGCAGTATCCAGAATGTAGGGCTTGTAGTTGGTAACGCTTTCGCCCGTGACAGTCAGGGTGTAGGTATACACATCGGAGAAGAGCGGGCCGAGAGCAGCACGGAATTTCAGGGTGTGCTCTCCGACCGTTTCAAAGGCACGGCTGAATTGGGCGCCTCTTTTCGCACTGCGCAGGAAGAAGAACTCTTCTCCGCCGTCGATAGAAACGTAGTAGTCGAAATCCGTGAATATGCTGGCATCGTCCTGGAAGACGTTGTCCAGATACACGTTGGCGTATGCGCCGGCTGCGGCACTGCCGCTGCCGGATTCGACCAGCCGCGTGGGCGTATGCTTAACGTCCAGTTTAACGATATAGGTATCGGACGATTCAACCTTACCGTCGTTGGCCTTGAAAATCAGCTTGACGCTGTTCTCGGTGGTCGCGGGGGTGTAGCTGTACTTCGCGTCCGCGGCTTCAAACTCGCCGTCGTTGACGGATACCTTGTAGGTCAGATCGTCGCCGTCCGCATCATAAAAGATCGTGGAGAGATCCAGCTCCCAGGGAATGCCTTCATAGGCGCTGGCCTTGACGCTCGCCTCCACGCCCTCCGCCAGCGTCGGTGGGGTGTTGGGTTTGGGTTCGCCCACCTGAATGAGCAGACCCGTATACTGTCCGGTCGTGTCCTGAATCAGAACCGGGATCACGCCGTACTTGCTGGTGTCGATCACATCGGAAACATTTACATCCAGATCGCCGGTGAAGCAAGTGTGGTTCTTGACCGTATAAACCGTCCCGCTTCCTTCGACCGGTTCAAACTCACCGCACACCACTTCTTTCACAGTGTTATCCTGCTTGTCGACCGTCAGCGTCAGGGTCTCAAAGTTCGCGGGAACGGCCGTGAGATAGAACGGAACGTCGTCCGGGCCGCCGAACCAGCTCTTGCTGCCGACCAGCGCGGTGAGCTTCACATCGTAGTTCTTCTCGCCGATAGTGACCGTCATCGGCGCAGGCTCCGTGCCGTTCGGCAGCACCGTGAGCTTCACAACGCAGTTCTGCTCCGCGGTTTTGGTCTGGCTGCCGTAGAAGTGCAGGTAGTACTTGCCGGGCTTGCTCGGAGTGAAGGTGTAGCTTTCCGCCGCATCCTGCTCCGCGCCGCCGTTGATGCGCACCTTGTAATTGCCGGGGAAGTTCAGCTCCGCAAGGTTGAGGCTGTAAGTCTCGCCATTTGTTATGGATGCGTTCTCCTCGTCAATGCCAATGGCCGTGTAGGTGATTTCTATACCGTCAACGCTGCGATCCACGCTGTCAGCGCCGTAGGCCGTTTCAGTCTTCGTGTCGCCCACGGTCGAGGCGGTATAGGAACCGGCAGACTGAAAACGATTGTTAAGGAAGCGCAGTTTACCCTGATCCTTGGCGTCCACGTCCTCATAGTAAAGGTTGGCGTCCACGGTGTAGGTAAGACCCACCGGAACAAACACGCTGAGTTTGCCCGGCGCGTCGGCCTTCTTGGTGGGGAGGTGGTTCGTAGATTTTTCGATCGTGACGGTGAACTCCGCGTATTCGCCATAGGGGTCGGTCGCGCGGATGGTCACGGTGTGGGTGCCATCCGGCTTCAGATAGTCGGCGTGGATGCCGACGCTGGGATAGTATTCCGAAAAATTACTGCCGTCGATGCTGTAGGAGTAGGTCAGGGTGTTGCCGTCCGGGTCGCTGAAAATACTTGCCAGATCAGGCTTCCAATATGTGACATTGACGCCCGAACCGAGCTGGCCGGGGCCTTCGGTCGGATTCTTCACGACGGGCGCGTGGTTATTGATATCCTCACCGGTCGCCGCGACCGTCCACGTATACACGCCGGAGGTTTTGCCGTCCTCAAGGGTTTTCGCGGTGCTGGCCTTGAAGAGCAGCGTATGCGTCCCAGCCTTGGTCGGAGCATAAGTATATTTGTTGCTTGACAGGGTGACCTGCTTGTACTCGCCGCCGTCGATCGACACGAAATAGTAGAGACTGTAGCTCTTCGGGCTGGTGATCAGCGTGCCGATGCTCAGCTGCACCGCTGTGCCGGTCGTGGTATTGGTAGTGCTGCTGTCCGCGCCCTTGACCACGGGATATTCCGGGTTATTGAGGATCACGGTGCAGTTTTGCAGCGAATCCGCCTTGCCGTCGTTCGCCTTGAATGTGAGCCGAGCGTTGACGAAGTTTTCGCCATAGGTGTAGGTATAGGCTTCCGGCTTTTCCAGCTTCGTAAACTCGCCGCCGTTCACGGAGACGTAGTAGGCCAGCGTGTCGCCTGCGTCCTCATCGACGAAAAACTTGGTGACGTCAGCGGTGTAGGTCTCGCCGTCCGGCGCCACCACCGTGTACAGCGCAACGCCGGAGGCCAGCGCTGGGGCGGAGTTGGTGACGCCTTCGATCTCAACGCAGAGAAGCGCATAGCACCAGTTGCCGTCGGCGTCCTTGCACCGCATCCATGCGAACACCATCTTTTGATAGGACTGGTCCTTGATACTCTGGAGTGCTTCTGCCGACGCAAAATATCCTTTGGTAACCGCCGCAGTCTCCTCTGCAGAATGATCAGACAGCGGGAGAGCGAATGTTCCGTTGGAAGCTTTCAGATCGTTAAGAGATACCGTGCATGCACCGCAGGGGCATGCAACAGCGCCGCGTGTTACCAGCAACCCCCAGTTCACCGTTACAGCCGCCGTGCCGTTCGGCACTACGACCTTATAGATCGGTGCAGCTTTAGAATCGGCCGTCACCGTTCCGGTGTTCTTCACTTCATACGCCGTGCCGTCCACCGTGACGGTGATGGCGTTGTCGCTGCCGCTGTCGTCGGCTTCGACCGGCAGGGTGACGGTCTCCTCGTCAGCCTGCACCGCGATGTCCTCCGCTGCCGGAGCGGCGGGGGCGGCGTCTCCCTCTGCGGCGAGCGCTGCGGCGGGCAAAAGCCCGAGAATCATCAGCGCGGCCAACAGAAGGGAGAGTAGTTTCTTTCTCATGTGTGTCTGTTGCCTCCTTAAAAAATATTTCTCTCGGAACGTGCGCCGCTCGTCCTTCCTCCGTCCGTAAAGGGCGGAGGAAGGCAGGGAGGCGCTTTGTTTTGTCCCGGCGGCTTTACCGGAACGGGAAAGGGCGAGCGCGGAGACCGCGAAAAACGATCTCCGGCTAAAACGGCACGGGTGGCCGGTGTAGCTGAAATAGGATGAGGGACAACAATCCCTCAGTCAGCTTCGCTGACAGCTCCCTTTACACAAGGGAGCCCTTACGAGGGAAAACCCTTCCGTCAAAACCTTCGGTTTTGCCACCCCCACCCCCCTCTC